>BNJV01001460.1_pt1 | contig 67202 bp, 96 predicted proteins | sample 8540591 | NCBI WGS metagenome assembly BNJV01 (sample SAMD00202457, study PRJDB9452) | human saliva metagenome | host: Homo sapiens
TAGGAAATGAAGGATATAAAAAAACTATTTTTTTACTATTTTTTTGTATTTTTTTACAATTATTATTTGAATCATCTATAACAACATTAGGATGAGCAACAACCACATTTTTTTATTTTTAAAAAAATTTTTCTTAAATCTTTTTCTAATCCAGTCCTGCTGAACTACAACAAAATTATTTTTTTAATATTAATTTTGTAGATATATTTATAAAATCTAGAAAACATAAACATCTTAAATTCATTAATCATGTCTTTTTCTCTTCATATCATAAAAAAATAATAGAGTTGTGACAATAAACTACTCTTTTTATCTGCTACTACATTTGGAGTCATATCATGCAATGAAAACCATAAATAAGGCTTTAGTTTCTTTGACAATCTTTTTGAAATAAAAAAATATTCATAATAAAATCTCTTTAAATAACTTTTTTTAGAATCCATAAATTCAATAAACTTTATTCTTGAATCAAATTCAGAAAAAAAGTTCCCTGTTATGTACAAGAGCCACTATTTCATAATTTTTCTAAAAAAATATTTTTTTCTATACATCTAAGACATTCCTCATAAACTGTCAATGGACCACCTTCAATCAGGTTTTATTCCTGATAAAACTATTGTTTTTTTGTTCATAATATCTCCTGAATTTTTTTAATAAAAAAATCATAACCAACCTAATAACCATGATTAAAAACATTTTTATTCTTAAAATTTTATCCTAATTTTACTTTTTACTTTTTTTCCATTAAATGCTATTCCTAAAAGTAAAATATCCTTTATTTTACTTTGTTTCATTTCTGTTTCATATTTTTCTGTCTTTTATTTGATTTAATGCTTCATCTGCGACTTTTTTTCCATGGATTTGTTATCATCTGTTTCAGATACCTTAAATTCAAATATAAATCCTGGCTGCAATTTATTTAAAAGGAAACATTAGTACATCTGTTCTTCCATATCCTTCTTCTATATTTGATTTTTATGCTATATTCGCTGTCTAAATACAAAAAGCATTCCTAAAATTAGATTATGATAAAATTTTTTTCTTCTTTTGCACCATCATGATAACTCATAGAATTTAATAATATCTTTTGTAAAAAGTTCTGCATATTTATCAATATCTTTTTAACAATAACGCATTTATCATTTTTTTGAATAAACTTTTTGTTTTTCAGTATAATTATACTCCAAAAAATTTTTTTCTTTAAAAAAATGATTTCACTTCATAATTCGGAAGTTTTTAAAGAATACGTATACTCATCTATTTTTTTATCAATTGTCAAATAGCCACTAAATAGCATTAATTGCCATATTTCTTGAGAATTTTTGCATATTGTTCATTTCAGAAGATATATTTATTGATTGTATTGAACTTTTTCCATTAAAAAAATATTTAATAATCCATCAAACATTGATTCATTTGCCTCTTTTTAGTAATCTTAATATTGTAAGGTCTGATGCTGTATTTATCCAGTATGATTCAGTTTTTTTCCATTTTTTTAAGTATTTTAATATGCTCCAAGGATTATAAATTTCAAAATTTCCAAATTTATACCCATTATACCATTTCTTAACTTCCCCAATTTCATCTGTCAATCCATATTCTCTAACGGCTTTTTTTCCACTTCCTTTTCAGTAAATCCAAAAGCATCAGAATAGTGATCATCAAGCACCGTATAAGTCTCGATATTATTGAGTCCTGAAAATATTCCTTCTTTTACAACCTTTAAAATACCTGTAAGAACTCCCATTTGGAGATAATCATTCGTCTTTAACACAGAACTATAAAGTGTACTAAAAAAATTTATTGCCTCATCATAAAATCCCTTCTCATAAGCATTTATAAGAGGAGCATCATACTCATCTATCAAAAGAATAACTTTTTTTATCATAATAACGATATAGATATTTAGAAATATCCAATAATCCCTTTTCATAATTTCCATCTTCTTCATAAAATATTTTTATCAAATTTCTTTTTTTATTTCTATCATCAAGACTTTCTCGTATAAAACTATATCCATCATACAAATCTGAAATCACTGATTTTATACCTTTAAGACATTCTTTCCATGTATCATGCTTCAGATCTTTAAGTGTAATAAAAAAATCACAGGATATTTCCCTTGATATTTCATATATTCACTATTTGAAATATATAATTCAGAAAAATTTCTCATTCTCTTCTTTATTTTTCAATATTAAAAAAATATCTCAACATAGACAAAGTCAATGTTTTTTTCCAAATCTTCTAGGACGTGTAAATAACTTTTACCTTAGCACTGTCTTTCAATATCTCTTCTATAAATGCAGTCTTGTCAACATAAAAACTTCCTTGTTCAATAATTTCTCCAAAATCTTCAGTACCTATTGGTAATCCTCTTTTCATAATAAACCTCCAGCCTTTTTTTCATTTTTTTACCTATAGTTTATTATACTATTTTTAATAAGAAAAAAATCTATTGTATCGCAAATTTTTAAAAGTGTGAGAATAAAATGTTTTTTTAATCACGGTTATTTAGTTGTTATTGTGCTTTTTAGTAATTTATTGTTTTTTTGAGTTAAATACAAATAATTTTTGAAAAAAATATAATTCAATACAATCACAACAACATTCGATAAAATTTTAATTCCCACACTAAATATTCCTTGCTGTGAATAACTAACATATTTTTGCTACAAAAAAATCAACTCCAACTACAACAAATATCTGATCAATAATCGCAGTCAAACCTCTTGCTAATATAAATTGTATAAATTCTTTTTATAGCTTCTTTACCATTATTTTTTTACTTTCAAAAACCCATATTCTATTCGTAAAAATATTGAAATAAAAACACAAATGATAGTGTCTAATATATTTCCGAGTCCTGTTGACATTTTTCCAAATATTTATAAATAAATAAAAACAAAACTATATTTAAAACTGTCGCTAATACTCCAAAAAAATAAGATATAAAACTGTCTCCTTATTTGCTAACTTTTTTTATCAAACTCATCTTCCACCAACTTATTTTTTTATCTACAGATCTATAAATATAATCTTTCGTATTTAATGAATTTTTGTAAAATATGATGTAGATATCTTATTATAATACTTAAAATAAAAAAATATCCCAAAGAATCCTAAACTTAATATTATAAATAGTGAAGCCCATCCTTCTACTGTCTCTTTTTACAATTTTTTTGTAATTATACTGTAAATGACTCTAATCCAAATAATATAAAAAAAATCCAAAAAGCTAATCTTTGAGTAAATAACATAATTGCATCTGTGTAATAAATTAATGTATCAAACATTAACATTAAATTTTCTGAAAAATCCTCTATTATTTTTTTATAATCCATATCTACTACTATATAAGAACTTTTCAATCCTGAAAGAACATATGCAACATTTCTATTAATAATTCTTTTTTTCCTACTTCTGCTACTTTATTTTTGACCTCTTCTTGATGATAAAGTCATAACAGATGAATTAATATCTTCATTAAATGAATTTTTTTAAAATATTTATTTAAAATATTATAAAATATTTTTGAAGATCTTCTTGATTTTTTTGGTGTTAAAAAAATACAAAAGTCATAGCCCTTCTTGACTTTTTTTCTATACATTTCAATTATTTTTATTGTAGTCTATATCAAAAGAAATATCTTCTATTTCAACAATATAATCTCCTATTGCTATTGCAGTTCCTGCATTTAAAAGCCTGTTGTGTTCTATGTTTTTATAGGTAACTTAATTTCTGTATGTTTAAAGTTCAAAGATTTCAATGACTCTAAAGAATCTACTTTAGCCGTATTATCAACTATTACTATTTCACTACTCTTAAAATTATTATCCAAAAACTTTTTTTATTTCATTTATCTTTTTTTCTACTTGGCTATTATCATCATTTATGACTAGAACAACCGATATATAATTTTTGTTCCAAATTTTTTTATCATTTTTTTCCTCCAAATTACTAAATTTTTTTTCTGATAATATTTATTACAATCTCTTAATTCAATTTCTCCATTAATTCTTTCAAGTATTCTTTCGCTCTGTCCTTCAATTCAGGATGTCTCAATCCAAACTCCACATTTGCCACAAACATTCCAAATTTATCTCCTGTATCATATCTAAATCCATCGTAATTATACGCATACAATTTCCCTTTATCATTTTTCATATCCAAAATTGCATCTGTCAACTGAATTTCTCCACCTTTTCCAGGCTTCGTATTTTTCAAATATCCAAAAATTTCTGGTTCCAACACATATCTTCCCAATGCAGCTAATCTACTAGGTGCCTCTTCCAACGATGGTTTTTCCACAAAATTTTCTACTTCAACTGTTCTCTCATCAATTGTTTCTAAAGGTTTAACAATTCCGTATTTATTAACATCTTTTTCAGCAACCTCTTGAACTCCCAAAATATTTCCACCATTCAATTCAACATATTTATCAATCAATTGTTTTGTAACAGGTGCCTCACCTTTACTCTCATCAGTATAAATAATATCATCCCCCAACACTACTACAAACGGTTCATCTCCAATAAACGCTTCTGCACAACCAATCGCATGTCCCAATCCTAATGGTTTCTTCTGTCTTACATAATAAATATTCGCCAATTTTGAAATATCATCAACCACTTTCAAAAGCTCTAATTTTCCTTTTTCCTCCAACGTTTTTTCCAACTCAAACGAATAATCAAAATGATTTTCAATTGAACTCTTATTTCTCCCCGTAACAATAAGAATCTCCTCAATTCCAGAAGCAATCAGCTCCTCAACCAAATACTGCAATGCTGGTTTATCTACAATAACTAACATTTCTTTAGGCTGAGCCTTTGTCGCTGGCAATACTCTCGTTCCTAATCCTGCTGCAGGTATCACTGCTTTTCTTATTCTTTTCATAAAGTTCTCCTTTTTATTTAAACAAAAATAATATAAATTTAAAAATTTTTTTATAAAATTTCATCCAAATCATACATTGTATTTATTTTTCCCAGAAAATACTGTATAAAAAAATCTGGACTTTGAGAATACTGTTTTTATAATTGTTGGTCTTGAGTCATCTATTTCAGAAGCAACTAAAATAGGTTTTTATTGTATACAATGACTTAACATATTTTTATTTCAATGTCTTCATTCAGATATTTCTTAGCAATTTGAACCATTTCTTCAAATGCAGTTTCAGGAAAAAAATTCCACAATGAATACACCCTTTTTGAATGTTCAGGATGTTTTTGCTTTTCTACATCTCCACAACAGTCATATGGTGGTAAATTTTCATAATTTGTAAAATGTGGTGTTCTTGAAACAGTTGTTATAGAATGATAACCTGTTAATCCAAATGGCATCAATGAGAAAAAAAGGTCCATCCATAACTGTTAATCCAACATTTTTTTAATGTTCTCTGAAACTTCACATAAAAATTACTTCACAAAATTCATATTTTTATTGGTAAATATTCAAATCCTAAAAAAATCATGAATTATATTAATTCCTGCATAAGTTGCGTTTAAAACGAATGGTGCTGAATATATTTCTCCATTTGAAGTTTTTAAATACATATTCTTTCTCTTCTTTTTTTATTTCCACTATTTTTCGTTTCAAATTTAAAAATTACATCCTAATTTTTACTAATTCTTCATACAATATTTTTTTCCAATTATCTTAGCATCAAATGAATACTCCTGTGTCAAAAATGCCTTATCAATAGTATTTTTCATTAAAAAAATTTTTCTTTTAGGAATTTCATCACATCTTACATTTAAATTATCACAAAATTTTTTTGAAATTGTTCTCCGTTAGCCCAACTATAATCAGAGGCTACCGCATAAAATTTTTTTCAAATTTATCATTTATCCCCTTTTTAAAATCATTATAGAATCTATTGAAATATTTTTGCAGATTTTGATGCCGTAGAAAAAGATCTTGGATAATGATAACCATTGTGAAGTCTTGCTTGATTGATATAAGATCCCCTATTAAACGGTTCTTTTTCTACTTCTAATATTAATACTTTTTCATTAGGATTTTTTTCTAAACTTCGTTTTGGCAGACATACATCCCATATATTCCTGCTCCTATTATTATTTTTGTCATATTTTTTTGATCCACTCATATTCTAAACTCCTAACTTATATCTCTTTTTAACTAAATATAAATAATAAAAAGAATTAAATATATTCACTTTTTTTCTTTCAATTTTTTTGAAATTGACTCTAAAAGCTTTAGCAACATTGATAGTTACAATTCTATTAGTTTCTTTTTTTAATATTTTTTTAAATTGATCTATTACTTTAATAAGGTTGTTTGATTCATCATATTTTTTTAGTAAAAATTACTTCTTCTTGGTATCCAATCTCTAACTCTTTATGCCTTACTATCTTAACTGTTTCTTTTTCCCATCATATCAAATATTATATTTCCATTTTCGCATCTAAATATAATATTACGTTCTTTTTATCATTTAAAAAGACTACTATTTATAATTCCGTTTATTTTTTTCTTTTTGTTCCTTTTTCTATTAAAATTTCAATTGAACCAACTTGAGTAATATTATCTTTGCTTTCTTTTTTTAGATATAACATCTACTACCCGTAATTCCTTATCTAGTATATAGGATATTGCAGAAATAAGATGTACTGATAAAACTTCAAAAACATTATCCTTTTTTTATAAAATTTTTCCAAATTGATTTATATTTCCTTCACAATAAAGAACTTTACCTAATAGATTAATATTTTTCTTTAATAAAAATTAATAGAAGGAGAACTTGTATAAATATAATCTGTAAAAAGGCATTTTTTTCTTTTTTTGAAAGTTCTAAAACTTCTTCCGTTTCTTTTTAAATCCTTGCAAAGTGGCTTTTTCACAAAATACATGTTTATCATGTTCCAATAATCTTTTTCACTGTTAAATAATGAACATCTACTGGATTACATACAAAAGCACATTCAATATCTTTATTTTTTTAAAATATTATCAAAAATTTAAACTATTCTCTAACTTAGGATCACATATTCCTATAAGTTCAAAAAAATTATCTTTTTTTCTATATTTTTTTCTATTATTTTTCCCCCAATACCCATAACCAATTAAAAACACATTTCATTATTTTTACTCCTTTGGATCATATTTTTTTCTAAACATATTCCATAAAATTTTTTTATCAAATCAATATTCCCCTTTATAGGACTTATTTTTTTGTAGGAATTTTACCTTTTGCAGGATATTGTCTAAGAACTGGTATTTCTGTGACTTTATATCCTAATTGAGGAACCTTAACTGTAAGATAATGAATCAATGCATAAGTAGGAAATGTTCCATATCTAAATGGTTGTATTCTTTTTATCTTTAAATACTTTTTATGTTATGTGCTCTAAAAACCATTAGTTGTATCAGTGTACTTAAAACCAGATAACATATTAACTATTGGAACATGTATTAATTTTATTGCTATTTCTCTTAATTTAGGTGTATTTATAGCAACTCCTCCTTTAATATAACGTGAACCTTGTATCAATGAATATCCTTCGTCTAATGCTTTAGCCATTTCAAATATTCCTTCAATTCCATCTTTTCCATTTCCATCAATTGTTATTGTACCTTCATATCCATTTACTAAGGCATAATAATAACCTAGCATTAATTGATCACTCATATGCCCAGGCGATTTTCTTATAACGAGTGCTGAAACTCCATATTTTTTTAACATTTCTATATCTGCACTTCCATCTGTACTTCCTCCATCACACATAATAATATCAGCAACTGTATTCACTTTTAACTCTTGCATTTTTTTCAATTGATTTATAAATTTTTCTCCTTCATTTAATACAGGAATACATATTAAATATTTATTCTTTTTTTCTCTAGCATTTTATATAATTCATATTCTGGCAAAAATTATATTTTTTTCTCTATTTTCATTACTTCTTCTTTTCAATTTTTTTCTCCTATTTAACAATAATTTCTATTTTTTTGAATAATTATATTATTATTTGAACCATTAGCTAAGACAATTTCAAAAATTTTTTTGATAAAAATCTTTTGTTTCAAATTCAACAATATATTGATTATTATTTTTTTAATATAGTTTTTGTAATTAAACGTTTCCGTATTCTCTTGATTATCTTTTTTTGTATGTCAATTTTAATTCTGAACTTTCATTAAGGTTATTTCCTTGTATAATTATTTGATACTTATTAGGTCTTAATTCTATATATGGTCCATACATTGAAGTTTTTTTGGAAATACAGTATTATTTTTGCATAACATTACTATCTTTTGTTGTCAACAACTTTCCAACAGGTACTAAGTATGTGTCATATTTTTGTACTAACTATATTTTTTTAGAATCTAATAATTTTTTTATATTATTATCTTTGTAATATAGATTATAAGTTCCATCTTTTGTATCGTTTATTTCTATTCTATATATGTTTTTTTATCAAGCATTATAGTTTCTCTATTATTATTTACTAGACTTACTTTTTTTCTTCGTTTTTTTATTATGTTTTTCTTTTATAGAATCATCTGTTTGATTAATAATATAATCTTTTAATAACATTAAGTAAAATGTAGGAAAAAAATTTCTCCATTAGTAATAAAAATTTAAATTACTTTGTTTTTTTATTCTTATTTAAGTTTTTTTAGAAATTATATTTAATGTTGAATATTTATTTTTCTAAAAGAGAATATCCAATAGTAGATTTTCTTCTTCTGTGATATGCTAAATTAACATTCATACTACTATAAATTAATATAACTATCAATAGAGAAAATTTTTAAATTTTTTTCTCATAACAATAATAAAATATACAGTAGTTATAAATAAAATTAATGTAATCGAAAAAAACTTCTCTGGTGTATTTAAAAATATAGTCACTTGTTAAAGACATAAAAAGGAAGTATATTAACATCTACCATTATTTTTATCAGGACGAATTTCTGGAGATTCTATAATTAAAGTTATAATAGTATGACATAAAAGAAATTCCAATAATTTTATAAACATCTTCTATTGATAATCCCTTTTTTTATAACAATTATAATCGAAAAAAATATAATTACTGGTAAAAAGTGATCAGTATATCTACCATAAATAAAATAATTTTTCCTTTCCATTGAAATAATTCATAAAAAAATCGCACCTATAATTTCAGAAAAAAATATTCCTAATAAAGAAAAAAATACCTAAAACTTTTTAATTCTATATTTTTTTATCTTTTTTTGTCTTTAAATAATTTAATAAATAAAACTAATCCTAAAACTAAAGTGCCAAAAACCCACTAAATTTATATAAAATGTATAAGACGAGATAGCTCTTAATATATAAAAAAATAATTTAAAAATTTTTTTAAATCCCTCTGCCAATTGTACTAAAAATATCTGAAAATGTATTTTTTTAAATATACATTTTTTTCCCCAAAAAAATATAATTTTTATTTGATTTTTTTATGAAAAAAAGTCAATAATAAAAAAATAACTACTACTCCTAATGAAAAAAATTTTTATATCAAAAAAATTTTTTTATATTTTAATAAAAGATATAGATAAAGAATTATTATAATTGGAAATAAAGCTAACATTCTTCCATGAATAGAATAACCATATGATAAAAAAAATTCCCAAAAAGAAACTGTTTTTTTATTAGGTTTTAAAAAAAGTTTCATTACATATAACAAAACAACCCAAACAATTAATCTAACCCAATTTTTCGTTCCAAGTATATTGTGCCATTGAAAAGGTTTCTGGGTAAATACCTAAAAAAATTGAAATTAAAAACCTTAACTGTCTTTTTCTCTATACAGAAAAAAATTTTTTTAACATATAATAAGAAATACAAGGAATTAAAGACAATAAAAATTGAATTTAATAATGTAATAGATTTATAAAAGTAAGACAGGATTTTTTTAATTATCAAAAACAATGGAAAATAAAATATACTTCCTCCCCAACCATAATAATTGTTATAAATAAGATTCCAACGATAACCAGATAAAGCGAGCAGGTATTGCTAAAAGCATTTGTTTCATCGGGAATTATAGCAAAAGTCCTAACTTTTTGAACCAACTAATAAATTAAATATAAAAAAATATAAGAATAATATAAAAAAATAATCTCTTATATTTTTTTGATTCTTTAAAAAAATTTAAATACATAAAAAAACTCCTTTCAATTTTTTTAATAATTATGTTCCATTTATAATTCACATCTACATATTTTTCTCCCATTTTCTCCCATTCTCTCAGCAATTTTAGAATTTCTAATCAAATAGTCCAATGTTTCTATAAATTCCCATTTATTCTCATAATACAACCCACCATTACTTAAAATAGCATGTTGTTTTTAAAACTTCACATTTTCCATTCAATAAAACAGGAACTTTTTAAATACATTGCTTCTAAAGTAGATAATGATAAACTTTCAAATTTTTGAAGGTAATATCAATAATTTGGATTTTTCTGATTAAATTGACCTTTTTCATCTTCAGATACGAACCCTAAAGTAACTATATCTTTATTTCTAGGTATTTCCATAGCACTTTTTTTCCAGCTAATACCAATTTCAAATTACTATTATATGTTTTTTTATACTCTAAAAAAAGTATTCAAACATCTCTTTGCAGACCTTTTAGATTCATCAATTCTACCTATATAAACAACATAGTCATCTTTTTATACCAAAAGTTTTTTTCTAAATTGATATCTTGTGCATTTTCATTAATATCTACACCTAAACCAACTATATCACTTTCTATATAATCATTCTTAAATCTTTTTGTTTACAAAATCTCTTTCTGTTGTAGTTGAATACAATATTGCTTTTTGGTAAATTGAAAGTTTCATTAAAAAAATACTATAGTATATCGGTGGTTCATCATGAGCTGTAGGAATTAATATGCTTTTTTTCTGGTGCAACTTTTTAATCCAAAATAAGTTGTATAATACAAATATGTAAGGAAAATAATAACATCATAGTCATCTTTATGATCTTCAAGATATTTTTATCAATTCTGATGAATGAGGACCTTGAGCTTCTTGCCATTCTACTCCTAAATTTATATTATCTTTTTCATTATTTAATTTTTGCAGATATTTTTATTAAATTTCTTTTTGATTCCTTTCAAAATCAACTTTTTTTCTTATAACTTTAACACCATTTATATGTTCTATTCCTTCTTTATACTCGTTTTTCCATGTGACATAATCTATTGCACAAGTTGTTAAAACTGATACATCATATTCATCTTTAAGTCTTTCAGCTAATTGTCGGCAATGCAGTTCAGCTCCGCCATTAACTTCCAAACCATATCTCTGAACAACAAATAAAATCTTTTTTTCATACTATCCACCTATTCGCTTAATAAATCCCAATAATTGTTTTTTTCAACTTTTTCCAATTTAAAATCTTCAAGCCTTTTTATTTTTGATTCTTGATTATTTCTTTTTTTAACATTTTTCATCCGAAAGAATATAATTCATTAATTCTGATATTAAGAAATAATCTTTTTTTATTTACAATTACTCCACTATTTCCCAAAGTATCTTTTTATAGCACTACTGTTGTAGGCCAAAAATTGGAACTTCAAAAAAACATACTTTCAACTAACGGCACACAAAACCCTTCGTGCTCACTCATACACAAAAAAATAAATCTGCAACCTTATAAAAAAAGCTAAAAATTTCTTCAAATTTTATATGTCCTGAAACACAACATCATTTTTCCAATCCCAATTCCTTCACTAATTTTTTTAATAAATCTGAATAATTCTCAAATCCATTATCATTTCCAACCAAAATTAATCTAGAATCTTTATTGACATATTTTTTTATAATAGTAAAAATGACTTTACTACATCTTCTTGTGCTTTATTAGGAGCAATTCTTCCTACAAATAATATTTTTTTCTTTCTGTCTGAATATTTTTTTATAACTTTCTTATCAGGCTCTTTTTTTGTAATCTTCAAATGGAACTAATATAGGTAATGTGGTTGTATTTTTTTATATTTTTAGTTCATCAAGTTCACTTTTTATTGTAATCAGAAACAGCTAAACTATAATCAAAATATCTGCTTGCATGTTCCAGTCCTTTTCTTCCGTATTCTACTAAGTTATACAAATATTTATTATACTTTTTCTAAATACTTTCCTGGAGTAATATTATGGTATCTCATAACTTTTTTTACATTTATATCTTTCTAATAAAAAAAGCTCAAATCTGTCCCAGTAGATTTATGATAAATCAAAATATCATTCTTATTTACTTTTTTTAATTTACTTATTTTTAAAAAAACTTTACCTTTTAATTTTTTTATCTATGTTTTTCAGCATAAATTTCCGTTTTATATCCATTCTTTCTTAAAAAAATTTATCAATATTTATCGCATCATTACTAACAGCATCTCCATAACTAATTGTTGGTAAAACTTGTATTATCTTAATCTTTCTCACCTACTAACTCTTTAAAGAAATCAATATATTTTTTTGTAACAATTTCTCTATCAAAAATTTTTTTAAAGACATATTCTTTTCCATTTTGTCCCATTTTATTTGCTATATTTGGATTATTAATATAAAAATTTTCAAGATTTCTTCAAATTCAAAATAATTGTTAAAATATAATCCTCCATTTGATTCTATTGCAAAAATTTTTTTGGTTACCTCACAATTATTATTAACAATTACTGGTCTTTCTGTCAACCAAGATTCCCATTATAACTATTGAAAAACTTTCGTTTACCGACGGCTGAACAAGCGTTACAGCATTTGCATAAAGCCTTATATTTATCTTCTATATCTATAAATCCTAAGTCGTGAACACAATTTTTTTATTCCTTTTTGGAATTTCAAGTTGTCCACCACCTATTAAAACTAAATCTAAATTGTCATTATTTCTTTCTTTAAATTTTTTTGAAATATTCTACCAATAAATCAATATTCTTACCTTTATCTTTTTCTACCTGCATATAAAAATATAAGGGTTTTTTTAAATTATACTTTTCTTTAAATCCACTAAAATCTCTTGAAATATTTATATTTAACCCGCCACCTATTACTTCTTTTTTTAATATCTTTTAGTCCAAATAATTTTTTTCTGCCAAATTCTTTTTCAGGTTTTGCTAAAAAAATACAACCCGAAGCTAATTCAAAAATTTCTTTTTAAACTTTCCATATATGCATAAGCTTCATCATGTAAACAAGGAATTAATACAGATTTGCCTTTTTGCTTTTTTTACACCCCAATATGTTGTACCAAACATATATGGAATAAAAACAAAAATAGTGAGTAATTCTCCAAATTTTTCTTCAATATTTTTTTCTAAATTAGTACTTCTAATCATTTCTTCAAAAAAATATTTGTTCTGCTTCAAGACTTATTCTTCTTCCTTGCATAAGTAAAAGCATTTACATTATCGAATTTCTTGTTATCTCTTTTTCTAACTTTAAATCTTTTTATTTTTTTATTCCACTTTCTTCATAATTACCTTCTTTGTAATAATTCTTATTCCAATCTGAAGAAAAATTTTTTTCTACACAAGTTGTGAGTATTTCTACTTCTATTCCTTTTTTTGTCAAATTTTTAACTATATTTCTTGTTTCTGTTTCAGCTCCACCTGGTATCTTATCCCCATACCATGGAACTACAAATGCTATTTTTTTCATCTTAATCACTTCCAAGCAATTACCGCATAATCTTGATATCCAAATAACATTTCATGCATTCTTCTAATTTTTTCATTATATTTTTCTAATTCTTTTGGATCCATATCGTTATCTTTAAGTACAGGAGCTTCTATATCAACAGGAGAACTGTAAATAAATTCTACTTTTTTAAATCCATGTTCTTTTTAGTAACATCTCAATTGTAAATGGATGAACATACTGTCTATGTGTCAAATCTAATGTATATGCCATAGTTTGCGTTACTAAAGCCATTGGATTTATAGTTTCAAGAATTAACGGACTTCCTTCTTGAAGATTTTTATACGCTCCTTTTATTAATTTTTACTATTTGTGATGGTTTTTAAATGCTCTATGACTTGTGATGAAAATATTCCGCCTAAATTTAGATTATCGTTGTCATATAAATAACTCACTCCATCTCTCAACTCAACTGATAGTCCATCTTTTTTTACATTTTTTTCTACCATTTGTGGGTTAATATCCATCCCAAAAAAACATATTGTTTACCTGCATTTAGTAAAGTTTTTATAAATTCTCCTCTTCCACAACCTATATCCAATATATTATCTTTTTCCAGCATACAGTCTTACAAATTTTTTTCTTGTAATTTTTTTGTATATTTTCTTCAGACCCTCTATATTTATTTTTCAAAAAGCAAGATAGTCCATATCAAAAATCATTTTCTTTTTTTCTATTTCTTCCAATTTTTTTATTCTTTGATCTTTCTCAGCTAATAATTTTTTTATTTCATCATTTTTCTTATTTAATTGTTTTATTCAAATTGTTTATAGTTCTAACAGTATATGAATTAAATATTATTTGATCTTGCATCATTGGAACTACATACCATCTTGTTAATTTTTCTAATCACTTTTTTTACAAATGAAAACAATTTATTCCTAGATAAAATTTCTCTTTCTAAATTAACATTCCAAACACGATTTAATGTATCTAAATCATATCTAAAATTATCTTCTTCATTTATTTTTAGGAGTAAAATCAAAAATTATTAATTTTTTTCTTCCTCAACATACCCTTTATCTTTTTATATTTTTGTCTAATTTTTAGCCATTATTTCTTCAACATTAATATTATCTATATTTATTTCAAAAATCATTTTCTTTTTATTTCCATAATCTAATATATTCCTTTCTATAAGTGATTAAACTTATGTTTTATCCTAAATATACCGGTATCTTTTTAAAATACTATAAACACTAAAATTTTTCTATTTTTTTCTTACATAATCATAAGGTTTTCCATATTCATCATGAAAGGCTATATCTAAATAATATTTACCTTCCAGTAATTGAATATGATTAATTATTACTTCAATAATTCCCTCATCTTGAATCTTTAATTTTTCCAAAATTATCAATAAATGTATTTGTTCCATAACAATTTAATCCATCATTTCTAAAAAAATTCCAAAACCAAAAAAACAGAATCTTTTTAATTTATTGTTATTCCTTTTTATATTTAACTTGTATTTTTTTAATTTTTTTCGTCTGAATTGTAGGTATCGCTTACCTCATCTTTTTTCATTCAATAGTTTTATATCAATAATCTCAACATCTTTATTTCCAGTTCGATTTTTTTATCTTTTTTTATCCTCTTTTTTTCAATATTTTTTTCTTCAGATTCTTCTTTATTTTTTTCTTGCTCATTCGCTTTATCTTTTAGGTTTTATTTTAATTTTTTTCATTTTTATCTTTATTCATAATGTCATCTAAATATTCTGCAACAATATCATGAGGTATGCCTTCGTCTCTTATTTTTGCCATTTTCAATCCATATAGCTCTATTACATAATCTTTCGATTGATCCCAAATCATGCGACACTATCACAATCGTAATTCCGCTTTTTTTAACTCCAACATTTTATTAAAACACTTTTGCCTGAAATCTAGCATCACCAACTGCCAAAATCTCATCAATCAATAAAAATATCTGCATCAACATTTATTGCAACAGAAAAAAAGCCAGCCTCATATACATTCCTGAAGAATATGTTCTAACAGGACTATCTATAAACTCTTCTAATTCAGAAAAATTCTATGATATCATCTAATCTAGCATCTATTTCTTTTTTTCGTAAGTCCAAAAAAATAGAAGCATTTGTATAAATGTTTTTCTCTTCCAGTCATATCAGGATGAAATCCTGCTCCCTAATTCAAAAGGCTTGAGATCTTTCCATTTATTTCTATTTTTCCCTTTGTCAGGATAAATTATTTTTTTGTCATTAATTTTTAGCAATGTACTTTTTCCCACAGCCATTATGTCCAACTAATCCAACAACCTCTCCTTTTTTTCAATTTCTAATGTTACTCCTTTTTAAAACTTCATGTCTCGTATAACTATTTCTCTGTTTTAAAAAAAGCAATCTTTCTTTTTAAAGTATATCCTTTATCACTATATTTTTAAAAGCTCTTTTTCTACATTCTTTACATTTATTACAATATCTTTTCGCCATTATAGTTCCTCCGCAAAGTTTTTTTGTAATTTTTTTCAAATACAAAATATCCAATGATAATCATAATTATTCCATAAATTAATATTCCACCAAATGAATTAAAACTTGGCATTCGTTTATAGTATAGAATATTTCTATAAAAATTAATTATTCCTGTCATTGGATTCAAATAAAACCAAAAAAACGAAATTTTTTTCTGGTATCATTTCAATATTGTAAACTATTGGAGTTAAATAAAACCACATCATTACTATTATATTTAAAATATATTCTAAATCTCTAAAAAAACACATTTAAAGCAGAAAATATAAAAAGTCATACCCAAAACAAGAATATACTGTACAATCATAACAATTGGTAGAAGTAATACGTATTTACTGAAACCTATGCCACTAACCAATACTATTAATAGTACAACTATCATACTATAAAACATATTCATAAATGCAGAATTAGTTGTAACAATTGGTAATATTATTCTTGGAAAATATATTTTTTTATTAGATCTTTGTTCATCATTATACTCACAGCACCTACTTGTATACTAGATGCAAAAAAATATCCAAGGTATTAATCCAACAAATAAATAAATATAATATTTATCAATATCTACTCTCATAATAGTCGAAAAACACTATCGTATAAACAACTAGTTGTAAAAGAGGATTTAAAAAAAGTCCATAAAAAAACCCTAATACAGAGCCTTTATATCTAACTTTCAAATCTTTTTTTACTAAATTTGAAATCATTTCACGATAGTCGTATAATTCTTTAATAATTTTTCATATAATCCCTTTCACTTCATTTATAATACTTAATCTAAATTTCTCCAATATTCCAACACTTCTTTCAAGGTATCGTCAATAAAAAAATTCAGTTTCCCATCCTGTATCTTTCTTAATTTTTAGTATTATCACATACCACAAGTGGCACATCTACAGGTCGAAATTTATTAGGATCAATTTCTATTTTTTTATTTTTTTCCTTTGACATACTTACCAACTTATTTAAAAGTTCACTTACTTTGATTTCTTTTTCCTGAACCAATATTGTAAATCTCTCCAATTTTTTTCCCTTTTCTAAAAAGCAGAGCATAGCCTCTAACAATATCCCTGACATCTGTAAAATCTCTAAAAGTTTCTAAATTCCCCACTTTTTAATACAGGCTCACTTCCTTTTTTTCAATCTGAGCAATTTTACTTGCAAAATCAGCTACAACAAAGTTTTTTTACTTTGCCCTGCCCCAATATGATTAAAAAGCTCTAACCATTACTATATTCATATTATAAGCATTCACATAAAGTTTACACATTTCTTCCTGTGCTTTTTTTACTTACACCATAAGGACTTTGTGGATTTTTGAATTTTATTTTTCTTTGATTGGACACTCTTCTGGTTTTTATTGGACCATATTGATCACTTGAACCAATGATTAATATTTTTAGAATCTTTACTGTAATTTCTTACTGCTTCAAGTAAATTCAATGTTCCATTTACATTTATATTTACAGTCAAAACAGGCTTTTTCCCATGAAAGTCCAACAGCGCTTTGCCCTGCCAAATGAAATATTTTTATCTGGTTTTACATTATTTATAACTTCATTCACCTGTTCTGTATCCAATAAATTCATTTTTACATTAATTTTATCATTTTTTTATAATTTTTCTGCTATTGTTGTTCCATATATTTCATAACCTTGTTCTAAAAGATATTCAGATAAATATTTCCCTACAAAACCCTCAACACCTGTTATTAATGCTTTCATTCGTTCTCCTTAAAGTGATTTCAATTTAATTTCCTTTTTAACTAATTCCAAATCATTTTCAACCATTCTTTCAACTAATTTAGCAAACGGTATTTCTCTCTTCCATCCCAATTTAGTTTCTGCCTTCGTAGGCTTTTCCAATTAAAAATATCAACTTCTGCCGGTCTGTAAAATTTAGGATTAACTCTTACTATAACATTCCCAGTTTTAGAATCTTTCCCAATTTCCTTCTCATCTTTCCCTTCCCAGACAATATCAATATCTACATGTTTAAACGCAGTTTCTACAAATTCTCTAACTGTTCTAGTTTCATTTGTTGCAATTACATAGTCATCAGCTTTATCTTGCTGTAACATTAGCCACATTGCTCTAACATAATCTTTTGCATGTCCCCAATCTCTTTTTGCATCTAAGTTTCCTAATTCCAATACATCTTGCACACCCAATTTTATTCTAGCAACTGCATCTGTAATTTTTCTTGTTACAAACTCTTTCCCTCTTCTTTCAGATTCGTGGTTAAACAAAATTCCTGAACATGCATACATGTCATAACTTTCTCTATAGTTTTTAGTTATCCAATGTCCATATAATTTTGCTACTCCGTAAGGACTTCTTGGATAAAATGGTGTCTCTTCAGTTTGAGGAATTGCTTGAACCAATCCAAACATTTCGCTTGTAGAGGCTTGATAAAATCTTGCTTCTGGTTTTACAGTTCTAATAGCCTCTAACATATTCAATGCACCAATCCCATCAATATCAGCTGTTGCAACTGGTTGTTCCCAAGAAGTTCCAACAAATGATTGGGCTGCTAAGTTATATACCTCATCAGCTTGAGAAATCTTCATTGCATTTATTAAAGAAACTAAATCTGTCATGTCAGCATATATAAATTTAATTTCATCTTTTCTATGTTCAATATTTCCAAAAGTAGTTACGCTTTTTCTTCTCATAAGTCCGTAGACTTCATATCCTTTCTCTAATAATAACTCTGCCAGATATGAACCATCTTGACCGTTTATTCCAGTAATTAAAGCTTTTTTCATCTGTAATCTCCTATCTTTTTGTTTTTACAAATATTCATTTCTATTACAAATTCTCAAATTGCTAATAATTTCTTTAACTTCTTGAGTATTGTTCTTGTGACAAATTAATGTTACATCATCTGTATCTACAATTACGACATCTTCTAGTCCAATAGTCGCAATTAATTTTTTTCATTACCTTGAATTATTGAGTTTTTAGTCTTTATACTTATTACATTTCCTTTTATCACATTTCCATCTTGATTTGTCTTGTTGATTCTTTCAAGTGAAAGCCAGCTTCCAACGTCATCCCATCCAAAGTTTCCTGGAATTACGTAAATGTTGTCTGCTTTTTTCCATAATTCCATAATCTATAGATTCTGATGGAAGATTTGAGAATACTTCTTTTTAATGTATTTTTCATATTTTTTTCTGTATTTATTGATTCTCCAATTTTTTTGTAAACCATCAAATATTTCTGGAAGGTATTCTTTAAAGTTTTTTTCAAAAATAGTTGAAGTTTTTCCACACAAACATTCCACTATTCCATAAATATTGTCCACTTGCTAAATATTCTTTAGCTTTTTTTCCAAATTTGGTTTTTTTCAACAAAACTTAAAACTTCATAGACATTTGCTTTATTTTTTTAAATTTTTCACCTTTTTTTAAAATTAATGTATCCATATCCTGTTTCAGGATAATTTGGAGTAATTCCTATTGTTGCTAGATTATCACCCTTTTTCCACTACATCTAAAGCTGTTTTTTTAATGTATCAATAAAGATTTCGTTAAATTTAATCAGATGATCTGAAGGTAAAATTATCATTTTTGAATTTATATCTTTTTTTGGCGATATGAACCTGCAGCAAGTCCGATACAAGGTGCTGTATTTTTTTGCAGACAGGTTCAATAATAATATTTGCTTCAGGTATATCTGGAATATGTTCTGAAACCAGATTTTTTTGTACATTTCATTTTGTAACTACATAGATATTTTCAATATCTACAAGATTTTTTTACTCTTTCAACAGTATGCTGAATCATAGATTTCCCATCATCTGTCAAGGATAAAAATTGTTTTGGTAAATTTATTCTACTTTTTCGGCCAAAAATCTTTCACCTTTTTCCACCAGCCATTATTACTACAGAAGTCAATATTATTCCTCCTTTTTTTATTTTTAATTAATATAGTTTATAATTTTAAATTTGCTATTTAAATAGATAATAGCAATAAACTTTCTAAATATTTTTTTATAATCGCATTTTTTTCAATTTTTTTCTATTATTTCAGCAAATTCTCCTTTTGATATCCATCCTTTTGTATAGGAAATTTCCTCAAGACAGGCGATGTAAAATCCTTGCCTATTTTGAATAGCTTCCACAAAATTTGACGCTTCCATCAATCCTTTTTGGCGTTCCTGTGTCAAACCAGCTCATTCCGCGTCCAAGAGTTTTTTTACTTTTAGTTTATCGCAAGATAAATAAAAATTCATTAATAGACGTTATTTCAAGTTCATTTCGATCTGACGGCTTTAACATTTCAGCTTTTTTAATAACTGTATTATCATAAAAATATAATCCTGGCACTGCGAAACTTGATTTAGGATCCACTGGTTTTTCTTCTAATGAAATTACTTTATTATTTTTCATCAAACTCAACAACACCATAATCTTCAGGATTTTTTTCACTGGATATCCGAATATCATTGCACCAGCATTGTTTGATTTTTTTCCCCTTTAAAATTTTTCAAAATAATCAACAGAATCTTCAAGAACTTTTTGAAAATCCATTTCCATAAAATATATTATCTCCCAAAATTAGAGCTACATTATCATTACCAATAAACTCTTTTCCAATCAAAAAACATTCAGCAATTCCGTTTGGCTTTTCTTGAACTTTATATTCGATATTTATACCTATTTGCTTTCCATTTCCAAGAAGTCTTTCAAATAGCAAAATATCCCTTGGTGTAGAAATTATTAAGATATCTTTTATATTTGCAAGCATAAGAACAGACAGAGGATAATAAATCATAGGTTTATCATAAACAGGCAGAATTTGCTTAGAAATAGACTTTGTAAGCGGATATAATCTAGTTCCGCTGCCTCCAGCTAAAATAATTCCCTTCATAAGAATTCTCCTTAAATTAGTTTATTTCCCTTTTCCAAATAAGACAGCTTTAACTGTCTTCATAATAATAAGTACATCGAGTATAAGATCTTGATGCTTCAAATAGTACAAATCATACTCAAGCTTCCTCTTAGCATCCTCCAGGCTCTCCCCATAGGGAAACATTACCTGTGCCCAGCCTGTTATTCCTGGCTTTATAAGGTGTCTCAGGTTGTAATGGCTTATCTTTTCAGCATAGTCTTTTGCTAAAATATCCCATTCTGGACGTGGGCCTATGAAGCTCATTGTCCCTTTCAGGATGTTCCAGAGTTGAGGAAGTTCGTCAATCCTTGTCTTTCTCATGAACTTTCCAAATTTTGTAACCCTTGTGTCGTTGTCCAGCGTGTACTTTGAATATTTTTTTGGATCGTGCATTCTCATGCTTCTGAACTTATAGACTCTGAAGGGTTTCATGTTTTCGCCTATTCTGGTCTGCTTGAATATGACTGGTCCTTTAGATTCCATCTTAATAATTATTGCAGTAATTAATGCAAGTGGTGACAGAAGCACCATTAGAGTTAGTGCAAGAATTAAATCCATTCCACGTTTCATATTTTTCTGCATCTCGTTACTTAAAATATCAAATCCATTTGACTGTAAAAAGCCATTCTTCATTTATCTGATTTATATCTATTTTGAATATCTTCGTTAAATTCTTCATAATTTATTATTTTTCAGTCCGTTAATCTTCAAATCAAAAATTCGTTTCAAATATTTTTTTAAAAATCAGGACTTTTTTATATCCTTTACAATTACCAATACATCAATTTCCTTTTTTTAGATATAATTTCTTCCATCTGGTCATAATTTCCAATTAAATATTTTTGTTGCCCCGCTTTTTATTGTTTGAAATGTATCCAACATAATTGTAGTCAAGAGTATTGATAATATCTTCCTGAACATTATTCCTTATATGATTTGAACCAAATATCAGCACATTTTGCTTTTTTTCATATAAATGGAGCATACTATTTTTTTCTGAAAATTACTTGGAATAAAAAAATTAACAAATAGATATAAAAAAATATTAAACTGCTTCCAGAAAGCATATAGCACAACTGAAAATATCACATCAATTCCCAATGTTATAAATACGTCCTTATATCTAAAACGTTCTGCATAGAAATCAAGCTGTCCGAATATAAATTTTTATAAATATGAACAGGATAAATATAAAATTGGTCAGATACTTTTGCTACATAATTATATTTATCTAGTAAAAAAACTGTAAATAATATATAAAATAAGTATATAAAGTATACGTATCCGAATATCTTTATTTAATTTCATAGTTCATCCTCACTTAACAGCCGTTGATCTAAAATTACGGCAATAAACCGTAAATATTTCGGCATTATAGTAATTTTTATCTTAAAACAGGAACAATAATACCTTGTTCCTGCACAAAAATTTTTTTAATATTTTTTTACCTTTTTATTAAAAAAATAAAACTGCTATAATTTACAAATAATTACAGTATGAGTATATCACATTTTTATTCCCAAATTCAAGTAAACCAACCTTCAAAAAAAATTTTTTTGAATTAATAAATAAAAAAATAATTTTACCATTATTTAAAAGCTGTACTGCTACAAGTCTTAGTTTTTATTTTTTTATTTTTAATTAATTTTTTTATTTAACTATTTTCATAAATTGGATTTTAAAATTCTTTTTATCAAATTATTAAAAAAATTTTGTTCAGACATTCTTTTTTTGTGCTTTAAATCAGGATGAACGTATAAATTTAAAGTTATTCCAATAGAGGCATGTCCTAAAAATTTCAGATACAGTCTTGTAATCTATGCCATTTTCAATAGCTTGTGTTGCAAAAAGTGTGTCTTAGCGAATGAAATTTCAGCTTTGAAATTTTTTTAAAATATTTAACATCTTCTTGAAAAAAATTTTCTATAGGTCCTTGGCTCAATATATTTTTTTCTCGCCAGAAATAACGTAAAAAAATCACTGTTAGATTTAAACTGCTGCAATAAAAGGCATTAATTCAGAGGCAATAGGAATTTTACGTCTTGAGCTTTCTGTTTTTGGTGAAGAAATGATGACTCTGCTCTTTTTTTAGCTGTACTGATATATATTCTTTTGAATCGTATGATTGATATTAATGACTTCCGTCTTTAAATCCACATCCTCCCACTTTAATGCACATATTTCTCCTATTCTAAGCCCAGTGCATATACAAATAAGTATTCCCAGTGTCTGATTACACAGATTATTTTTTTCACATACTTGCAAATCTTCCTTCTCTCTTCAAAAATTAAACACTTCAACTTCTTTAGTTTTTCTCTCTTAGGAATTTTTAAATTCAAATTCCATCCTGTCTATAATTTTTATGCTTTATCGCAAATGTCAGCACAGACTTTAATACAACTGTCATATCTTTTTACAGTTTTTTTGACAGCCCTCCTTTGCCATCCAATCTTCCACAGACTTAACTTGTCTAAAACGAAAAGACTGAAAAATCCTTATTTGAAATTGTACTAACCTTTCTTTTTTTAAAATACGTTTTCAAATGATTTTTCAATAATTGTCAAATAAAGAAAGTAAGTCGATTCCTTTATATAATTATGCTCATTTTTTTAGCCAAATATCCATACATTTAGATATACTCATATTTTTTTATTCATTGTTCTCATTTTGCCCTCCTGAACATAAAACTTAAACTATAGTAATACAACTTTAAAAAAATTAAGTTTAAAAAAATTTAAACTATAACAATAAATTATCAAAAAAAATATAAATTTGGTGTTTGAGAATCATAGAGTAAATCTTTGAAACTGAAAATATAAAAAAATATACTTAATTTCCATTTTTTTATGATATAATTAAACTAGAAAAAAACTGAAGGAGAATATAAAATATGAAATTTAATGAATACAAATATGAACATTTGGATTTGGAAAAAAAATAAAAAAAGAATTTTTCAGAGCTTATAGAAAAGTTTTGAAAAAGGCTGAAAATGTAGAAGGACAAGTTAATGCATTTGATGAAATTATAAAACTGAGAAATCATATTGAAACTATGCAGACACTTGTTTCAGTTCGTCATAGCATTGACACAAATGATGAGTTTTACGATAAGGAAAATGAGTATATGGATGAAATCAGCCCTATTCTTTTTGGATTTACGAATGACTTTTTATAAGGCTCTTGTAAATTCAAAAATTTAAAGATGAACTTATCCAAAAATATGGAAAAATTTTTTTATTTGATTTGGCAGAAAATACATTGAAAAACATTTTTCACCTGAAATTATTCCAGATGCTCAAGAAGAAAACAGATTATCTAGTAAATATTCAAAATTAATTGCCAGTGCAAAAATAGATTTTGATGGAAAAGAGCTTAATTTGTCACAAATGGTTCCTTATACACAGTCAAAAGACAGAAATGTAAGAATTGAGGCGGCTAAAAAAAGTTGCTCAGTTTTTTTCTGAAAAATCAAGATGAATTTGATAATATTTATGATTCGCTTGTAAAAAGTCAGAACTAGAATGGCTCAAAAGATGGGATATAAAAAAATTTTGTGGAATTTGGATATAAACAATTATCAAGACTTGAATATGATGCAAAAAAATGGTAGAAGGCTACAGAAAGCAAGTGCTTGAAAATATTGTGCCGCTACATACTGAACTTCGTGAAAGACAAGGGAAAAAGACTTGGAGTGGACAAAACTTAAATTTTTATGATGAAGCTATAAAATTTAATTCTGGAAATGCTGATCCGCATGGGTCACCTGAATGGATTTTTAAATAACGGGAAGACAATGTACAAGGAATTATCGAAGGAAACTGATGAATTTTTTACATTTATGACTGAAAATAATTTGCTTGACTTGCTTTCTAAAAAGGGGAAAATGAGCGGCGGATACTGCACTTACATTCCAGAACACAAGGCACCATTTATTTTTGCCAATTTTAATGGAACTTCACACGATATTGATGTTTTGACGCATGAAGCCGGACATGCTTTTCAAGTTTACCAAAGCCGTGGATTTGAAGTTCCTGAATACTTATGGCCATCTTATGAGGCTTGTGAAATTCATTCGATGAGTATGGAATTTTTAACTTGGCCATGGATGGACTTGTTTTTTGAAAATGATACTGACAAATATAAATTTATTCATTTATCAGAAGCTCTTTTATTTATTCCTTACGGAGTAACTGTCGATGAATTTCAGCACTGGGTGTATGAAAATCCAGAAGCTACGCCAAAAGAACGTCGTGAAAAATGGATTGAAATAGAAAAAAAATATTTACCAACAAGAGATTACGGAGAAGTCGAAGAATTAAAAAAATGGAATTTTCTGGTTTTAGACAAGGGCATATTTTTCAGTTCGCCATTTTACTACATCGACTACACTCTAGCTCAAGTATGTGCCTTCCAATTCTGGATAAAATCAAGGGAAAAACAGAGAAAAAAAGCATGGAAAGATTATTTGAATTTATGTAAACTTGGAGGAAGTAAGCCATTCTTTGAACTTATGAAATCAGCTAATTTGAAAAAAATCCGTTTGAAGAAGGGACATTGGCTTTTTGTAATTCCAAAAAAATTAAGGAATATTTGGATAATGTTGATGATATGAACTTGTAAAAATTAATATTATTTTTTTACTTTAGCAGATACATTTAGCAAGGGTAAGATCCCCCTTGTTATTATTAAATTTAAATTACCAAATATATTTACTATAACTTAAAAAAATTTTTGAATTAAAAGAAAAATTTTTTTAAAAATATTTATATTTTTTCTATTGATTTTTAAAAAAAGAATTAGTGCTATAATAATTGTAGATACAAATTAATAAAACAAAAAAAATAAATATATTTAAATATGGAGGTAATTTATAATGATTTACGAAAAATATCTTAGACTTAATTGGAAATACGCCTGTGGTGAAATTAAAATTCTTAAATGATGAAAATATCGCTGATATTTATGTAAAACTTGAAAAAAATATAATATTGGTGGAAGTGTAAAGGATAGAGCGGCTCTTGGAATGATAGAAGCAGCTGAAAAAGAAGGAAAATTGAAACCAGGTGGAACAATTGTTGAACCTACTTCTGGAAATACTGGTATCGCACTTGCATTAATCGGTAAAGCAAAAGGTTATAAAGTGGTAATTGTAATGCCTGATTCAATGAGCGTGGAAAGAAGAAGTATTTTAGCAGCCTATGGAGCTGAATTAATATTAACTGAAGGGGCAAAAGGTATGAAAGGGGCAATTGCTGAAGCTGAAAAAAATTAGCGACTGAAAATGGATATTTCTTGCCTCAACAATTTGAAAAACCCTGCAAACCCTGCAAAACACTATGAAACAACTGCAAAAGAAATTTTAGATGATTTCCCTCAAATCGATGCATTCGTATCAGGTGTCGGAACTGCTGGAACTTTATCAGGAGTTGGAAAAAGATTAAAGGAAGAAAGACCAGGAGTTAAAGTATTTGCCGTTGAACCTGCAACTTCTGCAGTATTATCAGGAGAACAACCTGGAAAACACTTCCAACAAGGACTTGGAGCAGGATTTGTACCTGGAAACTATGATGCCAGCCTTGTAGATGAAATTATAAAGGTAACTAATGAACAAGCGGTAGAATTTGCGACAAGAGCTTCAAAGGAAAACGGACTATTTATCGGAATTTCTTCTGGAAGTGCAATTGCAGCAGCTTATGAAGTAGCTAAAAAATTAGGAAAAGGTAAAAAAGTTGTAGCAATTTTACCAGATGGTGGAGAAAAATACTTATCAATTGAAGCATTCAGAAACAGTTTATAATTAATAAAACTTAACTAACTTGGGCAAGGATTCTCTGACTTTTACATAAAAATAACGGGATGAATTGCCTGTTTTCATATTTTCATACTTTTTATGAAATAGAATTATAGTAAAAACTGCTTTTAGAGCCGAACTCAGATATTATACACTATTTAACCTTTATAAATTTAACAAAAAAAGTAAAATATGCAATAAAATGTTGTTTTTTTAAAACAGTTTTTATTATATAATTCAAATATAAATTTTTAAGGAGTGTGATTATTATTTTTTTAAATGGTTAGTAAGTGAAATAAATAATATAGCGGAAAAAGATCCAGCTGTCAGATATAAAATAGAAGTTTTTCTCTATCCGTCTCTACATGCAGTTATTAATCACAAGATTGCCCACTTTTTTCAAAAGCATAAATTATATTTTTGTGCACGGCTGATTTCTCAAATTTCACGATTTTTTACAGGAATAGAAATTCATCCAGGAGCAAAATTAGGAAAAAAAGTATTTTTTGACCACGGAATGGGAATCGTAGTTGGAGAAACTGCTGAAATAGGCGATAACTGCGTCATCTATCATGGTGTAACTCTAGGCGGAGTAAGCTCTTCCAAAACTAAGAGACATCCCACATTAAAAAATAACGTCACAGTTGGAACAGGAGCAAAACTGCTAGGAAATATTGTGATTGGAAATAATGTGAAAATTGGAGCAAATTCAGTTGTTTTAAAGGATGTTCCAGATAATGCAGTAGCAGTAGGGATTCCAGCTAGAATTATTCCAAAAAAACAGAGGAAGACTACTATATGTGGCATATTTAACAGATTTTTTTACAGTTTTTTTATATTAGATATGTTCGATAACCTAAGTTTTTTTATTCTATACAAGGGGTCAAGACCCCTTGCTTCAAGATATTTATTTTATTAAATTCTAAGTTTGTATAGTTATCGAACAGGTCTATTATTTATTAAAATATTCAAATACAAAAATTTGACAATCAAAGTAAAAATATGGTATATTTTCTATATGAAAAAAATTTACTTCATTTCTTTGATTTGAAATAAAAAAATTAGGATAGGATTATCCAAAAAAATACAAAAAGCAGACAAATGTGCAAAAAGCATATTTAAAAACTAAACTAATAAACATGGAGGATTAAAATGGCAAAAGTAGGAATTTTTTTCGGATCAACAACAGGAGTAACTGAAGATATTGCTCATAAAATTGCAGAAAAAATTGATGGGGCAGAAGTTTTTAATATTGATGGAAATGAGGATAAATTGGAAGATTATGATGTACTTCTTTTTAGGTACTTCTACTTGAGGGATTTGGAGACTTGCAAGATGACTGGGCAGCAGTTCTTGATGATTTGGCAAGCAAAGATTTAAGCGGTAAAAAAAGTAGGATATTTCGGAAGTGGGGATCAAGGAACTTTCTCTGATACATTTATGGATGGAATTGCCATCATTGATGAGGGAATTCAAAAAACTGGTGCAACAATCATTGGAAAAACTTCAACAGAAGGATATGAATTCAGCGAATCAAGAGCAGCAAAGGATGGAGAATTTTTGGGACTTGCTCTAGATGAAGTTAATCAATCTGAATTGACAGATGAAAGAATTGACGCATGGGTTGAACAAATCCAAAAGGAATTTTTAAATAAAACTATGTCTGTGAAAAATATTTTTAAAAAAATAATTATTCACAAAAAGACAAATAAATATGATTTTAGCTATATTTATATATAACTAAGATAAATCAATTTTCACAAGTTGATTTTTCTCCAAAAAAATTTAAGAAGGTGTTTTCATAGCACCTTTTTTTATTATTTTTATTTTTTTCTCATAATAACTGCTATAACTAAAAAAAGAAGCATTTTTGCAAGACATCTGACCCGCAAAATAACTTCTTTCAAAACTATATTTCTTCTCAACCTTTTTTTCCCAATTTCTCCTTAAAACAAAACCTCTGTACTTTAACTTCCCAACTTTTTTTCTATACATAACGACCTTTTTTTCTTCAAAAACACATCTAATTTTTCTTTAGACTTTATCCTTTTTTTACCTAATCTATCTAATAAACAACTTTTTTTCTTTTTAGGGCAATAATGCCTTCTAAACTCCTTTTTTTATCGATATCGACTTAACTTAAAAAAACTTTTTTTCTTCATAGTTCGGATTCGACCAAAAAAATCCTATCCTTTTTACTTTTTGTTACTTCATTTTTTTGTATACAAATTCCTGTGTAACCTTTTACTCCTTTTTTACCTTTGACCTTTTCTTCATAAAACTCTTTATTTTCTAATCTCTATCTACATCCCAATCTGTAATTCTTCCAGTGTACGCATCGATTTCAAATTCATAAGTGTAACCTCTATAATGAATTTCTCCTTCATAGAATCTTCATCAAAATCAAAATCTTTAATATTTCTCAATGTTGCACCTGGAACTTTTTGCTAATGCTATTTGTTTAGCTCTTGCTGGGGTTATTTTTTTGATCTTTTATAAGAACTTTTTTTATGGTTGAAATTTGATTTTTTTATAATCTTTACTTCCAGCAAAACTCAAAGAACCTAATACCAAACAACCTAACAATGCTACTTTTTAAGAATTTATTTTTTTCATAATCCTCCTTTGCATTTTTTTGTATTTGTAATTGCTGTTCCTTTGTTACATTATAATAGTATCACATAAAGATTAAAGAAAAAAATGAGAACTTTTAATTTTTTTCTCATTTTTTTAAATTAAAAAAATAGACACTCTCTAATTCTGAGATTGCCTATTTTTTTCTAGATTTTCACGACTAATTTTCATGATTATCTTTTTATTTTTTTGATTAATAAATTAATTTAAAAAAATTATAATTCGATGTCTTCTTTTTCTTAATGTTGGGAACAAAATTACGTCTCTGATTGATGCTGAATTAGTTTGTAACATAACTAATCTATCAATTCCAATTCCTAATCCTCCTGCAGGTGGCATTCCATATTCCAAGGCTCTGATGTAATCTAAATCCATTCCTTGTGCTTCATCGTCTCCTGCTTCTTTCAATTTAACTTGTTCTTCGAATCTTTCTTTTTGATCTCTTGGATCGTTTAATTCTGAATATGCGTTTGCAAATTCTCTTCCTGAAATGAATAATTCAAATCTGTCAACCCATTCAGTTTCACCTTTTTGATTTTTTGAAAGTGGAGAAATTTCTTTTGGATATTCTGTTATGAATGTTGGATTAATCAATGTTTCTTCCACTTTTTTTCTTCAAAGAATAAATTTAAAATTCCAAATTTTTGTATATGTTTTTATCTTTTTTTCTAAAGGAATTCCAAATTCTTTCGCTTTTTTTCAATAGCTTCTTCATCACTTGAAATTGAATCAAAATCAAATCCAGTTGCTTCTTTTTACAGCTTCTTTCATTGTTACTCTTCTCCAAGGTTTAGCTAAATTAATAGTTTTATCTTCATATTCAATTTCATATTTTTCCATGTAACTCGAAAGTCAAGCTAGAAATTAAGTCTTCTGTCAAGTCCATCATATCATTAAAATCAGCGTACGCTTGGTACAATTCCATCATTGTAAATTCAGGATTATGTTTTTACAGAAATTCCTTCATTTCTAAAAACTTCTATTAATTTCAAATACTTTTTTTCAAATCCACCAACTAATAATCTTTTTTTAAGTATAATTCAGGTGCGATTCTTAAGAATAATTCCATATCTAATGCATTGTGGTGCGTAACAAATGGTCTTGCAGTTGCTCCACCTGCGATTGGGTGCATCATTGGAGTTTCAACTTCCGTAAATCCTTTTTTTTCTAAATAGCTTCTAAAAAATCTAATAACTTGAAATCTTTTTTTCATAGTTTCCATAACTTCTCTATTCATTACCAAGTCAACGTATCTTTGTCTATATCTAGTTTCAACGTTAGTTAATCCATGGAATTTTTTTCTGGAAGTGGACGAACATTTTTTTAGATAATACTTCAAAAAGAATCTACTCTCAAAGTTAATTCCCCAGTCTTAGTTCTAAATAAATGTCCTTCAAGCCCAATAAAAATCTCCAAGTCCCATTTTTTTATAAATTTCATATTGATCTTCTCCAACTTCTTCTTTTTTCACATAATATTGAATTTGACCAGTTGGATCTTGAATCTTACCAAATCCATTTTTTTACCCATTCTTCTGAAAGCGATGATTCTTCCTGCTGTTTTTAAATACTTTATCGCAAGTTTCGTCATATTGATTTATTTCAGCAATATCATTCACTTTTTTTCATATTTTTCTTCCGTAAGGTTCTATTCCAATTTCCTTTAGTTCTGCTACTTTTTTTAATTTTTTTCTTTTATAATACCATTATCATTCTGGTTTTGATTACTCATTCACTTTTTTTCCTTTCTGCTTTTTTTCTGAACCTCCCACGACTAAAGTCGCAGGGTTCCAAAATCTTTAAAAATATTTAAAAATTTTCTAAGAAGTTTGATAGCTTTACACTACCCTTATTCTTTTAGGCGTGTCCAGCTCACCTCTATTATATAGGACGCTTAAATCCACAACTTTACTTTTTCCTTAATATGTTTAATGCTCCATTACAATCTGCATTTATGAGTTTACCTGTGCTTGTTTGATATAGTCCTCTTTTTATTCTTCTTCCACTGAATATATATTCTTGTGGATTTTCTTTATCATATATTGGAATTTCATCTCCATCAAAGAAACTTGCTTTCGATGTATAACTCTCTTCTTGCAGTTTAAATTCTATTCCATATAGTTTACATAGATATATTAATTTATCTCTTAATTTTTCCATATGGTATATTTACAAAGTTTTGATTATTTATACTTCCTATATTTGAATTTCTTTGAAAATCTTCATTATATCCTAGAACTATTCTTCCTATATCATTATTAAGACAATAATTTATTATCATTCTTGCTTTGCTTTTTGAAAGGTAATCATTTATACGATTATTTCTCTTTCTAGTTATTCTCTTTTGCCTTAATGTTGTTCGCTCAATCTTTTGCTTATCCTTAATGCTTTGCAATTTTGCATTTGTCTTATTATAGTATTGATTTATTGATTTTAATTTTTCTACCATCTATTATGAATGAAACTCCAGTATTTGTAACACAAGTACAAAGATTATCTATACCTAAATCAATTCCTAGTGCATTTTTCTTTATTTAATTCCCTTCTGAACTTCTTCTACCTCATAAATGTATTGAATTTCAAAGTACCTAGAATATTGTTTCGGTATTATTCTAATCTCCTTTATATTCTTGCCTTTTTAATACTGGTGGCGACTTTAATTTTTAACTTCCTGATGAGTTTTTCTTAAACGAATTTGAATAAGGAACTACCAGAATATCATCTTTTTAATCTGACAAAACCTATAACAAGAGTTGTAAAACCATCCTTAGCAAGATAATTAGGTAATTTTTATTTTTACCATTATATTGACCATTCTTAGCAAGTTTTAAAAAGTCCAAAAAAATGATTTGAAACTTCCATCTGCTTCTTTTTAGAATTTGCTGAGCCATATTAGAATTTAACTTCTTATAGTTCTCACTATTTTTTTAAGCATTTTATAGTTTTCATTATAACTTAAATACTTTTTTTCTTATTAAAATAATACTGTCTAATATTATATATAGCTTCATTAGTTAAGTTCTTGGCTACATGAGATAAATATTTTAAATTCCTAAACTCCTTTTTTTACTAAGATGTTTTTACCTGTTGTTTTTAAAGTTAAATACATAGATATCACCTCCTTTTCATCAGAGATATTATACCATGTATTCTACATTTATCTGTCAAAAAAAGTAATATTTTTTTATTTATTTTTTTAAATATTTTTTTAAAGTTTTTTTAAAAACCCCACAACAATGGGAAGTGTTGTTCACATAAATTGAAATTCTAAATTTATACTGTTTATTACTTCGTTATTATGTATTATATCATATTCCAGCATCATTTTTTTCCATTTTTCTTTTTGAATTTTTGTAAAAAAATTTTTGTATTTCCCTCGAAATTGTTTTTTGTAATATAAATAAATGGCGTATTTTTTTATCACTTTGAAAAAAATTTGTCTAGAATTGATTTCACCATATCGGTAAATCTCAACTGAATTGCCTTTATCAATGATTTTACAGTTTCCATACTCATCACTATAATGATATTCTTTTTTTCTTCCTGTTCCAATACTTTTTTTCAGCTCAAATAATTTTTTTCATAATTCTGATTAAAATTATCTAGACTTTTTTTATTTTTTTATTTTCATTTTATTCCTTATTTTTTTATTTTTTTATTATTTTTAGAGAATTGAAAATTATAAAATAAACCTATTCATTTTCATCATCTAAAAAAAATCATCTAAAAATTCTAATAAATCTTCATCATCAGCTTCTTCTTCATTCTCAAAAAATTCATTTTCATCATCATTTAATGGATCAAAATTGCTTTCATCAAATTCTCCATCTACATTCTCATTTTTTTATCATACTCGCCAAAAATCTTCGTTCCAGTACATATAATCCTTGTCAGAACCGTAATATTCATCGTTCCATATTTCCAGAACCTGATCTTCCTCATCTTCATCTAAATCATACAGTTCCTCTTCAATACTGTCATAGTAAAAAAACCTTCTTTTTCCCCAGTTTCACTATCACAAACTAAATATTCCTTATCTCCTACCGTAATATTTGAAAGACACGTATATTCTTCAACATCCCCTTCGCTATTAGTTTTTTCAAATTCTTCCCCAGCAGAATACATAACTTCCCTCCATTATTTATGATATTTTTATATTATTATTAATTGAAATCCATCTATATATTTGCTCTGACAAAATTAACCGCATAAGCTGATGTGGAAATGTCATTTTTGAAAAAAACACAATCTAAAAATCTGCAATTTCCCTGCAAATTATCATTAACTCCATTTTGAACCGCCGATTATAAAATTAATTTCACTGTTTGTTATTGAAATTTTTTTCAATTTTATCCGCCATTTCTTCTGAAGTCAGCATTTTTTTCCCTTTAAATCAAGCAAAATATTATATGAATAATTTTTTGAAATAACATTTATTATTCTTTCAGTTTCAGAATTTATTGCATTTTTCAATCCCTTTGTTATCATCCTCTTCAGCCAGTTCAATAATTTCAAGTTTTTGTATATTTTGATAACCTTTTTGAAAAATTCAGCTATTCCCTCTTTTATATACTTTTTCCTTTATTTTTTTCCAATACACACTACATTAATTCTTATCATATTTTTTTCCCTTATTGTCAAAAGTTTTTTTCATTTTTTTACTAATTTTTACTATTATTTTTTTCTTCCAAACATTTTATCCAAATCATTTTTTTAGACAATTTTACAATAATTGGTCTGCCGTGGGGACACGTATATTTCCCAACTTCATGAATCCTTCTCACCATATTCTGCATTTTCAGATATATCCAGCTTCTGCCCAGCCTTTATCGCTCCTTTACACGACATTGAAATAATGATATTTTTCCCTTAAATCTTTTGTTTCCACTTCATTTTTTTAAATCCAGCAAAAGCTGTAAAAACACATTTTTCAATACTATCCCGAAAAATCAAAAGCAGGCACAGCACGAATCACAATCTCGTTTTCTGAAAATTCATCAATATCAAATCCAAAAATTTTTGAAAAAAACATCAATATTTTTCAAAAATAATATTTTTTTCAATTACCGTAACTTCCATTTTTCAGCGGTAACAGCAAATGCTGTGACTCAATTTTTTTATTATAAAATTTTTTTCCTTCAGCTCTTCATACAAAAATTCTCTCATGAATAATGTGCTGATCATAGATTTCCAGTTCCTCATCCTTCCCGCACTAAAAATATACGTATCAAAAAAATTTGTCCCAAAAATATCATAATGAACCTGCTTCCCAATGTGCTTTTTCAAATGTCCCAACTTTATAATATTCATTTTCAGTATTTTCATTTATACCATTAGAATTTTTTTCTCCACTAAATTTTTTTCATAATTTCTAAAATTACTCTTTTTCATCCCAATTTTTTTCTTATCTTTATCGCTCTTTACCAAATTAGAATTTTTCAACATTTTTGCAAGTTTTTCCACATTGTTTTTCCACAATTTCATTTAAATTCCCATTCATTTTTTTCCAAATTTCATCAAGACTCGAATCATTCTTTTTTTATTGCTATTCTCTTTTTTCATCATTAAAAAAATTACCACTGCTTAGACTTTCAGAAATACCAGCAGATTCTCTATTTTTTTATCATTTTTTCTCAAGATTACCTCCTGTAAACCCATTTTTCTCCTTCCAATTTCTCACTATTTTTCTTTTCCCGTCAAAAGTTTCCAAACTTAAAATTTTCTGATTTTTCCCCCTTTAAAATGTCATCAGAAAATAAATCATCCTTTTCCACAGCGATATTTTCATTAATATTAATATTTTTTTCTTTATTAAATCAATATTAGGTCGCCAGTTTTTCCCTGTCATTATAATAAAAAAAGTCGTCAATTGCTGATTTTATCTCATTATAAACAATTTTATCATTTGAAAATTTTACTATTTTTTTAGATGGATGAACATTCACATCTATTTCCTTTGGATCAGCATTGTAAAAAAATAATAGCAAAAGGATATTTTTCCCTTCATTAACTTAGTGTAATAGCCATCTATAACAGCTCTCTCAATAGTTGCTGACTTCACATACCGATTATTTACAAAAAGTAAACATAAAATCCTTTGAACTTCGTAAAAATTTCCACATTTCCCAAATATCCATATTCAAATTTTTTCAAATTTTTTAAAACTGATTTTCCAAATAATTCAAGAATTGTATTCTCAATCCCTTTCCCGCTTGTCTTTATCGTACTTTTCCCATCCAGCTCAAGTGAAAATGCCACACTGCTGTTGGAAAGTGCCTCCTTTAGCACAATATCCCTAATTTTTCCATACTCTGTTGACATCTTTCTCAAAAATTTTCTTCTAGCAGGCGTATTGTAAAATAAATCCCTGACTTCCATTTCTGTCCCAACATTTCTTGAAACTTCCTCAAACTTTCTCACAACCCCACCATAACAGCCAATTCTATACCCCGCAGGACTGTTTTCAGAACGTGTAGTAATCGTAAGCTTAGACACCGCTGCAATAGATGACAGAGCTTCTCCACGAAAGCCATAGGTGCTTAAATTAAAGACATCCTCCTTTTCCTTAATCTTAGAAGTGGCATGTCAGCTCAACTGACAAAAAGCGTATCATCCTTATCCATCCCAATTCCGTTATCACTTACTTTAACATCAGTTCCAGATTTGAAAACTTCAATTTTTTTATCATTGTAGCGCTTCGCATCCAGTGAATTTTTCAATCATCTCCTTAATCATCGAAGCTGGATTTTTCCACAACTTCCCCAGCGACAATAATATTTGACACTTTTTTTCATCTAGTATTTTTTTATATCCCACAATCTATCCTCCTTTTTCTATCAGTTTTTTTCTTTTTTTAAGTCACACAAACAATTAATCCAGTAACCGCAGGCGTCAACATTGAAAATGCACTCTTGCCAGTTAAAATTATTGTCGCAATTTCAAATAATATACCTGCAACTATGTCAAATTTTTCTTAATTTACCCTCATTATTCAAAAAAACCTTTCCAAAATCATAATTTAACAGTTTTACTTACAATAATCTTATATTTCTGCCCAAAAAAATTTCTGCCAATTTTTTTCCAAATCCTCTTCTAGACAAAAGCACCTTCACATTAGGTCCAGCATCCATCGTAAAAATAGCATTTCTCCCCATTATTTCTCAAATTTTTTTACAAAATCCATTGCTTCGTAAGTTTTTTTCATTAAAATATGAAAACGGCGGATTTGCAGTTTCAGTTGTCTTGTGCATTCTAAGGGCATTTTTCTTCTGTTAAAGTTCCCACTTTTTTTCAAAAATCATTTTTCAGCAAGATATTTTTTTCATATTTATAAAAATCAATTTCAGACTGCTTTTACCCATTCATCAAAAATACGTCGAAGTTTTGGCACAAAGTTCCATTCCATTTCGACTTGAAATTTTCTTTTTTTATTCTCATTTAATACAAGCACAATCATCGCTAGTTTCAAATCTGTCTTAACTTCACAAATCTCTCCAGTATCTTTTGTCCCCAAAGTCGCAATTGGTCCAAAAAAACTTCTCGAAGAAGAGCCAGAGCCAAATTTTTGAAATTTGTGCAAGTTCAGATTGTGCATAATTTTTTTCCAAAAAGTTCATTACAAGCCTTTTATTACAGCCGATAATCCGCTTGAACTGGAAGAGAGTCCCATGACTGTCGGCATATTATTTGTTGTAGAAATTTTTTTACCTTCTGACTTCTATTTTTCCCTAAACAAATCCACAACCTTGCTAATCTTTTTCCGTATGCATCTTGTCCTGTAATTCTCCGTTTAAATAAAATAAATCCGTCATATTTGAAAAACTTATCTTTACAATTTCCATTTTTCATTTCCTTTTTCAACAGCAATTTTTAATATCCTCATCCTTTATAAATTCCATTTCTGTTTCTGTAAACATATCATTAAGAGTAAGAGAAATCTTTGCTTGTGGCAGGTATCATTTTTTTCTGCATCTTTTTTTCCCCAGTATTTTACAATTGCGATATTAGCATAAGATTTGACTTTTACCATTTTTTTCTCCTTTATTTTTTTCGTTAAATTTTTTTAAATATTAAATTTTTTTCCACCCAAATATTTTTCTGCCCCACATTTTGTAAATCCATCTTTTTACTTTTTTTCCATAATTTCCAAATTTTTTTGGCAAGTGCAATTACACAGCCTCCCAAACCGCCACCAGAAATTTTTTTGCTCCAGTCGCTCCATTTTCAATCGCCGTTTTTTTACAAATAACTCTGTCTTTTCAATAGTTATATTCAATTTTTCCAAGTTCTGTATTTTCTGCTGTCATAATTTCCCCAATTTTACTAATTTTTTTATTTTTTTCTTTTTTTATTTTTCAATATTTCCAGTTAAAATTCTAGTCATTTCATCTGTCAATCTGCCTAATTTTTTTCAAGGAAAGTTCAGCTTTACTTCCTAAATTTTTTTCACATTTTGAATCGCTTCACCAGTATTTCCATAAATGCCTGTATCTGCAATCACAAGATACGCATCAAGATTTAAGTCAATGTATGAAAATCCCTTGTTTTTTTACAAATCTTATAGCCTTATCGCTAAGGCAAGTTTTTTTGCATCCAGCCCGCTTGGAGTCTTATGAGCCACAATTTCTGCCGTATTCACTAATTTTTTTCCAATAATTCATCTTCTAAATTTTTCTCTAAAAATAGTTAAATATTGCACGAATTGTCGCAATGCTGACTGTCTGCTGAAGAGCCCATTCCACGTTTTTTTGAGGAATTTGAGAAGTTATTTTTGTATTTTATTTTTTTACATTTTTCTTTTTTTAAATATTTTAATGCAGTAAAAATTGCGACTGAAAGTGTATCTGTTTCATCATAAAAAAAATTGCTTTTTGCCTCTTCTATTGCACATTCAATCTCAATTTTTTTAATGGAATAGCAATGGCAGGATAGCCATAAACGACAGAATGTTCCCCAATTAATATGATTTTTACTATGTGATTTTTCCAATACCTCTTTTCATTTTTTTACTAAAATCTCCTATTTCTAATTAAAGAAAAAAACGAGCCTAATGACCCGCTTCTTTTTAATCTATCTAAAATTTTTACTTTTTTTATTTTTCTGTTTTTGGTGGAAATGACGGGAATCGAACCCGTGTCCAAAAATAGAAAGTCCTTACTATCTTCTACAAGTTTAGTCTATTTAACGCTTTAACCGTTAGATATTAAACAGACAAAAAGTCTAAAGGCGAGATTATAGAATTTCCCTAAATGACATAATCATACATTTAGGTAAGCCATTAAAAAAATGACATCATCTAATGGAAAAAAATGGCGTTTCCAAAAAGAGATGAGTCGCTATCTTAGGCGACTAATGCGTAATTATCGTTTCCGATTATTTTTAAAATGGATTTTAAAGCTCCCGCTTACTTGCCGATAATAATCTTTTTATCCTGTCGAAACCAAAACATTCCCTTAATAATATTTAACTTTAAGTCATTTTACCACAAAAAAATATTTATTTTTTTCAACAGCCTATTTAAAAATTTTTTTAATGTTTTTGGCGCAAAAAAATACTTATTACTCCATAAGATGCCATAGTCATTACTGCAGCAGACTATTATTACTCCCAATCCAATATAAAAAAACGATTTTTTTCTCAAATTGAAGCAAAAGTCGCAATCAATGCACCTGTCCAAGCACCTGTCCCAGGAAATGGAACTGCCACAAACAGCATAAGTCCAATAAACTCCCCTGTTGCAAGCCCTTCACTACGTTTTTTTAGCCCGATTTTTCTATTTTTTTCAATAAATTTTACCAAAATATTCCGCTTTTTCATAAATTCAAAAAAATTTTTACCGAAAACAAAAAGAATAAATGGCACAGGAAGCATATTCCCCACAATAGAAACAATCATATTCAAATACCAAGGCAACCCAATAGTCGCTCCAACTGGTATCGCCCCACGCAATTCAATTACAGGAAACATTGAAATAAGAAATATTCCTATCATTTTTATTTAAAAGTGGCGCTCCAATTAAAGCAACTTTTTATAAAATTTATAAAAGATTTCATCATTTTTTTGTATGATAAATATATAAATAATTATATAAAATACCATACACTCCTTTCTTTATATTTCTTTAGTCATTTGTAAAAATTCTAAAAAAATTACAATAAGCACAGCATTTTTTTATACCTAATTTTTCTTGCTTTTTTTCCACTCCTGATAAAACTTCTTTGCCCTTTATGGCTATAAATACTGATGTTAATCAATCTTTATTTTTTTACAATTTCCTAAATTTATTTACATTATTTTTTTATACTAAACTTCATTTTTAAAAAAATAATATTAGACTTTTTTTGTAATTACAAATATCAATGGCTGTGATTTTTTTCCAAAAATAAATTCTGTTTCATTAAAACCGCCAAACACCTTCACATCATCTATATTTAATTTCTTAAAAAAAGTCCATAAAATCAAAAATAATTAACATTAACTAAAAATTTCTTCATTTTTCAAATTTTTTTCATCCAAAAATAGTTTTTAAAAATCACATTATTATTTGAATTTTTTTATAGTAAAAAAACGTTCAAATTTAACATTTTTCATTCTGAATTAATGGTAAACTTCCTAAAAAAATTAGATTCAAATTCTTGATTTTTCAAAAAAATTTATAAAAAAATTTATCAGCTGAATAATTAGTTTCCCACCATTTTTCCAACTGCAAATAAGCCTTTTTTTCAAAAAAACAAAAAAATCTCATCCTTATTATTTAAATGTGGCAACGTATTCCCAACATTTATTATTGTATCAAATTTTTCCCAATTCATCAATTTTCAGCATATCCAGATTTTTTTACATCTATTCCCTTTTTTTCCAGCCTGCTCAATAAGTTTTTTTCATTTATATCAATCGAAGTTACTTCAAATTTTTTTCATTCTTTAAAAATTTTTGACAAATTTCCTGTTCTAGCTCCAACATCAAGAACTTTTTTTCCACTGACATATTTTTTTAAAAAAATTTTTTTGAACATCTGAAAGCGAGAAAAATAAAATCATACTTTTCTGAAATTGTATCGTAAAAATTTTTTTCATATTTTCTATATTTTTTTCATCTTTTTCTCCAGATTTAAAAAAACTTTTTACTTTAAATAATTTCACTATAGTATAACACATATTTTTACAAAAATATAAATTGATTTTTTTAAAAAAAGAAAATTTAAAAATAATAAAAAAAGAAAACCGACTATTTCTAGCCGATTTCCTAAAGTTGATCTTTTTAGAATTTAATTAAATCAATTATTTAGCAATTTTGCTTGCGAAGTATCCTAAAGTTCTGATTAATTGAGAAGTATAAGACATTTCGTTGTCATACCAAGATACTGTTTTAACTAATTGAGCATCTCCATTTTTGAACAATTTTTAGTTTGAGTTGCATCAAATAATGATCCAAAGTGAATTCCAACAATGTCAGAAGATACTAATGGTTCTTCAGTATATCCGAATGATTCGTTAGCTGCTTCTTTCATAGCTGCATTTACTTCATCAACAGTTACTTTTTTGTTTAAGATAGATACCAATTCAGTTAATGAACCAGTTGGAACAGGTACTCTTTGAGCGACTCCATCTAATTTTTCCGTTTAATTCAGGTACTACTAATCCAATTGCTTTTTGCGACTCCTGTTGAGTTAGGTACGATATTTACTGCAGCAGCTCTTGCTCTTCTTAAGTCACCTTTTCTGTGTGGTGCATCTAATGTATTTTGGTCTCCTGTGTAAGCGTGGATAGTTGTCATTGTTCCAGTTACGATTCCAAATTTGTCATTTAATGCTTTAGCCATTGGTGCTAAACAGTTAGTTGTACAAGAAGCTCCTGAAATAACTGTTTCTGAACCATCTAAGATTTCGTGGTTTACGTTGTAAACTACTGTTTTTAACGTCATTTCCACCAGGTGCAGTAATAACTACTTTTTTTAGCTCCTGCTTTTTACGTGTTTTTCAGCTTTTTTTCTTTAGTTGCAAAAGAAACCTGTTGCTTCTAATACTACGTCTACTCCTAAATCTCCCCAAGGTAATTTTTTTCAGGATCAGCTTCTGCGAAAACTTTAATTTCGTTTCCGTTTACTACGAAAGCTCCTTCTTTAACTTCAATAGTTCCGTTGAATCTTCCTTGAGATGAATCGTATTTGAATAAGTGAGCTAACATTTTTAGCATCTGTTAAATCATTAATTGCCACTACTTCAAATTTGTCTGTTTGTTCTGACATTAATCTTAATGCTAATCTTCCGATTCTTCCAAATCCATTAATTGCTACTTTAACTGCCATTTTAATAATACCTCCTAAAAAAATTTTTAATATATATTAATATATATTATTTCTTACATTTTGAGTATACCACATTTTTTTGAATTTTTCAACGGCAAAAAAATTAATAAATTTTTATAGTTTTTGTTTAAAAATACTTATATTCAAGAAAATCAAAAAAATAAATATTAAATTATAATTTTTTTAAGCAAAAAAACTACTAAATCCTAGTAGTATATATAATATCATAATTTATTTTTTTAAAATGGCTGGGCTGAATGGATTCGAACCATTGCATGCTGGAGTCAAAGTCCAGTGCCTTACCGCTTGGCGACAGCCCAACAACATCTTCATATTTTTTTATCCTTTACGGACATTAATTATTATACAAAAAAATTGATTTTTGTCAACACTTTTTTTATAATTTTTCAATATTTTTAACATCGAGTGTATTGTATAATCAAGCACAGAAAAAAATATATAAAAAAACATAGTAAAAATGATACATCAAAATCTCTTATCAAACGATCATTCCTACTATGTAATTTTTCAAAAAAACTGAAATATATGGAAAAAAACTTCTTTATTCTTTAATTCCTTTTTAGTGCCTTTTTCCAAATTCTCTGATTCCCATTTTTCCATCTACTTTTTACCATCAATGCTGGCAAATCTTGTAATATTACCTCTTCATCAGTAACTTTCTTAGCTTCTTTTTCATACATGTTTATTCTTTCTTCAATTGCAACATTATAATAATTTCGTTTAGCAGGCTCATTTCCTCTTTCCTTCATAATTGCTTCTAATTCACTTTCGGTCATCTTGGCTCTTTCTAAAATTCTTCTTTCTGTTTCATCATCTACTTCCAGCATATCTGGAACACTTTTTCAAACTTTTTGGATTTTATATCATAAACTACTTCTGCCTCACCATTTGAAAGATAATCTATTTGTTTCACATCAAATTTTAACTTTGTTTCATCTGCTGTAATTCTTGAAATTTCCCTTGCATATTTTTCCACAATCTCTCTTTTCAAAGAATTACTGATAATATAATCCTTTTTAAACAATTTGCTGTATGCTTCCTTTTTCAAGATTTCTTTCATTATCTCTTATTCCTTCATTTACAATTGTGAAGAAAAAAATGAATTCAGCCTGCTTTGAAGTGCTCTTTTTTTATTGCCATATCCTCATTTGCCTGTGTTCCTGCTGTAAAAGCATTTCCTGCAACAATCATCATAATTAAAAAAATAATAATTTTTTTCATGCTCTTCTCCTTAATATTTTTTTATCTTTCTATTAATATTATACCATATTTTTCAAAAAATTTTTTTAATAAATTAAATTTTTTTACTTTAGTTCACTTAATTCCCATTGTCCGTTTACTTCAGTCAATACTGCTTTTTTTCATTTGCTGAAATTACTGTTTCTAAACTTGTATTTTTCCAAGGCTTTTTCCCATAATATCCAAAAATTTCATCTACCATAATGTCATAAATCCGTACTTTTTTTCTGATTCATTTCCATTTTTTTACCATTAAAGCTTCTATTTCATCTTCACTTTTTATAACCTGATTTCTTTAAAACATTAGTCCTAACATTTTTCTTCAAAAATTTTTTTCTGTTCCCTCCAATGCCTTATCGAAATCCTTCATTTTTATATCATACACTACTTCAACATTTTTTTATTATCAATAGATTTAATATTTTTTTAACAGCAAATCTTAATTTCATATTTTTTTCAAATAAATATCAGAACATCCTTTAGAAAAATTTTTTTCCAATATCTTTTTATTTAAATCACTAATTTTATAATCTTTGTCAAATAATAAATCTGCATTATTACTAAAAAGAATATTTAATCACTTCCGCTAAAGTCTGATTTTCAACTATTTTTCTTAATATTTTCCATATCTTTTTTTGAAAGGCATTTTTCAATTTTAATTTTTCTCACTTCCCAATACCATATTCATCGATGTATTCCGATTTTTTTGCACTGTCGTCCCTGCAAATGCATTTCCCATTACTGCCAACATCAATACAAATAATAATTTTTTTCATAAACTCTCCTCACTTTATCTTTTTATTTTTTTCTTTGTCAAAATTATAGCATATTTTTTTCAAAATATAGAAAATAAAAATTTTTTTCTCTCAACTTTTATTGTCTTTTTCTGAAAAAAATTTACTCGAAAAAAATATCTTCCAAAAAAATCTAATATAAATTTTTTTCATTTTTCCCATCTTCATTTTCTACTACAAATTCTTCTGCAAATTTCTTATCCAATTTCACAGTTTCATCAGTTATCCCTGTTTCACACCTACTTTTAATAAATCTTGCTGGATTTTTTTCTTTCGTTATTAAAAGCTACTAAATTTAAATTTTTTTATTCTACATTTCCTCTTCAAAAAAATCGAAATTGTAATCCCTTCCATCTTAACTTTTTTTACCAAAAAAATTTCCTTTTTCTGCTTGAAGCTAAGTACGCACAAGGCTCGGAAACGCCGTACACTCCAATTTGATTTTTTTACAAATTCTGAACGCTCTTCGACTAAATCTTCTACTTCCAAAATTTTTTTCTTTTTTTCAAAAAAATTCTATTGGAATATTTAATTCCGTCATTGCTTCTAAAAAGTCCAATTTCATCAGATTTTTACCCAAGCGGATGCGACTTTTTTTATCGAGATCCATTTCTAAATTTTTGAGTTTCCATTACGTAATTTATTTTTTTCGATGATTTTTTTCTTTTTGTTGTATTTCTTTTTACAGCCGATTCCGAGAATAATATTTTTTTGGAATAATTTTTAGAAATTTCGATATTTTTTTCTATTTGAAACAATTATTGCTCCAGCACAATTTTTTTGTCATTTTCTACGATATTTTTTTGGCAAATGAATGCTCACATTTTCTCCATTTACGATAAGCGAAGTCACTCTCTTGGCATCGTCCAAACTTTCCAATTTTGCTTTTAATTTTTTTGTGACAATGTGTCAACTGCAATTTTTTTCCACCGACATCAGAAGCTGTTGTAATTACTGGGATTGCTCCGATTCCATTTGCAATTTTTTTACATTCTTCATTTGCACCGCCAAGATGTCCTGAAAGCAATGAAATCACAAAATTAGCGTGGTCATCAACTGTAATAACAGCTGGGTCTGTGTCCTTGCTTTTTAAATTTCCCTTCAATAATTCTCACAACTGCTCCAGTTCTTTGCAACGAAAATATGTAAATCATATTTATCAAATGTTTTTTTCTAATAAAATTGGCACTCGCTCATTTTATCACAAACAAATTTTTCCATATTTTTCACTTTCAAGATTAAGCATATTTGCCACTCTTTGTGACACATAAATATGCAAAATTTTTTTATAAACATTGTTTCTTATTTTTTTAAACATGTTTCGTATCCGTTTTTTTGCTTACGCAATATACTGCTGTTCTCATTTTTTTATCTCTCCTAATCACTAAATTTTTTTAACTTTTTTTATTTGAACTTATTCTTCTAATTTTTCTCATAACTTCATAAAAGCTTACTTTTTTTCTAATTTATTTAAAAAAACTCTTCGCTTTCTTTTTTTCATCAAACGATGCCACCATCCTCATTATTTTTCAAGTACATATTTTCTAGAATAATATTATACTTTATTGAATCTTCTGTCATTTTTCTCATTGTTTTGCAATATTTCTCAAATAATAATCAATCGCTTTTTTTATAACTTCTGTTTTTTTCTTCACTTGAATCTTCCGAATAATTCTCTAATATTTCATTAATTTTTTTGAAAAAAATTTAACGTTAAATCAAATCCGTAAACTAACTCGTCTACGATTTTTAAATTCTCTTTTATTTTTCTTCTGACTGAAAAAAATCTTTAACGACTACTATTTTTTTCATTTGCTTATCGGTAATTTCCTTTATTTCCTTCATTTTTTTCTCATTTTTCCAATGATTGATTAAGTAATTCCTGAAAAATTCTTGCTCTTACCATGAATATCAATTTCCATAGTCGTAATTTCAATTAGATCATAAACAGCTGGTTTATCTTTATATTTTTTTGTTTAATTTTTATTAAAATATACTTGAGCTTTTTCCTTTTGACCAATTTGATAATAATAGAGACCTGCCAGACTCCATTTTTTTCAAAGTCAGTAATTTCCTTATCTTGTAAATTTTTCTTCACCTATTTTTTTGTGCTTTTTAAAATATTTTTTTATCCCCACCTTTTTTTAAATACAATGTTATTAAGTATTGTCTAACTAAAACATTATTTTTTTATCTTTTTTTCAGCAATACTTCTGCCTTGTTAATCAATTCATCAATTTCATCTTTCTGCGGAATAATTGATAATTCACCTCTTGAATCTAATAGAAAGTCTGATGTTTCATCAATTATACTTTGTTTTTACTCCTTTTTTTAGAAAGCGTTTCCTGAACATATTCCCTAAGCGTGTATGCATTTGCTCCTAAACTTGTTGCTAAAAAAATTGTAATTACACAAATTAATTTTTTTCATAAAATTTTTCTCCTTTTTTTCTATTTTTTTATAAATTCAATTCCTATTTTATCTTCATCAATTACACTGCCATTCACAATATATTTCCCATTTTTTTATCTTCCAGTTCTCTTGCTGATTTCCACTTGAGTGTTTTAAAATCTACATTTTTCAATTTTTTTAGACTCTACAAAAATTAAAGCCTGAAAAAAATAATCATAAAAAAATTACAAACAAATTATTTTTCATCTCGAACATATATAATTTTTTTCCGTTATTGGCTCTTTCATAACTTGAAATTTTTTTCAGGTTTTTATATCTTTTTAATTCAAGACCAAACAAATAAACTTTATTTTTTTATCTTTTTCCAAAAATCATCTTTATTCTCTATATTTTTCAAAATGCAATGCTTCAAATGATTTCACATCTACATTTTGAAGTTCTTGTATATCCGCATATTCTTTACTAAAATAAACTTTTTTTATCGTCTTTTGTATAATAACGATTTAGCACTTTTAAAATTTTTTTAGGATTTAATCCTTTTTAACTCTTTTACTATTTCATCTTTTTCCAGCCATAAAATTTTTTTGTTTTTTTCCGACACCTTTTTATTTTTTTAATTCTTCCAAATTTTTTTAAATAATAAATTATGTGTTGCCATTTCACACTTCCGTTTTATTTTTAATAATTGAAATTACTACTTTATATTACCATACTATCTGTTAATATTTAATTTTTTTCTATATATTTCCAATGCTTCAAGTTTATTTATTTTTTTCTTTTTGCCTTTTTCAAATGTTTCCAGATTTCCAACATTTGAAGCCACAACAAACCACATCACTTCCTGGTTAAACAAAGCATACTTTTTTTAAATTTTTCCTTTTTCCACATTTGCTATGCTCAAATAGTAGTCAATTCCTTTTTCATATTCTTTTTTTGTAAAAAAATAATTTTTCAATTTTTTTACCAACTGTATTTCTAGTTTTTAAATTGAAAATTTCTTCTTCTGATAATCTAAATTGCTCCTGAATTTCCTTTTTTTATCAATTTCAACAAAAAAATTTCTTCAATTAATCTGCTTTCTTCTTCTGTTAGTCCCGTCTTTTCAATTTCTTTTTTTCCACTGATTTTTTTCCCAAATTCTAGCAATTTTTTTCAAAAAAATTGTTCCTGAATATTCCTGCTTCATTTTTTTGATAAATACTTTTATTATAACTTGGAGAAAGATTTTTCATAATAATATTTTAGATAATCATAGAAGCTATATTTTTTTATATAAGTCAAAATATTTTTTTGAATATTTCTTTTTACTATTTTTTTATCTTCTGAAAGTTCTTTTTGACATTGAATAATGGTTAAGTAAAATTTCTGATAAATAAAAATTTCTCTCATCTCTTTTCAGCAATTTTTTTCTATTTTTATCTTTTACTTCTTCATCTAAAAATCCTAAAAATCTGATTCAAAATATTCAATATATAAATCCTCAGTTTCTAAAAATAATTTTTGTTATTTAGTCCTATTTTTTTGATAAATCCTGCTGAATTTTTTTCTCTCATAGTCAAGGCATTTACACTAAAACTTATTAAAAAGAAATAATACCGTTGCAATATTTAACAAAAAAAAATTTTTTTAATTTTCAATTTCATCCTCCCATTCGGCATTGTCTCCATCCTCCTTTTCTGTTTTAAATAATTCAGGATATTTTTTTCTCTTAGTCTATCTTCTTCATTATTAGCCCATTTGTACATTTTTAGTTGATCTTTTTTTCCATTTTCATATTAAAAAGTTTTTTTCCATAAGTCTTATCTCCGCTTCCTATCATCAAAAAGCCAGTGCATTATTCCATTTTCAAGCCTAAAAATTATACTCTTTAGCATTTTTCATCTGCCTTTATTCCGTCGAGTTCATTAATCGCAATTTCAATCCCTTTTTTTCCCTATCGACAGAATATAAATAAGTCCAGATTTTTTTGCCATATAATACTGTAACTTCAAATTATAAATTTCTTCATCTGATATTCGATATTTTTTTCTTTTTGTTGTGTCGTTTTCGATAAATTTTTAATTCCTCATTTACCTTTTTTTCAACCAATCTACCTAAATTATAGTATTTCGTTATTCCATCTCTCAATTCATCATTAGGAAGCATTTTTATCAATTATCGTGTTTTTTTATATTTTTTTCTTTTTACAATTTTTCTTGATTTCTTCAGCTTTTTTTCTCATTATTTATAATTGTGTAATATTCGTATGAAGTCAATAATTTTTTTCGTATTCATATGGATTATATTTCATAAATGCATCATAATATTTTTTTGTAGACAGTAAGATCTTTTTTTCAATGTTTCCCCTTCTTCTTCATACAGCTTTTTTTCTTCTTCATTTTCGGAATTTTTTTATTTTTTTCATCATAATCTTCTCTTATACGATAACTGATACCTCTCCCATAAAATTGTAAAACCTTTTTAGCGACCACATAATTTCTTTCATCTTTTTTCATGAATTCTTTCAAAAAAATACCTATTATTTCTCCTATATCAAGTGGTAAATCAGAATCATCCATTGCATAAAGTCTATCAAAGGTAATAGTTTCATCAATAATTTCCTGTTTCACTCCAACTTTTGATAAATCCTGCTGAATTTTTCTCTTTCATTGTTAAAAGCACTTAAATCCAAATTTATAATACATAATAATGTTAGTAATAAAAGTATTCTTTTTCATTTTTTTCTCCTATTTCTTTATAAATTTAATTTCTATTTTATCTTCATCAATTACGCTGCCGTTCACCATATATTTTTCCATTTTTTTATCTTCCATTTCTCTTGCTGATTTCCACTTGAGTGTTTTTAAAATCTACATTTTTCAATTTTTTTAGACTCTACAAAATTAAATCCTGAAAAATAATCATAAAAAAAATTACGAACAAATTATTTTTCATCTCGAACATATATAATTTTTTTCTGTTATTGGCTCTTTCATAACTTGAAATTTTTTTCAGGTTTTTACATCTTTTAATTCAAGACCAAACAAATAAACTTTATTTTTTTATCTTTTCCAAAATCATCTTTATTCTCTATATTTTTCAAAATGCAACGCTTCAAATGATTTCACATCTACATTTTGAAGTTCTTGTATATCCGCATATTCTTTACTAAAATAAACTTTTTTTATCGTCTTTTTGTATAATAACGATTTAGCACTTTAAAATTTTTTTAGGATTTAATCCTTTTTAACTCTTTTTACCATTTCATCTTTTTCCAGCCACAAAATTTATATAATATGCTTTATTTTTTTATCTTTTGCATACATAAAATAATCTTTTTTCATAATCTTTTTACTATTTGAAAACTTTTTCCATCCACATTTAAAAACTGTTCCGTCATTAGAATAAAATTGATTTTTTTATCTCTTACTAAATGTTCATTTACTCTTTCAAAAGTATACGGATCGGAATTTTTTTATTCTTTCATTTAAATGATACAAATAATTTTTTTGTCTCTCGCAAATCCTGCATAAGTATCAATTACTTCAAAAGTTTTTTGCGTCTGCTCCATCTATTTTTTTCATTTCCTTCATAAACATTATTTTTTTATCTTTTTGAAAAAAATTTGATTCCATTATTTTTAAAAACTTTCAAAATCAGCATTTTTCCAGTTTATCTCCTTGAAAATAAATATTATTTTTTTGTCAAAAAAATAACTGGAATCATCATCAAAAAAATTTTTAATGTTTGTAAATCTATATCCTCTTTTTTTCTCCATAAAGATACACATTTTTTTCCATCTATAAAAATATAATCTTTTAAAAATTTTTAACGTTTTTGGGAACTACTCCATCTATTTTTTTACCAATATAATAAACACTATTCTTATCTTTTGAATACCCTCCACTAATTAGTTGAAAAGTTTGTTTGTCAACATTTTTTTAAAAATTTTTTTGGAGACATTATCACATTATCTAAATCGACAGGAACTCCTCCATTATATGAAAATAAAATATACACTCCGTTTTTTTATCTTTTTAAATAAATTGAAAAATTCATCTGTCATTATTTCAAGAGTTTTTTTACATCTATATTATTTACCTTATTCTCCCAAAAAAATAAAGATTATTTTTTTATCTTTACTCAATCCGTAACTAATTTTTTTGTCAATAATTTAAAAGCTTTTTAGGATCTGCTTCATTAAGAACATTTTTCTTCATAATAAACATTATTCTTATCTTTTGCATACTCACCATCTTCAAAAACTTCAAAAGTCTTTGCATCAGCTCCCTCAATTTTTTTCTATTTATGTAATAAACTTCTCCATCTTCTATTCCGTAATTTTTCATTTAATTTTTTTATTTTCTGAAAAAAATCAAATTACTAATTAAAAAAATATCAAAACAAACATTTTTAATAAAAATTCTTCTTCATATTTTTTTCAACCCTTCCTAAAAATTTTCTACACTTCCATCTCAAATACATTAATCACAGGCGTTTCATAAGGATGAACCTCCTTAATCAAATAATACGCTAACTCTTGAAAAATCTTTTTTTCACTCTAAATTTCATAATTTTTTTCATTGGCAACACTGGCTTTTTCCAACTTCTCCATCAAAAGGATTCCCTCCTTCCAAAGTTTTTCCAATGTCCAATTCCATCAATTGTAGAATAAACATCTGCATAAAATCCTTCTGTCAAAAGATTGTATTTTTGTAAGTTTTTCCACAATTTTTTTCCACATAATTTTCTGGAATAAAAAAACTTCAAAAGCAACTATATTTTTTTCTTTAAATTCTAATTTTTGAACTCAATAAATTATCGTTTTTCATAATTTAAAGTTAAATAAAAAAATGATGTATTTTTTTAAATAATAATTCTAAAAAAATATTTTTGTCGCCTTCCCACAATTTTAAATCAAAAATTTCTTTTTTTGGGAATCCATTTTTAAGTTGCCTTCATCACATTCATGCTGATTTCCTGAAAAAAATTCGAACTTGTGTAAAGATACATAAATAGCGACTCATCATCGTTGTAATTAAAAAAATCACAAGTCCACGAAATTTATAACTATTCAATTTGTAGCCAGTTTCCTCTTGAACTTCTCTTTTTAAGCACTCTTCAGGTGTTTCCCCAAATTCCAATTTCCCACCAATTCCTAGCCATTTTCCTTTATTTATATCATTTTTTTCTTTTTAGTTCTATGTAGCATTAGATATTTTTTTCATCTTTTTCTAAATAACATAATGTTGTAATCACTTTTATCTCCTTTTTTTATTTTATTTATAAAATATTATACCATATAGTTATGTTGATTTAGAATAGTGTTAGAAAAATTTTTAACAAAAAGATAGCAAGAAGTATCCGAATTCTATAAGTGGGAGATAAATTGCTTTTTTTGTAAAAATTGAAAAAAAGGATACTCTTATGATACAATTTTTTTGTATAAATAATGATAAAATCTCTAAAGAAATAATTAAAAATAATATTCAAAAATCGAAAAGGAGGTGTAATTTTATGAAATATAATTTAGCATTCAAATACAGAATTTATCCAAATAAAGATCAAGAATTGTTGATAAACAAGACTTTTTGGATGTGTTCGTTTTGTTTACAATACGATTTTATATACTGCGAATAAATTTTATGAAGAAACTGGGAAAAATAAAATAATTACACCTGCCAGTTTGAAAAGTGAAAATCAATTTTTAAAAGAAGTGGACAGTCTGGCACTTTCAAATGCTCAATTGAATGTAAAACGATCGTTTACGAATTTCTTTCAAAAAGAGAGCAAAGTTTCCAAAGTTCAAATCTAAAAAGAAAAGTGTTAAAAGTTACACGACAAATTGTGTGAATAATTCAATACGAATTGAGGAAAACAAATATTTGATTTTGCCAAAATTGAAAAGAGTGAAATTGAAATATCATAGAGAAATACCAAAGGATTACAAGATAAAGTCAGTAACATTGATAAATAGTAATGGAAATTATTATGTTTCTATTTTGACGGAATTTGAAAAAAAGAAATTCAAAAAAATGCCAAGTAATGATAAAAGTAATTGGACTTGATTTTTTTCAATGCCTGAATTATTTGTCAGTTCTGAAAACCAAAGAGCTGATTATCCAAAAATATTTTAGGATATTGGAGAAAAAAAATTGAAAAAAATTACAAAAGTCATTGTCAAGAAAAAGTGAAATTTTCTAAAAATTGGTATAAGCAAAAAGCGAAAATATCAAAATTGCATGAGTATATCAAAAATTGCCGAAGAGATTTTTTTGCATAAATTATCGAAAAAAATTGTCTGAAGATTATAATGCTGTGGTTGTTGAGGATTTGAATATGAAAGGGATGAGCCAGGCATTAAATTTTTGGGAAAAAGTGTAGGAGATAATGGATGGGGAATGTTTTTTTGAGAATGCTTGAGTATAAACTGATGTTTTTTTAGGAAAGCAATTTTTTTGAAGATAGATAAGTGGTTTCCATCATCGAAAAACTTGTAGTAAATGTGGAAATGTTAAAGAGGAAACTGAAATTATCAGAAAGAAGTTATAAATGTAAGTGCTGTGGAATTGAAATTGATAGAGATTACAATGTCGCATTGAATATAAGAAATGTTGGAAAAGAAATAATGGAATATTAGAAAAATAAAAAAAACAGGGCAGGGACTGTCCGAAGAGCTTTGGTAAATATATTTGGCTAGCAAAAGCAGGTACTTCCCAAGAAGCTCCCGCTTCTAAAAGCGGGAGTAGTTCACTGGTTACTGGAATGGTGACTTTTATGTCAGTTTTCGGTCTGTTAATGCGTCCTGAATTGCCAGAAAATATTGTAAGTGCATATTTTACAGCTTGGGGAATGAACTTTATAGCTGCTTTGCCGTTACAATTATTGCTTGTAGGTCCGATTTCACGATTGAAATTGCAAATGTGGCAAAAGATATTTTTGATAATAGAGCATAAAAAAAACATAATTATTAAACTTTTTGAACTTTTCATTTAGTTTTTCTAATTATGTTATTTTTTTATTATTTCAAATTACTTTTTAAATTTTTTTACTTTTTTCCCAAACTCATCATATTCTTCTCTTGCAACAATCTTATTATTTTTTTATCCAAAAAAATCCAGTTATAAAACCTTCTTCCATCTCGTATAACACCTTTTATAACTGCTTTTTTTCTCTTAAGTTCTTATCTTTTTCCCTTACTAAACCATTTATTAAAATAACGAAAAAAATTATTTTTTTATTTCCACAAAATCTGTAACTTCTATTTTTTTGCATTTATTTTTTCTCCCATTTAACCTGTAAATCGAAACATCTTTTTTTCAAAAATCTTTTTCTTCAATTTCAATAATATTATTTTCTACTTCCAATTTTTTTCCATTTCTTGAGATTATTCCATTCTTCCAAAGTCATTTTTTTATCATATCAAAAATCTTTAATTGGCTTAAAATCACGAAATTCTACAATTGTATATTCTTTAATAAATTTTTCCTATTTCTTCATTTTTCTAAAAACTCGTTATTATCAAATACAATCCTATTCACATTATTTTTTTCAATAAATTTTATTATCTTCTCAAAACCAATTTCCCGTTTTACAACATCATCAAAAATTTCTGTTTTTTTCTTTCCAAATTGATTTATACAGTCCAACTTTTTTTCAGTTCTATCCGAAATTCCTTCTTGTTTATTTTTTTCTCCCACTTTTTATTTTTCTCAAGAAGTTCAATTAATTTTTTTGAAAAAAATCAACTTTATTTTTTTATGAATTATTTCTTTCAAATACCTAATTGTGCTATTTCTCAAAATATCATAATTTCCTAAAATTTCATTTTTTTCAATTTTTCATCATTCGTAACTTCATTTTTCAAAACATTTCCACGAATAATCCTGTCCATCAAAACAATGAAAAATTTTTATCTCCCTTTCCTTTTTCAAAAGCATAATAAAAAAACAGCTATATAGCGGATCATCTTCCCTTCTCAAATCAAATGCCACATAATTTTTTTATCTTCTTTTGCTTCTCCAATATGCAAAAAAACATTCTGCTTCAAAAAAAGAATCATTTTTTTCTGATTTTTCAAGTTTTATAATTTTCATATTTTTTTAAATCCCTAGGTAATAAATAGTATTTTATCACTTCATTTTATTTAACATCTCTTCAAATTTTTTTCAACATCTTTAAACTTCCACTCATTCCCGATTTTTATTTAATTCATTCGTTACTTTATCCGTCATATAATTTTTTTAGGATTTCGCACTTCTTCTCTTAACATTTCATTTATTATATCTTTCCGTTTTTTTACTTCTGAAGGACTTAAAAAAATCTTCATCGTCTTTCATTTCATATCCATATTTTTTTAAAAAAATCTTTTTTTAATTTCTTTTTCATCTAAAAATTTTATCCAAATCAAAAATAACTACTTCATAAGTAACAGAAACCTTTCTATTTGATAAATATTTTTACAGTTTTTTTATATTAAATTTTGAATTGTTAAATATTTCAGAAAAAAACTAGAAAATTCTTTTTAATAGCAATTGCATCCTCTCTTTTTCTTCTTTGCTCATTTCATTATTTACTTTATTTGATACAGAAAAAAATAATATGAAATCATTTCTTGTAATACTTTCTTAGGATATTTACTCACTGTTTCTTCAATTTTTCTTATTCTCCAAATCAATCTGCTCTCTTGACAAAGTAACATTTTTTTGCTTTATTACTTGATACTGCCCTGCAAAAATTTGCATAGAAAATATAAATAAAATTATTGTTATTAGTTTTTTTCATTATTCCTTAATTCCTTTTCTAAATTCATGTGAAAATGCCTTGTCATAAAGTTTAGACTTAGAATATTCGTTCCCCATAAAGTTTCCTACAAGAATTTGTGCCGTTTTTGTGATTTTTTCCTTTTTCACAAGTTCAGCAATGTTTTCTAATGTTCCCATAACAATTTTCTGATCTTCCCAAGTTGCTCTTTGAACAATTGCAATTGGCGTTGTTTTATCATAATGTTTTAATAGTCTTTTTACAACTTCATCAATCATTTGTACAGACAAGAATATTGCCATTGAACATTTATGTGAAGCTAGGCTTTCTAGACTTTCTGTTTCTGGTACTGGAGTTCTTCCTTCCAGTCTTGTACAAATTATTGTCTGACTCACATCAGGCAAAGTAAATTCTTTTTTTATTGCAGCAGCGGCAGCTACAAATGAACTTACTCCTGGAATTACTTCATATTCAATTCCATATTCATCCAGAATATCCATTTGTTCCCTTATTGCACCATAAATGCTCGGATCCCCAGTGTGAACCCTTGCTACCAGTTTCCCATTTTTCTGTGCCTTTATCGTAACTTCCATCACTTCATCCAAGTTCATTGAAGCAGAATTATAAATTTCAGCTCCATCCTTATGACAATCAATAACCTCTTTTGGAACTAATGAGCCAGCATAAATTATTACATCTGCTTCCTTTACGATTCTTTGCCCTTTTTACTGTTATTAATTCAGGATCTCCAGGCCCTGCTCCTATGAAAAGTATACTTTTTTTCATAAAATTATCCCCTTCTTTTTTTGAATTAATTTTTTTATTTTTTTATAATATTTCATTTATTTCAAAACTTACTGATATTTCTGTATTCAAATATATTTTTTTATCCTTCTTAAAAAAATGCTTCCCAGACTTTCCCATTTTCAAGATAAATGGATATTTTATTAAGTTTTTTTCAACTTCTTCAACATTTATTTTTTTCTATTTTTTTATTTTTTTCATTCCAAAAAAATCTTTTTCAAATTTTCCTGAAATATCGTTATTAATTATCTCGTTATCTACAAAATAAATTTCATTAACCAATTTTTTTCTGATAATCTTCAAAACTATTGCAAAAATTCTCTAAACTGACTATTACATGCCCATTCACACAAAATATCCTTTATTGTCAATTTCTTAATTTTATTAATTTCTTCCTTGTTCTCTAAAAATTTTTTTATATCATTCTCCAAAAAAATTCCAACGGTGAATATCCATATACCTTCTCATCACAAAAATTATACTTCGGAATAAAATAAATTTTTATCTTTCCATTTTTTTCAAATAAATTTTTAAAAAAATTTGTAATATTCTATGTTTCCATAATTTAAATAAAATATATAATTTCCATTTTTCATATTTTTGGCAAATCAAAACTTTCACCATAATGAATTTCTTTTCCCGTCTTTTTAAAACTTGAATGTATTCTTCATACCAATCCTTATCATCATAAATTTTTTTCTTTTTTTATTTCTAACATTTTTTTCTCTTTTTCCGTTATTTGTTTTTTCATCAAATTATAAATTATTATTCTCTCATAAAATGCTCTTTCTTTATCATCGGATATACTCAAAATCTCACAATAATGAGACCAGTTTAATTTTGCCAGACAGTGTCTGGCAAATTTTGGATACTTTAAATAAAATTGCCTCATATTTTTGTAAATTAGATCTCGAAAAGCCTTTTTCATACTCTTTTTGTCAATTTTTTTACAATTCTTTTTAAAAGTTTTTTTCTCATATTACTCTCAATTCCTTTTTCAATTTTACTCATTTTCCCCCATTTATATTAATTTCAAAAAAATAACTTATCAAATATTTTTTTACTAATAACTAATTTTTTTGTTCCATATTCGGATTTTTGAACCGCTTTTCTTATACAGTGCCTTTTAATTCTTCAAAAATGATTTCCATTTTTTTCTCTGTATTCTTTTTTTCCTTTTCTGTCAATTCCCTATTATATGGATTATCTCCCAAACTGCTGTGAAGTGCAACTCCAAATTGTGTTATAATATCAAATTTCATGATTTCCTGTGACAAACTTTTTGTCTGTATAAAATTTATAACCATCGTAATTTGAACCTCTTCCAGCATCATAATAAGTATTGTTATTATATTTTTATCTTTACAATATTTTTTTATTTCTTTTTTTGTTTTTCTTTCATAAATAGTCGCTCTATCGTTTTCCACTAATTCAGCAATATAATTACGAACATAATCCAATTTTTTTATCTTTATCCGAAAATACTATCTTTTTATATTTTTTTCTTTTTTTATCTCTATTTTTTTATTATATAATTCCAACAAATCACTTTTTCTTACTACAATATCAAAATTTTTCAGTTTTTGTAAGTCACCAAATCTTTTTTTATCACTTGGCAATATATAATCTAATTTAATTTCTTTGACAAAATCTTGACTCAATTCTACATATCTCTTCTTTTTGGTATCGTAAGTTCCTTTTACAATCGTTTCTGCCATTCCTTGAATTGCCACTATAAATGACAAAATAAATAAAATTTTTTTCATAATAATTCCTTCTTTCTTTTTAGTTCTTCAATTTTAACTACTTCTTATTAAATATCTCCATCAATCTGGTTTTTTTAACACAATTTCTCCTTTTTATTTTTTTATTATTTATTTTTCAAAGTTCCTAAATAAAATCCTGCATTAACAATCAGTGCATACAAAAAAATATCTTGATTTCAATGTTTTTTTACAATTCCAATTTTTTTCAATAATTCCACCCTCAGTTTCTTTGAAATACATCAAAACTTTATAAGGAAAAAGTATAAATTATTACATAATAATCTTCTTTATACCAGTTGAAACCAATAAAAAAATAAATATAAATGCAATTATCAAACAACCTAGTATTGTCAATTTTTCTTATAATTTTTATTTCTTCAACGTTAAAATATCTTTTTTTATAAGAAACCCAAAATAAATATTTGCAGTAATTAATGGTATTAAAACATTAATTTGATTTTTCACCCCAAAAAAACTTCCAAAACAAATTGCAAAACTAGGAATCAAAAAAATACATTGTAACAAACCATAATATAATCTTAGAAACTTTAGACAAATAACTTCTAATCTTTATTTTACTTCTAAATATTCCTAAAATGAATAATCCGTTGAAAAAAACATAATTTTATAACTCCAATAATATCTATTCTAAATAATAATACTACTGATAAAATTATAAAAAAATATTGGCAATTTCAAAAATTTTTATCATTTTCATATTTCGATTTTTTTCCCATGAAATAAAACATTACGCAAAAAAATTATTCCCGTTATTATTGAAAACATTCCTCCAAAAAAATAATCGAAATGGCAAATCAAAACCATAATCCCAGTCATATTTTTCCTACCAAAAAAATAAAATACAAAAAAATAAAATTTGAGGAATTATAAACTTTGACAGTTCTATTTTTTTCTTAAAGTATTTCTAGAAATCTCTTCCACTCCTTAACTCCTTTCTTCTTCAATATCATCGTCGAAAAATAAGGAACTTCCTCCACACTCTCAATATCCCAATAAACGACTTCATTATCTTTCCCGCAATCTGAAACAATTACAGCATTTTCTTTATTTCCTGTTTCAATTATCGCCTTTTTTTAATTTTCTCAAAATTTCTGCTTATTTTCATCAAAACTAAATTATCATTATTTTTCAATTTCCTTGTAAATATCAGTTTTTTCGATTGACAGACACTACTTTCAAATCTTCATCGCCAATCATCAAAGGCACATTCAATCTAGCTGCAATGCTATTAAACGAAGTTATTCCAGCAATCGTCTCTACTTCTACATCATCTGCAATATGCTCCAAAACATAAGTATATGTACTATAAGTCATCGGATCTCCAATTGTCAAAAATGCCACATTCTTCCCCTTTTCCAATTCAGCACTTACTTTATCAGCATTATTTTTTTCTAAAAAAACTTTTTCTCGCTTCCACATCTTTTTATCATCGGAAACTCCAAAAAAACATTTGCTCTACACCAGGTTTCAAATATTCTCTTACAATATTAAAAAGCCGTGCTTCCTTCTCCACTTTTTGCCTCAGGCAATACAATTACATCCACCTCATGCAATTTTTTTCGTCGCTTTAACCGTTATATTTTTCAGGATCTCCTACTCCTACTCCAATACCATAAAAATTTACCTTTTTTTCATATTTCACTTTCCTTTCTTTTTTTATTCTCCTACTTATTTTTAATAAAAAAATTTACTCTTTATTTTTTTATTTAACTTCTTTATTTTTCAAACTTTTTTTCTATGCAACACTCAAAAATACTTTTTTTAAATTTCAACTATTTTTCCCAACTTTTTCCTCAATAAATTCCTTTTAATACAGGAATATGACTCAATTCTGGAGTTCTACTCGCATAAACCATTGTCACATTTCCTTCTTCAACTCTTCCAATATTATACCCTCAAATTCCTTAAAAATCCGAATTTTTCTTCCAATTCTTTTTCTATATTTTTTTCAGAAAAAAATTTTTCAAAATCGATAATTCCTTTATGATAATTTTTGTCTTAATTCCTTCGATGGCGTAATAATTTTTTTGCCCAATAATCGATTTTTCGCATCTTCCTTTTTTTAACCCTCTAGGCCACAATTTATCAACTAATATTCTAAAACCATCTGCTTCTCCAATTTTTTTCATAAGCTCTTTTCCATTTAATTTCAAATTTCATAGCTCCCTCCTTTTCTAAAAATCAAAAAAATCTTATCAAGATCACAACTATTTGTCAATCACTTTTCATAAAATTACTTTTAACTATTATACCATATTTGTTATACAAATATTTCGATAATACAACAATTTTTTTAATTATTTTTTTCCACTAAAAAAATATTTTCTGAAATTTTCTTTTTCATAATTCCACCAAATTGATTTTTTTGTAAAGTTCAAGATATTCTGAAAATTCGCAAGAACAATTGTATCCTAAAATTTCCATCTCAATTCCAAATAAGTCAACATTGAAAGGAAATGGCGAAAATCCATTTTTCAAATAAAAATTTCTTTCGACTTTGACGCTCTTCATAATTTTCAGCATTTTTCATCCTCAGCATTTTTCAATCTCAAGAAAAAAAACGATAATTTTTTTGTAATATTCCTTCAAAAAAAGATAGCGTTTTAGAGCCGTATCCATAGCTTCTAGCTTCTTCAGTTATCGCCAAATAATCTAGTAAAACCAAGTCCTCATGTTTCAATGCAATTGCTAAACCTTTAAACTCATACGAATTTCTATTTTTTTCATCAGTTTTTTTCTTCTCGATTGAAAAAGACCTCAAAATTTCCCTCTCAATACTCCGATTAATATTAATCCAAATGGCTTTTTTTCCTCTTTTTGGAAATGAATTTTTGATATAATTTGTAAATATTTCTAATTTGTTTTTATTGATTTTATTTTTTTCTTAATTCCAATTTAAACTTCTCCTTTTTGTTAGTAAAATTAAAAAGTAATATTTTTCTATTTATGCTAAATTTCCGTGCAATTCATCTCACAACTAAAATTGCGAGTGTTCTTTCACCATTTAATAAAAAGTTTAAATTTATGATAAAACTATGAAAGAATTTTTCAAAAAAACCACCTTTTTAGTATCTTACAAGTGGTTTTTTTATATATTATTTTCTCGCAGAAATCACATAAATTGGATTTTCTGACATCATCATGTTAAAATCCTTCACTTTTTCTATTTTTTTGCCACAATTATTTGAGAAATATCAATATCCTCAAAATTTTGATTTTTTTCAAGCATTCAAGTGCTTCAAATGTGTTTTTCTAAAACGATGAAGTTCAAAGCGATTATTCACGCTTCTTTTTAAATTTTTCATAAGAATAATTGATAATTTCTGATAAATTTCCACCTGAACCACCGATAAACACTTTATCAAAAGTTATTCCTTGTGGTAAATCTTCTGGTGCTTTTCCAGAAATTACAGTCATATTTTTTTATCCCAAATTTTTTTCCATATTTTGTTTTATTAAATCAACGGCTTCCTCTTTTTTTGCTCAATCGTGTAAACATGCCCATTTTTAGCAAATTTAGCCATTTCAATACTTATAGAGCCAGTTCCACCACCAATATCAATACACACATCTTCATCAGAAATTTCCATTTTCGCAATACTCACCGCTCTTATCTCTTCCTTTGTCATTGGAACTTTTTCCACGAATAAAGTCCTTATCTTTTATATGATACATTTTCTCTCCATTTCTTGCATTTAATTTTTTTATTTTTGTTAAAAAAACCTTATTTTTTTATTACAAAAACTTTTAACCTTTTTTTATTTTTTTCAAAATCACAACATTCATTCCAAATTTCTCTTCATAATTTGCTAACTCTTTTTGCCTTAAAACGATAAATTTTTTTCATTTTCATAAGACAAATTTTTCCCCAACAAAAAAATTTTTCACATCTTCAAAATTATTTTCTAACAATTTTTTTGAGCAATTTTTTTGTGGCGTATTTTTCTTTAAAATCAGTCAATAATCCAATTTTTTTCATACTCATTTAATTTTTTTCCACAAAATCGAATTCCTTCCCATGAACACTGGCAATACAAGCATCATACCAATATTCTGAAATTTTTTTGCGAACATATATTGAACCGATGAAATTCCTGGCACAACTTCTAACTCTTCACTTTCAAAAATATTTTTTTCATAAAAGTTAGAAGACTGTAAAATCCAGTATCTCCAGACACAATCACAGAGATCTTTTTTTATTTCGATTCTCATTTATGAAATCCAGAACTTTTTGCAAATCAGCTGAAATATAGCAATATTCCTTATTCTCCGCATACTCTCCCAAACTTTCAATATGCTGCTTTCCCCGACAATTACTTCCGATTCTTTAATTTTTCTTCAAAAACAATCGGTAATGTGTAGTCTAAATTTCCAGGTCCAAGCCCTAAAATTTGTATTTTTTTCCATTTTTCCCTCTTTTTCAAAAAAACTATAATTTTTTTATTATGTTTTTTTCTTTAAAAATAAAAAAACTAGAACTCTTTAAAAAAAGTTCTTACTTTGCCCAATAACTTTTTTTCTCAGCTGATAAAATCAACGTTTCTACTTCCAACTCCCAGCCATTTTTTTCTGCAATGTTCTTCACATTTTTTTGCTTTTGCCTTTTTCAGCTAGTAAATTGAAAACTTCCTTTTTTTCAATATATCCAGAAGCTTCTTCAGTCGTATTCGAGATCTAAAAATTTTTGTAAACATTTTTCCAACTTTTCGCCAACTAATAAAGCGTTTGCAGCTAAAAATTTCCATTTTTGCATCAGAAACTCGACTGTGTGTATGAAAAAAATTCCTCCTGCCACTTTTCACAAATTTTTCCCAATTCACCAATAAAATAAACTTTCTTAACTTCATATTCACAGGCTTTGTCAAACATATATCCAACAAAGTTACTGATTACAACCCCTTCTTCAGCTCTTTTTAGGGAATTCCTTGCTCAAAAAAACATTTTTTTCCACGATTTCCAAAAAGAAAAAAATCGCTGTCTTTGTATTAAAATATGTCAAATTTTTGCTTCAATTCTATTGCCAAAGAGGCTTTCCATGACTCTTCAGACATTGGTCGCACAATTCCCATTGTTCCAAGAATCGAGATTCCACCGATAATCCCTAATTTTGCATTCATTGTTTTTTTAGCGACTTCCTCACCCAAAAGGCACACTGATTTCAACATCAACTCCTTTTTCCCTCTGGAAGAAACTCCTCAACAATACTTGTCAACATTTTTCATTGGTGTTGGATTAATCGCCGATTTTCCCAATTTCTACAGGAAGTCCAACTTTTGTAACTTTTTCCAACTCCTTTTCCTCCAAAAAAATATTGATTTTTATTATCTTTTCTAAAACTTACTTTTGAAACAATCTCCAAACCATGTGTCACATCAGGATCATCTCCCCATCTTTCACAACAGTCGCCGTCGCATAATCCTTTCGTCTTTTCAAAAGATTTAATCCCAATTTTTTTATTCTCTTACCTGCTGGAACGTCTATTTCAACTTCTTCGATTTTTTTCAACTTTTCCCCAGCAAAAAGTATCAATGCTGCTTTAGTCGCTGCCGTTGCTGAACTCCCAGTAGTATAACCATATCGCAATTTTCTACCGTTAAAATATACATAATTTTCCATTTTTTACTTCTCCAAAGTTATAGTGAACTACTCCCGCTTTTAGAAGCGGGAGCTTCTTGGGAAGTACCTGCTTTTGCTAGTCAAATATATTTACCAAGCTCTTCGGACAGTCCCTGCCCTGTTTTTTTATTTCCTAATATTTCAACATTTCTTTTCCAACACCTCTTATATTCAATGCCGCATTGTAATCTCTATCAATTTCAATCCCGCAGCACTCACATTTATAACTTCTTTCTGATAATTCCAGTTTCTCTTTAACATTTCCACATTTACTGCAAGTTTTCGATGATGGAAACCATTTATTTATCTTCAAAAATTGTTTTCCTAAAAACATCAACTTGTACTCAAGCATTCTCAAAAACATTCCCCATCCATTATCTCCTACACTTTTTTCAAAATTTAATGCCTGGCTCATGCCTTTCATATTCAAATCCTCGACAACCACAGCATTATATATTTCAGACAATTTTTTCGACAATTTATGTAGAAAATCTCTTCGACAATTCTTGATATATTCATGCAATTTTTGATATTTTCGCTTTTTGCTTATACCAATTTTTTTAGAAAATTTCACTTTTTCTCGATAATGATTTCTGTAATTTTTTTCAATTTTTTTCTCCAACATCCTAAAAATATCTTGGATAATCAGCCCTTTGGTTTTCAGAACTGACAAATAATTCAGACATTGAAAAATCAAGTCCAATCACTTTATCACTACTTGACATTTTTTTGAATTTCTTTTTCAAATTCTGTCAAAACAGAAACATAGTAATTTCCATTACTGTTTGTCAATGTTACTGATTTTTATCTTGTAATCCTTCGGTATTTCTCTATGATATTTTTAATTTTATTCTTTTTCAATTTTGGCAAGACCAAATATTTATTCTCCTCAATTCGTATCGAATTGTTCACACAATTTGTTGTATAACTTTTAACATTATTCTTTTTAGATTTGAACCTTGGAAATTTCGCTCTCTTCTGAAAAAAATTCGTAAACGATCGTCTTACATTCAATTGAGCATTTGAAAGTGCCAGACTATCTACTTCTTTTTAAAAAAATTGATTTTTCACTTTTTTTAAACTGGCAGGTGTAACTATTTTTATTTTTTTCCAGTTTCTTCATAAATTTTATTAGCGATATATAAAATCGTATTGTAAACAAAACGAACACATCCAAAAAGTCTTATTTATCAATAATTCTTGCTCCTTATTTGGATAAATCCTGTATTTGAATGCTAAATTATATTTCATAAAATTACACCTCCTTTTGATTTTTGAATATTATTTTTTTAATTATTTCTTTAGAGATTTCATAATTAATGATTTCTCTTCGATATTTTTATACAAAAAAATTGTATCATGGATATATCCTTTTTTTCAATAAAAAAAGCAATTCATCTCCCACTTGTAGAAGTCGGAGACTTTTTGCTATCTTTTTGTTAAAATATAAAAATTGAAATAAGTTTTTCAGATATTATTAAATACACTAATTAATTTTTCACATAAAATTATGATTAATTATTAAAATATTTATCCCTTTCGTACATTTGATAAAAGGATTCCATGCATTACACCAACTGCAACTGTGCTTCCACCTTTTTGTCCCATTTGTTCTAATAAATGGAACATCATATTTTGAAAGCTCAGCCTTCGATTCAGGACATCCCACAAATCCAACTGGCACTCCAACTATCAATTTTGGAATATTTTCTCCTTCTTTATCCATTTTTTCAAGTAATGTGAACAATGCTGTCGGTGCATTTCCAATTAGAAAAATTTTCGTTTGAGGATCCTTTAATGCTCTTTCCAATCCAACCATTGAACGTGTAATTCCTCTTTCTTTCGCTTCTTTCGCCACATCTGGATCCGCCACCAAGCAATACGCCTCAACACCAAATTTTTTCAACCCATTTTTATTCAGTCCATTAACAATCATATTTGTATCGCACTGAACCTCCCACGACTAAAGTCGCAGGGTTCTAAAATCTTTAAAAATATTCAAAAATTTTCTAAGAAGTTTGATAGCTTTACACTACCCTTATTCTTTTAGGTGTGTTCAGTTCACCTCTATTATATAGGATACTTAAATCCACAACTTTACTTTTTCTTAATATATTTAATGCTCCATTACAATCCGCATTTATGAGTTTACCTGTGCTTGTTTGATATAGTCCTCTTTTTTATTCTTTTTTTCCACTGAATATATTTTTTTGTGAATTTTTCTTTATCATATATTGGAATTTCATCTCCATCAAAAGAAACTTGCTTTTCGATGTATAACTTTCTTCTTGCAGTTTAAATTCTATTCCATATAGTTTACATAGATATATTAATTTACCTCTTAATTTTTCCATATGGTATATTTACAAAGTTTTGATTATTTATACTTCCTATATTTGAATTTCTTTGAAAATCTTCATTATATCCTAGAACTAGTTTTTCCTATATCATTATTAAGACAATAATTTACAATTGTTCTTCTTTGCTTTTTGAAAGATAATCATTTATACGATTATTTCTCTTTCTAGTTATTCTCTTTTGCCTTAATGTTGTGCGCTCAATCTTTTGCTTATCTTTTATACTTTGTAATTTTTGCATTTATCTTATTATAGTATTGATTAATAGATTTTTAATTTTTCTACCATCTATTATGAATGAAGCTCCAGTATTTGTAACACAAGTACATAGATTGTCTATACCTAAATCAATTCCTAGTGCATTTTTCTTTATTTAATTCCCTTTGAACTTCTTCTACCTTATAAATGTATTGAATTTCAAAAGTACCTAGAATGTTGTTTGGGTATTATTCTAATCTCTTTTATCTTCTTGCCTTTTTAATACTGGTGATAGTTTTATTGCGATTTCCTTATGTGTCTTTCTAAATGAATTTGAATAAGGAACTATCAGCATACCATCTTTTAATCTAACAAATCCTATAACAAGAGTTGTAAATCCATCTTTAGCAAGATAATTAGGTAATTTTTACTTTTACCCTTATATTGACCATTCTTAGCAAGTTTTTAAAAGTCCAAAGAATGATTTGAAGCTTCCGTCTACTTCTTTTTAGAATTTGTTGAGCCATATTAGAATTTAATTTCTTATAGTTCTCACTATTTTTTTAAGCATTTTATAGTTTTTCGTTATAACTTAAATACTTTTTTTCTTATTAAAAATAGTATTGTCTAATATTATATATAGCTTCATTAGTTAAGTTCTTGGCTATATGAGATAAATATTTTTAAATTCCTAAACTCCTTTTTTTACTAAGATGTTTTTACTTGTTGTTTTAATGTTAAATACATATATAATCACCTCCTTTTTCATCAGAGATATTATACCACGTATTCTACATTTTATCTGTCAAAAAAAGTAATATTTTTTATTTATTTTTAAATATTTTTAAAGTTTTTAAAACCCCACAACAGTGGGAAGCGTTGTTCACATAAATACGCTACCACCTATGCAGTTCTCTTATGAACTTCTTGTTATTTCTAACAAGCACAGACTATATCTTACCCATAGTGTATTTTGACACCTTAGGCGAAACCACTTCCAATACCAATCGCTTGTATTGTACTCCCCTCACGAGGGATAGTCGTTGAACTTTCCTTTTCAGGCTTAGCTGCTGATTGTCTATTATCATAATGTTTAGGATTTAACCTTGCACCATCTAGTATATTTTTTCTGCTTTCGCTACCTTCACACTTATACCATATTGAACGAAGGTATTATGTTGTGGTTATACTAGCTTTAAGAGTTCCCAGCAGTTCAGTTTCTTTGTTGCACGGTTTTTACTCCGTGTCTACATACAAGTTTCCCTATATGCTTACTAAAATTTTCGTGCAATTCCTCTCACGACTAAAAGTCACGAGTGTTCTTACTTTATTTAATAAATTCTGCAATTTCCAGCTTCTAATGCTTCTTTTTGCCGATTCAATCGGATTATTTTTGAAATTCAACAATGTT
>BNJV01001764.1_pt1 | contig 67191 bp, 107 predicted proteins | sample 8540591 | NCBI WGS metagenome assembly BNJV01 (sample SAMD00202457, study PRJDB9452) | human saliva metagenome | host: Homo sapiens
CGCAAAATCAATCTTAGCCATAGTGCCTCCTATATCATTCTCAGAAAATATCTTCTCATTATATGGTAGATTTCAGCGCTATGATTATGCCATAATTATGCCCTTTATGCAAAGCGATTCGTCCCTCCTTGCGTATTCCCCAGTGCTATGCTAGGATATTCAGTTATAAGAGGAGATAGAAGACTATGATGATTTCAACCAAGGGGCGCTATGCCCTAAAGCTACTTTAATCGATATCGCAAAAATCAGGATGAGAACAGTCCTGTTTCCATAAAGGAAATGGCAGAGCGGCAAGGCATTTCCCTGAAATATCTCGAACAAATTATTTCCTGATGGTAAAAGGAAAGCTCTTAAAAAGTGTGCGTGGGATGCAAAGGGAGGCTATCTTCTTCTCGAGACGCCAAGGATATTCTGGTTGGTGAAATTTTGAATGCTGCGGAAGGGACTCTTGCAATCGGTAGATTGTGTCAGAGACGGTGTAAGCGTGAAAAATCCGCATCTTGCCCCACCTTTCCTCTCTCTATAAAGAAATAGAAGATGCGATTTATTCCGTGGTAAATCATTATACACTCGGGATCTTTGTGAAAGGAGACAAGACCTAAATGCGTGAGACTGCAATTTTATGCACGATACTCATAAATTGATAAATAGTGAGAAGACGGATAGACTTAAAATCCCTGTGCTTTCCATGACTTTTATGTTATATTGAACGATGAGTCTTTCTTGCCGCATATACTGCTTCTTTTCTATGAATGAGTACTGCTGCAATTTAGCCAGTATAAACGGTTTTTAGAAAGAAAGCTGAGGTTTTAAACGACACGGTAATCTATCTTAATTTTTAAAAATGGAGAGTCTATGAAGTTAATCAGTTTTGCTATTCCTTGCTACAACTCTGCTGCCTATATGGGAAAATGTATCGAAAGCATCCCCGCCGGGACGATAGTGGAAATTTTATTGTGGATGACGGTTCCCAGAAAGACAATACTTTTAGAAATTGCAAAGGAATACGAGCAGAAATATCCTACTATCTGTAAGGCAATTCATCAGGAAAACGGGGGATACGGGGAAGCCGTAAACACCCGGCTTAAGAAATGCAGGCGGACTTTATTTTTAAGGTCGATTCCGATGACTGGTTGGATTCCGAGGTTCTTTTTAGAGATTCTGGAAAAATCAGAAACATTACTCTTTCCGGAGACAGCATTGACCTGTTCGTTGCGAATTTCGTCTACGACAAGGTCGGGCAGGAGAACAAAAAGTAATGTCCTACGGCAATGCCTTCCCGGAAGAAAAATCTTTAGCTGGAATGATATGAAGCGTTTTAATCTGGGGCAGTATATCCTCATGCACTCCGTGATTTACCGCACAAAGCTTCTTCGCGATGCCAATCTTGTCCTTCCGAAGCACACCTTCTATGTGGATAATCTTTTTGTTTATCTGCCGCTTCCCCATGTAAAGAAGCTGTATTACTGCAATAAAAACCTCTACCACTACTACATCGGTAGAGAAGACCAGTCCGTGAACGAAACCGTAATGATCGGAAGACTGGACCAGCAGTTCGGTGTAAATCGCCTCATGATTGATTCCTGTGATGTCATGAAGGTACAGCCGAAGAAACTCGGAACTATATGATTCTTTATCTGGAAATCATCACGACAGTGTCTTCCGTACTTTCCATCAAGTCGGAAAAACGAAGAAAATATGGAGCGAAAGAAAGAGCTTTTGGAACTATCTTAAGAAAGAGCATTTTCCCGCTATGGCTCCGTATGCGCTCAAGTTTCCTTGGTCAAGGAGTAAATCTTCCCGGGAAAATCGGAAATAAGCTGACTATTTTAGCTTACTGCTTAAGCAGAAAGTTCTATGGCTTTAACTAATTGTTATTCGATTGCAAGTTTTTCCTTCATGATGAGTCTTATCTTCTTCAGTTCCAATTTCAAGCAACAAGGTCAAGAAGAAGTCAACTTTTTGAGAGTTATAGGACAAAACGTGTTGATGGCTAATCCCAATCAATGAATGTTTTATTCTCGTTATGGAGATCGCTCCACACAATAGCATCACCTCCCAAATGGAAAGGCTTTTTCTAACCTCTGTTTCTCATTCATCTTTTTATAAAGCCTTGCAATGCTTTTTATCAGTTGGCATTATATTTAATATTTCAGTCGAAAAAGCGGCTCTGGAGAGTGCATATAACACCACCAGAAGACCGCTTTTTATTCTTTCTTCTATCGATAACCCTCTATGATTTCTTAGCATTTCCCTAAGACGCGAATTAATGCCACCTCTCTATTCTATTATTCGTTGATGGCGTAGAAAAACTAGTAGTTAATTCATCATCAAGATATGTAAATAGAGTATTCTCTCGAATGAGTCTTAGTAAGGACCTTTCTGCTTTTAGTAGTCTTTCATGTGTTGGTCTTTTATTCCCATACTCATCTATAGTCATTGCACTAAGGAATTCTTGGTATTTCTTAATCCAGTCCACAAAGCGTTTCACCCAGTTTCCACCTTCGTTTTTGTTTTCTATTTTTAAGAGATCTTTAGCCAAAGAATAAAGTTCTATACCCGCCATAGTATTTGGCCTTGAAGTTGTATAACGCTTTATCTGACAGAACACATGGAATATACACCTTTGATGCTTGGCATTAGCCATATTTGCTTTTAGTGCTTTTTCCAAAGCCGGTTCCCCGTCTGAAACAACCATTCTGGTTCTGCTATACGCTTCATAAGAGCGATCCATGCACCTGCATGTTCATATCTGCAGAGGTACCATCCAAGCACATCATCACAGCAAATGAGTATACATGCCTTTCGCCCAAGATATATACCATCTAAAAATAAGACATCCCCGGAGATTTCTATCTTAGGAGGCATTGTCCATATATCCCAAAAATTTAGCAGTTTTTCTTCTGAAACTCCTTCCTTCTCCAGGCATGGTGGATTGTGCCTCTTGCCGAATAGCCACTCTAAAAAGCTCTTTCAATTCCTTTGAGTTATTATCAATCTTATGCGTGAAAGAACTCTTACATGCTTTGCATAACCACCTTTTGAGAGCCGGGCATTGGTCTTTCCTGATTTAACACATTTCTTTCCGCAAATAGGGCAATTTATTTGATCTCATTTCATCTTCCTCCAAGGAGTATGGTTTCAAGGAAGATTAAACCTCATAACTCGTTACTGCACAAGGACTTACAGCATTTTTTTATCAACACGTTTTGTCCACCCTTAAAGTTGTTTCTGAAAGATTGAACCGCCCTACAGCCTTTTATTTATCTAGCTGTAGAGCGGTTTTCATCAACACGTTTTTGTCCTATAAACCCACTTTTTGAATAAATAAATATATAAACTTGTAACAAATAAATAAATAAACTTGTGAATAAATATTTTAAAGAAAAATCGGCTGCGTAAGGCAAATCTCCCTTGCACAGCCGGTATATTTTTGCTAAAAATACTTAAATCATAATTATACTTAAATCAAAAATCGCGAATAAGAATACTTGCCATCAATAGGGAGAAGAAATGAGATTGCTATAATAAGCGGTGCATCAAGAGGCATCGGAAGAGCTGCAGCAAAGGCCTTTGCCAAGGAGGGATATTCTTTACTCCTAAACTGCGATATAGACTTACTGGAAGAATTAAAGGTGGAAATCGAAGAAGAGTTACAAAGATTGAGAAAAAGTAAAGAAAAGGATGGCTCTGAGAACAACTTTGCACAATCCTTGGAGATTACTCTAAAAAGGAGATTTCACTTCCTTTCTTGGAAAGCTATTTTCGCGCTAAAGAAGCAGAGCAAGCAGAAATAGAAGAACTGGTCTTAGTCATTAATCAGGGAAAGTCCACCTTGAATCTCACACAAGACTATACCGTCGATGAGACCGACAGCTCCTTCAGGCAAACCTTCTCGAGCCTTTTTCATCTTGCACAGCGCATGATTCCTTATCTGTTCGAGCAAAACAGGAAGAGTTTTCTTCAGCTCTTCTGTTTGGGGAAATGTCAGCCTCCATGGAAAGCTTATATTCTCTCACAAGTGTGGGCATCAACAGCTTTGTAGTGCACTTGGAAAGGAGCTTGCTCCCACTCATATTGCCGTAAATGCCATTGCCTTCGGTGCGATTGATACCGATATGAACGCTTGGCATTTCCGAAGAAGAAAAATCTGAGCTCGAAGAATCCATTTCCCTACGGCAGAATGGCAACAGTAGAGGAAGCCGCTGATTTCCTGCTTCTTTCTTTCCAAAGCACTGCTCTATCTCACCGCACAGGTCATTCCCTTTGACGGAGGATGGATATAAGCACTTAAGCACAAAGCTTCAAACTCTCGCAGGTTCATTCTGTAGTACTGCAAAGCCTCTTGTGTATGTTCCTCAATTTTCATATAATCAAGAGCAGATGCTAAACTTCAGTTAAACGAGATACCGCACGCTTTGCGAGCGATACTCGCTATGAATAAAACTGAAGTTTATGAATAGAATTCCATTAGGACGTAAATTTACGTAAAGGTGACGCCATCATGATTCATTATCAATTTTGTCAGATGTAAAACTAGGACGATATTTTTCTAAGCCGACATAGTGTTTTACCATGTCTTGTCCACATAGTAAGTGGTATCGTTCTTTTCTTGTGCGAAAAGGACAGTTGATAGTGATGAAAAATTGAATAAAGAGCTTTATAGAACCCCTTTTTCTAATGGAAAAATGGCTTTCTATTTCTATGATTTCTATGGTGATTTTAAGTGCCTATAATCTGATTATTTTCATGGTTGCTCCAAAAATCATCGATTTCGCGGCCGGAATAGATAAAACTCCCTTTTATCAGCTGGCACTTGTTTCTCTTTGTTTCTTTTCTTGTATTTATTGTCTTCTACTTTTATATTTCGATATGCTCACCCTAAATTTTTACAGACATTGTCTACATTTCTACAAGGACTTCTACTGTTTGCAAAAATTCTCCGGAATAATAGCAGCTTGGTTTCAGAAATCGGAAGCGACAATTTCTTTCAAAAGCTCAGCAATGATTTGAAATCCATCGAAGAGAATTATTTTGATTTTTTATATTACTCTGATCGATATCGGAATCAGTTTCGTTGGAGCCATCGTCTTAATGCTTTGGTACAGCCCTGTACTTACCATGGTGGCTATCGCTTTATCTATATTGCCACTACTCGTGTCTATTCCGGCATCAAAAGAAATCACAAGAACGGAAAAATCTTTCCAAGGAAAAATGCCGATTTTATGGAATTTATGAGAGATACTCTGGTCCGGCTATTCCGTAATCAAAAACTTTCAAGCGGAATTCGAACTGGAAAACCGTTTTCATGAGGAAAATGTAAAAATTGAAAAAGCAAAGTTTCTCTCGCAGATTTGCTGAAGAAAACATCAATCTCTTTCCACTGCGGCAAGCGTAGTAATGAGACTGGGGTATTTTTTCGGTGCCTGGCTATCCTTATCGAATTCGCATGTTACCCCGGGATTGTGCTCGTCTTCCTTCAACTGCTTACTTTTATTATTACTCCGATAGAGAAAATACCTTCTCTCTTTGCAAATCGTAAAAGCGGCACGCCTCTTATTGCACAAACTGAAGAACTTTTTTATGAAAAACCCGATGAACAAGAAAAACTAGAAATCAATACTCTAAAATCTGCAATTGAAGTGCAGAATCCTCCTTTTCTTATGAGAATACCGAAAAAGCGCTTCAGGCTGTCTCCTTAACCTTTCATGCCGGATACGCTATTGTCGGTGCTTCCGGTTCCGGGAAATCCACGCTGTTTAAAACTATTGACCAAGTATAGCAGTGACTACGATGGCAATATTTTATTTGATGGAATAGACTTGAGAAATATTACTTATTCCTCCCTTTCACAGATTATCTCTGTAGTACAGCAAAATGTGTTTGTGTTTCATGACAGCATTTATAACAACATTTGCTTGTATAAAAGCATACCGGAAGAGAAAATTGACTACGTGATTCAAAAATCCGCCTTCTCCTCCCTTTATTCAGCAAAAAGGAAAAACTTCTCTTGTGGCGCAAATGGAAACAAACTCTCCGTGGAGAAAAGGCAACGATTTCCATTGCACGAGCCCTGCTTAGAAATACATCCATTTTACTCGCTGGATGAGGCAAGCTCGGCATTAGATGTAAAAAACGGTAGATGAAATCATGCATTCTATCTTTAGATATGCCCGATACCACAAGCCTTGTTATTACACATCGTTTAAATAGTACGCTTTTAAAAATATGATGGGATTTGTGTTCTGCATCACGGGAAAATAATCGAGTTTGGCCCTTTGATGAACTCATGAAAAATAAAGGCTTGCTTTACTCTCTGGTTCTGCTTTCCCAAAAACCAAAGAATATAGCAGCTAAAGGATATAACTAACCCAGAGCTACATCCAGTGCCATCATGACGGTAATCCAACAGCGAAGAGCAGCACTCCCCAGTTTGAGTGCTCCCCTTCCGCTGTTTCCGGAATCAGCTCTTCGACAACCACATAAATCATCGCCCCTGCCGCAAGGAGAGAAAAATAGGGCATAGAGGCGAAAATACCGAGCAAAAGAAGCATAAGAACCGCTGCAACCGGCTCTACCGCCCCGAAAGAACACCATTCACGAAAGCTTTATGTTTATTCTGTCCATTTGCGTAGGGGCATAGAAATAATCGCTCCCTTCCGGAAGTTTTTGAATGGCAATCCCGATGGAAAGTGCAAGCGCCGCACCATGGGACAGGCTGACATCTCCGTAAGCATTCCGCATAGACCACACCTACCGCCATTCCTTCGGGAATATTATGAATGGTCACTGCAAGGAGCATCATGGTTGTACGCTGAAAAGAGCTCCTCGGACCCTCCGCTTTCTCTGCATTCAGATGCAGGTGGAATCAGCTTATCTAAGGCAAAGAGAAAGAGCGTCCCAATCCAAAAAGCCGATAACAGCAGGAAGAAAAGCAAATTTTCCGAGGCTACCGCTTTCTCCATCGCCGCATGAGTAAACTCCAGATGGATGCCGCTACCATTACCCCCGGCCGCAAATCCCGTTAAGCCCTTCTCTACATCCGAGGAATCACGTGCATTTCCTGTAGTCTTATTTTCCTTCAAAAATACACGCAGGCGGAACCAAGACTCGTGCCCACGAATGGAATCAAAACTCAAAAGCAATATATTGACTATCCATACCTATTCTTTCCTTTACTACTATCTTTTTCTAATGAAGAATCAGCATTTTCTATAAGCTACTACTTTGCTATATGCGCTCTACTCTTCTGTCTTCCTCAATGCATTCTTAAGAAGTGTTTGTATCTCCATTTGTACAAAATTAAATACTATATACATCTCGGTAAATACAAGAAATATTTTTATAGAATTAAAAATAGTAGAATATAAAAGAATAGAATTATGAAAACTGCAGGCGCATCTGATACCACTCAACATCTCCCACGTGTACCGATTCAGAAAGACCTTCCAAAGCAAAAACCGAGTCGTGAATAAAAGGATCTTTCTTACAGGTAAGAACCAGTCCCTCTCTTCCTTCTTCTTTCGCTATTCGAATGAATCCTTCCAACATTCTGAAGCAATCCTTTCTGCGGTAGGATGGCATGGTATTCACTCCCAAAAATCATCTGCCATCTTCCCTTTTCATCATGCAGAGATGCGTCTTCATACATTGTCGTTAAATTTCTTCATTCGTGCAAAAAACCGTCTATAAAAGAAACTGTTGCCCTCATGATACAAGAGAAGAAAAATGCCTTCCATAGAGAGCAAGCTTCCCGAAAGCTTTCTTCCGTCGCCGCTCCAAGGGCGGGAAACAAGCCCTCTCTACCTTTGTCACTGCGGAAAGATCCGCTAAATCGCCTCTTTAACTGCCACTCTTCCCCGTATTCTCCAAATCTATCTCACCATCTATGTCCTTTTTCCTCTCCATTCCGTTTTTTCAACCAATCCTTCCCATCAACAAAGCGGGACACGATAAAGGACACAACATAGTCGCCGGCAGCATTAATCATCGTCGCCGGAGGATCAACTCAGGTTTCCGATGGCAACCAGAATCGGAAAGGCAAGTTCCATATTATTCGGAAAGAAAAGTAGACGCAATGATATACTCCCTGATATCCTCCTCCCGGCATACACCGCTCATTCCACAGCGGAAAGCACGGCAACGTGAGAACGATGGCAGGAAGATCCGAAAACTTCACCGTGTCCCTAATGCCCCCATAACAAAGACAATCTTTCAGCACGCAGGAGAAACAGGAGCTCATCCATGTGCATGGTCGCGCCCAAGGGAATCACAATATCTCGAAACATCCTTCGATATCCCGCTTTCGGCAGCAGCTTCCATATTGCTGGGAATCGTTACATGGAAGAACAGGTTCCAAGAGACACAATCGCAGGCTTTACGATGTGTGAAAAACATGACCTTTATGCCTTCTCTTCCGCTCCGATGAAGGCCATCAGCGGAAAAGCGGTAAAGATATGAACAAAGCAAACGGGATAATATAGCAAGGCCCCTTGTATAGCTCTCCGTAATTTGAGATCCATAGGTGGAAACCAGGTCTGCAAAAATGGCAAAAAGGCTATCGGCGCATAATCACAGTCACCACTTGTACGAACTTCATCATGACCGTAGTCAAACCGTCCAGAAAAAGCCGCTACTTTTCTTCCTTCCTCTCCTGCCAGATTAACGGAAAAACCGAAAAGAAGGGAAAAATAATGAGGGGAGCATGGCTTTTTACGGGAAAGAAGCATGGAAAAATCTTTCACGGTAAAGAAATTCATAATCATCTCCGTCATCGTAGCGTGCTCTCCCACTTTCTCTTCGCCATACTTGCCCATGGCGAAGTCACCGGCGGAAAAATCTGACAGAGCAGAAAATAACAATCGCCGCTGCCGCCCCTGTCAGCACAAAGGTTAAAAACCTGTAAACCCCATAATCTTCCCGCTCTTTTTCTACTCTTGATATTCGCTATGGCAGAGGAAATCGAGGCAAAAACCATCGGTACTACAATACAGAACATCATCCGAATAAAGATGGTTCCGAGGAAGCTGATAGAATGGGCGAAATGCGGAAGAACAGCTCCCGTCACTCGCACCTGAGTATCATGGCTAGAAGTAAAATGATTAAGAAACGATAGTTGTTTACTACGGATTTTGCTTTCATGTCGCTCTCCCTTATCCATTGCTATCCGAACAGCTACTTTGAGTATCATTATAGCATTTCCGCCCTGCTTTCCGTGAATTGATTTTTAAGGGAATCGTTTTCTATTTCTTTTTCTAAATCTAATTCTGATTGATTCTTCTCACCTTAAACCAATAAATCGCGAAATGAAAAAGCCAAACCACAAAGAACACCATTACAAAAATCAAAAAGTAGAGTACCGTTAAGACTGTGTTCCATCCAATAAAGAAGATAACTGATTCCCATCATCGGAATAGATACTGAGAGAAAGTATACGCGGTTTGTTTCTAAAAATACTCCACTCTCTATTTCCATATAAAACTCCATTCCGCCAAAGACACTGCCCAGTATCCCTGAGAGCATCGTTTGCAGAAGCACTCGCCTTTACTCACTTCCCGTAAAACCAGAGAAGCAGCAAAGGGATAGTACTTTCCCTCTCCAAAAAGAAGAGACAGGAAAAGAGAAACTCCAACGCTACAGGAAATCCCTATTGAAAAGAATACAAATACACTGTGATACTATTTTTCTTCATTTTCTACCTCCTATCTCCAGACACTGCTTAATCTTTTGATACGTATCTTCTGGACACATAAACTGAAGCTGCCATCAGAAAAACAAAACCCTCAATCGTTCCTGTAAGGATAAGTCAGCGCTTCACTTTTCGTAAATCTCACAATTTCCGACTCGCGAAATCCGTACAAAATACTTCGATTGACCCTATCCTCCACCTCGCACAGCCGGTAATGAAGCTGATATTCCCTTCTTCCATAACGGCATATACCCTTCCGGCGGAAGCGATACACACGAATGATTTCTCCAAAGATATAGGGAACCGCTTCATCTTTTTGAAAACCGAGCAGTATATCCGTGCGGAAAAGAGCGATACGATCCATCAATTCCTGTACTTCCCGGGAAATCCTGTCTGTCATGATGAGTACTTTCACTTCCGAACACTGCCTCATCCAGCTGCACTTCTATTTTCAATTTCCTCCAATTCTAAAACGATAAAAACGGGAAACAGCCATGGTAAAAGAATAAAACCGCTTTTATGAGCATACGCACTCAGTACGGGTCTTTTCTACAGAACTGCATATTCGGTACGCACGACTCACCCATTCGGTAGTTCACGCTCAGTTTGAATAGAGTAAGCCGTGTAAAGCAACACAACTTAGCTTTTCATCTGGTATACTCGCAAAAACGCAGCACAGCTTACTCTGTTATAAGACTGAATCCTTGTCAGACAAAGCAAGCGCCATGGTTAAGAGATACATCCCTTTGCCTTTAACTCGGCCTCTGACTTCGAGATTGGCTTCGACACGCGGATAATCGGTCCGGCACAACCCATACCGGATTCTGCATAGATTCCGAGCTTCCAAAGACAACGAACCGCATCATCCAAGTCCGTTACTTCGATACCGAAAAGTGCAGCCGTAACCACCTCTTTTTAGGCGGCTCTCAACTTTTCTCCGCTCTCCTTCGGCTTGTTTGCCCCACGAATCTCGGAAAGAATCTCTTCAAGTCCCGCACGCTTTGCCAACTTAAACTCTTCTTTGCCACTTCGAAAACTTTCCTTTGACGAGTTCTCCAAAGTGAAGCGCATTTGCTACAACCGTGCACTCGGATGCTCGAGAAACAATCATCACAAGCTTTCTCATAGTTTTCTCCGATTCCGGTCCATAGCTGAAGCCCCTGCGCCTCAAATGATCCGCCTGTTGTAAAGGAGGAAAGCATCTTGGAAAGCACATTTTCCGGTTAAAGAATCCGTAACCAGGATATCCGCCGTACCGCGAAGTACATCATTTCTCTCATAACAGATCCGCTGTCGGAGCGGGAAGACTCTGCAAAGTGAATCGGTAACCGTCTCGCCTGAAGCTTCTTTTGTAAAGCTTTTTCCGTCTGTCTCGCCCCGTCCACGTTTAAGATACCGATAGTCGGCTCGGCATAGCCGCAGGCCTTTGCAGTGATGATGCCGTAAATGGCATTTTTACCATTCCTTCGATACGGTCCGTACTGGCAGTACCGTAGTGTTCGCACAAACATTTCCTTACCGATACCCGTGTTACGGCACGTCCTACAGTAGATACACCGATAGGGATCGGATAATGCATGGTTACCGCACCGTCAATCTTTTCTTTCGTTTAGAAGCTCGTCCATCTTATCATGGCCTCGCTTCATCATCGGAAACTCAACGGTTTCTACCAATTCATTTTTATGAACCGATATAAACCACATCCACTCCGTCTTTGCCGCAGCCACTGCAGCCTCATGGAGTTTTCTCACCATGCTCGGAACCCATACCCGTTAAAGCGATACGAGGCTTCTTCCTGAAAGAACCGGTCTCTAAGCCCTCTGCCATGGCTAAAAAGGTATCGGCACTCAGCTCTTTAATTTCCTTAGCCATTCTACCCTTCCTCTTATTCCTGATTTCCCGAAATGGAAGCGGCAAAACCTTCATGGACTTCGCAACTCATAGAACGAACTCTCTCCTCCGATACTGCCTCTGTTCCTTTTCCGGTATTTTTCTGATAATGAAGGAAACACCGTCAAAGAGGTTGGTCATTCTTCCAAGGAAAAGAGAACCCTACTCGATAATCATAGCCTTGTTCATCTTTCCCGCCTCAATATCTTCCCTTAGCAAATCCTACAAAGGCACACCGGACGGAATATGTCTCCTCAGTCGGAGCATAACCCACTAAGCCCTTCTCTCCTCAGTAAAATTAGCAAGGTAGCCTTTCCAGCCAACCCTTCTTTACGGCAAGAGCAGCAATCATCTTTATAGTTTGCCATCGCGCACATCTCCTGCACCTGCAGGCTTGGTAATATCGGCATTCTGCATCTCCCGGAGAGAACTTATCATATCCTTTACGGTAAGACCTGCACGCTCAAGCGGATCGGCTACAAGAGAACCGATAACGTTCTGCGGAGCAGCCCCTGTACTCACAGTATGACGACCGATGATATCCAGATTGATTTCAGCGGACTTTCCGTCATTTTTAGAAACAATGATACAGAAGGAGCAAGGCAATCCTCCAGCATCGGAAGCTTTTCTTCATATGATCCTTACCGTTCATGGCAAGTTTTCGGTACACAACCGCCACCGATTACGGCAACGGTATGCGTATGGCCCTCGCTTTAACCAAAGCGGCAGCCTCAATCATGGCATGAGACGGACCTGCACAGAAACCTCTGGCATCGGAACCGCTGTATCTATAAGTCCTGCAATTTCAGCAGCAGCCTTTGCGAAGTTTCCGCCACCACGCTGATTTACCGCGTCACCGCAGGCTTTCCTCTGAACAGTCGATGACATACTGATTTCATTGGCATTGACACCGGAGTGCTTTGATGAGTGTAAAATAGCAAGTACGGAACTCTGTCCTTATTCATGATGTTCTCAAGCATTACCTCTGCGGATAAGTTTACATCAATATCATGTGCTCTCTTTACACAACCGGATAAGCTTTACCTTCATAGAACAACGGCTCAGCCTCATGTCTGTCATGGTAAAGCCTCTGAATCTCGGAAATCTCGCAACCCTCTGTCACACTGATTTAAGATTTCCTGCACAATAGGATCCTTGCAAGTCTCGCGCTTATACTGAGCCACAAAGCCCTTCTCCATATACACAACTTCGAAACAGTCACAAGCCTGTGCAAGAAGCAGGAACCGCCTCCGCATAATCTCACCAAACTTTCCATAACGGCTTGCACTCTCTACCTTTATCAAAATAAGGGAACTCCACCCTTTTTAACTCTTCCGGAGTCTTGTTTCCGATATAAAACCTGATTTGGCCAGTATGCTACGCAATCCTCAAAGGAACGAACATGCTTTCCCATCTCCTTTTAAGAACTCTCCGTCCGGCTTTACCACTCTTTCCAGTAGCAATGGTGGAACCAGTGCTGCAGCATCAGTCCCGTGTGTAATTTAAGCAATAACCTCACGCCTTTTAATAATACTATTCATATTGATTCCTTTAAAGAATTAAACTTGTCAGTTCATGACTAAGATGAAAGAAACTAGAGACTTATTTGCTATTTTTAACCTCGATTTTTCGTACTTTTAGAAAAAGGGAGCCCGAAAGCTCCCTCATAAAGGTACTTACAATACTCGGAACGAATATTGTTCATTCTGATTTACGATGTCATCAACATCTAAAACCACTTTCCATCATGCTGGACCTGGTCGTCATAAACGGCCCCATCAAACTTTCTGCTTTAAGATCCGGTTCGCAAACGTGATATACTGTGAGTCCAAGCTGATTCCCTGTCAATGGACCTCGCGAAGGTAGGATCACTTTGCCGTACGGTCTCTGCTGCAAGTCCTGCAGCCTCTCCTCAGCAGCGCCAAGAACCACAACCAGATTCTCCGGTCCGAACTTCTCGGCAAAACTTTTACCTCTTCTGATTTTCCAACCATTGCGCCTGCGCTCGTTCAAACGAAGCATTCAGTGGAAGCGAAACTACTTTCTCCGCCGCAGTCTCAACACAAGCCTGAATAGCCGGTCCTGGAACACCGTCACGGTCTCCGATGATGATTACTACCCTTTTAAAATAGCCATCTTTCTCTCCTTTCTTGAAAAGTTTATATCGTAATGGCAAAGCGCCGAAATACGCAGTGTAAATTTAGGCATTTAATGCAACGTACTTCTACCATTGCTTTGATAGACTCTTCTGTTGCAGCATCCTCAACTAATTCTTCGACCTTCTGGCCATCCTCATAAATCGCCACAACCGGGAGTCCGAGAATCTTTCTGACTGATTGCCAGTCTTCTTGCTCTTGGTTGTATTTATGAAGTGAACTTCAGCTTTCCTTCATACTGATCAGCTAAAGAATGAACGAAAGCGCATCAGTGCAGCACAAGGTACACAGCCGTCTCCGAAAAAGCTCAACAAATACATAACCCTCGGCCTTTAATACTCCTCTTCAAAATTGTCCTTATTAACAAACATAATTCCTCCTTTTATATAAAATAATCTGTTTTCGAAAATTGATAATGCGTTTACCAAGACGCATCTTTATGGGAAAGATTACCCATCTCGTTCAGATATTTCTGCCTGCGTTGCGGCAATCGCACCGTCGCAGCTGTTGCCAACTCGTCGCAGTGCCCTTACACGAACATCTCCTGGCGGTAAATACACCGGATATTGGTGTGTCATTTCAATCGGTAGGAGATATCCTCTTTCATCCATCTTAAGATTGTTCCTGAAAAGTCTCCGTAGTCTGAATTCTTCCGATGAAACCGAAGATACTCGAACATAGCTGTCTTCGCTTGCTTCCAGAACCTGCTCCTCGCCTGTAACTACGTTCTTTACCTTAATCTCTGTAGGATATCGTCTCCGGAAAGTTCCTCTACAACAGTATCCCACATAACATGAAGCTTCGTGTCCCTGAAAGCCTCTCCTGAATGGATTTTGCTGCCTTAACTCATGTCTTCTGTGAATGAGTGTTACGGAGCTGCAAACTAGTCAGGCACTAGCCCTTCACAGCGGAATTTCCTCCACCGACTACAACATACGGGAAGGTCCTCAAAGTTAGTTGGCATCGCAGGTTGCGCAGTAGGAAACACCCTTCCGAGGAACTCCTGCCTCCCTTACATCCGATAGGACGAGGATTGGCTCCCTGTAGCTATAATCAAGGTCTTTCCATACGTTCCGTTAACACCCACAAGTCTCTTTTACATCCCCTCCAGCTCTACAGACTTGATTGTATGTGTACACGATCACAACCAAAATGCTCAGCCTCGCTCTGTCATTCTTCTTAATCAGAGAAGGTCCCGACTCTTCTACAATCTGTCCTGGATAGTTCTCAATAGAATCCGTGATTGCACTGTCCTCCATCCTGCCCCTTTCGATAATACAAGTGAGAGCCTTGCCTACCTGCATAAAGGCCTGCGTAAGTCCCTGACCGCACCTAAGATCAAACATCATACAGCTTATGAGCATAGTCTTCTGAATCTCCTCCCAATGCTTTATGACTTATTTTTCTGCAAAAGCAGAAACCTGTTTCAAATCAGTATCTCTATTATACACTAAGCAAAGTTCTAGGAAAAGAAAATTCCAAGTTATTCCTTTGTGTATTTACACTCTAGAGGTACTATCCGTAAAATAGCCAAATATGAAAAATCTTTTTGCAAAATCTCTTTACAAAAATCTTTTGTCCTCACCGATTCCGTTAATTCAGAACGAGATGTCGCATCGCTTTATGAGTGATACTGTTAAGAATTGTAGGGGGCAGGGCTCCTGCCCCTCGAATTCTGTTTAGTCAATACAGAGCTTAAACTCCTGTACTAAACTTGCTTTTTAAAGTTGATTTAAACTTTATAAATCGCAGATATCTTTTACAAGAAAATCATCCTTTACTTAAAGATAGTCTGCTTATCAACATCGATAGTGAGTGCATTTAATGCCTTCATAATCTTTCTTCTCAACGCCTTTCTCTTCAGGCTTTAAAGAAGGATTACCCAGCGGTGCGGAATAGCAATCTGCCGGAAATAATACGGTTAGCACCTACTGTCATGGAGATAGGTGTAACTGTACATACATGCACAACAGGAATTCCTGTAGCTTCGATACCCTTAACCATCGCTGCACCGCAACGTGTACAGGTTCCTCAGTGCTGGTAAGTGAATGACAGCATCTACATGTGCAGCCTTCAGTTTAGCACCGATCTCCTCGGAGAACTTCTAGCGAAGCCAAAACAGCCGTTCCGTTTCCGACAGTGGTATAGAAGTAATCGTAAAGCTTCCGATCTTTCCTTCTTTTCGGCGTCTCTTAAAACATCCACCGGAAGAACTCTCATCTGCATCCTGATTTGCGTAGCTCGGATCATATCCGCCGTGTGCAGTCTCATACGTCTCGGCGGTTAAACTCATTTACCCCTTGATGGAGTACTCGCTGTAACGAGCGTGTTGAAGACTCGATGTGGTCCCGACTTCGCGATACAATCACCGCCGGAAGTAATTCAAAGCGATAGTAGCCTTGGAAAGATCCCCAACAGCAGGCATCGGATCATGACCGGTCGAAGGACGGCATCGGATACCTGTAGTAAAATTCCGCCTGCAATCTGAGCAAGAAGCATCTTAACCGCACGCTTGGAACCCTCTCCCTTCGAAGAAGTTTACACGAATTCCCCGTGGATATATCCTTCTTCCTTGAAGAACTGATATGCTCCGCGAGCAATCTTTAGCCTCAAAGGAGCCATCTTTTAACGGCATCTCTCAGCCGCAGCGCTGTTCTTTGTGGAAACAATGTGACCTTGCTCTTTGCTTTCATCAGCACCCGGGTTCTCTACATATGACCTGTAATAATAGGTAGCGCCTATCCTGAACGGCAACATGCGATGGTTGCGCAAGCAAATCCGTAACGACTGCGCGTTAAATGCAGGTCCTGCGATGAATAAATCCGCTTAAGCTCAGCAACCTTCTTTAAGATTTCCGGCTTACTCTGTCTGTATTCTCACCATCTGTCTCCGCAAACGATGGTTCCGATAATTTCAGCCCATCGCCGAAAGCCTGCGTTGAATGTAAGTCCCGGTCCCATTGGGCCCCTCATGGTACTCCATTGATAATCAGCCTTATCCTCTCCACCTACCTGAGCGAAGAACTGGTTAATATATTGTACAACTCTTAATTTTCCCATTTCTCTCTCCTTATCTTGCACTAAGCTTTTATTGAATCCTACCTCGAGTTGCACCGGTAATAACTCTGTAACTCACTCTCCAAAGATCCGCTCAGACTTCAGTGTTGTATCACTTGCGTTCCCTGCAATCTTTGTTACATAGTCCAGTGTACCGATCAGCTTATCGAGCTTCGGAAGGGTGATCAACTGGTTCGCATCAGCAGTTACCAATGCATTTCGAGGCAACATCCGCATCGGCAAGAGACTGAGACTTTCCGTCTCTTCCTGCATACCATCGGTAACGATAACGGTCTTGATTCCCTCAGCCTCAATCTTCTTGCAGTTCATGATAAGGTCAGCATCCGGTTTCCGAATCCTTCCTCGGTGATGATTACCGCGTCTAAGGAAGCATCTTGCAAAGCTTGCAGTCTGCTGAGGAACGCCCTTATCAGCAAGATAAACGTTCTCATTTGTAGTCGATATGTGCCACGAAATTGATGGTCTTCCGTGCTCCCCTCGAAGAGATCCTCAATAACCGGTTGTTCTCGTGAACATAGGTCGGGTTCTGATCACATGCAGAACGCAGTTTCCGGAAAATGATAGGCTCCATCCATATCCTCCTGGTCGGATGGAGAATGGTTAGAGAATCTTCTTGCATCTACGCCGTAGCACTAGGTGTCATGGAAGAAGTCCCGAGACTGTAACATCTGCACTACTAACCAACCTCGAAGATCGATATGCATTTGCTCCTCTGATAAGATCCCAGGTCTCATATACTCTTAGTCTCATCCGAGTCAACTCTTCGCCTTTCAGCGATAAATGTAGCAGTCTTAAGACCCGCCATAAGAATGCCTGCTCATAGCGTGAGACTCTGTTCCCTCACCGCTTACATACAAGCTAAGTTAAGAGTCTTGGAGAACGGAGTGTACTCTGCGCCAAGTCCTGTATTCATATCGATGATTCCCTCTTGAAACCAACAATCGGTCCTGCAGTAACCACCGCCATACCCTTTTAAGCAGTAGGTCTTCCTGAGCTCGACTGTCTCTACGGAAGAAATCACTCCGGAAAACGCCGCCCTTTCCTTCTACTCTTTACTCTGGGCTCAATAACATCCTTTACTGGAGTGATACGAACTGACTTCTGCGGTTTAGCGATATCGAATCTTACTTTTGATCTTTTTCTTCCGTAAGGAAGACCTCCAAGTTCCTTCTTCGACACATAGAGAACATGATCCTTAATCTCGGTTGCTAGTTCTGGAAACCTGATGTCCTTGATGAAAAATCTTGACCTTAATTCCAGTTTCACTTTTGCTACTTTAAAACTTATGTTAATTAATGCAACATAAGCGACTCTAATCCGCCATCCAGAAGCGTCCAATCCAAAGCTCTGAAAATCCTTCTGCACTTTTTCTGCATGAATACGATCCTTTCCCTCGAATTTCTCACAGGTATTTAAAGTATATTCAATCAAATCCAGAGATTTTCATATCGAAAGCCTTCTTCCGGTGTCTTATCCAAAGAACTGACTCTATGGAGTTTCATTGGCTTAATGGAACCGTCAAGAGGATGTGTCAGAATCTTTCCTCCCATATGCACCATATCCCTTACTCCCTTTTGAAATATCCATAAATGAGATTTCTGAAATCAATTTCATATCCGTATCTCGGATACTTCTTAGGAAAATTCTCTTCACAAGCGGGTTGTTTGTTACAATCACCAGACTCTTCATCTCTTTTCTCCTTTCTTTACATAGAGAACACAGGGTCGAGAAATAGTCATCTCACAACCCTCGTTTCAATCTGATCTCAGAGTCCCCAATATATCCATCCTTTTACCTGAAAGATTCATTGTGCGCTTTTGCAACCCTGCCTCTCGGTGGTTTGCACTCTCTGATATATCTTGTTTTTATTTAGTATACAGAATTTAGGCGTCATACCTTTGTTTTATATTTTAACGTAATCCTTCGTTAAATCAACCAACCACAAAATTATAGCTATCTTCTATGAATGTCGGCTAAGGAGGGGCAAAAGAATTAATCAAGAGCAGACATACGGTATAAAAATCTATAAATATTATCCGTATATATATATATATATATATATATATATTTCTAACGGATGAAAATAAACAAAAGTCTCTTTATTTCCACTTATAGAATTTATCTCATCAGGGTTTATGCAATATAGCTAAATACAATTTTACATTTTTCAATTTATTAGATACTATATACATAACTCGAGACGAAAGTCAAAATAGCTGAAGATGAAAAAGAGAGAGAAAAGGCATGAGGAACATGTCTTTTTCTCTTTGTGCAGTAGACATTTTTCGCTCACTTACTGTACAATCCTAATCCGATTCATTTTCAGCTGTTCTCAGCACTGCACAAAACATTTTTAAAACTCATTATACAAAATCATAAATCAAAATCTGTAGGATTTGCAGTTGTATTTTCATAGCGTTTTTAGCTAGTATTATTTAGTCATTATTTTGTCTCATAAAATCATTGTCGGCTAGAGGCGAATGTAGAACAAAACAAATGGACGAATTATTTAAATGGGACGGAAAGCCGCTGTGGCTCCCACCATATCCTTCGGCTTTACTAGCACCTTGTAGCTATGATCATCGGCTGTGTAACTCAGGATTATCATTTCCAACGTTGCAGAAAGTTTGGAAATCGGACAAAGAATCATCTTAATTCAGGCTTCTTTGACCATGTCCGCATTATACACTCCAACTCTTTCCTATTAAGAAAGGCGTATTCGAGCCGACTCCTGATGATTCGTGAATCAGTTTCTATACTTCCCCGAGCATGCGCCACGCCGGAGAAGGCGCGTGTAGAAACCATCGGTGAGGAGCCATGTATGGCGGCGGTATCGTTGCTGTGCATAGTCGGTATCTTTGTTATCAGAAAATTTCTTTCCCGCCGCTGATTACCGTGTACCGTTGTGTTCACTATTGGTCTATCTTCTACCCGACTGCCGTCAACTATATGGCAGGGCGGTGTTGCAAATAACGCTGGTTAATTGCTAAAGTGCGACTCGAATCCATGATTTACGGTTCTGGCAGAACTGGCTGGTTGCTCTTATTACCTTGATTGCCGTACGTGCTTTAGCATCTTCGGAAAAGGCATTTTAAACTGGCTTCCATCTTACTCGGTATGGTAGTAGGCTATCTTGTTGCACTCGCTTTCGTGAATATGATCTTTCAAAGAAATCGGCACTGCATCCTGGTTCTCCTTACCGCATTTCTTACCCTTCGGTGTGAAGTTCAGCACCCCGCTTGCATTTCCATCGGCTTGCTTTTTACGATTAACTCCATCCAGGCAATCGGTGACTTTCACAGCAACTACCATGCGGGCGGTTTCAGCAGAGAGCCGAGTGATGATGAGCTTTCGTGGCGGAATCATTGCCTACGGTGCAACGAACTTCCTGATTTCTTTCTTCGAGGACTTCCGACTGCAACCTACTCACAGAACGTGGTATTGTTATCTCCAACAGGTTGTTGCAAGAAGAGTATTTGCTACAACTGGACTGTTTATCTTAGCTTGACTTTGTCTCCAAATTTCCGCACTGCTTACTACGATTCCGCAATGTGTACCGGAGGAGCAACCATTACCGTATTCTCACGCATTGCTAGTGACAGGAATCAAATTAATCACACAGGAACCTTTTAACAGTACGCTACCACAGTAGTAGGTCTTGCAGCTGCTATCGGTGTAGGTATCGCACAGGCTCCAGCCCTTAGGACTCTTCCGGTTTCTCACCATGATTTTCGGAAAGTCTCCTGTTGTATTGGCTACCATCATTGCGGTATTCTTAAATATCGTTCTTCCAAAAGAGAAGAAAGCATAAGATATTGTCACTAACGAGATGGCGCTACTATGCGAGCAACACTCGTTTTGAATAAGAGTTAAAAGAGCTTAGACCATTCCAGTCTAAGCTTCTTTTTTCATATTCTATTTCGAAGTATTTTTAACTTTCTTTTTCCTTAGCATTGCATATCCGAAAAGAGAAAGGAGAGATATTCCAAAAAGGGACGCCCACAGTCCGGAAAAACGTTTCATCTCCTGTAGAAACAGTTGATCTTCTGAGTATTCTTTCCGTTCTGCGTCATCGATTCTGCACCAAGTACGGTTCCATTCTCAGAAGATTTCCCTCAGTAGCAGATCATATCTATCTTCGGAAGTCATCGGACGATCTGCACCAAGAACCTCCCTGAACTTTGCGGAATAGAATTTCCCGGATTACAGAGGTATCGGACGGATTAGGATTTACCGGAGTTCTATCCGTAATCCCTGTTTCCGAGATTTCCGTTCCGTCCGGATTTACCGGCTGATTTTCTTCTTCTCCAGACGAGAGAGAAGGCAGCCCTGTTTTCACCGGACTGCCTTCCAAATATGGATTAAAACCTCCCCTCAATGCATTTCTGCAAGCTTTGAGTTTAATGCACTTACTTTTCTCTCTTCTTCGTATCTCTTACCACATTAAGAGAGCAAGAAGAGCGGCAGTACGTTCGGATTACCATAAGTGCGTTGAAGAAGTCGGACATATCCCAAAACTAAGTTTTCACCTTTAAAGTTGCAAACTGATAATGATACAAACCACAACGATTGCGGAATAAAGCTTTACCGCTTCCTTGCCACAACAGGTATTGAACATTCACTGCACCAAAGAAATGCCATCCTAGTACTGTCGAGAATGCAAAGAAGACAAAAGACAAAAAGCTACAAAGAAATGACCAAAATTACCAAATCCCCGCCACAAAGCCTGCTGGGTCAAGCGAATACCGTGAAAACCTCACCCGTTGACGGATCAATCGTTCCGAGGATTCCGCTTGTCAAGATAACAAACACGGTTAAGTTCAATACTACAAAAGTATCGATAAATACGGAAACCATAGCGCAAAGTCCCTGTGCATCCGGACACTCCGCCTTTGCTCTTGCATGAGCGTGGGGTGTAGAACCCATACCTGCTTCGTTAGAGAACAGTCCTTGCTACACCGAAACGAATTGCCTGACTGAATAGTAGTACCTGCTGCCGCTCCGACTACCGCCTGCGGATTGAAAGCACCGATAAAGATGGATGTAATTGTCCCGAAGTGCAGAAATATGCATTACGATAAAGATCAAAGCACCCACGATATAAATACTCGCCATAAGAGGTACAACTTTTTCCAACACAGCAGCAAGTCTCTTTGTACGCCAAAGAAAATGAAAGCGGCAATGGCTGCCACAAACACTCCGATAGCCACACTGGGAATATTGACATTCATAACAGCAAATACTTCCTTGAACGCAGCACCAATGGAGTTGGACTGTACCATATTTCCCATGAAGCCGAGTGCAAGAGTAATGAAAACGTAGCTGCTGCTGCTGTTTTTCCTAATCCACCCTTTAAAAGCGGCTTTATTATAGTAAACCGGCCTCCGGTTACCTGTCCGTTTTCCTCTTTATAAGTCTGCGCAAGAACAGCCTCACCGTAGATGGTAGCCATTCCGAAAAATGCGGATACCCACATCCAGAAAATTGCGGGTCCACCACTTACTGACTGCTGCTGCTGCCCGCAAGCATTTCCTGTACCAACCTTGAGCTGCACAGCGGTTGCAATCGCCTGAACGGAGACATTTCTCTGCATCATGCTTCACCGTTCAGATTGAAAATGCCCGAAACCAGTTTGAACTCTCTCCAAATCGACGAAGCTGATAAACTTCAGACGAAAAGTGTAATAAAATACCTGTTCCACATAAAAGGATGATGAGCAAAAATCACAAGAAATCATTCCCCCTGTTAATGATCGTCGCATTTAATGCATCCATATCTTTCTTTCTCCTTCTAGAGTCGCTTTTTCCGAGATATTGTATTGTTTATCCTCAAATCAGCTCCTCATCACATAGACATTGTGATTGACCTTTCATCAATCGCCCCCGCCATTGGATCATCTTTTCTTTCCGGAAACATAGAAAACAGCTGAAATAGGAAGATAATGGTCTCCATGAAAGAAACTGTATCTTGGCCTCCTTTATTTTTATCTTATTTGAACTTGTTAAGATTTTTATCTATATTTCTCGTCTTTTTCAACAATATTATTTTATTTATAGGATAGTCTATAGTAATATTTTATAAGGAATGTAGTTCTCCTGGGTAATTTTTAATAAAATGACTTTCTTAGTCCAGTTTAAAGAAATCTTCTTCGAATATATTCCGCAAAGTTTCGCTCCAGACCTTTTAGCATCTCCTGTAAGATGCACTTTATCCGGATATCTATCCAAAGTAATTTTTAGCTGCATCAAAAGAGCGGATTTCTTCCGACTCGCAATACGCTGGACAAAGCTTCACTCAGTTTTCCATCCACGGTACTAAAGGCGGAATAGGCTTTTATCACAACTAAAATCCAGACTGCAGGACAGATATAGAGAATGTTTTCAGAAGAAAAGGGAATTTTCTTTTTCAAAGTCAGAAAAAGCCCTAAGATGATTCAAAAACTCTTGAATATCCGGACGACCATAGCTCAAAAACATCATTTACCCCCAAAAAGATAAGGAAACTTATTTGTCAAGTTCTTACAGGCATCCTTAAAGTCTTCCCACTCAAAAGGAAGATAGGGAATACAACGCCCCTACCTGGCATGGATGGAAAATGAACCTCCGAAAAGCTTTGCTCCAGCATCGTCGTGTAGCGCTCCTCCACCGGAAGCCTCAGATCTTGATGTTCTCATTCGGAAGATAGCCGTGTTAAAGAACTCTACAATAAGACAAGAGCGTTTTTTTCAGTTCCCGTCCTTCATGACATTCCCCTCTTATTGATTTGATATTTATAGACGAGATACCGCACGCTATATAAGCGACACTCATTAAGACTATGAATTTCAGTATCCGATTTCATCGAACCTGAATTGTACTAATTTCGATTGTTATCTTTCCCCATCCTTTTTGTAAAGCTGCATGAAGACATCGGCACCAATTGACGAGCATGCCGAGTGCGAATTTAGTACCGCTGCGTCGTAGCCTCGAGCGAGAGCGACTTTACTAAAAAGGATAGAGGAGAAGAGATAAACGCTTATTTATGATCCAGCTCCGGCCGGCCACCTCTCGCCTCCCGCAACCTCTTCGTCATCTTCACCTTATCACATTGAATCAATGCTTTAGCGCACTTTTCTGCTCGTTCCAAACTGGATCCTTCAAGGTCGCAATGCCGAGCACCTCATTTTCCGAAAAATAGGTCCTAAGATAATCTTCCACCTTGTCAAGATTCTCTTTAAGATCAGGCTCAGGATCCTCTCTGACCTTGCACAAGCTGCCCTCCACTACCAGATTTTGTGATGTCGAGGAAGTCTTCTTCCTTGGCCTTCTTTCGGTCGAGCTCCTCCATGCGGGAAGCATAAAGCCTGCTCGGAAAGCTGGAGACAAAATATTTTCTCGATTCTTTGGTAAGCTTCTGTCCTGAAACTCGGTTCTATCTGTGAGGAGCAGGTATTCGCTTCCAAACGCACGCCGGAAATAAAGGGCATACAGGCATCAAAGAGGTTTTGCTTACTGTTCTTTAAGAGCTTTTCACGCATCTCCGCCTTCGGAATGCCGATTCGATAGGGGTGCTTATAAAAGCCCAGCACATGTTCCATTTCCGTACCGAGAATATACGCATTTTCCTTATGCAGGAAGTAGCGCTCCTTCTGCACAAGAACAGGGAAATACGCCTTCCCGAATCAAATTTTTCCATGGCGGGCCTGATTTCTTCCTTCGAGTGGGAAAATTGCTTCGCAAGGCTCGGAATCGTATACAAGGTTTCCAGCGTTCTTCTCGAAGAAGGGTTTCCAGAAGATCTCCTAAAGAGCCCTTATCCTTACTTTAAAAGCTCCTGAATGGCATCGTCCGAGAAGCGCTTCTCTTTCTGGCATTGGGTTCAGTACCACGCCGCCTCCGATGGTTTCCACTGACTGTAAAAGTGGAGAATAAAACGGTCTCCCTGCTTAAAGACCGTGCTCTTCTAAAAATAAACTCACAAAGCCCTCTTCTCCCGGGCCGATTTCTTCCTTGTCAAGAAGCACCACGCGACAAAGCACTTCCTTTGTCCCGGACAGAAATGCAGTCTTTCCCTGTTTTTCAGGCTTTCTTCGCATCAGAAAGCATGGTCACTTTTCCGTCCATAAGGGTGGAATTCTCCATACTGTTTTCCGCGGAAATAACTGAGCCCTTGTGAAGCTCTTCTTTTTACGCCGGTCAGATTCATGCTACACGCCGTCCGGCTTCCGCAATTTCAGAGTCCCTGCTCATGTACCTGAATGTTTCTGAACTACGCGCTTTTCAGTCCTTCCGGATAGATCTCCAAGGCATCTCCCTTATGAAGTGTTCCGGAAATAAGCGTACCGGTAATAATGGTTCCAAATCCCTGCAGGCTGAACACGCGGTCAATCGGAAGACGCGGAATTCCCTTTGGTATCTCTTTCCGGAAGAGCCTGTATCATTTCGGAAATCGCCTTTTTACAATCCTCAATTCCTCTCCCTGTAACGGAGGATACGTGCGAACCACGGGGGCATTTTCCAAGATGCTCCCTTTCAGCTCTTCCTTAATATCCTCTTCCATCATGGAAATCCATTCTGATCCACAGTATCACACTTTGTCAGCACCAAAGATACATTTTTTTCAATACCGAGGAGCTTTAGGATATCCAGATGCTCTCTTGTCTGCGGCATAATTCCTTCATCGGCGGCCACAACCACAGCACCATGTCCATCCCCACGACACCGGAGACCATTTTGCTGAATAAACTTCTCATGTCCGGGTACATCAATGATTCCGCAGCGTAAGCCTTCTTCCAAGTCAAACCAGGTAAAGCCCAGCTCAATCGTAATGCCTCTATTTTGCTCTTCCTTTGCTGGTCTGTAGTCCTACCGGTCAGCGCCTGAATCAGCGTTGTCTTCCGATGGTCTATGTGTCCCGCCGTACTGATGATAATGTGTTTCACTCTAAAGCTCCTGCATACTCTCTACTACTCTTTCTAATTCTTCTTCCCGAATCGTACGAAGGCTCAATCCAGAAATCATCCTCCATAACTCTTCCGATTAAGGGCCCTTTGTAAAATGCAGTCTCTTCTCCAGCTCCGGTACTGAAATATATGTCTTGGGTGAAAGCAAAGAGCGTAGCTTTCCATAAAGGTGTCCGGAGAGAGCCCTCCAACCTGGGACTGCACAAGGCTGAACTCGAGCATTCTCCTGTGATACGATTTGTTTCCGAAACAAGTCCAAGAGCTGCTCCGCTCTTTCCTTTATAGAAGCAGCATTCTCGAAAGCATTTTCAAAACCGAATCCGCTCCTCGATTCCCTCCATGTGGAGATACTCACGAAGAGTCATGGAAAGCGCTGCTACTGTAAACTTTATCAATTCGAAGAGCTCTTGTCAGCGGATTTTTCTTCATGGCATCGATATACTTTTTTTCTTTCCGATGATGATACCCGCCTGCGGTCCGCCAAGCAGCTTATCTCCGCTAAAGCAGACTACGTCGACCCCGCCTGAATCGCTTCCTGTACCATCGGCTCATGGCGAAGCCTCGTACTTTTCCAGTGGCAAAAGTACACTCGGAGCTCAAGTCCTCGATAATCGGATATTGTGCCCAGGGACAGCGCCTTTAAATCCTTTGCTTCCACCGACCTCCGTAAATCCCATGATACGGTAGTTACTGGTATGCACTTTTAAAAAGGCTTTCGTGTTTTCCGTAATGGCCTCTTGATAATCGGATAGATGAGTCTTATTCTGTCGTTCCAATCTCCACCATCTCCGCATCAGACTGCGCGCAGACGTCGGGAACTGAATTTCCCTATTTCAATTAATCTCCACGAGAGACAATAACTTCCCCGCCCTTGGCCAGAGTGGAAAGAATGAGCAGCACAGAAGACGCATTGTTGTTCACCACTCATGGCATCCTCCGCCCCGGTCAATTTTACAAAGCATCTCTTTCATATGAGAATAGCGCTCGCCCTCTTCTCTCTTCCAAGTTATACTCGAGGTTTGAATAGGAAGAAAGAAGCGCTCGCAAGCTCGGTAGAAATCTTTGTGACTTAGCGGTGCTCTTCCGAGATTTGTATGTAATATCGTTCCGGTTCCGTTTAAAACCGACGAAGCTTCAGTCTCGATTCCCTGCTCCACGTGCTCCGCTATCGCATCCTCAATATGGTCAATTCTGCAGAATTTCGTCTTCTCATCCTCTTCAGAGGAGACAGTAATTTGATTTCTTCCCGAATCTCCCTCCACCACCTCTCTCACCTTATCAGTCACATAGGAAAGACTGCAGTCTTGAATTAAATCCAGTACTTTCCTCTTCCAGTAGGATGTCCACCTTTCGAATTCTTCGGAAATAAATTGTTCTTGTCCATATACCGCTCTTTTTCTGTTTTAATGATGGGAAAAACGAGATACTGTGCTTTTCTCGCATGAAAACTCGTTATAGACGATACCGCATACACTGCACACGATAAGCGTCCATAAAGATAATAAAAATGATATAATCAATATATATAGCAAAGAGAGGAGAGGAAAAAGCAGGATCTTTAGCACGAAATCTGTTAACTCGAATTTCACAAATACGTTAAATAAAATTACACAAATGTGTTAAATAAATTCTGCACAAATATAGTTAATTTAATTTGATATTAGCTTCCCAAGTAAACTATAATTAAACTTGAGGAGACCAACTGGTGAAAAAGAAGACGTATCGAGACAGAATAACGGATGAAGCACTCACAGCTAAAACTCAAGGCCTTGGTGCCACTCTATAGTAGGTCCTAAGTTGTTGCGGAAAACGACCACAGGAAAGCATTTTTCTAAGAGCTATATTGAGTTTCAAGACGAAGATAACAGAGAAAAACTACCTGAGTGTCGCAGAAAAATATTCCTCTAAATTATTGCTTGAGAGAGGCCAAGGCTTTTGACGAACTGGCAAGACGCCCCTAAAATTTGGGGCACATGAAAAGATATTGATGACACGCTTATGGGTCACACATCCTCACCGTCTCCTCTCAGAAGGTGGATACACCTCACATGGGACACTTAAGAATATCCACGCTGAGAATGTTTCCTGGTGAGTCTTTATGAAAGTGGAGAATCGTCAGGAAATGTATCTCTCCTGATCTCTTCAATGGAAAATCCATTGAGGGAGGAGTCAAAAATAAATATTGATGATTTGATTTATGCCATTTGCTCGAGTGAGGATGGCCTCAAAGCATCGATGTAGAAAATAAAGAAGTTGCGCTTCTATCGCATCAGATTTATTTTATCAAACATGCTCATAGTGGATATCTCAAACTATAAGCCAAACAAAAAGAAACCACTGGGCAGAGCGTTTACTTCGATCATACTTCCTGAAACATCTGCACCTTGGCAGAGACAAAACAATCTATGCGGATCTCACATCCACTACAGAAATATCAAAAACCGACATCTTCTATGACTATTTTCATAGATTTGGAAGATCTCTACATTATAGACGAAATTCCCGCTTGGTGTCCCGCCATAAGGTTCTAGGATGCAAATCAGAGCGGGCAACAAACGTAACCTTGTTGACCCCTCTATAGCTGCTGCTGCTTTAGGCTTAAGTCCGGATTACTTTAATAGCGATTTTAAAACATTAGCTTTCATTTGAATCATTGTATTCGAGATTTAGAAAATATACTCATCCGATTGAATGGAGAAGTTTTCATACTACCATGACCGCTATGGACTCGAAGTTGATGCTGCTCTTCATCTTAAAGATGGTCGTTATGCTTTTAATTGAGTTTAAGCTTGAAGTAAAGAAATTGATATGGGCGCAAAGCATCTGTGTGAAATAGAACATGAATATCTGTCTATAACGAAAAGGAAAAGCAAGTTCCTTTTAAGATTGCCTGACCTTAAACTCATTATAACAGCAACGGAATATGCTTATAAACGAGACGATGGAGTTTATGTTATCCCGATAGCATGCTTGAAACTTAAGTATTTTATCCTGCTTCATGCTGAAAAATATTCAGCACCACAGGAATAGAAAAAGCACAAAGTTAGTAGAAACCAAGTAGCTGATATCAAACACCTCCCCTAACGCCATTCCAAACTCCCTTCTGACTATCTTAAGTGTTTTCTTATTTTAATCCTGAGCTGTAGCCTTATTCCGCCTCCACATGATACAAGGCATAGAAATAGCCCTTTTTCCAATAGCTCCTGAAGTTCCCCTTCTTCGACTTTTCGTTCTTTACTACGCATATTCTGTCCACACGGCTTAAAATCCGCTGTCCAGGCCATGCGGAGAACCAGAATTTCTGTTGTATTTTCAATGTTTAGCAAAGTATCCAAGACCAAATAACTATTTTCCTTGTCCAAGACGCGGTGATTTCGTCCGCAAGTAAATGTTTTTCGCAGCAAGCCTCGCAATACTGATTCCTCTGCCTCTCTCCGCCGGACAAGGCTACTCTGTTTTTCCACATAGATAGTCTCAAGCCTTTTCCCTTTACGAGATCTCCGAAGTCCTGCCCGCTCTATCACGGACTGTAGCTCCTCTTCCCGGTAAGTTTGAAAAAGGTTGATATTCTCTCGAATCTGTTCCGTCAAAGATAAAGACCTCCTGCTGGATGTAGAGATCTCCTTGTAAAAATCCTGTCTTCCCAACCATGTGGTCTTGCCCGCCAATGCGGATTGTCCCGGATCGTGCTCTTCCATGCCCATAAGGATTTTTCAAATGGAGGACTTTTCTGCTTCCGGAAGTCCTGGAGAAGAACCACTTTCTTGCCCTCTTTACCTGGGTAGGTTTAAGCCTTTCAGACATCCCTTCCTTCCGAATAGGAGAAGTAAATCTATCAAAACAAAGCTTCCGCGAAGTGAAAGATTTCCATTCATTCGCTTTTGCTTTTGCGCCTTTTATCTCTTTCTTTCTTCTATTATTTTATCTTCTAATACGCTTTTGAATCTCTGCTATTTTGTTCTTCTTTACCTATTGTTCTCTCGAGTATCTTTCGAGACTCTCCTCACTTTTATCTGTATCCTACAGCTTATCCGTAAGTCTATACGCAGCCTTGCTCTGTAAGCATAGATGGAAGGAACTTAAACGGATCAATCAGGTAGTGGATAAGTTGTAGAAAAAGGCAATCATACAGTCCCTGATGGAAATACTCATGCTCTGTAAATGCAATATAAGCAGATAGAAAGAGAATGGAAAGCCTTGTGACATAGCCGGAAATGGCCGCAAAGCAATTCTACCTTTTCGACGCATCCTTTCCTGTTTCAACATCGTTTCTTCCGTTTTTCGCTAACTGCCCATGGAGTCTCGAAAAATGGCTTCCACCTTAGCTTTTGATAATGGTGAAGCCAATGGAAAAATCTTTTTAAAAAGCCAACACTCCCGGCATTCCTAGTTGATAAGCGGTCCTCCAGCTTTCCCATATCCCGAACACACAGCCGCAAAAGGAATGAGGGAAAGGACGCAAGACATACAAGCTAAAAAGACGTTGTAACGAAGCATCACGATAACTGCGCCGATACCGCAGAAAATAATTTGCGTGATACTGGAATCTGATCGAGAAACTGCTCTTTATTTTCATGAGGTCATTACTTAATGCGGAAAGATATACAGAGCTATTTGAAGAATAAAAATCCGCAACCTTCTTTTCTCAATAAACAATCACAGGCAAAGTTTCGGTACTGTAAGACCGCTTTTAGTACTGAATTTTGTTCTGATAGGTCGCTATAGCGGAAAAGAACTCCATCGAAAAATCACCGGCAGTCAGAAGAATAATCCCCCTTTAAAGAATATTCCTACTTCCTGATACTAATCAATCAAAAATTCTGAAAAGCTGCGGTACTAGAAAGAATCGCCAAAGATAAAACACTCTGTTCCCAAGCACCGCCATAAACAGATTCAAAGTATTATTCTTAAAAATTCCGACTAAGCGATTAGATTTCAAGATCATAAAAGTACAGGCTGCCTTTCCTTTTTCTATCCCATGATACAGGTCCAATATGATTTAGAATAGCATAAACTGATATGTAAAAACTATAGTTTAGTAACCTCCGTATAGCTTTTTAAGAAACTCTGATTTTAATATTTTTGAATACTTTAATGATACAATTAATTTAATTTATTGCTTTTAACAGTACCTTTTAGTATAGTATCATTAACAGTTATAATGACACTTTGATAAATACCGAGAATTCCATGAACAAATCATTTAATCGAACTCATGTCAGTAGTAAGTGTGCTTGTTTTACTATTTCACATTCATTTCGTCCTCGCTTAAGTGAAAACTTCGTTGTTAAAAATAAGGATTCAAAATCAATGGCTAACAAAAATTTACTGAAACTAAGATTTCTCTTCTATCCTCTATTAGCAGTCTGTCTTTTTCTTAATTGCGTACTAAAAGCTCGCCGGGCCGTTTTCTGCAAATAGAGGATGATTTAAAAGAGCTAAAGGAAAAGAGAGCAACAAAACTATTGAATATCGCAGTGAAAAGAGGCTTTGGAAACGATCGTCTGGACATTTATTCCTTTACATTTCCTCCGGAGGCTGTGCAAAATCAATTCTTTTCTATCTTAGAAAGCCAAGATAGCTCAAAATAAATTAGATTGAAGATGTAAGATAGAGTTTTGACCCTAATCGATATGCTCCCAAAAATGATCATTTAAGAAACAAACTGAAAAACTCATGAAAATGAGGAGCCATAATGATTTCGTTATCAGCACATTTGAGACTGGAAAAATATATTATCAATAAAGATCACGAAAAAGGATATTGCCTGATTAGCGAGATTTTATGATCAAAATGATAAATAAATTTTCAGCAATATAGGTCTGAATGTGGGTAGTCTGAGCCCGATCGTACTATGAAAACAAGAGAAACGCAGTTTTCTGCGTTTAGTATCCGAAGACAGACTTTTCATCAGAAAAGTCGTCCTGGAACAGACCAACTTCCGAAGGAAGCTGCTTTTAGAAGCAAAGTGAGCAGTGGTTAACAAAAACTCACTGCTCAGTCAGGCGAAGCTGTAGGAGCGTGCCCCCTAGTTCAGACTCATTGCTTATGAAAATATTTCTTTGATACAGCCCTTTTTCTCTCTCTGTTTGTAAACGAATCAAAGCTCTATAGAGTTTAGCCTGTGTACGAACTCGCGCTTTCTTCTCGGGTTTCTCTCCTCGATGCGCTTTTCGGTCTTGGCTTTAGCGCGTCTGCACGCTCCACGTCGATCTCATCACCCACCTCGAAAGGTGGTCGGAATCAATCTGCAGTGGTTATCCATCATGGAGCATACCGCCGATGCAGGCGCCCTTCTCGGTGCCGTCCGAAGAATGACCTTGGCTGCCCCGCATTCCCCACTGCAGTGCAGTAGCTAATGGTGTGCCATGATAGCCAAATCTCCGGTGATACTGGCGAAGGCTCAGTCTTCCACTTCGCTGTTGAACTTTCTCCGTCCATAGAAAACAACTTAACGGGAACATCATAAGCGTCCCCTCCTTACTGTTTCTTTTGTTTTTCAAAGACTTCTTCAATCGACTCCTACCAAGAGGAATGCAGACTCGGAAGAGCGTCGCATTCTCCGTCCAGAATCATCTTAAAGCCACGAATGGTTTCCTTCAAAGGAACATACTTCTTCGAGTCCCGTAAACTGCTCCGCACGGAGAAGCTCTGAGACAGGAAGTTCCTGAATCTTTTCCTGCACGGGTAAACGGTAATCTTATCCTCGGAAAGCTCATCCATACCCATGATGGCGATGATATCCCGTGCACCCTTATAACGCTGCAAAACCCGCTGTACGCCCCCTTTACACTGGTAGTGCTCTTCCGGACAACTTCCCGGAGTAAGAATACGGTTGCGGAATCCAGAGTGATCCACTGCAGGGTAACACTTTACTTGCGATATCTCTGAAAGGCGGTCGTCGCATCAAGGTGCGTGTTAGTTGTTGCGGAGCCGGGTCTGTTAGGTCATCCGCAGGCACATAAACCGCCTGAACGGAAGTAATAGAACCCTACTTTTGTGGAAGTGATATGCTCCTGTAAAGCACCCATGTCGGCTGCAAGGGTCGGTGTTGATATCCTACGGCAGAAGGCAGTCATCTCCTTCCGAGAAGTGCGGAAATCCTCTGATCCCGGCCTGCGTAAAACGGAAGATATTGTCAATGAGTAGTAGTACGTCCTGATGCTTCACATCACGGAACATACCCGCCATAGTAAGACCGGAAAGTCCGACTTTCATTCTTGCTCCGGGCGGCTCATTCATCTGTCCGTAACCAGGGCTGGTCCTATCCAAAACGCCACTTTTCCTTCATTCTCACTGTGAAAGGCCGTTTCCCTCACGGGTACGCTCTCCCACACCGTAAATACGGAAACTACCGTGTGCTGTTGCGGACATTGTGGATTAACTCCATGATTAAAACGGTCCCACACCTGCACCGCCGAAGAGACTGATTTTACCACCCTTGCATAGGGGCAAATGAGGTCAATCACCTTAATACCTGTTCCAGGATTTCTGTTGCGGGAGTCTGCTCTTCAAAAGAAGGAGCTGGACGATGAATCGCCCATCTTCTCTGTTTCGGGAGCCGGCTTCTCATCCACTGGCTCACCCAAGATATTAAAAATCTGTCCTAGCAGCCGTCTCCAACAGGCACCGTAATGGGCCCCTGATCAACTGCTTCGTCCTCTTACAAGGCACATCCTGAGCTCATGGCAACGCAGCGAACTGTGTCATCCTCAACTGTTGTGCTAAATTCACAAATCAGCTCATGTCCGTTAAGCTGAATGTGAAATGGCATTTAGAGAGCAGCAGTTCGCCTTCCTGGAATCGAATATCCAGAACGGCGCCTATGACCTGTATGACCTTCCCACATGTCTCTGTCATGTATTTCTCCTCAGCTATCCTATAACTCTTCCGCACCGCAACAATTTCCTGTAATTTCCTGTAATACTCTGCTCGTCTGGCTCTTATATAGAATAGGCTCAATTTATCAATCATCTTCCGGCATTGTCCGTAGCCGCTTCCATTGCGTAGTTCTTCTTGCCGCAAGTTCACTGGCAACAGAAGTGCAAACACTGTAGACAAGTCCGCAAGTATACTCCGGCACTATCGCATTAAAAACATCCTCCCACTCGTTCTATAAAGAATCAAGTTTCTCGGATTGCCTTCGCCTCTTTTCTTCACTCTCCTCTTTCCAGGTCTGAAAGGGCAGGAGGGAAAGGCTGTCTACCTTCTGGCTCATCATGGAAATAAAAGTCTGTATACAAAAAGAACAATATGTCCAAACCCCTTCACGGTAGGCTCTTTTACAGAGTTCTTTCCTATGGCATAGGTATCGGAGACATTGAGTTCTCCCACCAAACTATAGTTTTCTATCTCACATGCTGTAGTGTTTCTGCCTTCCATACTAGCGGCTTTCTCCCTAAAGGAAATGAGGGAAAAATCTCTTCCTTTCACTTCTTCCTCAAGGCACGGAAAAGGTTTGCGTCTATGAAGCCTCCCGCCATGCCCTCGGTCACCGGCAATCAGCACATAACACCATTTTTCCGATGCGTTTCTTCACATAGGGAGAAGAAAAGTCTGTGCTGTTGCCTGCGATTTCCGCATGCGTCTTCTAGAGTTTGGAAGCACGCTCGTATTCTCCTGCCCCTCCTTCGCTCTTCTTAACTTGGAAGAAGCTACGAGTTCCATTGCCTTGGTAATCTGCATTGTCAGTTTTGAATGCTTTTAATACGGAGTTTCACGACTTCATATTTGCAGCCATGTTTTTTCTCTTTATCTCTACTTCCACAGTCTCTTTTAAAAATTCCTCTGTAAAACGCCCCCATGAAGAATTTAACTTCTTTCTCCGTATCCTCTTCCAGCTTTCCGGTACTTTACGATAGCTCTGCATAGCATTTACCGCCTCCGCATCGGAATCAAGGAAATGATACAGCTCTTCTTCGTACTTCGATATCCTTTACTCCACCTTACTTAAAAATACCGTGTACTACGGCGAGAGGATAGCTACCTGCTTTTTCTACAGGAACGGATCACCCTTGCCCCTGGCTTCAGTCACTTCCACGATATTCACCTTTGTGCCAGTCTTTGCTTGGTATCCTGACTGCAAGGTCTGATCCGAACTGGGCGAAGGACTGTAACTCTCAAAACTGAGAGTAAACAAGCTTCCAGGTACCGGGCAAACCTTCTTCATAGCCTTAATCTGCTGCATTTCCCTCACACGGGATACGGAGATACCGGGGTTAACTGCCGGCATGATTCCGCTATGGAAAAAGCTCGGTCTCGAGGAAGATCTTGGTCCGCCTGTAATGGAGATCACGTTAGTCGGAATATAGGCCGATACATCTCCTGCCTGTGTCTCAATAATCGAAGTGTCAGGGACCCTCCTCCAAGCTCGCTTTGGAAAGCTTGCCGCTCTCTAAGAGTCTGGAATGCAGATAGAAAAACGTCTCCGGATAAGCTTTCTTCCTGGACGGTCTTCTGATCAGAAGGGAAATTGCACGATATGCTACGGCGTGCTTACTTCAAATCATCATAGATAATCAGGACGTGCTTCCTGATGCATGAAATACTCACCCATTGCACATCCCGCATAGGTGCGATGTACCGCAAGGACTGGCTCGGATGCGGTTGCCGTGCAACAACGATGGAATAATCCATAGCGCCGGCATCCTTTCAATTCATTCACAAGAGCGGTAACTGTAGATCTCTTCTGTCCGATAGCGACATAGATACAGATTACATCCTTCCCTCTGGTTGATAATGGTATCGATAGCGATCGTTGTCTTACCGGTCTGTCTGTCGCCGATAATCAACTCTCTTTGTCCTCTCTGATAGGAACTCATGGAGTCAATGGCTTTGATTCCAGTCTGCAAAGGCTCTTTAACCGGCTGTCTTTTTGATAATGCCGGGTGCAGGATTCTTTCACAGCACGGAACTCCGTGCCTCAATGGGCCTGCTCCATCAATAGGGCTGTCCGATGGCATTCACTACTCTACTCAATCAGAGACTCGCCAACCGGTACAGAAACAACTCTTCCCAGTACGCTTTTACACTCTGTCCTTCCTTGATTCCCACATCGGAACCGAAAAGGACAGGGAAACACTGGTTTCTTTCCAAGTTCTGCGCCATACCGAAAGCACCATCACTAAACTCTAGAAGCTCACCCGCCATACAATTTGCAGGGCCGGAAAACTTGGCAATACTGTCACCAACCGTAAGGACGGTGCCGGTTTCATTTTTGCACTGATAGCATTTTTGGTATATTTAATCTGGCTTGAATGACCTCGGATATTTTTCTGGTTTTAATTCCATTCTATGCCCATCCTTTTTTACAAGACTACTTACTTTACATTTTTCCGTATCTTTTTAATCTCGCCGGAAACGGTACTCGTCTAAGGTCTTCCGTCGACTTCCACCTTGAGTCCCCCTAAAACCGCTCAATCAATCTTTCCGACAGGATAATCTTCTTCTGACAAAGCTTCCAGCTTTGTAATCAAAGCCGCTTGCTCTTCACTTTGAAAGCTACAGCACTGACCACAAGAGCATCGGTAATTCCCCCATCCTCTTGATATCGCTTTTTGTATGTTTTGTAGCACTCGGAATAGCTCCTGAGCAGGCCCTTTTCCAATAAAACCTTTTAAAAGTTTAAAAGATAAGGCTGTAAGCCTCCGAAAAGCTCTGATCTAAAAAGAGATAGTCTTTCCTCTTAGGAATAGACGGCTCCAGCAAAAGACGGATATAATCGATTTTCCGAAAGAGCCTTCACAAACTCCATTTCCTCCAGAACTTCCTTCGTAATCTTCTCTTCCTTGCTGTCATAAAAGCTCTTCCCATACAAAGCGGACGACTGATCTCATGATGCTCCTCTACATTTGTAAAGACTCCATCAATTAAAGCCTTGATGGATCATCTTCGTGGATTTCCTTCTCCACGACTTCACCGCAATGTCCATAGCATGAGAGCTTCCAATTTCGTCCTTCACTTCGTTTAAAGCTTCTTCTTTCCAGACGAATATCCGCTTCCGCTTTTGCTCTTGATAGAGCTTGTCTTCAGCCTGTGCCTCTTTAATCATTTCCTCCGCACGGATGCCTCGCATCCTTCTTTGCGTCTTCAATAATCATGGCCTCACCTCTGGCATCGGACATGCTGCTCTCATATCTGCGCCTTAACAGCTTCCGCATCTTCCTTTGCTTTTTGCCTCTTCTATATCTCTTTCTGATCTCGCAAGCTTCTGTCTCTTCTGTAAAAACCCTCATTGATCGGCTTAAAGAGGAAGCGTTTAATCAGATATACTTGAACAGGTTCAAAATCTGGGCAATGAAGGTCCACGGTATGATGGTCACCAACTGTTGCGATTCCATCCTTTTTCCTCCTTTTCTATCTTCTATTTAGGAAAAATCATCCTATTATGCAAGGAAGTTCATAGAACATTCCAGGTGCAACGAAGATTAAAAAGAAGACCGGCAATCGAAAACCGTAGATACCTGTGGTCTCTGCGATAGCACAAACTGAGGAGCACGGTGAAGTAACATCACTTTGCACCCGCTCGTCTTCCGATTGCTCTTAGAGCCTTTTGCTACGGCGTTACCTTCTCCGAATACCGGTCCGATACTCGGCAATCAATGCTGCTCTGCACTGATTCCACAACTCATAATGCAATACCTTTGCACAAAAATTGAAAATCACTCATTGTTTTCTCCTAGAAATTCATTTCCTATACTAAACAGGCTCTCATGTGTCCTGTTTATTTTAAATTAAATTTTCTTCTGCAAGATTTATTCTTCTGCAGTATTTATCTTTCGCCGACTTATCCTTCCATAACATTTATCTCTGCAGTATGTATTTTCTCGCGCATTTATTTTCAGAAGGCATCTATCCTTCCGCCGCACTGGCAATATACATGATCGTCAGCATGCGTAAAGATGAATGCCTGCATGGCTCCGGAGAACCAGCCGTGACAAAAGATAAAATAGCCGGTAAACCTACACTCAAGATAGAATATGGGATAAAAATGCTCCCTAGCAGCACCCGGAATCAATCCCAGTAACGCGCGATGACGCGAGCGCAAGTGCAGCATAAATCAATCCGTTAATAACGATGCCGGATAAAATATTTCCAAATGACGACACGCCATACTAATGTAGCAATCTCCGAAAGTGATATTGAAGGGTGCACGCGATGAAAATCAGTAGTGAGCCCTTGTAGCCTCAAGAATCCGCTTTCGGCCTTAATCTTTATTTGCCGTAATCATCGTAACTACGACGATGGCCCAGGCCGCTTCCTGTTGACAAATCCGCCGTGGACTCGTCAAGCCTGTCAAGCTGATTAAGTTCGAAACAATACTGTTCCAAAGAGTGCCGCCACAAAAGGGAATCATCTTGTCAAAACGATTTCCTCCTTGTATTGGTCCGGAACAAGATTGTTCTGCACTTTCCACAATCAGCTCGCTATAGCCTGCCTCTTACCGATATTTTCCACCTTCAGATTTCTTTGTCAAAATGCATAGACCGGTAATAATGAGCATAACCACCCAGCTGACGACTCAGGGCTCTGAAAGCAAAAAGTCCCCTAAAACAGGAACTCAGTAGAATTTTTAAGAATATCTTGCAACCGGAAATATCAAAATTCATACTCTAGTTTTCACCTCCTTGTTTTTGATTTTTCCTTCCACTCTACACCTCTTATTCTGGAGAAATGCTCCCTGAAAAAGTGACGAATAATCGGTACGGCTTGAAAGCATGGTGCCACAATAGCAAGAATAATCCAACCAAGCTGCAACATGGCATTGCTTTTCGGTAAGAGAGCCGCATCTTCTGGTAGGCTCTTCCTGATTTTCTACGCTAAGAACACTCTGAACCGTAATCCCCATAAGCAAAAATTCATTACAGCCACAACTGTTCCAAGCAGTCCGGACAAAATCACCTGATAATCAGCTCACTTTCTCCGAATAAAATGGTGAAGAATGAAAAATGCAAATCCACATAATAAGTGTGGCATACTGTCTTGCACAGCAATCTGCAGACTTTCCTTCTTCACAGTTTCCTTGAACCCTCATTTTTCTTCCTTTCCATAGGTAAGAGACTTTCGCAATAAAACAAAACATCCGTCTCAGGACATGATTTTCCTTTTCAGGACTTATGTTCGTTAAATGCCTTGTCCTTATTTTCTTTTCTTCTCTTCCTTTTTACAAACGGAAAGGTAGACTTTATATGTCATACATGGAACCACTCAAGCCAAAGAAAAGTGGGAATGTATATCCAATAGCCCAGAGAAAAGGCTTCTTCAAGCGATATACCAAAAATAGCAAAAGTAAAAGCGGCACTCGCAAGGGATAGTCCTAACTGTGCTCAGAATCGACAGATTCTAAGGCCTTTTGACCATTCCCTTCATGCCACCTCCTTGATTAAGAGTCATAGTTTTCCTATAGATTCTTTCTCCTTCTTCCTCTACACCTCACCTCCATCTATTCGAAAGTGAATGACAGTAAAACAATATCATTTTGATTCTACACTAGCCAAAATGATTATTCAAGAAGCTAAGTCGCGTATCATTACTAGTAAAATGCAATATAGGGCTCCAAGAAACTCTGTACGCTCTATAATATCGTCATAATTTGAGATTTTGTAAAAGATATATATATAAAATAAAAATAGCTTGTGAAAACAGTTTCTTTCCGCTTCACAAGCTATTCTTATACTCCGAGTTTCCCTAAGCTGCATTACGCCTTTTTCCGTTGCAACTTTTTGTTTCTTCCTTCTTCTCGGTCTCCTTTCCGCAATCGCGTGGAGGTTGGGCACTTCATGCGCACAGATTCCGCAATCCTTGCACTTCTCATTCATCACTGCAAGATCATCAACAACATGGATTGCAGCATGTGCAGTTTTTCTCACAGATTCCGCAAGCAATGCAAACTGATGGAGCAGGCATCCTTCACTCAGCTTCCCTTTTAAAAAGATTCTTACAGGAGACAATGTGCTTTTTCTTATAAGGCACTAAGGCAATCAGGACTTCGGGCAGGTTTTACGCAGGCACCGCAGGCAGTGCACTTTTCCTTATCCACTCACCGCGACGCCGTTAATCACATGAATGGCATCGAAGGCGCAAACCTTGACACAGGAGCCGTAGCCACAGCAGGAGTAAGGACGCCTTTTCCGTTCCGCCCGGAACCACTGTTTCACATGGTCATTGCAAATCGGCAATTCCCGCTGTAATGCGCCTGCTGCTTTGCCTCATCACAGTCGCCCCTGACAATGCACATGCGCTACTACGCTATCCTAGAAACAGAGTCTGTTCATAATGGCTGCAATCTTTCTCCGGCAACAGGAGCTCCGCCCACAGGACACTGATTGACTGAGCTGTACCCTTTGCAATCGCCTTTGCACTATCCGTCACAGCCGGAAAACCGCAGGCCCAGCAGCACTTCCCGGGAGAGCGGCGCGAACCTCCGACTCTCTCTCTCGTCTACTTTACTTTAAATTTTTCCGAGGCAACGCCTAAGAATCAAACCTCATATCAATCCGGTTGCTCCTGGCCTGCGGCAACCAGAACTCAGAGTAGTCATTAAACTCATAATCCCTCCTCAAATTAATCCGCCGAAGCCGAAGAAAGCAACGCCATAAGACAAGTCTGTAATCAAAACGATGGGTGATCCTTGAAAGAATGAGGAATACGATCATTTCTTCGATAATATTTTCTCTCGTATCCCCGCATAAGTTAGGAGTGCCAAGGCAAATCCCATAGAAATTCCCTAGTCCATAGACAAAGCTCTCCGCCAAATTATAACCATAGGAGACATTGTTTAAAGCTACACCGAGCACCGCACAGTTTGCTCGTAATCATGGGGAAGATATACTCCCAAAGACTCATGAGAGAAGGAATATTTTTCTTTAAAAACATCTCTACAAACTGCACAAGAGCGGCAATCACCAAGATAAATACAATGGTGCTTTAAATATTCCAGACCGTCCTTTAAGCCAAGGGCCTGACAGAGTACGGGCCGGAAGCCGCAAGGAAAGTCACATAAATCCTCAGTAATTACGGACGCGATTACAATAACGAAAATAACCTGCCTCCCATACCTTTTTGAGGACTCTGTCTCTCTTGGAAACACTGAGGAAGGGACAGATTCCCAAGAATTGGGAAAAGTACAACATTGCTCACCAAAGGAATACTTTAATGGCACTAAGAGCAAGTCTTTCATACCGTCTCCTCCTTCTCTTTGTTCCTCCACCTTAAGTTCTTCCTTAGCAGTTTCAGCTTTTACAGTCGCAGGCCTGCAGACACCGCCTTCGCTGCAGAATCTGTCGCCGCAGCCTTTATTACAGGTTTTTCTACTTTCTGTCTTACACCTGAGAAACATCCCATACAATTTCCGCCGCATACGAACTCACTCTGCGCAGCATCTCCGTTCGTCGCGGAAGGTCAGACTGAGTTTGTTTTGACTGCGGTCAGCATTGCCAAAACGAGGAACGCACCCGGAGCCAAAACAAAGATATCGATATGATACGCTTCCGGAATGATGTGAAAATTGAAAAATACTTCCGGAACTGATAAGCTCTCACGCACGGTACCGATAATCACTAAGGCAAAGGTGAAGCTGAGCCCCATTCCCAGACTGTCACAGAAGGAAAGAAGCGGTCCGTTGAAAGAGTGCATAGGACTCCGCTCTTCCTAAAATAATGCAGTTTACCACGATAAGCGGAATATAGATTCCCAGTGCCTCGTATATAGAGGGCACATAGGCCTGAATAAGGAGCTGCACAATGGTCACCAACGATGCCACTATAACAATCTCTCCGGGTAATCTCATTCTCCGAATGACCTTTTCTTAGGCGGAGATGACCAAGTTCGAAAAACATCAGAACTGCCAGCGTGGAAAGTCCCATTCCGAGACTCGTTCATCGCGCTGGTTGTGGTCGCCAAAGTCGGACACATTCCCAGCATAATGATAAAGGTTGGGTTCTTCTTTGAATATTCCGCTTATAATTCTTTCTAAATATTTATTCATACTCCCCCTCCCTACTTTTTCCGCATACTCTTCCACAAACTCCGTGGCAGCATTTACTCACATTGGTACAGCGGTACTCGTAATCGCTCGCACTCGAGATGGCGTCAATTTATTTCACGGCTCCGCCGCCCTCTTTACAGAAAGCTTCTGCCTTTTCCTTTGAACTGCTCATAGAACTCCGGAAGAGTCGCCTTCTGTCCAAGACCGGCAGTCTCAGGAAGTGTCTCCGGAAAAGAAATTCCTGTTACCTTTAAATCACTGCTTACCCCTCACTACGACCACAACCGCTCCTGCCGTAGCCGGCAGCCTGTCCTTTTATGCACATAGCCGACAGTATTTCCGGACTCGTCCTTAGCAAGGATGGCTTCCGAAAGACTCTGCATTGCCGTTGTTTGCGGCAAGTTTTCCTTCTGCAGTGGCTTTCGTTTCCAGCTTTTTCCCTTCAGACCGTCTGCATCATCAGTCGTGCGCATCCAGAACCACTTATAGGCAGCATTCGTCTTCTGCCCTGATGGCTTCCGAAATAGTATCTTTTGTTGCCCGTAAACCGCACCGAGAAGCAAACCGGAAATGAGGGTAATTGCCGTTAAAACAAGTGCATCTTTGACAAAGGAATCTTTCTTCATCTTATTTACCTCCCTTCCAAATGCCTTCGGACTGTCTTATTATTGATAATCGGAACCACAATGTTGAAAGGATAATAGCATAGGATACGCCCTCGCAGAACCGCCAACAAACGGAAAAGCCCGGTTAAAAAGACCGGCAAGAACAGCGAAAATCACCTGTCCCTATAGGTGTAATCGAGAGTTACATAATCCGTCAGCATAAAAAGGCACTGAAGATCAGACCTCCGCCAAGAATTTCCGAAAGCAGATACTGAGGCTTGCTCCCTTTCCGAAAAAGTAAGGTAAAAAGGGCAACTGTTCCGATATAGATTAAAGGCATCTTTGGAGAAATCACCCTTCCGATAATTAAGTAGAGTGCACTGATAAGGAGACAGATCTTCGAAACTTCTCCGATTGTTCCTGAATTCTACCGAGGAACATATTCATCAAATCCGGTGTTGCGTAGACTCGTCTTTTAAAACTGCAAGCGGTGTCGCGGTAGCTACTGCATCCGTTCCCACTCCGGTAAGCTGTCATCTTTCCCTGCAAAGGAAATGAGAAGAAAAACAACGTGCCCCAAGAGCAGGATTCATAAAGTTAGCCCCCAGCCCTCCATAAAGCTGCTTTTCACCACAATAATGGCAAAAATCGATCCCTACAATAGAATCCAGAACGGAATATTCGGGCAGTTTAAAGCAAGAATCATACCTGTTACTGCTGCAGACCAATCGTTTATCGTTACAGGAAGCTTCATCGCTTTCTGATACACAAGTTCCGTCAAAACTGCCGCCAAGGTGGTCAAAACCACAACAAAGAAAGCATGGAAAACCCCCATTGCAACTCACTGTAAATCGCTGTTGGAAGCATGGCAATCACAACATCCTGCATAAGTTCTGAAGAACGCACATCCTCTCTGATATGGGGACTGGATGAAATTTGTAACATTTTCATAATTTAAGCTCCCTTCTTTTCTTCTGCGGCTTTCTTTCCTCTGCAACTTTCTTTCTTCTGCAGCTTTCTTTCCGCTGCGGCTTTTTCTAGCCATTTCCGACTTGATTCTTCTCTTCATTTCTTTAAAGCCCTGTGTCAAAGGCCGTTTTGCTGACAAACATAGGCGCAACATCCGCACTCAATACACTCTGTTCCATAGAGAGCCGTGAAGCGATTGATATCCTTCTGTAAAACAGCCTTCATCATCATAACCGGCATCAAATTGGTCGGACAAGCAACAGCACAACGACCGCAGTTACTGCAAGGTAACAGGCTCTTTTGGAAACCCTGATCTTCTTTAAATGCCAAAATCGAGCTGGAATTCTTTGTCACGGGAACATCCAGCTTAAATAAAGACATCCCCATCATAGGTCCTCCGGAAATGATTTTTTCCGGCTCTTCGGTAATCCGCCCGCAGCATCCACGAGTTGCTGATAATTGGTTCCGAGAGGTACACGGAAGTTTCCCTGGGATGCGCCACAGCGTCTCCCGTAACCGTAAGAATTCTTCTTACGAGAGGCTTTGATCTGCAAACCGCCTCATAGATCGCAACAAGCGTATCTGTATTGTTTACCAGTACGTCTCTTTATCTGCCGGAAGAATAGAGAAATTAATCTTCTTCCTGTAACAGCATAAATCAGCTGACGCTCTCCTCCCTGTGGATAGCGAGTTTTTAAAGAAACGACTTCGATATTCGCTTCATCCTTCGTCATCTCAGTCAAAATGCGAATGGCTTTCCGGCTTGTTGTCCTCAATACAAATCTTCCTTCGCATTCGGGAAAAAGAGAAAGCACGACCTTTTAAAACCGCCGATAAGCTTCTCCGGTGTTTCCAGCATATCTCTGGTAGTCGGAAGTAAGATAAGGCTCACACTCCACTGCATTAGCCAGAAAATAATCAATCTTATCCGATTCTTCGGGCAAAGTCACGGAAGTGGGGAAGCCTGTCCCGCCTAATCTCTACGATTCCGCGTCTTTTACCATCTGCACGATTTCCTCTTTGATAGCTTTGTATAATCTCTCTCTCGCCAAAGCCCGGAATCGTCTCATATTCCTCGGTCATTCTCTACCACGATAGACTCTACCATGCTGCCACCGTCACGTCTCTTTTTCAATGTTCTTCACCGTACCGGAAACGGAAGAAATTACTGGGAGCAGAAATAAAACCTGTTGCTTTCTGCTATTTTTCTGTCCCATCAGTACTCTGTCACCCTTCTGTACAAGAGGTGTTGCAGGAGCACCCATGTGCTGAGACAGAGGGTATACCATCAGCCCCTCAGGACGCAAATCAACAATGGCTTTATCCATTGCCAATTCTTTTTCCATCATAGGGTGGACACCACCCTAAAAAGTGGAAACACCCCATCTTTTACCTCCCAAAATAATCAATAACAAACCAAAGTACATTATACTATGAAGATATACAAAATACACTAATGCACAAAAAGTATGCACTGAATTAAATGCAGCTCTTTCTCATTTTTAAACAAAAATCCCTATTAAGAATCTAGTACTTCATTTATCAGTAATTTCATTAAAAACTCGATCTCGAAATCGCCGGCTTTTTCATACCGTCAATTAGTCGGTTCCTTATCATCATAAAATTATATGTTACGCTGCAATTTATTTTTCTCTCTAAAAGCTGATAAGCCTCACAAGATGCTGTGCCAAAACAGCTGTTGTCACAAGTCCCAAGCCTCCTGGAACCGGTGTAAGCTTATCCGCCACAGTCTTCATGGTATCAAAGTCTCACGTCTCCGCAAAGGTTCCTTCTTCATCCACGTTAATCTCCCACGTCGATTACGGCAGTGTCCTTCATACAGTAAGATGATCCGATAGCTTTAGCTCTGCTGATAGCCGCAAACCAAAAACATCGGCTCTCTTTACAAACCTCTTGATGTTTTCTGTCTTGAATGGCAGAGGTAACCGTAGCATTTTTGATTGAGCATCGTAAATCGCCAAGGGCTTTCCCTACCACGAGAGAACGTCCGATAATGCAGACCTCTTTTTCCGGCAAGCGGGATTTCAAAATGCTTGCAAAGCTGCATCAACCGCCTCTGGCAGTTACAGGGTGCAAAGGCATTTTCGTCCTGTAGGAGAAGACCTGCAAGACTCTCTCTCGTAATGCCGTCCAAATCCTTTCTTTCCTCATGTAACGCAGCATTTCTTCTTCATTGATCTCGTTTTCGAAGAGGACGGAATACCAAAAAATACGTAATCTCCGGATCGTCGTTTAAAAACGAAAGACCTTCATGAATTTTTCATTACTGCACCGCATCCAAAATGATAGTCCTTACCTCCAAGCCAAAAACCCTGAAAGCGCTTCTAACGGACTGCTCATAAGCAATATCCGATCTTTTCTCTCCTACCCTCAAAACTGCCAGAGTCTGGAATACACATGATAGTTTTTGCACAATAGCCGAGACATTCCGCCCTTGATTTTCTCACTAACTCTTTTTCCTCTTAATTCTTCCATAGTGCTTCCTTTCTGCTATGTATAAAAATAGGGGAAAGTCCCTCACTAGATTGTTTTTTCTACTGTCTGAATTGCCTCTTCCAAAACCTTTAGCTTCTGTAAGGCTTTCTTCAACCGCGTCTTTCTATTCTCTTCGTTTCCGCATTTTTCATAAGATTGGCATTACATGCACATTCAAAGTTGCCCCGCGCATAGCGGTGATGAGGAAGGATGCGCCATGCCCATCGGATATGGCAATATGAGATCCGTTCCGTGTAAGTTCCAAAAGCTGTCTGCCTCCCGCACAGAGCTCCAAGAGATGCAAGGGAACAAGAGAGGCTTTCTAAGACATTCTTCCATCTGCTCTTCATAATGCTTTTTCTTTCTTCTGTCTCTTCTGAAGAGAATAAGCTCGAGACAAGGGATAGAATACTCTTCATCCGCCTTGGCAAATCGTAAAGCGGATTGCTTCGCTTCTTCCCCATTCCTTCATCCTTCTGCAGACATTCTTCATAATCGGCATATTTCTTCTTACCCAGGGTGAGATTTCCACCATGAGTGCAAGAGAAAATCCTAAGGCTGCCGATAGCGCTACCGCACCGCCTCCGCCTGAACCGGGACTCCAGAGTGAAAGGGCCTCCAAAATCCTTCTTAATCTTTCTTTCCTCCAAACGTTCCCGCATTTCCGTACTTCCATACTGCTTCTCCATTCAGTCTTCCTCCTTTAAGTGTGAGTCTCACAGCATAAGTCTAGATACTAGCCCTTCTTTCCTCCATTCTACTCTTCTTTTATCTCCATTTTTCCACTACTTGTGAGCGGCTTCTTCCTCTTGGAAGATTTCTGGTACGCAAGTTCATTGCCTTCTTTTCGACTTCGTCCATTGGCTCCGACAGGCAGATTGCTGCTATTTTCTTTCCTCCAAAGATTCCTGGATTCGCTTTCATCAGGACTTATCTTCTTTATTTCCACCTTTTCTCTATTCGTTCCGGCCTTCTATTCGTTCCTGGTCTCTCTCTCTGTTCGTTCCGGTCTTTATGTAGTACACCTCCTCGCTATCTAATTCCTTCTCGTAAAGAGAAGCAAAACAAAGAATAGATTGCACCGATATCGAGAATTCCCACAATATCCCTCCGGTACAAAAACGCATCCGATTTCGTGATCACCGGCAGTTAACGGAATTCCCAAAATGCGGAAAAAGCTTTTTCCGTCTCGATGCGTTTCTACCGTCAACCTTGACCTTCCAGAAGCTCGGATCATAGTGAGGATGAAAAGAACCGCGTCGGATCCTGCAGTACTCTTTCCTCTCACATAGCCATATCCCTCCACTTATCCAATTCCATTGCACGGCCGGAAAGCTACGTCCGTAATCTCCAAGTACCTCATAGGAAAAGGACTATACTGTCGCTGTCCATATTTTCACCCGTGGTCAGTGATTTCAGCTCCACTCTCCGTACCGGCCTCCAAATATCCGAGGGAAAAGAAAATATCGGTCAACATGTTCAAAGTTCTTTTCATCGCCGGGAAGGACTGCTCTCACTCTTTAACCTTACTCATCATTGACATAAACATAAATTTCCGACGACTTTTCTACAGCAAAGTAATAAGAGGAAGAATCCATTTTCCTGAGGTCAGGTTGTAATATATCCTCCTGGCACCGAGTGCTCCGGAAATAGAATTGCCCACCAATGCAGGGTCCCTGCATGAAGATCAAAAGCGTCCAACTCCTTTTTACTAAGAAGATAGGCCAAGGAAGCGCGAAGTGATTTCATCATAGACGATACTTCCTACTCCGGACAGGTAGGAAAGACCCTTATCTTCCGCATGCCGTTCGAAGTTCTTTTCGTACTTTCATATTTATGCCAATAAGCTCTTCATCAGAGGACTGGCATTGATTGAATATGCATTGGTAGAGGCCTCCATCCCCAGCTCCGTATACCAACTGCGACATATCTCCATAAGCTGTCGATGAAAAGACGGACGCACTGTGGTATTGCATCAATGCACCGTCATCCTTGGTCTTCGCATCTTCCCCGAATAAATCATAAAACTCCGCATCTTCTCTTCGAAGCTCCTCAAAATCTTAGAACTTTCCTCTCGATCCTCTCTAGATACGCTGCTCGACTCTCGTCATGTCGGAACGGGAAGTCACCGCCATATTGATGCTTATCCACAAAACAAAGTGCAATCAACAAAGCTCCATGTAATCCAGTACTTCCACACCTCCCTCTCTTTTCAAGATAGCAGGTAAAAGAGAAAAGAAAAAGGAGCGTCAGGTAAACATACAGACCAGTGAAATGCCCTCTTCCGTAATCAACTTCTGGCAAAAGAATCACAAAGGAAAAAGCTTTACAGCAATGAAAAGATCTTTCTCTAGCACTGGTCTTCCGCTTTAAAACCATTCGCCCCTGCATAATCAAAAGAAAGATAAAAATAGCTTGCTGCACGGAAGACTGTTCGATAATGGAAGCCGTGCCAGATAAAATTCAGCATTTACGGAAAAACTCTGAAGAAAAGAGACATAAAAGCAGCGTAAATGATCTTCTTCTGGATGGCGGGATTTTTGTAGTATAAGGGTAAACAAACAAACTCAAGGTTCCTGTATAGATATTGGGCACAATGCTGAAGCTCCGCATCTGTTTCCACAAAAGGAAAGAGTCTTTGCCATCATATCGATAATGCTAAAATACTGAATCAGGGTCTTCGGAAAGGAAATACTTGCCGATGCAGTCAAACGCAAAGCAGCAGGTAAAAGTGCAGGATGCCGGCCATAATTCCGGAAAGGAGCGAGTACAGCTAAAGGGTCCTGTTTGCTCCTCCCAAGTCCCTTTACGTCTGTTACTGCAGCATCAGCCTGCTCACGAACAGAGAATCAGAAAGGCAGAGATCATGATACTGATATAATAATTGATAAAATTATGAGTGCCAGGCTCACGGTATAGAGAATGGGCTTTCCCTCATCCATAAGCTCCTCCAACCCTTAAAAAGAATCAGAGGAAAGAGAAAAATACAATCCAACCACATCACATTCCAAGAATAGGCGGCGAGACAACCGAAAGCGCATAGAGCATAGAAAATAAACGGCAAAAGACCTATCTGAAAAATGCTTTCTCAACAATGGAAGCGGTCATTCCGGAAAAGTGCTATCTTTAAGGATAATGAGACAGCTGATATATTCTACTACATGCCCTTTTGGAAACAGAATTACAAAGAAGTTCAGAGGACTTGCCAAATAATAAGCACAGAGTAGTAAAGTTAACGCCCAAACCGATATTGAAGTCTACACTTTAGAGAGGAGAAAACTCTGCACTTTCGCTTGAAATTTCTGAGAAACGGAGCGTATTGGATGATAGAGATCCGTCCTTAGAAAGCCTCCTCCCTGCCCGAAAGCGAAGATTCCTTTTACAATATAAGTAGCATGGTCACAGGGCAAAAGGAAAGATAGCATCCTCTCTCCTTCCGAATCCACTTCTTTGTCATTTTCATTTTCACCCCAAACCCTCATTTAAAAATATAAAGTAACTTACTTCCGATATAGTTTAATACCAGATTGATTCCGGAACTGAGAATCCAGCCCAAGCGTATGCGTAAATGCAGATCCACACATCAAAAGCAAAAAGTCTGAGAGAAATGCCCGATCCAAGCTGAGGCTAAAAAGAAAAAGCTCTTCCTTTATTCCTCGCCCGACTTTGAAATGATCAGATATTTATTCGCAAAATAAGCAAAAACACATGCATCATAATAAAACGGCAATCAGATACGCAATTTTATAAGAGGCGGAATTCCCATTCTTCGAACAGAGAAAATCGCAGCCGCATAAACAATATAATTTATCGCCGTGGTGAGTACTCCCACAATGACATAACGTACGCCTTCCTCCAGTATTTTTTCACGCCCTCAAAAAAAAACCGAAAACCGACTTTCCAAGTCTTAAAACCAATGTCAATATACAAAAAAGCATCTTAATGGCAATGCCAGACTGAAAAAGGAATAAGGCATACACCTTATCCCCCTGATAACTGATTTAATCCTTACAAGTCAGCTTTATCTCCGATTCCTACTCTTCCTTATGACGCATAAAGCTCGAATCTTCCTCACCTCCACTCTGAACACCAGAGAAATCGCTGTTCTTCATATGGTATATCTTCCGCCTGTTCCATGAAAATGCAGATCTAAAAGTGTGTTTTCCCTGCCCGGCTCTTTTCTTCCTCTTCACTGTTTTAATCACTTGCAATGGCCTGGAGAATAATCCTTATCTTCCTACGTTCTTCTCTTTGCTTGTGTTCATAACATAATGCGTGAATTGCTCTGCGGTATGCAGAGATTCCCGCTCGCTTCCTTCGTCATTACCGATCGTATATTCGCCCTGTCAGAGCTCACAGGAGCATACATTGCCCGCCGGCTCTTCTTTTACTGCCTGCATCACATAGTATCCTGGTCTGGAATCCTCCAAGTTCAGATGAGTGGTCCCAAGAATCTGGCAAACCCCTCTACAGCCATAAACCACATGTTTGACTGAAACATTTCCTCCTTTCTTTTTAAATTTTCCCACTTTTTTCAATTTTCGGACAGCTATTTTTAAATACAGAGGAAAAAAGCCTGTCACGAACAAATTTCTGTAACAAGTTCATCATTTTCGAAGAAGATTCCAGTCGAATTGCTAACGAAAATAAATCTTTGTCTGTTATAAATAAACAAGATTACAAAACAATTATTCTTTGGCATATTTTTGTTATTTATGATAGGGCTCCTGGAATTAATACGAAAAGCTTCTGTAAATCTGTCTAATAGTCAACACGCAGTAATAATCTGATGCGGGAAAGCTATTCGAAAAGCGAGCAAAGATCGCTCTTTTGATAGAGTTCTTCACTAAGCCCAAGGAACCGCCTATAACAAAAGTAATATCACTTTTTCCCTCCAGAAAAGTTTCTCCATATTCTTTTGGCTAATCTCAGAGAATCCATTTCTTTTCCTTTTGCTGGTCAGGAGTAAAGGACATGTAAAGGAGCGTCCTGGAATCTTTTCCATCAGCCTCCTTCCTCTTTATCGAGAGACCATATTTGCCTTTCTAGAGAACTCGGGTCCTTCCCTGTCTCTCTCGTCTGCTACTTCTATCATTTCACTCATAACAATAAAGAGGCGCCCACATTCGAAAGTGCCCTCAAAAATTCCTCTTGATTTTACCAACAGCACAGACTCCAAAGTCATCTTACACCTCTTCCCGAGAACTTCTGCACATTCCTGGAGTGGGTCCGTATCCATAGCCTTGACACAAATAAAACCTCTGCTGCCTGATGGTGAATTCCACTGAAGCGTCCCGCATCCCTGCAGTATGCTGCCGCTTGGTCTTCCAGTGGTATCCCATCTGTTGCAAGTAGAAGGCAAGGAAGACTCTGTCGTTGGAAATACTTGCCCAGCCTGTAATGGTCTTCACGCAGGCTGTTTCACTGTTCTCATTGTAGAACCGCATTCCGCAAATACCACTTCCTCTCCAAGCCGGAACCAGCCTCTCCGCAATTGCCTCTCCATCGAGTAGTAAAAGCCGACCGCCAATCTGCACCCAACGATCCTCTGCATACCCAGACTTTCCCTTCCACATCCACACAGCAGCTCCAGTGATTTCCACTGTTCTCCCAGCTGTATGCCGTAATTTCGTCCGCCTTTACCGCAAGTAATTTTCATTACTTTCTGTAGCCTCTTCCGCCATTACTGTAAAAGGCAAGGCAAAAATAATAAAGCTAGTGGTGAAGAAACTTAATCTATTAACTCTCATAGAACCTCCTGTTCTTGAAGGAAGAGCTGAAATTTTAGGAAAGCATTCTCTCTCTCTTTTAACTTGCTCTAACATCCGTCTGTAATTTCACTGCCCCTTTTCCCTTTCTTCCGGCAACCTCTTTAGGTGCCTTGGAAAGGAATCGCCCGCCTTTTCAACATTCCTTCCACGCGTTGTATTTTACCCTTCCAGCCTCCTTCCTTCTCCAGTCCTCGCCCTTTTCTCGATATCCACAAGATCACTGGGGTTGAAATTTATCAGATCTTTGCTTTTCGGAATTAGGACGGATACGGCATTCTCCGGAATGCCGTCCTGATTCCTCCTGTATTATAACATCGGAAGAAGCAAGGTAGTGAAGAATACCTTACCATGTTGAACGATTTTCTTAACGATTCATCCTCGAAACGATAACAGGTTTTTTAGATGGGGCGATCATTTCTGCACGAATATTCTCGGACAGCACGAACCTCCTTAATCCTCCTCTCATTTCTTCTCGGCATCGAAATCCAGTGTTTCCTGCATATTTCGAAACTCGGAAATGATTAGAGGCTCTCATCGTCTCTAAATAAAGACTTGTCCCATACATTCTCAAATGAAGGGAGTAATGGGATGTGAAGTGTTTATGAAGTCTTAAGGACTCTCTACAAAGTCCATAGCAAGACGTTTTACTCTCCCCTCAGTAGAGATGCTTATCACTTTAATTGATGTACCAGCTCAAGCAGAACTCCTCCCAGATAAAGCCTGTGTCTTATCCAAAGCATACTGAGGTCATGTTGACTCAGATTTCGTCACTTCCCGCTACAACGCTGTTTAACTTGGAAAGAATCCACTCTATCCTGCCATCTCCAAATTCTCCGAACCTTGTCTAAAAGCTCCAAGGCTCTGATTTTCAAGAGAAGACAGCATTGAAAGAGCCTTGCACCTCTCATTGCTATAATTCATGAAAAGGAAGTTGGTAAGCATTCCAAACCTTTATTCATAAAGTTTGACTGGCTCGACTCTGCCATGGTAGAACTGCATGTCATTTCCAAGTATTACCGGTAAGAAGCAGTCATTCAGCGCATCTGCACCCATATCTGGCAAATGGGATTCCAAAGGATCGATCCTGCTCTGGAGAGGACTTACCCATCTTCCTCCTGATCATCTCGAATCCAGTCCAGGAATGAGTACTTTTTTAACGGCGTACCTTGCCGGTCTGGGTTTGATACCGAGAAAACCACATGAACAACCCAGAAGAAGATAATGTTGCTACATCTGCAATCTCAGTACATCCGTAAGTAAAAGTTAGTGATAATCTCGGCATCTTCCGCACAGCCCAGCGTTCTGTGCTACAGAGCACTGAGAACCAGTATCCAGGGTATCCTCGTCCTGTGTGAAAATGTGTTCATGCATTGGACAGTTTTAGGCATTTCTTCACCTACCAGCATTTCTGCAAGAATCGCAATAATAGGCAGTGGGAATATGATGTCCTCACCAAATCTGTCTGAAATACACCTGTCTTGAGTATTTCAAGCCAATGAGATAGGTCTCTTCCGTAGTTTCCGGAACAAATTGTAGCCTGTCTTTAAGGCCTAGCTACAGGCTTGCCATCTTCCATTTTATAAACCACTGGGTTTCACCATTGGTTCAACGGTTGTCCTGTTGAATATGAATTCCTCATTATGATATGCGGTACCACTTTTAAAAGCCCTTTGCGCCCTCAAGATCCAAACCATGGGTACTTTTGCCCATACCGATCCATGCCAGTATTGGAACCGGTAAATCAATCTTTGCATCATCCGTTAAGATGTTCATCATCACAAATTATGGCGTTCTCCCACGATAGCGTTGATTGACCATGAGCCGGTGTAATCTTTGCTACGTGCCGGTTCCGAATTTCTTTGTCTACATACTGATCGTGGCAATAACGGGAATTGTTCTATCTGCCGCTGAAGCTGAAGCCCTTCCCCACAAGATCCCGTAGTGCCTATCCTTGTGGATTTACGGCAACCGCCATCACCAAGGAGAGTCGGACGGTCGTTGCGATTTACATACTTCTCTTCTCCGACAATGATAAAGAATATGCCAGGAAGAACCTTCTTTCTCCTCATGCAACACTCTGCATCGGAAATGGAAGTCTGACAAACAGGGCACCAGTTGATGATTTTGGAACCCTTTTATAGATATAGCCTTTCAGTGAGGTGGATAAAACTCTGCAGAACCGCATGAGAGCAGCCCTCATCTATGGTAAAATGAATTCTGTCCAACCTGGAGGAGAGGAACCCATCTTATGAGCTGGGTTCCATGATCTGCCTTGGCACTATCCCTTCCACTTCCAAGCCTCTCTTAGAAATCCTCTCTCCAAGATCAAGGCCATCTATGCCTCGTTCCTTCAGTATATTGATCACTTTTAACTCTGCAGATGGCTGCATGGTCCGTTCCTGACAAGCAGAGCGTTTCATAGCCCACCTCTTAAAACGAATGCAGGTATCCCAAAGCATTACTCCAGCATGTCTCTATATGAAGCTGTCCCAGTAACATTAGGAGGGTTATGGCATCATAATGGAAAAAGGCTTGGCATGGTTGACTCTCATGGAAAAATAATTCCTTCAGCCATTTCTTTCATATTCTGTCCCTAACTCTTCTGGATTATACTATGGTTTTGCGAGTCTTTCTATCTCTCCTATCTCTACGCCTCTACTCTCGAATCTCTTTCTCCACGATTCTTTGATTTTTTTTTCTTGCAAAGGAAAGAAAGACTTCCTTTCTTCCCTCTATACGCCCCGGCTGAATTTTCTTCCGAGCTTACTTCCTTGCTGGCTTTAGACTGTCTTCCACTCCTTTTCCAGGAATCGGTCACGCCCTCATCCAGTCTGAAAAAACATCTTGAATTTATCTTTCTGGGAAGTACATTTTAGAAAGTAGTATTACAGTCTTCTTGCCGCCTTTTCATCTTATCGTGATTTCTTTTATAAAGTTTTCTATAGCTCTGCCGCACGCGCTGAATTCTTTTGTGTGAATATAGCTCTCCTGATTTTCGGACTTGGTGACCATTTTCTCAAAATGCAAGGCGTCCTTGATACGCATCCAGAGTCTTTTATCAGAGCTCTCCTAAAGAAAGAGTGTTGTTCCCATCTTTCTCTCTTTCCGTCACTCTAAAGCATGGATTCTTCTCCATTCCATACTGAGCCATCCACTCTTTCCGTATAATATCCGGATTCCTGAATCAGGCGAAAGAGCAGTCGCCTCTTTTCCCCATTTCCCATCAAAGGAAAGAAGCTCTCAGCGTCTGCTCGCCCAAACTGTTCATAATCCATAGACAAAGCTCCTCTGACAAAATGTTCCACCAGATAAAGATAATGTCTGTGAGCATAGGTGTTCTTCCAGAGAGTATAAGGTAAATCCAGTCTTTCTGTAATAATAGGCGTTTTGCCTCTGGCTGGTATATAAATCAGTGCTAATTTACTCCTTTCCCAGAGGAATACTTTCAATGGATTGATAAGTCCTCCAAAGCTCCCAAAGCTCAAAATCCAAGTTTAATGATTTCTAGCTGTTTCATTTCCCCAAAACGGGTATGCAAGGAAACTTTAGTACAACGACGCTCTCTCTCTGGAAACCCTTTTAGGCTCATCCTGTATTGCTTCTAGCTCTGCACTTCCACTTAACTCTATGTAATTTGGAAAATCAATATAGTCCTGACTATCCAAAAGAAGATATACGTCCCTTTCTCCCTCAAGCCAAGAATCCTGGCATGAGAGTGATAAAGAGGAATCTTCCTTCTGGCTTTACCTTATCACTGATTCCCATGAGAAACTGAGTAACGCAGAGGTAGCTAAGCATTCCTCTCTTCTCTTTCCAATCAGCTTTCCGTATTCCAGCGCTACTAGAGAAAAAGAAAGGATTCTACATAAACCTTCCTTCCCTGAAGCAGCTTCTTCCATAAACTCCTGGAAAGAGTCTGTGTATTTTCAAAACCTTCCTGGAAAGGAAAATGCACTTCATAGACCTTAGCCTTGTACATGATCCAAGAGCAATTGAGAGCACCTGATCCGTCATCTCCTTCCCATGGGGCTTCCAGTATACCGGAGGATAAGGCATCCGGGTCAGCCCCCAACAGATGAAGGCACTTTACTGCCTTGGACACTCCAAATCCCATAGTAGCACAGCAACCTGAGAGTGGCAAATCAAAACATTCCTGTTCACAAACGATCAGAGTTTTCCCGCCCTAAAACATAGCAGCAAAGCCTGCATGGCCATTGACTAAATGGACTTACATCCGTTTGAAAGTGTTATCTTGTTTAGAGCTCTAAGCGAATGCACTCACCTGGCCTCAGTATCCGAACACTGAGCATGTAAGAAACATCTTGCCATCTCTTCAGAAATCTCTCCCTTTATGTTGATCTCCTCCTTCCTATAAGGAAGTTGCCTGTAAAATATAGCCAAAAAGTCTCCGGCACTCTAGCATTTCTCTCCACAGAGAAAGTACTCCTCTTAAAAAGAGAGAGAGCAGTTTCATCAACCAGGATAACACACCGCCATCCAGATCTTCCCTTGTACGCTTCCTTCCCATATAAAAGTGTTGATTCTCCTGCTCTTCCTGCCGCAAGAGTAGGAAAAGGAGTAGGTATACCTCTTTACCGTGAAACATCTGTATATCTGTCAGTTTAGCGCGATTCCGATTTCATTTCACAAAACCTCTTTCTTCGCTTTCCGCCTCCATTAAAACTCTGCTTAACGCCAGTCTCCTTTCTCTCACTTTCCATAAGAGGACGCAGCCTTCGCCAGCTCCCAGCAAGAAGTGAAGACATCCTGCACAGAGTGGAAATAGCATCCTCCATCTGCTATATGTGTTCCATCCTTTCAAGACAGACTCCATAGAGAAGCTTATCTTCCTTTCCGATGTAAAGCGATATTCCATGCCTCACCCTGGAATAAAAGGAAGGATGCAGTGTAGATTCCATGATAGCTGTGTTGCAATTCTTTTCCAGGAACTCCCTTCTCCTTGATTCTGCACTGGAGAAATAAGGCTTTCCATTTTCCATGGTATTCCACAAACTGCTCTTCCATAACTGCCTTAGGAAGCGGAACAACTTAGCCAGATCTTCGCAGGAGGTATTATACAATTTCATCCAAAGAATCGGCAGGATATCATTTAAAACTTCCTTCTCATCTTCCACAAAGATTCTCAAGTAAGACCAAAGCCAAAAAGACTGATAAGGCGAACTCTTTCTTTTGTAAGATTCTCTCATTTCCTCAGTAAAGCAAATGGGTGAATCTAGGACTTTTTCTTGATACAAGAAAACGAAACGGTATAATTACAGTAAGGCTCGCATGAGCAAGGGCTCATTCCCCTGAAAAACTCTGTAAAGAGAGTGGCCCTTCCACTCTCTTGCTCCTTGCAAACAGGCATTGCCAAAAGGCGTTCAGCCATGTTTGGGTGTTGAGCGTGGAGGCAATCTTCCTCTCTCTCTCCGCTTTCTCCTGCTCTTTTCAAAATGGAATACATCCTCACACTGCGCCATTCCACCTTCTTGAGAAGAAAAGCCAAGGCCTTTGTCAGTCAATTGACTTTGTGCCCGAAAGTGAAGCAAATGCAGGAAAGATAAGTGGAAAGCGCATTCTCCCACGGTCTATCGCTGCATCTACAAAATCCGCTAAAAGTTCCTTTTCAATATTTAGATAATAAGTTCTTATAGAAAGAAATGCCCTTGGTTCCATTTCTCCCCTGAATAAAGATGGGAGATAACTCTTCCTTCCTGATCTATCTTTTGGAATTAAGCAAAAATTGTGACTTTCCTCGTGGAAAATATAAGTGTTTCTTTTCTGTGATAAGCGAGAATCTCCAAAATCTCCACATGCGAGAAAAGAAAGTGGAAAAGCCGTGATTCTGGAATAATACTTTTCCATTAGTCTAGATCCTCCTTCCGTCTTCATTCCCTCTTTTGTAAAGAATGTTTTTGCAGAAGGAAGACAGAGCCGGAGCCAAAAGTTTTTCTACCTTCTGTTCCTAGTTCAAAATCTTCAAAAACCTTGGTTTTCCATAACTCATAATGACAATAATGATTGCCCCATCATCCTGGAAGAGGAAGAACTGCATCCTATACGGCATGGGTGTGTAGCAGTGGCGTGGGAAACATAGGCCTCTCCATGTCTTCGAGGTTGCATATTTCTTCCTCCCAGGGCAGGGATGGAAAGTACGATCTCTATCTCAGTATCTCCTACTACGACCTTATAGGAATGGAAGAATCTTTGTAGCCACCCCGCCATTTTTCATCCACCATATCCGAAAAAAATCAGATTCTGATAAGGAAGCCCATAACTTTCCATTCATTCCTTCCTTCCAAAAGTGATTCTATCTGTGAAAATCCTGCATTTGCTCTTAAACTCTCTGGTAGATATCGGAGTTTCCTGGGAAACTATGTAGATATTGTAAATACAGCTCAGTCCAAGCCTTCTAATGATACCATAAGAAAAAATAGAGATAAACGCCTTCGGTAATCTCCTATAACCCCTTTCATGGAAGGTGCTGAGACTGGTAGAGATTGGCCAGCTTTATATTTTCCTACCCTCCAGTTTGTAAAGGGAAATGCTTCTTCTCCTTTCTCCGCCTCTGAAATGCACCGTGTAATCTATCTTCCAGCGACATCCCTTCCGGAAACCTAGATGCTTTTCTTCTTCTCCTCCGGATAAACGCCCTACTGTTTGGCTTATGCACCGGTCTTTCCTGAAAATAGGTTAAAATCCTCCAATGTGAGTAACATCTTTACACAGGGCCTTCAGTACAGAATAGATATTTTGCCGCCTCCGTTTTGCACTTGTGGGGGGCAGATTTGAAACATGATAGCTCTGTGCAAGGAATTGCTGCTTTATCCTCTTCCACAGTTCTTTAAGTCATGACAATGACGAATTTTGATTTGGTTGAGCAGAGGAGATTTTTCCAAAACAAAATGATAGGGAATCCGCTTTTCCTCTACCCAACAACGAAGTGTCCAACTTCTCCATGGAGTCTCTGTCTCTATCCATCCCCTGGTATTCACCGAAAAGCTTACCTTGGTTCTTACACACCCCAAACGCATTTTGTACAAAACAATAAAAGTCTTTACAAATACCAAGCCCTCCATAGGAATCTCCCGTTACAAGTTGTATAAACATTTCAAAATGTCTCTAACTCCAAAAAGGAATCCTACCTGATATAATCCTCCGAAAAATGAGTAGAAGGCTCCTGGTCACGATGCTCTGAGCTAATTTGTGTCATCTCTCTCTCTGCTGCACCTTTCCCAGCAGCAAACACCCATAGCCCTTGTAGCATAGGAAAGCACGTCTCCAGATAGAATTCTCCACCCCAGCTCCCTTCCCCTTGGGCCGTCCATCCCATCAATCATTCTTTGTTTCCGTGCATCCATATCTGACTGTGCATTTATATCTCTCATATTTCTGCTCTTCTTCTCTCTGCTCACGCACTAAAACCTTCTCCGCCTCTCGTCGAAAATCTTTCTCGAGCTAGAAGGATAAAACTTTCAAAACCAATGTAGGAGAAGCCAAGGAAACAAGGTACCCGAGGAAAGAGTATACTTTAAAACTGTGCCTTTAGTGCATGTGAAAGCCTGTCATTCCTCTTTTCCTTTCTCTTTTGAAATGCAATAACCATTCTCTAGAAAGCGTATAGCTCTTCTTTGGAAAACAGAATAGGCTAGAAGATTGAAAAGTAAATTCAGTGCAGAAGTAAATTCTACTTAGTTTGTGAAATCCCATCTTGTAGGCAGTCGAAATTCTCACTTTCTGGCTGATCTCCTCAATATTTGGCAACAACCTCTCATCTCTTTCCGGGCATGGGAAATAAGCCACAGGACAAGTCGTGTATAGGGTTTAGCGAAATTCCACTGGCTATATTTTCAAAATGTGAAAGATTTGCACCTGTCTGAGCAGCAGATATGCTTTGGGTTGTTGGGTTACTCAGTGCTGAATCAGCTGGCCTCAGAAGCAAAGCCTCGTCCAGGGATGGAATGGAGGCTCGAGCTGAGAATGCTAAGAGCATCTTCCGGCATTCTATCGCTTTAGTGCGCCCTTTGATGGGAGCATCTCTGCTTCGGCTTTCCCTTAGCGTGGAATTGGTGTGGTTTACAATGCGACTCCATCCCATTGTGTGAGAAAGCAAAGAAGAGCTCTTTTGGAAGAATCATGCAAGCATGGTATGAGCTGCTTTGCGTCCTTAACTCTGCCTGCTCACGCATAGGATCGCAACGTACATAGATGCTTTCTACGACTGTTCCTATTAGGGTTTCTGTTTCTGTGCGATGGGATCGCCAAACTCCCGATCCTCGGTCTGTGAGTGATATTCAAAGATAGATTGAAAGCCAAAGACATCTTCAAAATCGTCTTTCTAAACGGTCAAAGACTCGCTTTTGACTGCTCCGTCTCGGTACATCGATTTCCACAGATAAAGCTGGTGAAAGAGCTTTCCTCCTGTAGAAAAGGTCTGTAGAGTGCGAACTCCTGCAGGACAGTGAATGCATCCATCTCTACAAAAGCATTTAATCTAAGCTTCTAAAGAAATCCCTCATAGCTTCGACTTCAGGAAATATTTCGCGGTTTGATATCTGTGTTTACGCATTTCTTTGGTTTGAAATTGTCACCTCTTCCGTTTTAAATCGATATTTTTGGAAGTATTCCTTGGTCAATGTGGCTATGTACATGGTGCGAACGAGACATCTGTAATTCCGGATGATTCACTAAAATCTGGTGGCGGGATTGGTCCCTTTGCATAAATCAGGAGGAGTAGGATGCGTCTTTTCTCTTGCTTCCTTTTCGGAAAGATTTGTCCCTCGACGAGAGTCTAGAGGTTTCCCTGTACTCTTTCTGTCAGCAAATCTGGCATCATAGGTATGGCCAATGGGCAGATGCTGCAGTGATGGAGTCTCTTTGTGAGCAGCCATTACAGACGCAGGGAGCTCTCACTAGGCACGATTGCGGCATTCCTTTTTCAAAGTCCCTTACAGGTCTGACTATGCAGCTAGGACAGGCAAGCTAGTACCCATCCTGTCCCACAAAGAATAATCTTCTTACAGACATTCTGTACGACTTTGCATGACAGCTGGTAACGATGGAACCTGGTAGTCCTCTTGTTTAGAGCAGCTCGGCCCTTGTGATACCAGTCTCGATGCTCAATCGGTGCTCTTCACTTCTTTAGAAAATGGTAGAAGGGTCTTTGCAAAGATACTTGGCAATCTCCCTTGAAAGAAAGCCCCTTGATTGGAGACTTTGCTCTATAAAAAGGCGGCGGTCTCTCTAAAGAAAGATGTTTCTTTGGTTACCGGGAACACTTTACTCATAATAAACTCCTTCCATTGCTGTCAGAAGGAGGTCCAAGACCTAGCATGAATGGTGTAGAAAGAGAAAATACTCAACTGTGCAGAAGTAAAAATCTACTGAGAGGTCAATGGGTAGAATTTAGTTTTCATTTTTGAGACATAGAATAGCCTCTTCCCGTATTGCCTATCTCCGTATTATTAATCTACTAAACTAGGTGCTTAAACTGCAACATAAATGCGAATTGAAAGATGCTCTCCTCTTTCTGGAAAGTGATTTTATGAGATTTGCACTGCATTTACTTATTTTAAAATATAAAGATTGATAAGCAAATAAAAAGGAATACCTATGGAACTCACAGTGAGCCCTAACGCAATATAAATTCCTAATGATTCTTTGCTCACTCTCATTCTGTAAGTTATCCCCTTAGCATGACGAGCCGTTAAGCGGATAGACAATGAATACACTACCTACTTTTACCTTTGCAACGAGTATGCATTTCCGACTTGGTCGAAGCGCATCTTATCAGCCTCCCATCAGGAGTCGCAGCACCACGCGTTGCGAAATAAGTCGACGAGGGGAAAACAAACTTCTACAATCTCTTTGAAAATGAAATCCCTTCCATAGTGAAAAGACGATATGGAACAATTCCTTCTCAAGAACAAATTACGACTGCAACATGAACTCCTCCGTTTACACTGACTATTCTGCAAACGGACGAAGCAGGGTCTACTGGTGCAACTTGAATTAAAGGAAAGCAGTAGTCTTCTCTGTCGACTGGATTTAGATGTGCCGGATGAAGAAAATCGCACAGAACATATCTGCAAGTGGCATGGAAGAGCGGAAGATCTCATTCCCTTTTGCTTTCGCTGAGCCTGCAGCAGAGGGATGAAGAGAATAAATAAAGAGTATAGAGAGTATACGGAAGCAGCAGGAGAATACGGAATAGGGAGAATCCAAGACCAAGAAAGAGAAGCGAGTACCGAGAAACGAAATCACGGTACTCTCTTCTATATTGCTGTGCCAGTAGCTGGATCTACATCTGGGACTGCAAGCCTCCAAACCGCTTTGTCTTTTTCTTTAAAAGCTTCTCTACACTGATAAGCTTTCTATACACAAAGACAGAAAAGCTCTGTATCGCAATCCGTAGGTGTCATACATATGGCGGATAGGTAGGCGCAATACGGATATTGCTGCCTCGGATCGCTTTTCCGTAGGGAAAAGTTGCTCCTGCAAGAAGCAGCTTCACACCCGCCTCTTTAAGCGCTTGTCCACAACCTCTTTCGCTTTTCTGCCCGGAAGCGTCCTTGCAGAAAGCTGATAAAAATATCCCTCTCGGATTGGTCCAAGAGGCCGATATCCAAGCCGACTTATTCTCTTTCAAAAACACTTTCCACCACTTCCCAAACTCTCGGACGTAACTATACTCGCATGCTTCCATCATGCGTAGCTTCCACCCATACCGTGGATATCCTCGTAAAAGCGTAAGCTTTATGCGTTGATTCCACCTATATCATGTCCGATAGTCTGCACTGCATCTACTGCTTGATGTCTTCCAGGTTGTTTAGACTGGTTGCCATGGAAGCAATACCGGAGCCGGAAGGAAATCTTGGGAAGTGGGAAGTCGAACTTATATACCAAGTCAAGGTGCCCGCTCTTTGGTGACATCTCTGCCAAAATCTCTAAATCAGATAGTCCTGGTCATGAGTCGCATAAAGGTGATGCATTCCGCCAGCATTATCCAGCTGAAATACGGAAGTCCCTTTCGCAGCCGTATACTTTCCAGTCTTGCGCAAAGCGAGCGTACCGTTTCATCGAGGTAGCTGTATCCCTGTGGAGTTACTGCATTTCGGAACACACTGCAGATCTCTTGATACTCTCATCAGAGGCTACCAGTTCCTCCACAGATGTCCATATCCGGTCCCTTATCCGTCACGTAGGCACATTAATCATTTCCAATACCGAAATACTCGGTAATGGCAAAGTGTGACTGATGGTCGCAGCGGAATACAGTGACAGTTTCACTTGATTATCAGTCAAAGCTTTCTGCACCAGGCGTAAGTTTCCCATTTACACCATGGGAGCAAGAACGTGAAATGGAGTCACACATCATATCTGGGCGAAGAGTCTCCGAAAATAACGATATTGTCCGGATTGTTCTCCACCGCGTCGGAGAGCAACTCCTTCGCTCTTGCAATGCCGCCCAAAACACTCATAATTTCTTACGTCAAAGCCGTCACTGGAAATAAGCTTATCCGCCCTCACTGTTTAGAGCGTCCATCATTCCATTTCACTTAAATCCAGCTGGTCAAGACTGGGCTCACCTCTACCCGCGTCCAGATCTCAGATCCATATTCTGGTATTTCCTCTATAGCTTTGCTTTAATTCCTTTCGTAAAGCTCCAGTCTCTTCACAACGGATAAATCCTCATACCTTCCATACAGCTGCTCCTACTCTTCTATCCTTTTTCTTTAGTATGCTTCTTGGTTCTCAACTATTCCTTTTCCAAGTTTCTCTTAATACCGGCTCCTTTTTCCCATCCGCCTCTCTGTTTCCTTGCATGTTGGCTCTTCTCCCATCAATCCCATGGAGATGGTGCGTGGTTCTCTGACTCTGTTTTTCTTGAACATACTCATGGTGTCGCCTTTCTTCCTGTTCTTTGCTCTGCAGCGGAAAGTAAAAGGATCGCACCAAGAGCCTACCTCGTTCCTCCAAAAATGCTCAACTCTCGCCGACCTGCGTGAATCCTCTCAGGGATAACGACTGCAATACTGCGAAAAAGAATCATAGGCTTTTCTGCGTTCCCGTCCCAGGTAAACGCTTCATTGCCCTCCAATTCCCGATCTGCTGTCAGCCCCTCTTTTCTTTTAGCTTTCCATCCCAAAGCGCTTCTCTGCCGATTCCCAAAGTCATTTCTATTTCGAGCATCTCCCGCGGGTACAATCAGCTTCTTTGCGTGGAAATGGGATCTGCACCTCTCTCATAATCCTTTTCCCGAAAGGCGTCCCGAGATTTCTTCTAGACCTCTCTGCAGCTTCATCCAGCTTCCCTAATTGAATCTCCGCTTCCACCTTTGTAAAGCCACTATCATACTGGTAAAAGTCTCTACTCTTCCCTTACTCTTTCTCGTAAGCGAGGTCAAAAATTCTCCAAGGCCTTCCGCTTCCTCCCTTTTCTCAATGCAGTAATGCCCTCCATCTCGATAGGCCTCTCACTCTCACTTTTGCAGGCAACACGGGTTTAAGCTCAGCCCCATGGTCAGTAGCACTAGAAGCAAATCTTCGTTGCTTCTTCCTTTCTACTCTTTTGCAAAATCAGTTCAGAAGTTATGCCTTTCCCGCTGTACGAAACCTCCGATTGTCATTTCAAATGCTCTACCTCTACAGGGACCCACCCACCGGTTGGTGCGCATAATACAGAAATCGCCGATATCGACTCGTCTCCACATGAATTTCCGTGTCGCGCATGGCGGGAAGAAGCGGCATCGGCATATGGATAATATCATTGTCTCCACAAAACGACTCATCATCCACGACTCATAGCATCTCGCTTTGGATAATTCTAAAATTCTTTAACGCGGAGCTTCTTGGTAAAATCCATCTCAGTATCCCTTCGGAAGCCTCCCACGGAAATCCCAATACTAATGGACAGATTTGTTCCTCGGCCTTCATGCTTACTTCCTCTGCAAACACGTAGACTGAATCCAATCACTTTCTTTCCTTCCGTCAATATAACGTAATTTCTCCAGTTCATGTGGCATTTAATCTTTATCTTTTCTTCCATTTCCATATACCCTTTATCCAGGAATTTCTTTGTCTTCCAAACTTCTTCCCTATATTTGTCTTCTACGCAGATTCTATTCCTGATACGGATTCGTTTCTAGCGGTATCGACTTCCCGCCACTCCGCTCTCCACTTCCAATTCTGCTCCATTGCTTCCGTTTCCCTTTCCATATTCAGCTTGCTCCACAAGCTGCGTCCGCTCTGCGCTTCCATCTTTCTCTATTGCGCTGCTTGATCTATTGCTTCCCGCTTCGCATGTCTCGCTTCTGGCTTGCTCTTTGCTTCATCTTCAGCTTGCTGCTTTTGCTCTCGACCTCTTTCCGATTCAGACCCAGATAGGCCTACCGAATAGATACCGCTGTCCTCATCCTCGGAAATGAACACACCCTAAGCGGGCTCTGGCCTTCGCCTCCTCCCTTTACTACCTCCTCGTCTGCAAGTATCTTCACCATCAAAATAATCTTTTGTAAACGGCTCTTTCCTTATCAATCCCTTCCTCCGCTTTTCTGTCGTTTGCAACGCTTTCTTCAAGCTGTTTGCAATGGCTTCTTCTAAAAGTTGTTTGCACAGCTATCACTTCTCCTCTTTCCGCCTCCCAAGCCGAGCCATCCTTTATTTCCTCTGTTACCTCCTCTCTTAAGAGCTTTTCCACGCCTCTCCGGCAGAGCTGAAAATAAGTCCTTAAGAGAATCCACGCCGAAACGATTTAAAAATTCCTTCCGTTGCTTAGTGCAGAGCATCGGTCTCCACGGGAGCGTCCAGTCCTCCAACCTCTTCCTATGAGTCCGACCCAAATCAAGCGATTTACCGCATGATCGGGACTTCCCTCACGCCACGGTCTCGTTCCACTTCCACTTGTCGCTGCAGGCTGACAATAGGTAAGCAGAATGGAAAAGTGTCTCAGAGCTCACATCCGAAAGCACGGTTTCGCTGTGACTTCATCGACTCGAATAAGACCGTCATAGGTTTTTCGATGACTCACCATCTGATAGCGGCTCTCCAATTTCTTAATTGCAGTCTGTCTTTCCTCATATCGCATTCTGAGGTCGCTCTGCCGCAAAGGAAGAGGCACCGTCTCCTATATTTAGGCAAATAGCGCTGACTTCCCTCTGACAGAGAGCAGGAACGTGTCCTGCAAGGAAAAGAGAAGGCGCTTCAGGCTGAGGGTCTTCCTCCTGCACAACCTCAATTCTATCCTCTTCTTCAATCTCTTCTTCAAATCCGGGGAGTAAAGAAATCTGTCCTAAGTCTTCCAAATAAAGCCTCCTTCTGAGTTTTATTTCTCGAAAAATACTCCATTCCCTTTCGTGATTCTATAAAATAAAAATATCCTCTAGCCAAAATCTTCTCTCTCCTAAGCCAAATCCAAGTTGTCGGATCTTCTCTCCTCCTCGAGACAACCTCTATATCAAGATCCGAAAATGCCCTCTCCTGCGTAAGGCTGATTTTCTCCCCATTTCATCACTAGTCTCCAAAATTGCCAGAGACTGAGCCACCGTCTCCGTTCGCTGTCGTATTCTTCTGTGTCATCTGACGGAAAAGTAGGCGTCTATGTTTCTTTTGTACATGCAAGCACATCTTAATTCTCCTTCCAGGCTGGATCCTCGCTCTGATTCTCCTGAAATTGGAGCGCAACTTATCCTTTCTCTGTCTTCCCTTCGCATAAAACTTCCTTCATATAGCTCTCTGAAGGCGCAGCAAATCGATACCCTTCAAAAGATACTCCACATCCAAAGGCGGGCTGTAGCGTTCCACCTCTTTCCGGAATGCTACTGCCTCTTTCCTGATAGCAGGCTAAAGGAGCAAACTCTTCCTTCTTCTCTCTAAACAGCTTACTCACCTCTATATACTATATTCCAAAAGACGCTGTACCAGCTCTTCTCGGATATCCGGTTCTTCTTCATCTTCTTCATTCTTCCGGAAGGAGCATCTCTCGCCTTCATTTCGAGGAGAAGTACTTAACTGCCATGACTCATCGGAGACAATTTCTAAAACTTTCCTCTCTCCCTTAATTGGTTGATATATTCGAGATACTGTTCCCGTAATTTTGGACAATGGGAATTATCATAGATACTCAATCTTATTTTCTCCTATTAAAATGCAAGAGGGAGGTCCAAAGGCCTCAAAAAGCATCCAATTTTATAAAGTGAAATACTCTTTGCTTTTCTTCCAGCATTAGCTTCCCCAACTTTTGAAGCTCGATCATTTGACCTGTATATTTTACTCCTTTCACAGGACACAAGTCAAAAGCAGGAAAAGTTCCGGAAAACGATGAATCTCGCACATTAGTCATGTATGCGTTCCAAGTCCCCTACTAATAAAGAAATACTTCTCTCCTCTTTTAAAGAGTCCTCTTGGTATTTCCAACACGAAAAATTATGGAGGTCATCAGTGCACTAAACGGAATTCACTTAGCACCTCCATGAAAATGCCCGAAAAACAAGGTCCAACCCCAAAGACAAGGTCTCGTGAGCGCATGACAATACTATCTACCCCGAATCCCTCTTCAGCATGAATCCACAAAACAGCGAAACTTCTTTTATTTTCTTAGAAAATACTCAAATATT
>BNJV01002173.1_pt1 | contig 66947 bp, 129 predicted proteins | sample 8540591 | NCBI WGS metagenome assembly BNJV01 (sample SAMD00202457, study PRJDB9452) | human saliva metagenome | host: Homo sapiens
ACCTGTCTGACCTGATCCAGCACATCTGAACAATACCATCCATTTCATGACTGATCAAGAGATTATCATATAAGAAATATCATTATTTTAACCCATTATTATCTTTATAGAGACCATATATAATAATGAACAAGGATTAATAACTTGATTTAGGTAATGAAAAAATAAATAAGAAGGACGATTACCACTTAAGGCAAAGGCATATCGCCCAGCCACACATTCAAACTTAGAACGATCAGTATGATTTTACACCACCAAATATGAGTAATATTTTAGCAGAAGATTAGTGATTGACATAATCAAAGGAATGTCATTTTAAGGACATATTTATAGTTGCTCACTTATCATGTTGTTCAAAGAATAAAGGTTGGTGTCGCTATTGTTGATGACACTGTATCTGATGTTAAATGGTTTTCCAAAGGGTTGTTCTGATGAAGCCTCAGAATGGACATGATAATAATGGATTCAGCAGCTTTGTTGTAATATGACAAATGCTGCAGGATGTACGATTGTATCCTTATTCTCATAATGAATAAAGCAATTATACAATGTATTGTTTTATGAATTATAAGGTATGAAACACACAGTAGAAGGCACAATCAAAGATACAATTATTGAAGATCAAATTGGTGAAGATTAATAAAGATGGAAGAATATTTAATGGCCCTATTAGTACTAATAGGATGTATGGTCAAGAAAAATCAAGATTCAGAATCTAGTATTTCAAATCAAAACAACAAAACCAAAGATCATTACAAAAACGTCCCTACAGTTGCGTAACCTTTATAAATATGAAAGCTGATTACATAACAAATACCTATGACTATCAAGATAGAGTTATGAAGAAATATGCGTATGTATATATACCGTATGGATATGAAACAAGTACAAAACGATATGATGTAGTGTATACCATGCATGGTCATACGAGATGTAACTTCCTTTCCGGGTGAATTAGATGATTTGACAGATATTAAAAATGTCATTGATCATCTGATTGAGAATAAAGAGATGAAGCCAATGTTAATGGTATTTGCGTCTTATTATCACGATAATGTTGATATGGAACAGATGATTATGATGCAAGTCTTACGGAAGCTTTTGGCAAAGAACTACAGTATGATTTATTACCGCAATTTGAACATGCATATCGTACATACGCTAGCTCTACAAGTGAAGAAGACTTGATTGCATCGAGAGACCATCGTATCTTCTTAGGATTTTCCATGGGTGCTGTCACAACATGGTATCGCATGATGGATAGTATGAGATACTTTAGATACTATGTGCCTTTTAGTGGATCGTTATATTGGGGTAATCATACGATGGTGAATGAGTATGGACGTGATAATCCAAATTGGACAGCACAACTTTTAGAAAATGCAATCATTGCACAAGGATATACAGCAGAAGACTTCTATGTATTAGCATTAACAGGAACGAAAGATTTTGCCTATCGTACAGTCAATATGCAGATAGAAGACATGAAACAACATCCTGAAATGTTCCACTATGATAGTGATAAAGTAAATGGAAACTTTACGTTATTGTTAGGGTGAGAATGAAGAACATGACTATCATGCGAAAAGACTGTATATCTTTAATTCTTTACCAATCATTAGTCAGATGATTGTTCAGAGAGATTTATATACTTTCAAGAAATAGTTATTGACGTAGAGGGTTCTCTATTGTATCCTAATCTACGGAAAAAGTAGGCTTTTAATATAGTACGAGATACTATGAAGGCGATGATAGATTACACTCTAGTAGTTTTTAGAGGAACTTGTAATAGATTACTTAACAACCTTTGTGTATTTTGTGCAAAAGGTTGTGAATGAATGAAGAGATATGAAGAAGACTACAAAAATCTAACCGTCAAGATGATGGGTGCACTTGGGTGTGGACTTATCGTTGGTTTAATAATAATTTTTCTAAGAGAGACATTGATCAAAGGTAATCAAGCAGAATTATGGAATACAATAAACACTTATTATTCGCAGATATCTCTGCGGAGGGTAATGAAAAAGCAATTGGTATCTTCTACATTGTTGGACAATTATTCGTACGTGCATTACAAGTAGTTATCATTCCAATGACATTTACAAGCATCCCTAACAATTGGTTTCTTAGCAATCGTTGCATCTGCAGGGAACACCTGCAGCACCCGGAGCAGGGCTGTCATCCTGTTTACAATCCTAAGTGGTGTAGGTTTCAATAATGAACTTGCATTAATGACATATACATTAACTCGCAATCAATCGTCCAATTGAGATGTTAGTAACATCCTCAACGTTGTAGGTGATAGTGCTATGCAATCGCTGTTGCAAAGAGTGAAGGTCGTTGGACGAAGAAGTATACAAAAAGCTATAATTGGTTTAACAATATAGATAAAACAATAGGAGGAGAATCAAAATGAGTAAAGAAGTAATCATCGCATGTGACTTTAACAGCCAGGAAAAAGCATTAGAATTTCTACATCAATTTCAGGATGAAAAACCATACGTCAAAGTTGGTATGGAAGTCTTCTATGGAAATGGTCCTGAAATCGTAAGACAGATTAAAAAGCAGGACATAAAATCTTCCTTGATTTAAAACTACACGATATTCCAAATACGGTTTATCATGCGATGAGTATGCTTGCACAGCTAGATGTTGACATGGTTAACGTACATGCGGCTGGTACAATCGAAATGATGAAAGCTGCTCGTAAAGCATTAGATGATCATGGAAGTAAGGCAATCTTACTTGCAGTTACACAATTAACAAGCACAACAGAAGAAGCTATGCATGAAGAATTACTCATACCAAAGTCTATGCAGGAAACTGTTGCGCAATATGCATTGAATGCGAAGAATGCAGGTTGTGATGGTGTGGTATGTTCTCCATTAGAAGTAGAAATTGTAAAGAAGGTATGTGGTGAAGACTTTCAAACAGTTACTCCAGGTATCCGTTTTGCGACAGATAGTAAGGGTGACCAAAAGCGTGTTACTACACCAGCAATTGCGCATCAATTAGGTTCTGATTATATCGTTGTTGGAAGATCTATTACAAGAGCAGAAAATCCAGTAGAAGCCTACCGTCTAGCCACAAAACAATTTCAGACAGGAGAAGAATAAAATGAAAAAAGTTATTGCAAAAGACTTATTAGATATCCAAGCAGTATTCTTAAAGCCACAAGATCCATTCACATGGGCGAGTGGTATTAAGTCTCCAATCTATTGTGATAATCGTCTAACACTTTCTTATCCAAAAGTTCGTGAGGATGTAGAAAATGCATTAGCTGAAATCATTCGTAATGAATATCCAACTTGCAATATGGTGATGGGTACAAGCACTGCAGGTATTGCACATGCGTCTATCGTTGCGACAATACTTTGGTTTACCAATGGGTATGTACGTACATCCTCGAAAGATCAGTGGACGTCAAAATCAAATTGAAGGTAAGCTAATCGATCATGCAAAGATTGTTGTCATTGAAGATCTAATCTCTACTGCGGGATCTGCTGTTGAAGTTGTAGAAGTATTACGCAAAAGAAGGGGCTGAAGTATTAGGTATCGCTTCTATCTTTCACTTATGGTATGCGTAAAGCAACAGAACGTCTTGCTGAACACAATGTCAGTAATGTGTCTGCTTCTGATTACGACACACTCTTATCTAGTTGCAGTTGAAGAAAAACTACATCAAGGAAAAGTGATGTAGAGACACTGTTAAACTTTAGAAATAATCCAAGTGATGAAAGCTGGATGTCAAAATAATTCTTTCAAATTATCAATTATTCTTTTATAATGACATGCATGGATAGAAGAAAAATTAGTAATACTTACAAATTTATGCATGATAACAAAAAGGTGATGAAAACCTTGTTATCGATAGACAAAAGAAAGATTGGCCAGGATTTACCTTTTCCTGGTGGTCATGTAGAGGATGATGAATCGATTGTTGATTCTGTTATTCGTGAGGTAAAAGAAGAAACAGGATTAAATATTCAAAAACCCGAAACTTTGCGGAGTGAAGGATTGCAAATTCTGATGGTAGTCGGTATATCGTATTCTTGTATACATGTAATAGTTTTTACTGGTGATATTATCTCTTCAAATGAGGGAAAAGTATCTTGGGTAAAGCGTGAAGACTTCTTGAAATTAAAGTTATCAGTCGATATGGATGTTCTGATTCGTGTATTTGAAGATCCTGAAATTACAGAATTCTACTATCAAAAAGGTAATGAAGAATGGAATATACACTTAAAGTGATATTCTATTTTTCTTTATGATATGAACGTGATACTATAGTAGTAGGAATAAAGTTCATTCATTAGGAGGAATCATTATGTATATTGAGATGATGCAGCCCAGAATTGATTATGATGGTGATTTTTGTTGTAGGAATTTTTGTTATTGCGACAACATTACAAAGATATCACTCTGCAGGAGAGAAAACCGATATTCGTAATTACAATGACTATGGTGAACCAGCAAAAATCACTCTATACGAGTCGATATTTATTTAGCTTTCATAAAGATATTGATGTAACGGATGATAATGATAATTTAGTCTATCATTCATCTTCAAAATTATTTTCTTTTACAAATGAAACAACGATTACGGATGCACAAGATAGAGTTGTCGCTTCGATTGAAAAAGAAATTATTTTTTCTACACTCCATTCACTATATTGATGTTGTTGGTGGAAAGTCATTTGAACTTTCTAAAAGACTTGTTCCGTCTTTTAGATATGAAATTTACCATTGATGAACTTGGTTGGACGTTACAAGGAGATTTTTCAAATTTAAACTTTGTTTTATATAACAATCAAGAACGTGTGATTGCGGTCGTAGGGCAGAAACTATTCTCCATGCGTGATAAATATTGTATTGATTTATATGATGTAAATGAAGAAGCTACTGTAGTCGCAATTGTAATCACACTAGAGAATATGTTGATGGCTATAAGAAGTGCAAAATGATTCTACATCGCATTCTAGTAATGGATAGATGAATGAAAATACGTGTATAGATTATTTATACACGTATTTTTTTCTGTATTTTTTTAAAATGTAATTTTGCGACTTCACCAAGTCGATTAAATCCATAACGTTCAACAAACTCTTGGGCAACGACGTCGACTTTATCGCCAGAACCTTTTGGGAATGTCATATTGTATTTTTGTTCCATTTCTTCCCAAGTCTTTAAAAACCATAGCGTGAGATAATTGAGCCAACAGCAACAGATAAGTATTTATCTTCTGCCTTTGTTTCAAAAGTGGATACCTCGTATAATCTGTGTATCATTTTTAAGATAACGATAGTAGGATGTTTCTGGTGTAAATTGATCAATAATCTTAAAACTTGGAAGTTCTATCTTTTTAGCAAGATTGATATAGGCTTGGTTATGTAATTTAGCCCTAATTGCATTAAGATTATTTTTCTTCATGAACTTGATTGTATTTTTGAGGGTGTTACAATCAATAGACTATGTGGAATTCTCTCCATCAGTAATGGACCGATCTTTAGCATATCTGTATCGGTTAATTTCTTAGAGTCACGTACACCTAGTTTCACTAAGAAATCAACATCGTCCTTCGTGACGTAACTAGCACATACACAAACAGGACCAAAGTAATCACCGGTACCAACTTCATCGCTACCAGCTTGTGGATATTGACTCGTGAAAGGAGTAGTTGTAAGTACTTCTGGTTCATTCATAAAGGCTGCAGCGTAAATATTTATGTCTTTGCCTTGAATATGGTCTTACCAGATGTATAACAAGTAATAACACAATTTTCTGGTTTTAATTGCCATTTTGCGTATTGTGGAGGGGTAGATAAAAATTCGTTAAAAGTAGCGAATAATTGTTCCTCTTGAGTTGGTGTTAATTTTAAAGTTATTGTACTATTCATGTAGTATATTTTATCATGCAGTTGGAAGTTTGAAACGTTTTGTTTTATCATCTTTATATAGGAGGTTTTATTTATGTTTACATTACAGGAAAATTGGGCAATCTATTTCAGTGCCTTTTGTTGTGATATTCTTTATTCTAAAAAGCTGCCCAGGGTTATAATACAGGGATTCTACGTAGATTGATTGGACTTGTTGGTTCCATTATTTCTTATTGGATTGCGTGGATATTATGCGGTGTATTTGCGAAATATATCAATATCATATCTGTAAAGTCTTTAGGCTTATCTGGGACTCCATTTGAAGCAGTTGCCAAAACATATGTAAACCAGATTGCATGGTTTATCTTATTATTCTTAGTTTTACGTATTTTGTTCTTTATGGTTGATCGAATTGCAAAGGGTGTACATAAAGTTCCAGGTTTACATGCTGTCAGTGCACTATTAGGTGCTGCGTTTGGTGTACTAGAAGCGTTTGTGTGGATGGTTGTGATAACAGTATTATTACATACACCTTTATTTAAAAATGGAAGTTATATTGTAGAAAATTCTTTAATCAAACAAGTAAATCAAGTAACGGAAATGGTTGCTAAGGATTACTTAGGCCCACTATTTAGTAGTGAAGGTTTCTCCAAGATAGAGAAGATACAAAGTCATTTAACAGATTTACAGAGAAACGCAGTTGAAAACTGGTTGAAAAGAGAATGGCTTTTGTGGAAGAAAGTAAACAAATTAAGTAGGAGTAAATATGAGTGTAATTGGTAGTCTAGAATTGAATGTGATATTAGAACAGGTGAAAAACAATGTTCTTTTTCACTTGGCATTGAATACGTAGATACCATCAAAACCATCTTTTGATCCTCTTGTGATACGCCGTGAACATGCATACATGAAAAGAAGCGCTAGCAATGTGTATTCATGGAAGATCGTCTGCCAATGTCTCAAATAAAAGATTTAAGAGAAATTCTTTTGAATGCGAAAAAAGGTAGAACACTAACAGCACAAGAGTTAATTGATGAAATGTTTTTGATTCAAGGCATTCAAGGAATGTTGAATTACTTTAAATCTATGAATGCATTAGAACATGAACATATCAGCGATTTATACGATACCCTTAATTGTCCACGAGAAAATTGCGAAAGAAATTGGGAATTGTTTAAACCAATATGGGGAAGTAATGGATAAAGCTTCACCAGAGTTGAAAATCGATTCGAACAAGTTTATCTCGTATAGATGGAGAAATCGCTGCAGCCGCAAATCGCTTTGTGGCTAGTCATTCTGATAGTGTGGTCGACTCTATTGTAACGATGCGAAATGGTCGTGCTGTCATCTTAGTAAAAGCATCTGATAAAAATATGTATGGTGGTTTACTGCATGGTGATAGTGCTTCAAAACAAGCATCCTATATTGAACCTGCATCACTTGTTGGTTTAAATAATCGCAAGATGGAACTTGTTGAAAAAGAAAAGGAAGAGATTCATCGCATCTTAACGATGTTATCTAGAAGTGTCTCTGCTATAGCGGATGAAGAAATCTCAAACATTGAAACATGTGGTATTTTAGATGCAATCTTCGCGAAGGCACAATGGGGTAAACTTCATGATGGTGTTGCGGCTGAATTAACGGACCAAAAGGAAATAGAAATCATTCGTGCTAAGCATCCACTTATCGATCCAAAGAAGGTTGTGGCAAATAACTATCATTTACGTGATCCAAAGCGTATTCTATTAATCACAGGTCCTAATACTGGTGGTAAGACGGTATCGATGAAGGTCATTGGTCTATTTGTGCTTATGACGTATGTAGGTATTCCTGTTACTGCAGAAAGTGCTGTAATTCCTTTCTTTGATAATGTGTTTGTGGATATTGGTGATGATCAATCCGTTGTAGAATCCTTATCCAGTTTTAGTGCACACATTAAGAAACAAGCCGAAATTATTCGTAGTGCAACTGAAAATAGTTTAGTACTCATGGATGAAGTTGGCTCTGGTACAGATCCTAAAGAGGGTGAAAGTTTAGCAATCTCTATATTGAATTATTTACGTGATGTAAAGGCTACCTGTAGCCACAACACACTATGGTCGTTTAAAGGCATATGGCAAAACGTCATGATGATATTCTTGTGGCTAGTGTACAGTTTGACCAAGAAAAACTTGAACCTCACATATCGTCTTCATTGAAGGCTTTAACAGGACAATCCAATGCATTTGAAATTGCAGAAAGATATGGCTTACCAAAAATCAATTATCAAATATGCATCTTTCTTAAAAAGAACAAGCCAAATCACAAGAAGATATTTTTGATTGAAGCGATTAGAAACACAATTAAATGAAACAACGTTAAAGAATGATGAATTGAATCAAAAGATTTCAGAAGTAAAAAGCATTACAAGAATCTCTCATTAAAGAACGTAATCAACTTTTAAAAGAAAAAGATGAATGGCATAAGAATGCACAAGCTGAAGCCAATCAATATATTGAAGAAGCACAACATAAAGCAGATGAAATTCTTGCGCAAATGCGCAGTGAACAAGCCAAATATCATGAGGTACTCAATGTACGTAATCAGTTAAAGAAAATTCAACCACTGGAAGAAGTGGATGATACAAATTACGATGATATTACATATCATGTTGGAGATGCAGTAGAATTACGTTCTTCCAATCAGGTATGTGAAGTAATCAAGATTGGAAGAAAAGAAATTACTGTGAGTTTAAATGGCAGAACGATTCATGTAAAGAAGAATCAGATTCGACCAAGTTCACATGTTATTCCTAAAACAAAGACAAATACGTCAGTACATATTCGCTCACAATATCTATGCAAGCATGTCATTAGAGTGCAACCTCATTGGTATGCGTGTCGATGAGGGGTTGAGAAGATGAAAGACTATATGGACCAAGCACAGATTCATGGTCTCAAGACTTTCCGTATTATTCACGGTGATGGTACAGGTAAAACCCGGAAAGCTGTTCATGAACGTTTACGTAGTGATAAATCTGTCAAAGAATTTAGACTAGGGAATGCCTCAAGAAGGTGGAACTGGCGCAACTGTAGTAACATTAAACTAAAGGAAAACAATGGATAAAGAATATATCAAAAGCGAAATTAAAAACTTACCAAATGAACCTGGTAGTTATCAGATGAAGGATAAAAATGGAGAAATCATCTACGTTGGTAAGGCAAAGAATCTACATAATCGTGTGAACCAGTATTTTGTTGGTGCGCACGATTTTAAGACGACTAAAATGGTGAGTCACATTGAAGACTTTGATTTTATCGTTACAAGAAGTGAAAAAGAAGCTTTGGTGCTAGAAATAAACTTAATTAAAAAATATCGTCCAAAAGTATAATATTCAGTTTATTGATGATTCATCCTATCCTTACATCAAACTGACTAAAGAAAAAGTATCCACGTCTACTCATTGCTCGTGATACTAAGAAAGATAAGAAGGCAAAGTACTTTGGACCATTTCCTGATGCGACAGCTGCTAGAACAACTTTGAAACTATTACAGTCACTCTATCCATTTAGAAGATGTACACATTTGGAGCCGAAAGTATGTCTGTATTACCACATGCATCAATGTATCGGACCTTGCGAGTTTGATATTGATCCGAAAGTCTATGATGAAATGAGTGATAAAGTAGTTCGCTTCATGAATGGTGATACAAAGGATGTTGAAACTCAACTTCAGACAAAGATGCTAGAAGCTAGCTAAGCACTTGAATTCGAAAAAGCACAAGAATATAAAGAGATGCTAGAGTCAATTCGACACGTGGTTAATGATAAACAGAATATTGAAAAAGACAATCGTGGATCACGCGATGTCTTTGCTTGGTATACGAAGAAGGGATATCTTGCAATTACAGGTTTCTTAGTACGTGAAGGAACAATCCTAAATAAAGAATTCCGTTTAAGACCTCTTTATGGAGATGCAGAAGAAGAATTCACTTCGTTTTTAGTACAGTATTATCAAGATCATCCATCTACTCGTGAACTTGTATTACCGATGGAGTTAGATGTTACAGCTTTGCAAGAAGTATTGGATATGCCTATCTTCCAACCACAAAAGGGATATAAAGTAAAACTCTTAGATATGTGTGTTGAAAACGCTAAAAAACAATTAGATCTTTAAGTTTAATGCGGTCGCAAAGACAAGATACACTAACAGAGCAAGCTGTAGCACAGCTTTGTGACATTGCAAAACATCCAATGAATCGTGTTGAGTTATTTGATAACTCTCATATTAGTGGTGCGTTTACAGTTGCTTCATGTGTTGTATATGAAGATGGTTATCCAGATCGTAAGAGTTATCGATTATATAAATTACATACAGGAAACTCTGATGTAGATTCAATGAAGGAAGTTATCTATCGCCGTTATTTCCGTATGTTAAAAGAAGGGGCGAGAATGCCAGATGGTATAATCGTCGATGGTGGTAAAACACAGATTGATGCGGCAAAGGAAATTCTAGATTCACTGGATTTATCAGATACAATCAAGTTAATGGGTTTGGTAAAGGATGATAAACACAGCACAAATGCCTTAATGGATACCAATGGGGATATTTTTGAAATCGATAAAGATTCAGGTTTATTCTTCTTATTAACACGTATGCAAGATGAAGTACACCGTGTAGCGATTACGTATCATAGAAAATTACGCGCAAAGGCACAAACGAAATCTGTGTTGGACGAGATTGCTGGTGTGGGTCCTAAAGCGTAAGAAACTATTATTAAAAAGAGTTTGGCAACTTCACAAATCTAAAAAGCCGCAACAGCTGAAGACATAGCAAAAGGTCATACCAGCTGAAGTGGCTCAAGCAGTATATGATGCATTTACATCAATCATATGAAAATACCGATGCATAAGCACCGGTAGTTTTAATTAATTGGTAAAGATGCGTTTAATGATTTCGCTATTAGCACGTTTAGCAAATTCACGTTTACCAGCAGCTGCAGCCCTTTGAATCCCTTTAGCTCATCATTTTGGCGATAGGTGACAATGATAGAAACTGCAATTGGAAGAAGAATTTTAATTAACTTATTCTGTATTGTCTTCTTTGCCTGATTCTGTTCCTTAATTGCATTTGATACATACTGAAGATGATCAGCCTTGTCTTTTGATGACTTGAATACTGACATTTGTAGTCTTCATTGTCTTTAAGAAGTTCATTGTTTTTAACAAGAATATGATCAGATAGCATATGAGAAATGCGCATGCGACATATAAGAAATACATATTGTAGGGATAAATATTCATATAAATACGCTCCTTAATGGTATTTTAACATGTTTATCTCTTTACGTATGACAAAGATTCATTATAATAGGTACAACGGTGAACGAAATGTCAAAATATATTATATTGGTGAGTGACTCTCATAGACAAACGGAATGTTTAAAAGAGATTCGTGAGATGTATCCAAATGCGTATGCATACTTACATGCGGGTGATAGTGAGCTCACCTAAGCAGTTAACAGAAGGATATGCATGTGTACAAGGTAATTGTGATTACTATGGAGATTATGAGACTGAACTTGTTTGTGAAGTAGAAGACCATCGCATCTTATTAGTGCATGGCCATCATGATATTGGTTATGGTTCGTTATTTGGTCTAGTACGACATGCAAGAGAGCGTGGTTGTGATATTGTATGCTTTGGACATACACATGTTCCATTTGATGAGCAGTTTGAAGAGGTACATTTATTTAACCCAGGATCACTTAGCTATAACCGTGACGGTTCTAACCCATCGTATATGATTTTACATTTTGATGGACAACAAGTATCTGCAGAATTAAAACGATATAAAATGTAAATTTAATCTTGAAAACTGATAGATATTTTGATATATTATTTGTGCTGTCCTCGTAGCTCAGCTGGATAGAGCTCACGCCTTCTAAGCGTGTGGTCAAGAGTTCGAATCTCTTCGAGGACGCCATATAGAAAAGATACCGTCGGCAATCAGTCGACGGTATCTTTCGTTTAGGAGGCTATATGACAAATTACTACGACGAAATCCTTACGGAAATAGAAAATTTAATCAAAGAGGGTAAATATGGTGATGCAAAATTTCTTGGTTCAAAAAGAACTTAACATGCCATATATTCCGATTGATGTTGAACAAAAAGTTAAAGAGTTTTAAAAGAGAATTGAACTATCATCTCAGTGATGAAAAAGAAATACGAGAAGATAGTTTGGATTCGCTATTGAGAAAACTGAAAGGAAAACCAAAAGTCACAGTTACTGCTGCTAGTATATTAGTAACAAGAAATCTAAGAGAGTGCCTGATAGAGATTAAGGATTATCTTTCTAAAGATCCTTGTCCAGAAGCGGCTGCACTTTTGATTGAAGGTTTAGCTGAACAAGAAATATCTGATGAATTTACACTCATTAAGAATGGGGTAGAATACACATTTTGGTCAGATGATATTATTCCTATACATAAGAGTGCAGGTTTCTTGAAGGCACAATCTTATCTAAAAGATTGGTTAGAAAATGATCATCCAGATTTTCTATGAGATGGCTAAGACATTATTAATTCATGAAGTATATTTGTTCTTGCCATTATCATATGATGAAGATGAAGCAGAAGATTTAGCACTTACAATGTTGAAGCAAGTATCCGATATGATGGATGAAGGAGAAATCTATCGAAAAGTCTCTAAACAACTTGCATATGCGAAAAACATTGCATTGACTTTCTAGCCCTAAACTTTGTAGGATATTAGGAGGCATAGTGGTCGAGTGCTAAAATCGACCGTAATATAGTAAAAACATAGCCGAAATATTGTATATTTGGTATAATATGCAAGCAATAAAAAGCGAAAAGGAGTTAATAAGATGTCAAATTGGACACTCAAAGAAAAATCAGTTGGAGATTTAACAGTTAAAATTGAAGGTAAAGAATGGGCAGATGCAGTAAAGAAGGCATTCAATAAGATTGCTAAGAATGTATCTATCAATGGTTTCCGTAAGGGACAGGCACCTAAGGCTTTAATCGAAAAGCGTGTTTCTGATAACGAAAGATTCATCACAGCTGTAGATGATAACGCTAATGAATGGATGCGTGCAGCTTTAGCAGCTGAGAACTTAACACCAATTAGCCAACCACAGTTGGATATCAAGTCAATCGACGCAAATGGTGTTGAATTAGTATTTACATTCGCAGTTATGCCTGAAGTGAAGTTAGGCGATTATAAGGGATTAGAATACAATCTTGAAGAAGTTGCTGTAAGCGATGAAGAAGTTGATGCTGAATTAAATCGTATGCGTGAACAGTATGCAGAAGTTCAGACTAAGGATGGAGCTGCAGCTGAAGGCGATACAGTAAATATTGACTACGAAGGATTTTAAGGATGGCGTAGCATTTGATGGTGGTAAGGGCACTAACTATGACTTAGTATTAGGTTCCCATTCCTTCATCCCTGGCTTTGAAGAACAGTTAGTTGGCGTTAAGGCTGGTGAAGAAAAGGAATTAAATCTTACATTCCCAGAGAATTACCACGCTGAAGACTTAAAGGGTGCTGCAGTTGTATTCAAGGTTAAGGTTAACGAAGTTAAGACGAAAGTATTACCAGAAGTTAATGATGACTTATGAAGGATGTAAACGCTGCAGGTGTTGAAACAGTTGCGGACTTAAAGAACATGATTCGTACACGCATCGAAGATGGTAAGAAGTCTCAGGCTGAAAACAAGGCTGATACAGCATTAATGGATAAGTTAGTTGAAAATGCTGAAATTGACTTACCAGAAGTACTTGTTGAAGAAGAAGTTAACAATCAGATTCAACAGTTAGCACAACAGATTTCTCAGTATGGTATGAATTTCAACCAGTACTTGTCCATGATGGGCAAGAAGATTGAAGATGTTCGTGCTGAATACACAGAAAAATGCAACTAAGACTGCGAAGTTAAGATTAATTCTGAAGAGATCGCTAAGGTTGAAGGTTTAGAGCCAACTGAAGAAGATCTTGAAAAATGAATATAACAACATCGCTGCACAGTACAATATGCCAGTTGATCAAGTAAAGGCATATATCAGTGTTGATATGTTGAAGCGTGATGTACGTAACGAAAAGGCATATGCATTCGTTAAGGAAAACGCTGCTGGTGATAAGAAGCCTGCAAAAGAAGGCTGCTAAGAAGACAAACAAAGAAGGCAGAAAAGGCTGAAGCTACAGAAGAAAAAGCCAGTAAAGAAGACAACACGTAAAAAGAAGAGCGAAGTAGAAGAATCTGCTGAGTAATTCGTTTACAATATAGATTGTTAATAAGACGCTGCTCGCGTCTTATTTTCAAAAAGTGATTCAGGAGGTATGAATATGAGCGAATTAGTGAATGTTCGTGTGCCTGTCGTATGTACTAGAGGAATTGTCGTATTCCCTGGACATGATGTAATGATTGAAGTAGGAAGACCAAAATCAATCAATGCCGTGAACGAGGCAGGTGCCTCATACGACAGTATGGTTTGGCTTGTTTGTCAGAATGATATTATGGTAGACAATCCAACAGAGAAGGATTTATATACAGTCGGAACAATTGCAAGATCAAAGTTGTACGTAAGAAGGAAGGCTTTCATGCGTGTGACTTTTTACTGGTATGCGTCGTGCAAAACTTGCAAAACTTTACGATAGTAAAGAGTTAATGTATGCGGATGTCATTCCATTAAACCGATTCTTATGGTGATAAGAGCGAAGAATATGCATTGGTGAAGAAGGTTGTAGATAAACTAGAAGGAATGACACAGGTAGCTGCAGTTTTCCCACCCAGAAGTTGTGCAACAACTTTCTCTTGGTGTAAATGCAGAATCACTAGGTGATCAATTTGGTCAGTACTTTAGTTTATTTGACCAAGCAACGCGTCAACGTTTATTAGAAACAACAAACGTCAACGATCGTTTGATTGTTAATTGTAGAAGAACTTGAGAAACAACAACGTTATTCTGAACTTGAAACTGTGATTAATGATCGTGTCAAAAGAGCGTATCGATGATGGTCAAAAGGAATACTATCTTCGTGAAAAAGTTAAAGGCAATCAAAGAAGAACTTGGTGATGTATCTAATATGACAGATGATGTTGTTGAGTTACGTGGAAGATTGAAAAGAATCCTTTATCCAGAACATGTTAAGCAAAAAGCACGTGAAGAATTACGTAAGTATGAGATGCTTCCTCCAGGTAGTGGAGAAGCAAGTGTTTCTCGTAACTACTTAGATTGGTTGTTAACAGTTCCATGGTGGCAAACAACAGAAGATATTGAAGACTTTAAAGGCAGTTCGTAACGTTCTTGATGAAGATCATTATGGTCTAGAAAAAATCAAGGATCGTATTATGGAATATTTAGCTGTAAAGCAGATGACACAATCTCTTAGCAGCCCAATTCTTTGTTTAGTAGGTCCTCCAGGTGTTGGTAAGACTTCTTTAGCGAAGTCGATTGCACGTGCGTTAGATCGTAAGTTTGTAAAGATGTCTGTTGGTGGTGTCCGTGATGAAGCTGAAATTCGTGGTCATCGTCGTACATACCTAGGTTCTATGCCAGGTCGTATCATTCAAGGAATGAAGCGTGCTGAGGTATTAAACCCAGTATTCTTAATTGATGAATTAGATAAGATGGGTGCTGACTACAAGGGTGACCCTAGTGATGCAATGCTTGAAGTTCTTGATCCAGAACAAAATGCAGTATTCTCTGATCACTACTTAGAAGAACCTTATGATTTATCTAAAGTTATGTTTATCGCAACTGCAAACTACCTAGAAAATATTCCTGGTCCTTTACGTGATCGTTTAGAAATTATTGATTTATCATCATATACTGAACTGGAAAAGGTAAGTATTGCCAAGGATTATTTAGTGCCTAAGCAATTAACGAATAACGGTTTAAAACCAGCACAGTTTAAGCTAAAGGATGCAGAAATTCTATACTTGATTCGTCATTACACACGTGAAGCTGGCGTTCGTCAATTAGAGAGAATTATTGCATCATTATGCCGTAAGACTGTTCTTGCGATTCTACGTGATCAAAAGAAATCTATTACCGTGACCAAGAAACTCATTGGCGAATGGTTAGGTAAGATTAAGTTTGAATACGGAAATAAAGAAAAGAAGAATCAAATTGGTTGTGTAACTGGACTTGCCTATACACAATTTGGTGGAGATGTACTTCAGATTGAAGTGAACCACTTTGAAGGTAAAGGTAGACTTGTAATCACTGGTCAATTGGGTGATGTCATGAAGGAAAGTGCATCGATTGCGCTTGACTATGTAAAGGCTCATGCAAAAGAATTGAATATTGATTCAAAGTTCTTTGATACAAATGATATTCACATCCACGTACCGGAGGGTGCTGTTCCAAAGGATGGACCTTCTGCTGGTGTTACATTAACAACTGCGATTGTTTCTGCACTAACGAATACAGCTGTATATCGTGATATTGCGATGACAGGTGAAGTAACACTACGTGGTAATGTATTACCAATTGGTGGTTTAAGAGAGAAATCTTTAGCAGCACACCGTGTTGGTATTAAGAAAGTCTTGATTCCTAAGAATAACGTACGTGACTTAGATGATGTACCAGAAACAGTAAAGAAGGCTATTACATTTATCCCTGTTGAGACTGTTTCACAAGTACTCAAGGAAGCGTTGGTTCACTAATGCAGTACCATGATGCATTCCTGCTAAAGACAGCAGCGTTAGAGACACAGTGGTCGGTGAGTGATTTACCTGAAATTATCTTCGTTGGAAGATCAAATGCAGGGAAAAGTACACTTATCAATGGTTTAGTAAATCGTAAAAACTTAGCATACTCTGAAAAACACCAGGTAAGACAAGACTTTTTAAATTTCTTCTCTGTCGATAACAAGGTTGTATTTACGGATGCACCTGGTTATGGCTATGCAACAAGTGATCGTCAAAGTGCTTTAGCTTTCGCTAAATTAATTGATCCATACTTTGCAAAAAGAGATCAGTTGAAAGCAATGATTATTGTATTGGATGCTAGAAGAGTTCCAAGTGCTGATGATATTCAGATGAGTTGAATATGGCAAAGAATCGCATTTAGCTATCTTTGCGGTATGCACAAAAATTGATAAACTATCAAGAAGTCAAATGCTCAGAATTTAAAGAAGATTTCTGCAACTCTTGGTATTCAAGAGAATGCACTAATTCCAGTTAATTCTGAGAAAAACAAGGCTTAGATGTTGTTTGGGGAAAAGATAGATCAACTTATAGCACAATAGATGGTTTCTACTTCGGTAGATACCATCTTTTATTTTGCCCATGTAAAAGCGTAATATGCTAAAATAGGAGAGAGATATTAGAGGTATCCTATGAAGATTATGATAGCGACAGGGGGACTGGTGGTCACATTAACCCTGCACTAGATTTAGCAAATATATTAAAACAACGTAATCCCAAAAATGAAGTGATTTTTGTTGGGTCGGATAACCGTATGGAAGCTACAGTGATTCCAGATGCTGGCTATAAATTCTATGGTTTGCATATTACAACAACAGCAGGTTCAATCTTCTCGAAAGTGACATATGCAACATCTTTACTGAAGGCTTACTTTTAAATCAAAACAAATATTAAAAACAAGAAACAAACCAGATATCTGTATTGGATTTGGTAATTATATTAGTGTACCGTTAATACTTGCGGCACATCATCTTGGTATCAAAACGATGTTGCATGAACAGAATAGTTTTGCTGGAAAAGCAAATAAATTCTTGAGTCGTTATGTAGATGCAGTAGTTGGTTGTTATGAAAGTAATCGAGAGCAGATGCCAAAAGCAGATGTTCGTATCTTTAGGGTAATCCTTCTGCTTCGGCTGTAAAAAGATACGATATTTAATCCAGAAGTTATCGAGAGTGTTGGAATATCTACAGAGATTCCGTATGTTGTATTTATGATGGGATCCTTAGGTTCATCATCAGTATCAAAAGTTATTGATGAAGCAATTCCACTCTTTGATCAAGACTTTCAGGTTATGATTGTAAGTGGAAAAGCGAATGCGTATCAGTTTCAAAATAAAGAGTCCAAGACTGTGAAGTATATACTTTATATTGATGGTAAACAAGCTTTAAAAGGCTGTGTTCTTGCGGTAACACGAGCAGGAGCTACTACCATTTCAGAGATTTGTGCTTTTACCTACTGCTGCAGTATTAATTCCTAGTCCATTTGTTGCTAATAACCATCAGGTTTATAACGCAAAAAGAACTAGCAGATAATGATGCAGCTATTATGATTGAAGAGAAAAGAGTTGACCCCAAAGCTTTTTGGCATCGACTGTAAATATGCTTGTTCATGATGAAAATAGATGTAATAAGTTAAAAGAAAATGCACATAAACTTGCGAAAGTGGATGCTGCTAATCAAATGATTGATTGGATTGAGGAGGTAATACATGGATAAAAATTTTAGAGCGTTTAACCCTTTATGCTGTTACAGAAGCAGATAAGCCTTTACGTACAATGACCACTCTAAGAATTGGTGGTAATGCAAAAATACGTTGTATATCCAGAAACATATGTTGCGATTGATGGTATCTTCCGTGTTATTGAAGAAAATCAACTTGCTTTTAAGGTGATTGGTAAGGGTAGTGATTTACTATGTTCTGATGATGAATTTGAAGGGGTTGTTATATGTTTGGATCGTTTCTTTAATCATCAATACTTTGATGGTAATGACCTTGTAGCTGAAGCTGGATGTTCTATCATCGCTTTATCGACAGCTGCGATGAAACGTGGACTTTCTGGTTTAGAGTTTGCAAGTGGTATTCCTGGTACAGTTGGTGGTTGTCTTTTCATGAATGCAGGTGCCTATAACATCAGTATGAAAGATGTTGTAAAAGAAGTACTTGTATATAGAGACCACCAATTAACTTGGTTACCTGTATCTGAATGTGATTTCTCTTATCGACATAGTATCTTCCAATCAAATCCGAATTGGTTGATTCTAGGAGTACGATATGGTTTAACACCAAAGCCACAAGCAGAAATCGAAGAACTCATGGATTCGCGTCGTAAGAGAAGAGTTGATTCACAACCACTAAATTTCCCTAGTTGTGGTTCTGTTTTTAAGAATCCAGAAGGTCACAATGCATGGCAGTTAATCGATGGTATTGGCTATCGGTAAAAAACAGATTGGTGGGAGCAATGGTTAGCGATAAGCATTGTAATTTCATCTTGAATGTTCATAAGGCAACCGCACTTGAGTATCTAACTTTGATTGAAGAAATTCAAAGAGAAGTAAAGAAGAAATATGATATCGATCTCAAGATGGAAGTGGAGAAGTTCAATTGAAGTAAAGAAGAATCGATTGAACGCAGACTTTGATAAGATTCCTGCAGCGGTTGAAAGGATCTTTAAGAATAAGCGTTTAGCCGCAAATCTAAAATTATTTCGTTCTCGACAACCAGCATTATTTAATATCGCTATTGTAATGGCAATCATTGTTATTGTGGTAATGTACTTATTATCGCCAATGTCTTCAGTTAGAGCGGTATCCATTCAAGGTAGTAGTTATCTAAGTGATGATTATATTAAAAACAATTGCTGGAGTTGATACATCTTCAAAGTTATATTTCACTGTACCGGTTTTAGTAGAGAAAAATTAGAAGTAAATCCACCTAATTGAAGATGCGAAAGTGAGTTTAAATAACGGTAATACAGTTACGATTACTGTAAAAGAGAAAAAGTTAGTAGGTTATCAATCGGAAGGTAACGGAACTATTTGGTTTGGAAATGGTGAAAGTACTGTGTTGATGATAACAATCGTCAGGTAATCGCTTCAATTCCAAAAACTCATTGGGTTTACAGATGTAGAACTATTGAAAAAAGTGTCGAATGCATTAAATGAGATTGATGATTCAATCTTGCAGCAGATTTCTACAATCTCTGTATATCCACTGCGCTATGATGCACATGCATTACTTGTACATATGCGTATTGGTAGTTACTTTGTGGCATCCTATAGTAATCTCAAGATTTTAAATGATTACTTTACCATCTATAGTCAAGCAACTGATAAAACAAAGTGCTTATGGGGTACGAGTAGATCAAGTTGCGTATACCGCTGCATGTCCATGGGAGCAAAAACCAACTGAAACAGCGACAGCAGTATCTAATGCGGTATATTGGTATGATTCAGAAGGAAATGTACGTGTAGATGCGAATGGCTTACCGGTTGAAAAACATTTCTATACTGACGCAGAAGGAAATGTTGCAGTCGATGCAAATGGCAGTCCTATTGCAAATTCTATCGATGATAATGGAATTGAAATCATTGATGATAAATTCCAAGAAAAATTATGCTGCAGGATACTATACAACTGGTGTATTAAATACACCTACACCCTGCACAGTAACATGAAAATCCTGTGAAATAGACGATATACAGGTTACATATTTTGTATAATAATAACCATTTTGATATAATACATAACGTTAGTAAGGAGTAACTTATGGCAGTTGAAAAGAAAACAAACTATGGTAGTATCTCCGTTTCAGAAGAAGCAGTAGCTTCATTAGCTGGTGGGTAATTACAGAATCTTATGGTGTTGTTGGTATGGCCAGCAAAACAAATTTTAAAAAGATGGCTGGGCTGAACTATTAAAGAAGGAAAACTATACAAAAGGGTGTAGTTGTTCGTAATGGTAAAGCTGGTTTAGAAATTGATTTATATATCGTTGTTAGTTTCGGTGTTAAGATTTCAGAAGTTGTAACCGAAGCTAACAGAAGAAAGTTAAGATATGCTTGAAAAGTCACTCTCCAGGAAGTTGCCCAGGTGAATGTCTTTGTTCAGGGCGTTCGCGTCGTAGCATAAGGATATGGGGTTAAAGTAATGGAAAAGATTAATGGTTTAATTTTAAAGAACTTACTGGAAAGTGGAGCACTCAATCTAAGCAATCAACGTAAAGCAGTTGATGCGATGAATGTATTCCCAGTACCAGATGGAGATACAGGTACAAATATGTCTTTGACTATTTTGAACGGTATCTCAGAAGTTACAAAGAGTGGATCAGAGTCACTTTCAACAGTTGCTAAGATTTTCAGTCGTGGTTTATTAATGGGGCACGTGGTAATTCAGGTGTTATCTTATCTCAGATTTTCCGTGGTTTTGCACAATATGCAAAGGACAAAGAAGAACTTACAGTGAAAGAATTCTCTGAAGCGTTAATGAATGGTTCTAAGATGGCTTACAAGGCTGTTATGCGTCCCTACAGAAGGTACAATCCTAACAGTTGTTAGAGAAAAGTGCTGAGTATGGTGAAATCTATATTAATAACCATCCTGAAACTTCTATTGAAGAATTTGTAAATTATATTGTGGATGAGGCAAATGCATCTCTACAACGTACACCTGAATTATTAGATGTACTAAAGGAAGCACATTGCGTAGACTCAGGGTGCAATGGGTTATGTAACAATTCTTGAAGGTTTCAAGTCTTACTGCAAGGCAAGCCAATTACAGAGAACCTAGCAGGTGATTCAGCAGATACAGAAGTACATGAAAAGGCTTCTGGATATCGTGTTGAATATATCGTTTCTCTTAGCGATAACGGTAAGAAGACTTTCAAGGAAGAAAGAGTTCGCAAGCAATTAGAACAAATTGCGAATGATATTCAATTAGTTGTAAAAGAAGATGCATTCACATTAAGTGTTCATTCTATGACACCTGGTGAAGTGTTAATGCTTGGTCAGAAGTATGGTAAGTTTGTCAAGGTTCAGGTTGAAGATATTCAATCAGACTTACAACCATCCTTAATGGAAGCTGAAGAAGCAGCAATTGAAAATGCGGCTTATGGTATTATTGCAGTAGCTGCAGGTGAAGGCTTGAAGAAGTTATTTACAGATTACCGTGTAAACTATGTTGTAAGCGGTGGTCAAACAATGAACCCATCTACAGAAGATTTCGTAACTGCAAACTCTAAGGTTCATGCGGATAATCTATATCTTGCCAAATAACTCAAATATTATCATGGCTGCAAAAACAAGCTGCTGAAGTTACAGAAGATAAGAAGATTATCGTTATTGAAACAAAGTCTGTACCACAGGGCTTAAGTGCTTGCATTAGTTTCAAACCCTGAGGAAGAAGTAGAAGCAAATACAGAGGCAATGAATGAAGCAATCACACTAGTAAAGACAGGTTCTATTACTTATGCTGTTAAGGATACAACAGTAGATGGTAAGCAGATTAATTCTGGTGACTATATGGCTATCTTAGAGAAGGATATTATCTTCAATGAGAAGGATAAGTTAACAGTTACTAAGGAATTAATTAAGAACATGTGTGATGAAGATACAGAAGTTGTAACTCATCAAGGGTTCTGAAAGCTACTGATGAAGAATGCGAAGAAATTCGTCAATTCATCGAACAGAACTACGATGTCGATATTGACGTTGAAGATGGTCAACAGCCTGTATACAGTTTCATCATCGGTGCTGAATAATTTCAAAAAGGGAACGTTCCAATTTATATGGAATGTTCTTTTTAATCTTCTTCATGTATGATATTAACGTTAGGAATATATGGATAATACAAAGCAATTAAATATTGAATACTTTTTCATTACAGTCATTATTTTGGATGACATACTGCATGGTTGTTGGTTTTTCAGTAACCTATCTTTTTATCATGTGGATATTCAAATAGTGAAAGCAGGTTATATCTTGGCTTCCGCAAATATATGTGCGTTAGTTTTACAACCATTTTTGCGGATTTAGCGATCGTTCAAAGAGAATTAACGCAATGACAATATTTTTGGTATCGATTGTAATTATCTTTTGTATGTTCAATTGGACTGTTCTTTATTAGTGCTCGTTCGGTTATATTAACACTTATCTATGTTGTGATGATTACATCTGGCGAATGCTGTCATTGCGTTTTTAACTTCTGTTCAATATTTACTGGATCGTTCAAAGTCTAAGATTAATTTTTGGCTTATGTCGAGCAGGTGGTTCATTGTGTTTTTATGATTCTTTCTGCTGTGATGGAATACTTATTGAAAGAATCGGTATGAAATCTATTCCAACTGCACTGTTTATCATTACGTTTTTAATTATTATTTTATGCATGTATATTACACGTCATCGTATTCATACTACTACTGATTCTATGAATTCTTTGATACATCAGAAATCTTGTTCGTTACTTGTTTTCTTTAAAGAAAACTCGAAGTTTATGGTTTTATCCATTGGGATGTTATTTTATCTATTATGCACATGCCTTTATCACAAACTTTACAATTTCTATCGTACGAAATGTTGGTGGAGACCATCGTGAGATGGGATATTTGATTGCCTTTATGGCACCTCATGGAACTTCCTGAATGATAGGGTTTAATGAGATTAGTCGTCGTTTTAAAGTATCTTCGTTACTGTTATTTTCAATGATGATGTTTAGTGTAAAAGCTATTATTGTTTGGCTTTCACCATCATTAATGACTTTGGCATTTTGGGTTTGCTTTTACAGGTTGTTTCTTTTTGCACTATATATTCCTGCATCTGTGCAATATGCAAATATTATGATTGATGAAAAGGATACTGTAAAAGCACAGATGATGTTCAATTTAATGCAAGCTGGTGGTGCTGTATTTATCGATCATTGGTGGATGGCTAATTGACTTTAGTGGTATCTCACATGCATTACTTGTTGGAGCTATTTTATCTTGTATCGGTACAATAATTGCCTTTACAGGTATACAGAAATACAAAGAGGTAACTGATGAAGAAATTTACAGACCATATTTATTACATGGATAATAATCCAGAAACAGATCAACCATATGTTTATTTTAATACATAGTTCAAAGATGAACTTGCATGATAGATGCTGGAAATAGTCCTGAAAACTATTATAAAGTTTTATCAGAAGTGAAGGACTTAGGTTTAGATGAACCTAAGCTTTTAGCGATTACACACTGGCACTGGGACCATACATTTGGTATGGTTGCTTGTAATGTTCCGATGATTGCTTCTGTGAAGACCAATGAATACTTAAAGAGAGTAAAGAATTGGAAATGGACAGAAGAGGCGATGCAAAGATCGTTTTAAAGACAGGTGAAGATATTCAGTTTTGTTATGACTGCATGCATAAGCAGTATGCCGATATTGGTATGATACAGGTTTGTGAAGCAGATATCACATTTGATTCAGAGATCTCAATTAATTTAGGAGATGTACATGTCAAAGGTATTCATATAGATACTCCACATACACGTGATACAGTTTTTATATTATGTGAAGAAGAGAAGGTTGTGATTGTGGCTGATGCTGAATATGAAGATTATTACGATAATAATAGTCAGTATGATCCTTCACGATTAGCATCTTTATAGAGTTTTTAGAGGGATTAGATTTTGAATATTATTTACGTGGACACGATGACTTTAAACTAACAAAAGAAGAAATCTTAAATAAGCTTTAAAGCCGCAATGTAAACGCAATCATTTTCATAGGTTCAATGGTATAATAAACACATGGATTTAAGTGATAAGAGACTAAAATTAACTCCAAAAACGACTGGAAGTATTACATCAACTTGGTCTTCATACAACGGACGATCTTTTAATGTACTATCCGTATCGTTATGAGACAATCACGACTACAACTTTTGAGAATTGGAAAAATCAAAGATAAAAGTTTGGTTTGAAGGAGAAGTTGTTCAGCTACCAAGAAGTTGGCGTAAAGGTAGACTTGTAACAACTACGTTTCAAGTACGTACTCAGGAACAAATCTTAACTGTTACAATATTTAATCGTCCATGGGCAAAGAGCTTTAAACTTAAATCAGATATTAACAATTCAAGGTGTATATCAAGGTAACAGTAAAGTAACTGCTATTAGTTATGATACAAAGCCTTTAGCAGAACATGCGGCAATCACACCTATCTATAGTATTAAAGAAGGCATACGTCAAAAGACATTACAAATCGATTATTCATTCTGTTTTAAATCATTTACAGGATAAAATTCTAGATGATATTCCTGATGAATTTCGAGCAAGTATATCGATTATTACCACTAAACGTGGTATATCGTTGTATTCATATTCCAACGAGTATGAATGAAGTTCAAGCTGCTGTACGTACGCTAAAATATGCAGAGTTTTTTTACGATTTTTCACTGCGATTCAACTCATGCGTAATACAGAGGGATACGAATCGAAAAGAAACCAAAATCTTTTCTTCTAAGAAAATACAACAAGCTATTCAAAGTCTTAGCTTTGAGATGACAGCCGATCAAAGAGACACATTAGAGAAGATTCTAAACGATATGGGTAGTACACATACGATGTATCGATTTGGTACAAGGAGATGTTGGTTGTGGTAAGACAGTTGTGGCAACACTTGCCTTTATATGCAGCTTATTTAAGTGGATATCAAGGTGCAATGCTAGCACCAACTGAAATTCTTGCACGTCAACATTTTCGTTCAGTCAATGAAGTTCTTGCGCTTTTGGTGTGAAAAACAGAGGTTTTATATTCAGCATTATCAACTGCCAAAAAGAAAGAAATTTTGGAGGATGTATCTTTTGGAAAAATAGATATCTTAATCGGTACACATAGTATGATTCAGGATACTGTTGTATTCCATAAATTAGGTTTAACAATCGCGGATGAACAACAACGTTTTGGTGTAGCACAGCGTAAAGCTTTAAAACAAAAGGGTGAACAAGTAGATTTCCTTTTAATGAGTGCAACGCCAATTCCTAGAACACTTGCGGCATCTTTTATTTGGAGACATGGACGTTAGTACGATTGAAACGATGCCAGCTGGAAGAATTACACCTATTACAACTCTTGTCAAAGAGAATAGTTTCCGTACAGTTTTAAATGATGTAAAGCGTCTTCTCGAAAGTGGAAGACAGTTATATGTGATTTGTGCTGCTGTCGATGAAAAATGAGGAGTATCACGCAAGAAATGTGTATGATACAACTGAATCGATACAGAAAGTTATTTCCACAATACAAAGTCGCTAGTTTACACGGGCGTATGACAACTGACGAAAACAAGAAATCATGCGAAAGCATTTCATGATAACGATATTCAGATACTAGTATCTACAACTGTTGTTGAAGTTGGTGTCAATGTTGTAAATGCGACAGGGTATGATTATCTATGATGCAGACCGCTTTGGTTTATCCCAATTACATCAGTTGCGTGGTCGTATCCAACGTGGTAGTGAACAGGGATATTGTTGGTTATTAACAGGCAGTCAAGAAGAGCGCGTATTACAACGCTTAGAAGTACTTGTAAAATCCAACAATGGCTTTGAAATATCCTATGAAGACTTACGTTTACGTGGGCCTGGTGATATACTTGGTACAAGGCAAAAGTGGTGTTCCAGACTTTTATTTTAGGGAAATATTGTTGAGGATACTGCAATGATTAACCAAGCCCGCAAAGATGCATTAAAAAGTGATGGAATCTGCGGATAATCCAGATTATCAAATTCTATTAGAATCCGTTCGTAAACGGAATGAAAAGAATGCGGAATACGCAGATTAGGAGGTACTATTTTGAATATTGTTGAATGGCTAGAAAATCGTCATATCAAAGTAAATAATGTAAAAATGATACAACAAGCGTTTGTACATTCTAGTTATGCTCATGAACACAAGAGTAAGAATGACAATGAGCGATTAGAGTTTATGGGTGATGCAGTACTACAACTTTGGTCTAGTAATGCAATTTATCCGTTAAACTTAAGCGAAGGACATATGACACGTTTACGTGCACAACTTGTATGTGAAAAAGCACTAGCAATTTATGGTCGCCAGTTACATCTCAATGATTATTTATTATTGGGTTCTGGTGAAGAAAAGACAGGTGGCAGAAACAAAGATGCGATTATCGCAGACATGTTTGAAGCTTTCCTGGGTGCATTATTTTTAGATCAAGGAATGGATGCGGTTGATAACATTCTTTCAGAGGTTATTACACCAAGACTTGCACATCCAGAGGATGTGGGTGTTATCCATGACTATAAAACAAAACTACAGGAATATGTTCAATCCGATTCAAGACAGACAGTTAAATATGAGTTAGTCAGTGAAACAGGTCCAAGCAATGCACCAGAATTTGTAATGAATGTTTTGGTTGATGGACTAGTACTTGGTACGGGTAGTGGACAATCCAAAAAACAAGCAGAGCAAAATGCAGCTCGAAATGCATTTGATAAAATGGCTAAATAATAAGGGGGGATACTATGGTCATTACAGAAATCATAAACGCAGTAAAAGCAGGTCAATTAGATGAGAAACTAACAGCACTCTATGGTGCTGAAGCACTTGCTTCACAGAAAGTACGCTATGAAGAAGTTCTTTCAAAAGCGAAAGATTTATTAGGAGATCAAGAAGCACATATCTTTAGTGCACCAGGAAGAACAGAAGTAGGTGGTAATCATACAGACCATCAATTAGGTCGTGTTGTTGCGGCTAGTATCGATTTAGATGTCATTGCGGTCGTTGTTCCTACTGATGATTCTATCGTTACTTATCATGCTAAGGGATTCAGTGTTAGTCCAGTTGATTTACACAATTTAGAAATTAATGAAGCTGAAAAGAACACAACAGAATCTTTAATTCGTGGTATCGCAGCTGGCTTTTACAAAAGAAGGGTTATAAAGTTGGCGGTTTTAAAGCTTATTCTGAAAGTAATGTACTTCTGGTGGTGGTATGTCCAGTTCTGCTGCATTTGAAGTATTAATCGGAACTATCTTCAGTCACTTATATATGAAGCAGCGATTTCATCTGAAGAAATCGCAAAGATTGGTCAGTTCTCAGAAAATGTATACTTCATGAAGGCAAGTGGTTTACTTGATCAGATGGCATGTTCTGTTGGTAGCTTTGCGGCAATGGATTTTGCCAATAAAGAAAAACCCACAAGTGACTTCAATTCCATTTAATCCTGCAGATTATGGATATGACTTAATCTTTGACTGATGTTAAGGCAAGCCATGCGGATTTGAGTGATGAATATAGTGCAGTACCTTTTGAAATGAAGGCGGTTGCCAAACTATTTGGCAAAGAAGTACTAAGTCAGATTACATTAAACGAATTACTAGCAAATGCAGCGAAGATTCGTCAGGAAGTAAGTGACCGTGCATTCTTACGTGCATATCACTTCCCTAAATGAAACCAATCGTGCAAAACTACAGGCAGAGGCATTAAAAGAGAATGATATTAAGACTTTCTTACGCTTAGTCAAAAGAGAGTGGTCATTCATCTTATATGTATCTACAGAATGTATTAATTCCAGGTGATACCCAAAATCAAGCTACTTGCGATTGCATTAGCACTGAGTGAAACAGTACTTGGTGATGATGGGTGCATATCGTGTTCATGGTGGTGGTTTTGCAGGAACAATTCAAGCATATGTTCCACACGCAAAGACTGATGAATATATTGCTTTAATGGAAGCTACATTTGGTAAGGATTGCTGCTATAAGTTACGTATCCGTGACTGTGGTGGTATTTGTGTTATTTAGTGAGGAAAAAAATGTTAAAAGGAAAAACTATATTTTTATTGGGAAAAGGCTAGGCGATAAAGAAATTCGCTTATTGCCAAAACATGTTAAACCGTCATGGCTTAATTGCTGGAGCTTCAGGTACTGGTAAGACTGTTACATTAAAAAGTTGTGGCAGAGTCATTAAGTCAATTGGGTGTATCTACATTTATTGCGGACGTTAAGGGTGATTTATCAGGAATGATCCAAGAAGGAGATTTATCTGCTATTTCAGGTAGACTTGAAAAAGCTTGGTATTACTGATTTTTGAAGTACGTAAGTTCCCTGTACACTTTTTTGATGTATATCGTAAGAAGGGTCATCCAATTCGTGCCATCATGGAAGAATTTGATTCTTTATTACTTGCGCGTATTTTAGAACTTACAGATGCCCAAGAAGGTAACCTTCAAATCATTTTGAAAGTTGCTCAGGATATGAACCTAGATATTATCGACTTGAAAGGATCTTCAAGCAATGGCGAATTATGTTGGTGAACATGCTAGTGAGCTTTCTTTGAAATATGGTAATGTTACAAAACAGAGTATTGGTGGTATTCAAAGAAAGTTATTACAATTAGAACAACAGGGTGGAACAAACTTATTTGGTATGCCTGCACTTTCAATTCATGATTTGATTTCTACAGAAGGTGGTTTCGGTATGATGAATATGTTGGAGTGTCAAGAGTTATTCCAACATCCACTTCTTTACGCTACATTCTTGTTATGGTTATTAAATCGTATCTATCAAGATTTACCAGAAGTTGGTGATGTTGAGAAGCCAAAGATTGTATTCTTCTTTGATGAAGCTCACTTATTATTTAAGGATGCTCCTAAGGCATTGCTAGATAAGATTGAACAGATTGTTAAGTTAGTTCGTTCGAAGGGTGTTGGTGTATTCTTTATTACACAATCGCCAAATGATATTCCTAATTCAGTCCTTGCGCAATTATCCAATCGTATTCAACATGCATTACGTGCATATACACCAACAGAAATTAAGGCTGTTAAGTTAGCTGCTGATTCCTTCCGTACAAATCCTAATTTAGATACAGCAGAGCGTATTACCAATATGAAGACTGGTACTGCACTTGTATCTGTGTTAGATGAAGATGGTGCTCCTACAATGGTAGAAGAGACAATGATTTTACCTCCAATGTCATCAATGCAGATTGCGGATGAAGCGTTTGGTAATGCAGACGATTCAACATGACTCTATCTATGGTAAGTATGAAAAAGATATTGACCCTGAGAGTGCATTTGAAACAATGACAGCAATCAAGGAACAAGAGGAAGAAGAAGCTACGTCTTGCTAAAGAGAAGCTTGCTCAAGAAAAACTTGCGGCTGCTCAGGCAAAAAGAAGATGCGAAACGCAGTAAAGAAAAATGACTGGTCTGGACGTATTGCAAAAGAAGATTCGTAATCGTACAGAAACAGAATTAATCAATGTTGGAATTCGTTCCGCAAAGAAATTCTTATCCGGTTTCTTTTAAGTAAGTTATAAAGTGACTAGTACTGGTCACTTTTTTTGTTGAATTCTATAAGTCGCTTATACAAGAATGAGGGGAAGTAAAAAGTGTTTTTATGTTAAAAATAAGGGGACGAAAAGGAGTAAGGTATGACGCAATATTTAAAGGATTTAGTGAAAATTAGATAATCAAGATGAATTATATGATGAAATCGAAATTGAACGAGTTCGTTTATTTCGTGCACAAAATCTTTTAGAAATACATTTACATACTCCAAATGTATTATCGTTTTGATATTTATCAAGAAATCCGTTGTAAATTAAATGATTTAACAGGCTCAAATATTCAATTGTTTATTCAGCCTGAACAAAAATCGTTGTAATCAAGTAGAAATCAGAAAAATACTTAGAAGTATTCTTTCATACAAATCCCTGAGATACGTATTCTTGAAAGTGGCACTTTTCAATATGATGCACAAAAGTGCATTATTAAATATGCATTTGCTAGTGCAACTGATTGTGATCGTGCTAGTAGTTATATTGAACATGTAGAGTCCTTTTTAGCAACGATTGGTCTACATGGCGTGAGTGTACTGACAGAAACGTTGATTCCTGTTATGCAAAAGGAAATTAAAGAGGTCAATGTAAAGGTTGTGAGTGATGAGGTTGAAAAAGCCACAAGAAAAACCAGCATATAAATACCAACGTACAAAGATGGATGATTATGAGAAAAATTAGTTTAGTTGATGTTCATGATCCCTATCGCAGATATTCAATTTGAAGGTGAAGTATTTGGAACTGACTTTTATTGAGATTCGTAAGACAGGGAAAACAATTCAAACATTTAGCATTTTTGATGGTACAGATGCAATTTCGGTTAAGCGTTTTGAAGGTAGAGGTGTTACAAAAGAAGATCTTTCTTCAATTCGTGATGGTGATTATGTCCGTATCTATGGAACAATTTCTTATGATAACTTTGCAAAAGATTTAACCTGTATTGCTTCTAATGTTGTAAAAATAGAAAAAGCTAAGACAGTAGATTTTGGCAGAAGCTAAGCGTGTTGAATTACACATGCATTCAAACTTATCTGAAATGGATGGTGTTTGCGATATCAAAGATATCGTTACCTATGTATATAATCTAGGACATCGTGGTATTGCGATTACTGATCATGCAGATGTACAGTCTCTTGTAAAGGCATATAATACTGCACAAGGTCTAAAGAAGAAAAGATCCAGAGAGAGACTTTAAAGTTGGACTTGGTTGTGAATTTAATCTAGCAAATGATGAATTAACAATTGTTCGCAATCCAACAGATGAAAATCTTGATGATGTAACATACGTATCATTCTGACTTAGAGACGACTGGTTTATCTTGTTACTATGACCATATCATTGAATTTGGTGCTGTTCGTATTAAGAATTCAACAATTATTGATCGTAAGCAGATGTTTATTAAGCCACCATGTTTCTATTCCTGGTTTTATTACTTCAAAAACAAATATCACAAATGACATGGTTAAAAATGCTAAGCCATTTGCTGGAAGCGATTGATGAAATTTTAGACTATATCAAAGATGATGTTTTTAGTTGCTCACAATGCAACCTTTGACTATTTCTTCTTAAATGAAGAGTTACGTCGTATTGGTAGAAAACCACTAACCAATGTTGTAATCGATACCTTAGATATGTCACGTGCTATATTGCCGATCGTAGAGCATATCGTTTAGGCAACTTATCACGTTATTATCATGTAAATTACAACGAAGAAGAAGCACACCGTGCTGACTTCGATGCTGGAGCATTAGCGGATGTATTCTTGTGCTTACTAAAGGATGCGAAAGATAAGTTTGCTGCAAAATCAATCTCTGACTTACAAACAAAATTACAGTCTTCTAAATCTTTTATGAAGGTAAGACGTAGTCATGTTTGTGCTATCGCAAAGAATCATGAAGGTTTAGTTGCGTTATATAAACTTGTAACAGAATCCAATACAAATACTCTTGCAGTCAATGGTAAAGCGACCGGGTAAAGAGGGTACAGATGTAGCTGCTGAGCCTCGTGTAGTACGTTCAACGCTAGAAAAGTATCGAGAAAATTTATTACTAGGATCTGCATGTTTAAATGGTGAAGTGTTTGAACTTGCATGTAATGGAGATGATGCTCGCTTAGAAGAAGCGATGAAGCTGTATGACTATATTGAGCTTCAACCATTAGGGAACTATTCTACTTCAATTGTATTAGGTAGTATTCCAAGTGTGGATCGTTTAAAGGAAGTACAAAAACGTATCATTCGTATGGCACATAAACTTAACATTCCAGTTTGTGCAACAAGTGATGCGCATTATTGTACACCTGAACAAAAAGGTTTTCCGTGATGTGTATATTATGTCACAAGGTGTAGGTGGTACAATTCATCCACTCTATATTCGTGACGAAGCCTTACGTTTACGTACGAAGAATCCAGATCAGCATATTCGTCTAACAGATGAAATGAAGAAGGAATTTGCTTGGCTAGATGATCCAGATTTAATTGAGGAGATCGTAGTACGAAATCCAAATAGTATCTTTGATTTGATAGAAGAAGTTCGTCCAGTTCCTGCAGGTACATATCCGCCAATCATTGAAGGGTCTGATGATAAACTACGTCAGATTTGTCATGATACTGCGATGAATATGTATGGATTTGAGGGTAAGGTTCCTGAGATTGTTATTGATCGCTTAAATAGTGAATTGGACAATATTATCCGTAATGGATTTGGTGTGCATTACTATATCGCGCACTTACTGGTAAAGAAATCGAATGATGATGGTTATGTCGTTGGTTCTCGTGGTTCAGTTGGTTCTTCCTTTACCGCAACGATGTCGGGTATTACGGAAGTAAATCCACTTCGTCCTCATTATCTATGTCCGAAAGTGTCATTATAGTGAATTCTACGATGACCCATCAATTGCGTCTGGTTTTGACTTACCAGATAAGGTATGTCCACATTGTGGTGAAACAATGCGAGGAAATGGACATAATATTCCATTCCAAACATTCTTAGGATTTAATGCGGATAAGACGCCAGATATTGACTTAAACTTCTCTAATGAATACCAATGGCGTGCACATGCATTTATTAAGGATGTTTTTGGTGAAGACCATGCATTCCGTGCTGGTACGATTGGTACAGTGGCTGAAAAGACAGCTTTTGGATATGTACAAGGCTATTGCGAGAAGATGAAGATCAACAATATGCGTAGACCAATGAAAGATTATCTTGCGCACGGTTGTCAAAACGTTAAACGTACAACGGGGCAGCATCCTGGTGGTATTATCATTATTCCCTCATGAATATGAGGCAGAAGATTTTACACCAGTACAATATCCAGCAAATGATCCAACGTCAGCTTGGAAGACAACACACTATGACTTCCACGATATTCATGATAATGTCTTGAAGTTTGATATTTTAGGACACGTTGATCCCAACAGCAATGCGATTATTGCAGAAGATTGCTAAGGTGAAGCCATTGGATATTCCAATGAATGATGTTGAAACCTTATCCTTGTTCTCCTGTGATGATGCCTTAAAAAGCAGATACGAGAATCTATAAGAAAGAAACAGGTGCGTTAGGTTTACCTGAGTTTGGTACACGTACAACGCGTGGTGTACTGAAGAAACTCGTCCGAAGAAGTTCTCTGATTTGGTTATTATTTCTGGTTTATCACATGGTACAGACGTATGGGCTGGCAATGCACAGGAACTCATTCGTCAAGGCCATACGATTGATGAAGTTATTGGATGTCGTGATGATATTATGACGTATCTTTTTAGATCATAATCTAGAGTCACTAGATGCCTTTTAAGATTATGGAATCTGTGCGTAAGGGTAAAGGTTTAACAGAAGCTTGGGAAAAATCAATGATTGAACACCAAGTTCCAGATTGGTACATTGAATCTTGCAAGAAGATTAAGTACATGTTCCCGAAAGCTCACGCAGTTGCGTATATTATGATGGCCATGCGTATCGCATGGTACAAGGTACACGAACCTATCAATTTCTATATTCAGTATTTAACATTACGTTGTGATACTTATGAAATTGAAACAATGGCTAAGGGTATCGATGTGATTCGTACACGCATGAATGATATTAGTACGCGTATTGCGGAACGTAATCCCTGAAAATCCTGTTTCAAATAAAGAAAAGTCTTTATTTGATGTATTAGAAGTATGTGAAGAGTTGTATGCACGTGGATATAACATCGCTAATGTTGATTTATATAAATCACTTGCCACAGAGTTTAGAGTTTCACCAGATAATCCAAAGACGATTATCCCACCATTTACAGTAATTGACGGTTTAGGTGTTAACGTTGCTAAGTCAATTGAAGAGGCGCGTGAAAAGGGTGAATTCTTATCGAAAGAGGATATTATAAAACGTACACAGGTATCTTCTTCCATGTTAGTGAAACTTTTCACACATGGGTTGTTTAGTGGGATTACAAGAAAGTAATCAAATGAGCTTATTCTAAACTTGACGTTTATCATAAGCAGGTCTAAAATTTGAATATCAAATGCATTGAAAAGGACACGATATGTATAGTGCTGATAGAGAGAGTATTCCGGTTGCTGGAAGGAATATGAGGCATATAGATATTACTACCTTGGAGCAGTGCTCGAAAGAGTTACCGTAGTTCTACGTTACAGATATAAAGTGTCAACGTTTATCGTTGGAATTAAGGTGGTACCGCGCTAATAGCGTCCTTTCAAAGAAAGGGGCGCTTTTTGTTTGCCCCATACGAGGAGGAGATTATGAGAAATTTTAAAGAAGATGCTGCATTAAATACGCTAAATCATAGTTGTGCGCATTTAATGGCCCAGGCTGTAAAACATCTATATCCACAAGCAAAGTTCTGGGTAGGTCCCAGTTGTTGAAGAGGGATTCTACTATGATATCGATCTAGGTGATGATGTTATTCGTGATGAAGATCTTGCAAAGATTGAAAAGAAATGAAGAAGTGTGCAAAGGCAGACAAGCGTATTGTTCGTCAAGAAATTACACGTGAAGAAGCCTTGGAGCAGTTCAAGAATGACGAATATAAGATTGATTTAATTAGTCGTATGCCGGAAGGCACAAACATCTCTATGTATACACAGGGTGACTTTACTGACTTATGTCGTGGTCCTCATACAGATACAACAAAGAACTGTCGTTTCTTCAAGTTAATCAAGCATTCTGGCGCATATTGGAAAGGTGATAAAAACAACAAGGTATTACAACGTATCTATGGTGTTTGTTTACCAACACAAGAGGATTTAGATTCTCACTTAGCAGATCTTGAAGATGCAAAACAAAGAGATCACCGTAAGCTTGGTAAGGATATGCAAATCTTTATGTTCTCAGAAATCGTTGGTGGCGGCTTACCACTTTGGTTACCAAATGGTATGACTGTTAGACGTTTGTTATCTGATTACATCATGGATAAGGAAATTGCTAGAGGTTACCAACATGTATTAACACCATCTGTTGCTAGTACAAAGCTATATAAGATTTCTGGACACCTTGCGCACTATAAGGATGATATGTTCCCAATTATGGAACGTGATGACGATGAATTTGTATTACGTCCTATGAACTGTCCTGAACATATGATTATCTATAAGTCACAATTACATTCATATCGTGATTTACCAATTCGTATTGCAGAGATTGCTAATGACTTCCGTTTTGAAGCATCCGGTGCATTAACTGGTATTGAACGTTCTCGTGCATTTACACAGAAATGACTCTCATATCTTCTGTACAGAAGAACAGATTGCTTCTGAAATTAAGGCAGTAACAGAGTTAATCTTGGATGTATACAAGGATTTTAACTTAAATCAGTTTGAGTTCCGTCTTTCTTTACGCGATAAGGAAAATACAGAGAAGTACTTTGGCAACGATGAACTTTGGGAAAGAAGTGAATCAGAATTACGTGAAGTATTAAAGGAAATGAATGTTCCTTATTATGAAGCAGAAGGTGAAGCTGCCTTCTATGGTCCTAAGATTGATGTACAGGTACGTTCTGCTTTAGGTCATGATGTAACATTATCAACAATTCAGTTAGACTATCAGTTACCAGAACGCTTTGAATTAGAGTATGTAGCAAATGGTGGTGAAAAGAAGAGACCGGTTGTTATTCACCGTGCGATTCTTGGATCAATTGATCGTTTTATCGCATTCTTACTAGAAGAAACAAAGGGTATCTTACCATTATGGTTGGCACCTCGTCAGGCAGTTGTAATTCCAGTATCTCCTGAAGCGCATGGTGAATATGCGAAGAAAGTAGTTGAAGAATTACGTAAGATTGGTGTACGTACAGAATTAGATGATCGTAATGAGAAGTTAGGTTACCGAATTCGTGAAGCACAAACAAATAAACTTCCTATTGAAGTTGTAGTGGGTGATGGTGAAATCGAAAATAACGGTATTACTTTTGCGTCGTTATGGTTCTCGTCAAGAAACGAAGATGTCTCTTGCAGATTTCTTAACAGCAATCAAAGCTGAAATTGATGAAAAGCGCTTTAGCACCTGAAGTTCAAAAAGCTTAATCTTATAAAAGGGATAGAGTCTATCTATTCCTTTTATCTTTGACAAAACATGAAAAAAAATTTCATCAATTCCATAATTACGTAAAATTTTGTGAAATTGTGTTAAAATGCATGTAATAACGAAAGCGATTTCAGAGATGAAATCCACCTGAATTACTTCAGGTAACTCAGAAAGGGAATAGACATGGAAAAACTCACAAGAAAAATAGCTGAAGAAGTTGTTGAAGCTGTCGGCGGAAAGTCCAATATTCAGGAAAACTCTACATGCATGACAAGACTTCACTTAACTTTAGCTGACAAGTCTAAAAGTTGACTTGGAACGCGTTAAGAAGATTGATGGCGTCATGGGAACTGTTGATGGCGAAGAACTTCAAATCGTTTTTGGACCTGGTAAGGTTACAAAGATTGGTGCGAAGTTTCAGCAATTACAGGTATCTCCGCTGATGAACGTAAGGAAGTTCACAATGAAGATTTAGGTGATATCAATTTAAAGGAACGTGCTAAGGAAAACAAAGGCTGCTCAGCAGGCTAAGCACAATGGACCAGTACAAGTATTCTTAAAGCATTTTGCAAATATTTTCTTTACCTGCATTACCAGGTATTGCTGGTGCTGGTTTAATCTACGGTATCTTAAATGTATTGAAGTTATTCTTCAGAGTTCCAGGTATCGCTGCTGTACAACTTGATCCAGCTATCGCTCAGTCTTGGTGGTATTTAACACTTAATACAGCTGGTTGGACATTATTTGCTTACTTTACCAATCTATATTGGTATGAACGCTGCTAAGGAATACAAGGGTTCCCCAATCTTGGTGGTATGATGGGTGCGATGTTCGTAGGTAACGCTGCAATGCCTTTATTAATGAAGGTTGGCGATCCTGCTGCAGGTATTAACTTACCAATTACAGGTGCTCCATTTGATGCGGCTGCTGGTGGTATCTTAGCTGCTGTATTTGCTGGTATCGTAGTTGCTCACGTTGAACGTTGGTTAAGAAGTTGGGTTCCAGATACATTAGATATGATCTTGACTCCACTATGCTCATTATTAATTACAGCATTCTTAGCAATCTTCATCTTACAGCCAGTTGGTGCTGTATTAACAAAGGCTATCTTTGCTTTAGCTGATGTATTATTAAATAAGTTAGGCTTCATCGGTGCGTATGCATTATCTGCATTACAGTTACATTAGTATCTGTTGGTTTACACCGTGCATTTACACCAATTCATACAATTATGAATGATCCAAATGGTGCTACTCATGGTGTTAACTACTTATTACCAATCTTACAGGTTGCTGGTGCAGGACAGGTTGGTGCTGTTATCGCATTATTTGTAAGAGCTGAAGAAGAATCACAAGAAGCTATCTGAGGCTATCCTAGCTTCTGTACCTGCAGGTATCTTAGGTATTGGTGAACCATTGATGTATGGTGTTACATTACCTTTAGGTAAGCCATTCTTAACAGCTTCATTAGGTGCTGGTTTCGGTGGTATTATGATTTCCTTATTCCATGTAGGCTCTGTTGCACAGGGTGTATCTGGTATCTTAGGATTCTTGATTGTTAATGAAGGTGGCGCTTTAGGTTACTTAGTTGGTTATGTAACTGCTATCGTAGCTGCATTCATCATTACATACTTCTTTGGATGGAACGAAGAGAAAGTGACTGAATTATTCGGTTAATGTTTGACTTTCATCTTCATACAACAAAGTCAGACGGGGTATTAAGCGTTGAAGAGATGCTTGATACCCTTCATTTATCTTCCATCCAACCCTTTAGTATTACAGATCATAATCATGCACTAGCGTATGAGTGTTTTGATTACCATAAGTATCCATGTATTCCTGGTACAGAGATTGCGACTAGCTATAATGGCGAGATTATCGAACTATTAGGTTTTGGTATCGATCCAACTGTGATTAATGCATGGTATAGAGACTTTTATAGCAAAGATAATTTACAACGTATCGAGGAAACACTATTTAAGAGAATCAAAGCATGTGCTAAGAAACAAAATTATATCTTCGATGAATCCCTTCCGTTAGAATGTTTTGAAAAGGGTAGTTCAAAGAAAATTATGTATCAAGAATTATCTAAGAATAATTTGGAGTTCTACAAGAGTTATCCAACATATAAGATATTTTTAGACAAAGGCTTATCTAATCCAGAAAGTCCATTCTTTATTCATGAAGCTGATACATATCTTTCCTTTGATGAAACAATCAATTTGATTCACCGTGCTGGTGGGAAAAGCATTTTTAGCCCATATCTTTGAATATGATACCTTTAGAAAGAACGGCTACATTGAAGAAGTGAAGGATAAATTAGATGGTATTGAGTGTTTCCACCCAAGTATTCCAATGCGTGAATCCGTTAAATTATTTAAGTATTGTGAAGAAAACCATTTATACGTAAGTGGAGGTAGTGATTTCCATAAACCAGAAAGACACATACCATTCGGTGTTCATCTTGACCGTTCATTCTTGTTGAGTTCTAGCTTTGATTGATACCAGAACATTTACGTAAAGTTATTGTAGTTTTTGAATGTCATTGACACTAGGAAAGAAAAACTATACTACTATAATGAAGTCAATGATAGGAGAAGAAAATTATGTTTAATTTTTTCAAGAAAAAAGAAGACTTACAGAATCATATCGTTGTAAATGATGATGCGATTGTTGCAATTGCGGATGGTCAGTTAATTGATGTAACAACTGTTCCTGATCCAGTCTTTGCGGAAAAGATGATGGGTGATAGTGTTGCCTTCACATATGAAGGAGATAAGATTGTTTTATGCTCTCCAGCAAATGGTGAATTATCTGTTTTATTCCCTACAGGACATGCATTTGGTATTACGACTAAGCATGGTGTTGAGTTACTTGTTCACTGTGGTGTCAATACAGTAGAAGCGAATGGTGATGGCTTTTACTGTATTATCCAAAAGCAGGGTGATAGTGTAAAGGCTGGAGATCCCAATCGTAGAGGTAGATTTGAAGAAGTTACGTGCAAAATATAATATGAGTACAATGCTTGTAGTAACAAATGCAAATACATAAAAGCATTGAATTTATCGAACCTACATCTGTGAAGCTAGGTCAATCTATTATTATAAAGAAAAGTTCATACATTCATACGTATAGAACTTTTTATATTTATAGTAACTCTTTAAGTTTATCGATAACTTCTGTAACAGGAACTTCTGATAGAATCACCTGTACGAGATTTTAATTCACTTTTACCTTCAGCTACACCCCGACCAACAGTAATTCTAAATGGAACACCAATCAATTCCATATCCTTAAACTTAACACCAGGACGTTCATCACGGTTATCAAGTACTACTTCAATACCTTGTGCTTGTAATGCGTCATGTAGTTCAATACTGATACGTACTTGTTCTTCATCCTTCATAGAGATAATTACTACAGCTACTTGAATGGTAGCTAGATCCCTTTTGGCCAGTTAATACCATTTTCATCCGCATTTTGTTCTGCAAGGGCAGCCATTGCACGAGCAGGGCCAATACCATAAGAACCCATCCATACATACTGTAACTGATTATTTTGATCAAGATACTGTAGGTCTAATGCCTTAGAGTACTTTGTACCAAGTTTGAAAGTATTACCGACTTCAATACCATGTGCGAAATGTACAACACCTTCACCATTAGGATTCTTGTCTCCTTCTTGGATATTTCTTAAATCACCATGTCCTGTAAGAGTGAAATCCTTTTGGTTTACACCTGTATAGTGGTAACCTGTTTTATTTGCGCCAACTACAAAGTTATACATGTATAACACTTCTTCATCAGCGTAAAAGAGGGCATTGAATATTAACAGGGCCAGCAAAACCAATTTCAGCGTTTGTCGCTGCCATAACCATTGCAGGGTCAGCAAGCTCTACTGAGTTGGCTTCTAGTAACTTACGTAGCTTTGTTTCATTCACGTCACGGTCACCACGAACCATAACTGCTACTGCTTTACCATCAACGTTATAGATTAAAGTTTTAACAAACTTCTTAACATCTTTCTTTAAGAATTCAGTTACTTCTTCGATTGTACGTGAATGATGGTGTTTCTACTAGTGTAAGTGTTTCTAGTGTATCTTCTTTTTCTGCAATCTCAGGTACACATGGAGCAACCTCAATATTACTTATGAAACTATCATCATCACTTAATACAAGAATATCTTCACCAAGTGGGGTAATTGCCTGGAATTCTTCTGATAATAAACCGCCCATGACACCTGTATCAGCACGAACAATGCGATAGTCTAAGTGAAGGCGATTCATGATATTCTTATATGCATTGAATTGTTTTAGCATAGGATTCATCTAATCCAGCTTCATCTTTATCGAATGTGTAGGAATCTTTCATTGTAAATTCACGTACACGAATCAAACCATAACGAGGGCGTGGTTCATCACGGAATTTCGTCTGAATCTGGTAGAGTGAAAATGGCATATCCTTGTAAGAGCGTATTTGCATCTTAGCAGCCATCGCAAATAACTCCTCATGTGTTGGACCTAATACATAAGGAACACCTTTACGATCTTCTAGTGAGAACATACCTTTACCAAAACCGGCACGTCTTCCAGAGGATACATAAACCTCCTCAGGGAATTAAATGATGGCATGGATAACTCTTGGCAATCAATCTTTTCCATCTCATCACGAATAATTGCGTAAATCTTTTGATAATACACGATTACCCATTGGTAACATCGTATACACACCAGCTGAACTCTTCTTAATCATGCCGGCCCGTACAAGTAAATTTGAACTTACTGAATCTTCATCTTTCGCATTTTTCGCGAATTGTAAAGAAATAACTGTTTTTAATCGCATAATATACCTCTTATAACCTTTTAAGATTATATCATAATTGGTTTTAATAGAATATTATCTAAAATGGACATCATAATAAATTCTGTAATAACATATATCCATTTTTTAGATAACTATTTTAGTGAAATAAAATACATACAAAATACTTGTATCGTCATATTTCATGCATATTTGTAAGATTTTTAGAATATTTATTCGGAATTATTTATATAACTTTATTAATTGATATAATTAGTAAAATTATAAAAAGGGAGGAATTACGTTAATGGTATACTACTATGATGAACCTTCACATACTTTTTAGTGAATATTTACTCGTTCCTGGGATTTACAGGACCTGAAAATATTCCCTGCCAATGTTTCATTAAAAACACCACTTGTTCGCTATAAAGAGGGTGAAGAACCAGCGATTTCTTTAAATATTCCCATGATCAGCGCTGTCATGCAGTCTGTATCTGAAGATCGCTTAGGTATCGCTCTTGCAAAGGAAGGTGGAATGGCATTTATATTCGGTTCACAGCCTATCGAAAGTCAAGCTGCGATGGTTTCACGTGTTAAGAAATCATAAGGCAGGTTTTTGTTGTCAGTGATTCAAAATGTTAAACCAGATGCTACGTTTACAGAAGTATACGCTTTAATTGAAGAGACAGGACATTCTACAATTGCAGTTACAGAAGATGGAACACCAAATGGTAAAGTTAATGGGTCTTCTAACTCACGCGACTATCGTATGTCCCGTATGACTGGTAATGAGCTTGTTAAGGATTATATGACTCACGTGAACATTTAATTGTTGGTGGACCTAATACAACATTATCATCCGCAAAACGATCTCTATTTGGGATAACAAGTTAAATACACTTCCTGTTGTGGATGAAAAATGATCATTTACAATATCTCGTATTCCGTAAGTGATTATGATTCACATAAGGAACATCCATATGAACTATTAGATAATGAAAAACGTTTATTAGTAGGTGCTGGTATTAACTCCCGTGATTACGCTGAACGTATTCCTGCATTAGTAGCTGCTGGCGTAGACTGTGTCGTTATTGACTCCTCTGAAGGTTACCTATCTGCAAGCAGAAACAATCAAGTGGATTCGTCAAAATTATGGCGATAAGCTTAAGGTTGGTGCTGGTAACGTTGTTGATGCGGAAGGTTTCCGTTACTTAGCAGATGCTGGTGCTGATTTCATTAAGATTGGTATCGGTGGTGGTTCTATCTGTATCACTCGTGAAACAAAGGGTATTGGTCGTGGTCAGGCTACTGCAGTCATTGATGTAGCGAAGGCTCGTGATGAATACTTTGAGGAAACAGGTGTATATGTACCTATCTGTTCTGATGGTGGTATCGTATATGACTATCACATTACACTAGCTTTAGCAATGGGTGCTGACTTTGTTATGTTAGGACGTTACTTCTCAAGATTTGAAGAAGCTCCAGGTGAAAAACTTGTTGTTAATGGTAATACTGTTAAAGAATACTGGGGTGAAGGTTCTGCACGTGCTCGTAATCTGGGCTCGTTATGACTTAGGTCAAGGTAAGAAGTTATCCTTTGAAGAGGGTGTAGACTCTATGTACCATATGCAGGTTCCTTGAAGGATAACGTTGCATTAACAGTATTAAAGATTAAGTCTACAATGTGTAACTGTGGTGCACTTTAACAATTCCTGAATTACAAGATAAGGCTAAACTAACGCTTGTATCTGCTACTTCTATTGTAGAAGGTGGAGCACATGACGTTCAGGTTAAGCACAACGATAATACATATAACAAGTAGTATGCAAAAGGCTCTAATGAGCCTTTTATTTACTAAAAACCCTATAGATAGCTATAGGCTAGAAAAACTTCATATAAATCTTTCTTTTGTTGTAGTAGCTTTTTAATACGCTTTAAAATGTAGAATCTTCTCCATACTTTCAATATAACGAAGAATACGTTCAAACAAACTAGCAGTGAGGTGATGAAGATTTTGTTCATCATGACTATTTAAGTAATAATTTAAGGCTGATGATTGTGTATACTGTTCTTTTTGATACACTTTGCAAAGCTGCTGATACGATCACAAATACTTTCAACAACATAGTTTTGAGGCATTTTGATTGCTTGCCATTTACCATCAATCTTATCCCACCAATATTCCCAATGATGCTTTGTTGCAGCCTTTATGATGAAGCCATCCTAGAGAATAGCCATGTCAATTCCTTTTCCCTTTGTATAGGAGAACGATATCCTTGGTAATAATCGAATACTGGTAATAGTTCTGCAGAAAGAATACTTTGATAAATCATGTGTTAAACCTTGTTTGTATAAACCACATTGAAAACAAAACTTTACGTACAAGACTACGATGTTTCATGTATTGTTTTTAGATGCTGAAATGTCTTTCTGAAGAAATGTTGGATTAATGTCATTTTGTCTCATGTGAATATTTTTATTCCATGCAGTGAAAAACAGGCAAGATTGTGCCCAAAAATAGACTTTTAACATGGTAAAATATATGTTAGAGATTATAGGAAAAATGAATCGACATGACCAAAGAGAAAATGCAATGATTACGGTATATCAATACCTCATTGTTAAAAGAGATATTCACGCACTAATCAACGATGTATTTAAAGTTGATGAAAGTGAAATCGATCCATATTTTATCGATGTAATTAAGACATCTGTTGCCAACGAAGAACGTTATGCAAAGTATATTGACTCAGTCTTAAAGAAAGGCTGGTCTTATGAGCGTTTGGGTTTAATTGAGAAAGCAATCTTATTGAACGGATGTGCTGAATTTGATTTAAAGAAAACGGAGTCTGCTGTTATTATTGACCAATCTGTTCAGTTAGCAAAGCGTTATTGTGATTCTGACACATATAAGTTAGTAAACAGCGTATTAGATGTAATATGAGTAGACGTGTTGTCCCTGTCAGTACACTTGTAAATTATTTGAAGAAAGTGATGGATGAAAATCCAGTATTACATGGTGTAATGATTGAAGGGAGATTTCAAATATTCGTATGCCATACAGTGGTCACTGGTATTTTTCATTAAAAAGACGATCATGCAACTTTAAAGTGTGTCATGCGTTTTCTTCCAAAATCAAAAATTGGGATTCAAAACCTGAAAATGGAGATAAAGTTGTACTAAAAGGCGATGTCAGTGTCTATGTTGTTGATGGTAGTGTGCAGATGATTGCTACCAACATGGAACGTAGTGGTATTGGCCAACTATATCAACAATTTGAATTGTTAAAGAAGAAAGTTATGACGAAGGTCTATTTGATGCTAGTTATAAAAACCGTTACCTGCATATCCCAATGGATATCGCTCTTGTGACTGGTAATAATACTGCAGCTAGAGAAGATGCACTCATTACATTAAAAAGCGCTGGGCTAATTGCGAAAACTTACTGAATATCCTGCACCTGTACAGGGATGGATGCTGCACCAAAAATTATTGCAGCTTTACAAGCTGCTGATGCAGGAAAATCATCAGGTTATCATGTTGGTTCGTGGTGGAGGATCAATTGAAGATTTATGGTGCTTTAATGATGAAACGCTTGCTAGATATATCTTTCAAATGAAGACACCAATTGTTACTGGTATTGGCCATGAGATAGACTTTACATTAGTAGACTTTTGTTTCGGATTATCGTGCGAATACTCAACAGGAGCGGTTGAAGCTGCTGTTCCTGATATGCAAGAAGTACTGGCAACGTTACAGAATAGTAGAAGTCGTTTAATGAATGCAATGCGTAACACATTCATGCATGCAAAAAAGCGATTTGTATATAATGCAAGCAAACCAGTACTTACTAAACCAGAACGTTTATATCGAGATTATATTACGCGTCTAGATTATCTAGCTGAAAAGCTCATGCGATTTGAAGAATTACCGGCTGATAAACGACATGAACTAAAATGAAAAGTTTCATCGCTTCTCTCAATTAATACGTGAGCGTTCAGCAACATTACATGAAACTATTCAAGAAGGCAAACAGAGATTGTTGATGTACGCAAAACAATCTGTACAAGCAAAATAAGAATCTACTTGTTCAATATCAATCACAAAATGGAACATGCATTAAGTGTTACTGCAGATGAAAAAAGAACAAAATTAGAAAAGAATATGTCATTATTAAATGCATATTCACCACTATTAGTATTAAATCGTGGCTATAGTGTTACTTATAAAAATAACAAAGTCATCAACTCTACTGATGTTTTAGAAATTGGTGATGAAATCAATGTACGTTTGCTAGATGGTACAGTCGGTGCTATCGTTCAAACAAAGGAGGACAGTCATGCCAACAAAGGATAAATCATTTGAAGAATCTATGAATCGTTTAGAAGAGATTATTAACGATCTTGAAGAGAATGAAAACCTTTAGATGAAACAATTACACTATTTGAAGAAGGGCTTCAATTAGTAAAAGCATGTGATACAAAGTTAAAGAAGTTTGAATCACAAATCAATGATGTCATTCGTAAAAATGGAGATAATGAAGATGCAAATTGAGTTACTTCTGGAAAACTATATTAATACGCTTCCGGATAGTACTACGAAATCTGCATATGCTTTATTCTTTTGACTGCTGGAGGAAAGAGAATCCGTCCATTACTTCTATATCGTATTAAAGGGATATGGTATAGATCCAGCGATTGGTAATCCTTTTGCGTGTGCATTAGAGATGATTCATACATATTCACTCATTCATGATGATTTACCAGCGATGGATAATGATGATTTACGTAGAGGCTTACCAACTTGTCATAAACAATTTCAATGAAGCTACTGCAATCCTAGCAGGTGATGGCTTATTAACATACGCTTTTTGAGGTTGCTGCAAGTTCAACAGAATCTAGTGATACTGTTGTGAAATGTATTTTCAATTCTATCTAAGATGGCTGGACCAAGTGGTATGGTGTATGGACAACAGCTTGATTTAGAAGCTGAGAATCAAGAGATTGATTGGGATATGCTTCAAAGAATTCATGAACACAAGACAGGATGTTTATTAACAGCACCTTTATTAATGGCTTCTACACTTGCAAACCATGAAGAAGACATTCCTGCATGGAAGAAGATAGGATTTTCACTTGGTCTAGCTTTTCAAGTTCAAGATGATATTTTAGATATTGAATTAACTGCGAAGGAATTTGGTAAGTCAAATTCTGATCAGAAGAATCATAAGGGACTAGTGTTTCGATTTTTAGGAATTGAACGCGCTAAAGAAATGATGAACAAGTTATACCAATCTGCAATTGATGAAATCAAATCTTTAAAAAGGATTTGATTCTGCAGAATTATTGAATATGTTTATCAAACTCAAAAGACGTCGTAAGTAGGAGATATTTTCTATGGAATTAAATGAAATTCGTGACCCCGCATTTCTTAAGTCATTAAATAACAATCAACTAAAGGACTTAGCTGAGCAAATCCGTACTTTTTTGATTTATTCATTATCAAAGACAGGTGGACATTTAGCTAGTAATCTTGGGATTGTTGAGTTAATCAATTGCCTTTACATTATGTCTTTTGATTCACCAAAAGACAAGATATTATTTGATGTAGGTCATCAATCATACGTTCATAAAATTTTAACCGGTCGTGCTGATCGCTTTTTTCAACGTTACGTCAATATAAGGGGCTTTCTGGCTTTCAGAAGCGTAGCAGAGTGTACATGATGTATGGGAAGCAGGACATAGTTCTACTTCACTATCTGCTGCATTAGGTATGGCTGTTGCTAGGGATTTAAACAAAGAAGATTATAGTGTTATCCCAGTTATTGGTGATGGTGCTATCAGTAATGGTCTATCCTTAGAAGCATTGAACGAAATCGGTGTTGAGAAACGTAATATTATCATTATTTTTAATGACAATAATATGTCGATTTCTAAAAAAATGTAGGTGCGATGAATGCAGGCTTTTTCAAAAACTACGTACTTTAAAAGGATATAATACTTTTAAATCATCATTAAAGCGTTCTTTATCAGGGTAATCCGATAGGTGATGCCTTGTATAAAGGTTTAAAAGTTGTAAAAGATCTCGATGCGTGAAGCTGTAATTGATGGTGGTATTTTTTGAAGAGTTTGTTTAGATTACATGGGCCCAGTTGATGGCCATAATATTCATGATTTAATTCAAGTATTAGAAACAGTCAAAACACCATGGTGGCCCAACGATTATTCATGTTATGACAAAAAAGGGGAAAGGCTATTCTCCTTGTGAAGAAGATAGTGAGGACATTGGCATGGTGTAGGTCCTTTCAATATTGAAACAGGAAAACCATTACATGAAGTTCCATGTGGTTATACAGCATGGGGACCATTTTATGAGCCAATGTGTCGCTGAGTTTGCACAAAAGGATAAAGATATTATTTCGTTGACGCCAGCGATGATTAATGGTAGTGGTATGGGTGTCTTATTTGCAAAGTATCCAGATCGTAGTTTTGATACAGGGATCGCGGAAGAACATACAGCGACTTTTGCGGCTGGATTAGCGATTTCTGGCAAGAAGCCGTATATGTGTATCTATAGTTCCTTCTGCAACGTGCATATGATGAAATTAACCATGATATCTGTCGTATGGATTTTACCAGTTGTCATTGGTGCAGATCATGCAGGTCTTGTTGGTGGAGATGGTGAAACACACCAAGGAACATTTGATATCGGTATTCTATCCGGGTCTTCCAAATATGATTATCTCTCATCCGAAAGATGCCCAAGAAGCAAAAAGACCTATTGTATACAGCTTTTAATCAGAAACATCCGTTCGCTGTGCGTTTCCCTAAAGGAGAAGTGAAGACAGCTACTGTATGCAAAGCAAATTTAATACCAGTAGGATCTTGGGAATTATTAAATGATTCTGTTGATAATAAAGTTGCCATTATCACTTATGGTGATATGGTAAATAAGTTATTCGATAAAATAATTTCTAATAACTTACCAGTAACGGTTGTAAACGCGCGTTATATCAAAACCACTCGACTACGAAATGATTCAGTCTCTTGTCGATCGTAAACTAAAAACTATTTGTATATGAACAAGACTATAAGACAAAATGGATTAGGCTCATTGATATTACAGTATTTAAATGAGTTAGAGATTTGTCTTCCAATCAAGATTTATGGATTGCCTGACAAGTTCATACCACAAGGTACAAGTGCACAGTTACGTAAGGAATATCATATTGATATGAATACCTTCTTGGCTGATGTACAACAATATTTGTAGGAGAAAGTTATGCTGAAACACCTGTATATCAAAAACTTCATACTGATTGATGAACTAAACCCTAGATTTTTAAGTCTGGGTTTAGTGCGTTTACTGGTGAAACTGGTGCTGGTAAATCTATTATGCTAGATGCTATTTCCATCTTATGTGCAGAACGTGCAGGTGCTTCGTATATTTCAAAAAGGAAAAGAGAAAGCAATCATTGAAGGAACTTTTTGATTTATCCCATAATAAACATGCATTAGAGGTATTAGCAGAGGCTGGTTTAGAAACATCTGAAGATGTTACGTTTACAAGAGAACTATTATCTTCAGGTAAATCAGTAATTCGTATTGATCATCGCATTGTTACGTTATCACTTGCAAAAGATATTCTTAGAGATGAGATTGATATCCATGGTCAAAGAGATACAGCATATTTATTAAATACAGCAAATCATATTCGATTACTCGATACTTTCTTTCAAGTTGATGAAGAACTTAAACAAGTTAAAGAATCTTACCAAGAATATGCAAGACTTTATCAAAGAAAAAGAGAAGGCTTTTACAAAACGAATTTAATGAAAATGATTTAGAATACTTCCAATATCAAATTCAAGAAATTGAACAAGCTAATCTCAAGATTAGGCGAAGATGAAGAATTAGCTGATAAAGAAAGACAGTACAAACAAATAAAAACTCACTTGATAAATATAATCAAGTCTTTTTCACTATATGAAGAAGGATTAGCTGATTCTTTTATATGATTTACAAAAACTATGTTCAAGTTTAGGAAATGATGAGAAAACAACGGCCATTCAAACATCAATTTCTGATGCCTATTATTCTATCTCAGACAGTATTGATGAACTTCACAAACTTGTTGGTGAATATGATATGGATGAAGAAGAAATCAATGAGATGGAAGAGCGTCTCTATACAATTCAAAAAGTTAAAGAGAAAAATATGGAAACTCTATAGAACAAATTCTCTCTCAACAAGAGCAACTCAAACAACAAGTCCAGATGTTTACACATCGTAAAGAGTTTATTGAACAAATGGACAAAAAGATTGAAGCTGCACATAGTACATATCAAAAGCATGCTTCTAAGTTATCTAATATTCGACAATCACGGGCAAAAGAACTTGATGATGCAATTCTCATCAATCTAAACGAACTTATGTTACCAAACGCATGCTTTAAAACGGTTTTTACAGAATGTAATCCGAGTGAACATGGAAATGAGAATGTTGAGTTTATGATTTCCATGAATAAAGGGAAGAGCCTAAATCACTTGTTAAAACAGCCTCTGGCGGTGAATTAAGCCGCTTAATGCTTGGTTTAAAGGTAATCTTTACAAAACTACAAGGCATTCAAACTGTTATCTTTGATGAGATTGATACAGGTGTCAGTGGTCCAGTTGCGACAGCGATTGGACAAAAGATGAAGGCACTATCTAATTCATGCCAAGTCTTTGCAGTAACACATTTAGCACAGGTAGCAGCTTGTGCAGACACACATTATTTTTGTCTCAAAAGAAGACAAAGATAATAAGACAATCACACATGTGACTGAATTAGATGAAAAAGGGACGTATTGATCAGCTTGCCCTCATTTCTAGTGGTAGTATTACTGATATCTCTAAGAAAGCAGCACAAGAACTTTATCGGAGAAATCATAGCTAATGTATCACGTATATTTTCATATTGATTTAAATGCTTTTTTTGCTAATGCTGAAGTGCTATTAAATCCAGAATTAAAAGGAAAGCTGATTGTGATATCTGGTGCTACTAGACGTAGTGTTGTTTCAACTGCAAGTTATGAAGCACGTGCGTATGGTATTCATAGTGCAATGCCCGTTAGTGAAGCGCAAAAGCTTTGTAAAGACTTAATTATCGTTGAAGGACACTATACATGGTACCGCAATCTATCGGAGCGTTTTATGGAGATTGTTCGTTTCTATACAAGCCTGGTAGAACAAGCATCTGTAGATGAATGCTATGCCGATATGACTGAAGCTATCAAAAGAAATTTCGAAAGACCATTAGATCTTGCTTGGTCATTGCAAAAACAAATTTATACTGAACTTGGTTTAACCTGTTCTATTGGTGTAGCACCGAATATGTTTTTAGCCAAGATGGCTAGTGATATGAAAAAGCCTAATGGTATTACTGTCTTACGGATTCGAGATGTAAAAAGAAAAGATGTGGCCTTTACCAATTAAAGATATGAGAGGCATAGGAAATAAAACAGTTCCTTTATATGCAAGAAATAGGTATCCGAACAATTGGAGACTTAGCAAACTATAAATGATATCGCAAAACTTAGAGAAATATTAGGTAAAAATACTGATGATTACATCGAACGTGCAAAATGGTATCGATCATCGAGAGCTAGAAACAGAATGGGATGCTAAATCTATGGGCATTTCTGAGACGTTATTAGAAGATATTAATGAATATGAGGAATTAACTGGTTTAATTAGAACACTAGCTAGAACGCTCTCTAAACGCCTTAAAAAAACGCAAGTAAAGTTGGAAGTTCTATTCATATTCGTATTTGTTATTATGATTTTTAGAAATATTACACGCGCACTAAAGTTATCTTCGCCAATCTGGCGTGCTGATGAGATTTATAATGCAGCTATAACCTTGTTTGAGGATAACTGGGAAGAGGGGAAGCAGTACGCTTACTTGGCATCACAGTTGGTGATTTCTGCTGATGAAGGCTATGTTTCTTCACAACTCAACTTTATTTGATGAGGAAGCAGCATTTAAAGCTGAAACAAAAGATATTATCAATGATTTAAATGGTATGCTTGGACTTAAGAAAGCCTTTTGTTAGAGCTAGCAATCTTTTTAAAGGAGAATACTGATGAAGATTCATGATGCATTTGCTGAATATTTCACAAATATAAAAATCAACGAAGGCAAGAGCAAGCGTACAGTATCTTCTTATGAAAATGATTTAAAACAATATAGTCAGTTTTTAGATGAACAAGGTATTACAAATACTAAGAAGATACAACCAGAGCTAATTGAAGAATTTATTGCAAACCAAAGCGAATATAAAGCATCAACATCATTAGCAAGAATGACTGCTGCGATACGCTCGTTTCACCAGTTTGTGACGATGATGCATGATGAAGTAGATCCAAGCTTAAACTTGCAGGTACATAAAGGTCCTAAAACATTACCGGTATATTGTACTGTTGATGAAATTAAACTGTTAATGCAGTCATTTGACGATACAAATATCCAGGATAATCTGGACCATACACTTCTAGAGACTATCTATAGTTGTGGTTTACGAGTATCAGAAGTATGTAATCTAACGATTAATCGTGTTGACCTCGATACAGGAAAAATACGTGTACTTGGAAAGGGGGATAAGGAACGCATTGTTCCAATACCAAAAGGTAGTATTCCACTTCTAAAGCAATACGTTTCTATTACACGTGCTAATCTAGTTCAAAAAAAGACTAATATGTTCTTTATAAATCGATTTGGACGTAAGATTACTAGTAAATATGTGGAATTATTATTACAACGTAAATGTGTCGAACTTGGTTTTAAGAAGCATATTACACCACATAAACTAAGACACAGTTACGCAACACATATGTTACAAGGTGGTGCTGATTTACGAAGTATTCAAGAGATTCTAGGCCACAGTAATATACAGACTACGGAAATCTATACGCACGTACAAAATAAACAATTATTTGATGCGTATAGTAAATTTAATCCATTAGCATCACAAGACTTAGATATTCCAAAGAAGAAGGATGAGTAAACGCTACTGATGATACTCATCTTTTTATATTTATTTAAATCGCATAACATACATTATGCGAAGTTACTTTGATATTAAAAAGAAAAGACACTCGTTTGAGTGCCTTAGAGCTTACTTAACTAATTCCTTTAAGTTCTTAGCTGCTTTGAATCCAGGAACCTTTGATGCTGGAATCTTAATTGTTTCTTTTGTTTGTGGGTTGATGCCTGTGCGAGCTGCACGTGTCTTAACTTCAAACTTACCAAAACCGGAAATATCTACACGACCACCATCTTTTAAAGTACCTGATACTGTATCAAATACTAAATCGATAATCTCTGCTGCTTCTTTCTTAGTTAGGTTGTGCTTTTCAGCTACTAATTCAGCAATACTCTTCTTATTTAATGTTTCTGCCATTTTAATTTCCTCCTAATATGTTTGTATTTTTACTATAGTTTTTTATAGCACATTCAATATTGACATTTTTGTTTATATGTGCTACATACTAACTTTATATAAATCTTTGTAGTAAATTTTTGTAAATCATTTTCAGTCAGATCTTTAACACCTGAAGCATTCTTATGACCGCCACCATGGTATTGATTTGCAATTGTATTTATGATTGCTGTTTTAGAACGTAATGAGCCATCATATAGTTTGTGTCCATCTACAGTTTTCTCTGTAAAGATAACCCAAATTGAAAACTCTTTTCACATGTCCAATCTCATCAATACGATTACGTGCTGATGAAGCACTAATATTGTATTCATGCTGATAGCTTCTGGAATGATTACATATGCTAAATGTTCACCATGTAACTGTGTATTAGAACGAATCCAATTACTGAAAATGGAATGTTTTGTAACTAACATCAAATAACTCACGATTTAGTTCTGGAATTGCTAGATTATATGATGCTAATTTTGCTGCCATTTCTAGTGTGTGTTGTGTTGTATTACTTGTTCTAAAGCATAAGGTATCTGTTAATAGCCCCTTATATAGGTATGTTGCAATCTCATGATTCATAATCTGATTTTCACAGTTTGCAAAGAAACTTGTGAGAATTTCTACAAGTAGCAGCTGCTTCTTCACAGACATAATTCTGAGTTCCATATGGATCAAGATTTGGATGATGATCGATTTTACATTACTTGTTTTTGCAAGTGCATAGCGTTGATCATCAATACGTTCTTTGTTTCCAGTATCTAAAACAATTGCAATACTAGTACGGATTGTATCTTCATCAATAGTATCAGATGGAGGATAAACAGTTTGATCGGTTGTCTCCGCCCCTAATCTATATACCCTCTTCTCTGGAAAGTTTGTTTTAATCCAACTACATAAGTCCATTTTGAGAGCTTAGAGCATCAGCAATCGGGATGCGTATGTCTATATAATGTAATGACATCTGCATTCTCAATTGTCTTTAATATTGCCTTAAAATCGAGATTCATTATAGTCCTAACAATCTAACTGTATCGCGTGCAATTACAACTTCTTCGTTTGTAGGAACGATCCATACTTGTACCTTTGAATCAGGCTTTGAAATGAGGCATTCTTTACCATGAATTGTAGCATTTAGTTCATAATCAATGCTCAAGCCTAGCGCTTCTTCCATAGCTTTTAAGATACGTTCTCTGCATGCGTCATCATTTTCGCCAAGACCTGCTGTAAATGCAATTGCATCTACGTGTCCTAATTGGAAGTAATAGCCACCAACAACATTAATAACACGATTTGTATAGAGTTTTTCCAGTTAAAAATACCACGTGGATCACCAGCATCAATAGCTGCTTGAACATCACGAGCATCAGAACTGATACCTGAGATACCTAACATACCAGACTTCTTATTTAAATATGTATCCATATCATCTGGTGTGCATCCTAACTCTTCATCATGTAGAATACAACAGTTGGATCAATGTCACCACAACGAGTACCCATCATAATTCCACCCTAATGGTGTTAATCCCATTGATGTATTTAACACTTTACCATTCTTGATAGCAGTGATTGAGGCACTCGTTACCTAGGGTGACATGTAATCATGTTTAATGTATTAACATCCTTACCCATTAATTCAGCAGTACGACGATTAACATATTGATGGCTTGTACCATGGGCACCATAACGACGAATCTTATAATCTGTATACCATTCATATGGTACTGGGAACATATATGATTCTTCTGGCATTGTCTGATGGAATGCTGTATCAAATACAAATACATGTCCAATATTTGGTAAAGATTCCTTGAATGCTCTATAACATACTAAGTGTGCTGGGTTATGTAATGGAGCTAGTTCACCATATTCTTCAACAATCTTTTCAACTTGTTCATCTACAACTACCGACTGATCAAATGATGAACCACCTTGTACGATACGGTGACCTGCACCCTTGATTTCATCAAGATTTTCTACAATACCAAGTTCTGTTAATTTATTTAAAAGTATATCAACAGCTACTTTATGGTTTGGAATTGGAAGCTCTACTGTTTCCTTTTTACCATTGTACTTGATAGTGAACGCACCCATCTGTTGACCAATACGTTCTGCCTGTCCGCTAGTTAATACGGTTTCACTTGGCATATCAAATAATTGAAACTTTAGTGATGATGATCCTGAATTTACTGAAATGACCTTACTCATATCTTCCTCCTTAATCAATTTCTGTATCTAAGCATTGGTCGATTAATTTAACAACCTCTGCTGAACCAACCTTTCGAATCTTTTTCATATAGCTTGCATCGTTTCGTGTAAGAAGCATGCATACTTAACTTTTCTTCATAAGAATCTAGTTCAATACGACAGCGCTTGATAGTATCATGAATCGCTGCACGTGATGTGTTTACTAGTTCACTGATTTCCTGCAATGATAAATCATCACGGAAATAGAAGTTACATATCTCCTGCTGCTTTTGTGTTAATAACTTTTCATAAAAGTCTAATAAACTGTTGTAATATAACTTACTTTGCATTTTCTAGTCCTTCTGAAATGCTATATAAATATGCATCTAAGTCAAATGGTCGTAAGTCTGTAGGCTGTTCACCTAACCCTAAATAATATACAGGAATGTGTAGTTTATGCTTAATCGCAATTACAATACCACCCTTCGCTGTACCATCCATCTTTTGTTAAGATAATACCGCTTAAATTAGTCGCTTCTGCGAAAATTTGTGCTTGAGATAAACCATTTTGTCCGGTCGTTGCATCTAATACCAGCCATGTATTATGTGGTGCACCAGGAATTTCTTTTCGATGCAACACGATTCATCTTAGATAACTCATTCATTAGATTTGCTTTATTCTGTAGGCGTCCTGCAGTATCGCATAATAAGATATCTATATTATTTTCTATTGCATAACGACATCCATCAACAATTGCTGCACTATGATCTCCATTCTCAATTCCTTTGATACAAGGAACACCTAAACGTTCACCCCACTTAGCAAGTTGGTCAATTGCACCAGCACGGAACGTATCCGCTGCTGTAAACGCAACTGTTTTACCTTGGTCTAAAAACATGCGTGCAAGTTTAGCAGATGTTGTTGTTTTTCCAGAACCATTGACACCTTCTAATAAGAATACAGTCGTACCCTTCTCATTAAATGAGATTGGTTTATCAGGTGTTGCTTCATAAATTTCCTTCATGGTTTCAAGTAAAAAGTTCATTGCCCACTTGAATGTAATCGAAGGATATTCAGAACACTTTAACTTCATCTGCTCGCAGATATAATCAGCTGTTTCAATTCCAACATCACTTTCTAAAAGGATAATCGTTAACTGTTCAAGAAAGTCATCATCTACCCCTTTGTATTTATATTGCATTTGGTTTAATTGATCACCAAACGTTTGTTTTGATTTTTAAAACCAGAAAGATATGTAGCTTTATCATCTTTTTAGAGAAGGCTTCTTTTAGCTTATCTAAAAAACTCATGCTCGTACCTCCTCATTTGTAGCATCTGCCATACTGAGTGCATCATGTAAGGCAACCTTTAACATCTGTGATACACCTTGGTTTTGCATTGTTACACCATAAAAGTACATCAGCATTTTTCCATTGTACCCGGACGATGTGTAACAACAATAAACTGTGTCTGTGTGTATAGTGATGTAGTATTGTGCAAAACGTTCAACATTACCTGGGTCTAACGCTGCCTCAACCTCATCAAGAATTACCATAGGTACAGGTTTAATCTTTAATATCGCAAACAGTACACATAACGCAATTAAACTCTTTTCACCACCAGAGAATAACATGTTATTTTGAACAGCTTTTCCTGGAGGCTGTGCATCAATATCAATACCTGTATTCAAAATATCAGAAGGATCTTGTAATGTAAGAACTGCTTTACCACCACCATAAAGAGCACGGAAGATGTCATTAAACTCTGCGTTAACTTGATCGAAAGTTTCCTTTAAACTGACGCTTCATGACTGTATCCATCTCATCAATTGCATGCTAAAATCTTATCAACACTTTCTGTTAATTCCGCAATCTGATTTTTAATGTTTCATAACGTTCGTTTACTTCGTTATATTCCTCTGGAGCGTTCATATTGATATTGCCAAGACGTTCAATATCTGCACGCAATTGTGCAACTTCTTCCTTTGCGTTTTCTATCTGTTCATCAGTTACCTTCGTCTTAGCAAATTCATATGTTAACTGGTATTCACTTGCAAGTCTTTGAAAGCAAGACTCCATACGTGTTTCAAGTTTTCCTCGATCAACCTTAATCGCATTTGCACTAGCTTCTGTAGTACTTAATTCTTTACGCATTTGACGAGTTTGTTGTTCTCTACGTTCTGCTTCTTGGTTAATCTGATATCTTTGTTCACGCTTTGCCTTTCATATCATTTTGTGATCGTATCACGTTCTAGATATGCTTGGTTTAAGCGTACAATTAATTCTTCTGTATGAGATTCATCACTATCATGACTTAATCCCTTAGGATCTAATAATGCTAAGTCGTTCTTTAACTTTTCAAGTTTAGCTTTCTTAGCATCAACGACAGGTTCAAGTGCCGCAACTGCATAGCGTTTTTCACTCATCGCTTGCGCTGCTTTATCACGAGCTTCGTTAGCTTGATTTAAAGCCTTTGTCGCAAGTTCTAGACGTGCAGATTCCGCATCAATTAACGCATTGATTTCTTCTGCTTCCTTACGCATAGTCATAATATTTGTATCGTGACGTGTCTTTACCACCGGTCATAGAACCACCACGGTGAATTACTTCTCCACTAAGAGTTACAATCTTGTATAAGCGCTTTGGTTAATGTAGATAATTCATTACCAGCTTCCATGTCCTCTACAACAAGAACATTATTTAATAAGCTTGTAATTACTGGTTCAAACTGATCATTATTCTTTTACAAAAGTCTGCCGCAACACCTAAATATCCTTTGTATTCTGACAGATAATTTGATTATCTTGAGATACATAACGTGGTGTACATACTGTTAAAGGTAAGAATGTTGCACGACCAGATTGGTTACGATTTAAGAAACGAATCGCATCACGAGCAGCCTGTTCATCAACTGTAACGATATGATTCATCATTGCACTCAAGGCAGTTGAAACTGCTTCTTCATAACCATTTTCAACCTGTAATACTTTGTCCAATTACACCTAAAATACCGGATAAAGCATTCTGGTTATCCATAATAGAACGAATACCTTGTTGGTTATTGAATGGATTACGCATTAACTGATCGATAACGTTCTTTCTGTTTTCTAGTGAACGTAAACGATTGGCTGCTTGGTCATATTCACTACGTTTATCAACGATATTTGCAGCTGCTGCACTTAATTGTTGTGAGTATAAACGAATTTCAGTATTCAAATCATCTAAGCGCCTTTGACGGTCTTCATACTCAACTCTAGCTTCTTCAATTAATCCAGCTAGTTGTTTAGCCTTCTGTTCATTTGTACCAGTTTCTACGATATACTTACGCTTTTCATCAAGCTCTGCACGACGTGCTTCTAAACCTGCAATTTCATTGAACTTTTCATTAGTTCATCTTGCAAGTCATTAATTTCACGGTCTAATATAGAAATCTGTCTTCTACTTTCAGAGAGTTTCTGTTTCGTTGATTTGAATATCTGTCGAAAAACATTGTTGTCTTTGTTTCAATATCAAAGAGTGCTTTCTTTGCAGTCTCAATATCTGCGTGGATACTTTCAATATCTTGTACTAATACGGAGATTTCAATTTCTTCTAAACGTTTCTTCTTTTTCACGGTAAATCTCTGCTTTTTTCTGACTTGTCTCTTTAATGGAGAAACCTGCTTTTCAAGTTCAATTAAAAATATCGTTAGAACGATCTAAATTTGCCTTTGTTCTTTCTAGTTTTGATAAAGACTCTAGCTTTCTTTTTTTATACTTTGCTACACCTGCAGCTTCCTCAAAGATACCACGACGTTCTAAAGAGGCTTTGCTTCCGCAAAAAGATAAGACATTACCTTTGGGAGATAATACTTGAAACTATCTTTACCAAGACCTGTGTCTAAGAAAAGATCAACAACATCCTTTAAACGTACATTTTACGATTAATTAAATACTCTGCTTCGCCAGAATCACGAAAAGACGACGTGTTACTTCAATCTCGTCTTTGTCATCATTTAAAATATGATTTGTATTGTCAAACACTAAAGTAACTTCCGCCATATTAACTCTATGACGGTCAGCGCTACCGCAAAAATAACATCATTCATTTTATCGCCACGCATACTCTTAGCACTTTGTTCACCAAGTACCCAACGTACTGAGTCAGCGATATTTGATTTACCACAACCATTAGGACCTACAATACCAGTAATCGGATGATCAAACTGAATAACTGTACGATCCGCAAAAGGACTTAAATCCTTGCATTTCGATTCGCTTTTAGAAACATAAAATCTCCTTAAATCTCTAAAAATATTATAACAAAATAGCCCCTCTTCTAACCACAAAAACGGGAAATTTAACAAATTTTAATTGAAAAATAGCCCTATATTTTATGGGCTGTTTTAGAAAACTTATTTGTTCTTTAATTGTTCTAAAATCTTTTCTAATAGAACTGTTTCGTCGCTCTTTACAGGAGCAGCTTCTTCCTTCACTTCTGGCTTTTTGAGCTTGTTGATACCCTTAACCATAACGAATAATACTAGTGCTAATAGGATGAAGTTGATTACGGATGAAATGAATGCACCAATCATTGGGTTAACAGCACCTAAACGAATTACAACACTTGAGAAGTCAACCTGGAATACAACACCTACTAATGGGTTAACGATGTTGTCGATGAAATGACTTGATAATAGCCTGGAATGCACCACCAATGATGACACTCAATTGCCATGTCCATTACGTTTCCACGTAACGCAAACGCCTTAAACTCTTCAATAAAAATTCTTCATGTTATTTTATCCTCCAATATAGATTTTATGTTGATGGTTTCATCATCTAGAATCAAGTAACTTCCCATGCAGAATGGGTTATCCGTTTTAAAGGCTGATGACTCTAAGATTGAAAACCTCGCTAGCATTATACGCTATTTCGTAAACGATTGCTATGTAAATCACTCATAAATTTTAAATTTTGTTCTTTTAGTGAAACGATCTTTAATATGCATTAAGGTACGTTTACCGTAAATAAGCTTATAAACTGGGGCTTGAAAGCCATATCGCTCTTCAAAAAGCATCAAGTGTTTTTCTATCTGAAAGTCATTCATTTTTCTTCAGAAAGAATCACTCCCTTTATACCCGGAATCGATAATAAATATGCAATTGCATAAGAATTTACAACATTGAGAGTCATACCACCAATACAATCAATTAGTTTATTATTAAAGTCTCCAGCTTGTGAAAGTACAGTATTAACTAGTGTAGTAGTACCCTCTTGTGATTCATGAATTACTGGAGTAACTGTATCGTTTTTCAACTACGTTTAAGTAGTTATCTACAATCAAATACTCTAGGTTTCTTAGTTTGGATAATATATTTGTAATTTTCGATCGAAAAATATTCTCTGTCTGATAGTGATATTCTTGTTTACCTTCTCGTACATGTTGTATAGCACGTAAATCATCTAATTTTTCTAAAAGCAAGTCTACGGGTTTCATTGATAACACTTACCGGTAGGAAGATATTCTCGATTTCACCCGTAAATTTCGTGATTCGATATGCAAAGGCACCCTGTTTTTGCTAAACCAGCTTCTATCTTCTCCTTTGATAATGGAGCGTTTTTCGCTTGTTCTAGATTGATTGAACTTTCTTGTACAACAGTATGTTCCCCATCAGAAATACTAGCTTTTAATGGATGTCCTATTTTAGCCTCTGTAGAAACAGTAATATTTACAAGTCTTCTGTATTCTTCAATGTTATGTTGTACTTCATCTAGTAGTCTAGTATCAGTTGTCTTATGTAACTTTTGACCTTTTTTAGGTCTACCTTCCTTACATTCTAAAGTCACTATTTGACCTGGATTAGCACTATTTACCAATAGATTTTTTGGTCATAGATTTTAACTGCAGTTAGCCAATATCCTCCGGTTCACTGGAGAATACGCAAACCATCATGTTGATAAAGTGGTTTTGATAGTTTTACCTTAACTTTACCTCTTATAGAAGTCAAGAACTTCACCAATCATAATACCTTGGTGATTTGGACGATACTGGCTCATGCGCTTAGTTACATCATCATGGAATAAATGTCCTTCAGAAAAACCACGATTAAACATCAGTTTTAACTCTTCCTGACGTTTCTTAGTAACACGATATGGTTCATTTCTATAATATGCATCGATAGCTTCACGGAAAGTTTTTGTAATTAGCTAAACATATTCAGGTCGTTTCATACGACCCTTCAATTTTAGGCTACTAACTCCCTGCTGCTAATAGCTTTTGGCAATTGATCAATTACATTTAAACTTTGGACTAAGGATATATTCGCCTTCTTCAAATTCGGTACCATCTTCCTTATAGTATTTCATACGGCAACATTGAGCACACATTCCACGATTAGCACTACGTTGTTTGGTGACAACACTAAACTGACATTGTCCACTATAGCTAATACAGATAGCTCCATATGCGAATACTTCGATATCCATACCACTCTTACATGCTTTTTCAACTAATTCAATCGGTGACTCACGTGCTAATACAACACGCTTAACACCTTTGGGTTTTCATATACTCAATACCGGACATATTATGGATATGCATTTGGGTTGAACAATGTACTTCAAAATCAGGAAAACATGTTCGAACATAATGAAATAGACCAAAATCTTGAATTAATAGTGCATCTACGTCATGATCATATAAGAATTGAATTTGGTCTTTTGCAGCTTCAATCTCAGGTTCGTAAAGGATAGTATTCATCGTGACATATACTTTCACCCCACGAATATGACAATATCGTACTGCTTCAACCAGTTCTTCTCTTGAAAAGTTACCTGCAAAAGCACGAGCCGAAAAAGAATTAAGTCCTAAATAAACTGCATCACATCCAGCTTGTACAGCCGCAATCAACGCTTCCATATTTCCTGCTGGTGCAAGTAATTCAGTTTTTTTCATAATACCTCCTTAATCTTTTGATACTCGTATACAAGTTCTCAAGTCTCATCTTTGCATTTGCAGCAGAAGTACTTGGCAAACGAATATGTGTAAATCCAAAATGAATATATTGTTCATACAAAGCAGCGGCTTTCTTACCAGTAGTAACAATCAATTCAATATGTGTTTTTCGAACTAGTCCAGCAATATCATTTGGTATTACATTCTTGATAGAAGAATCTGATGAACCTTCTATCGTACAAGAATGAATTACATCCCACATTGCTAGATGATGTTTATGACAAAATGATACATGGTCTGTAATTTCTTCATTGAATAAAGCCTCCATCACAGACCAAAAATCGATTTGTTTTATTTGCATAGTACATCATATCTTTTTCTACTAATTACAGATGGAAAAGAACCTAATATTAGTACCTTAGATTGTTCATCGTAGATTGGCTCCAATGGATGAACAACTTTTTATTTTAACACTGGCTTTCATCAAAAATATTTAGCCAATCCACCAATGGATGTTTCCTTTAAACTCATCGGAATACAATTTCCTGTTTCCTTCATTGTTTCAACGATTGTATCAAAAACTAACCTTATGAGTAGCACTGAACTTTATTCATATGAATCGCTCAGGTTCGCTGCATCAATAGCACGTAAGATACCTTGTGAATTAGCGTTCAATACACGGAATCATGACGTATCCCATGACTGGATCACATGTCAAACCCAAGTGATGTTCAATACCAATCTCAGCCGCATATTCAATATCATTTAGATTTCCACCTAAGATATACGCAAACGCAGCACTAGCCATCGCCACTGCAGATCCAACTTCAGCCTGGCAACCACCCTACTGCACCAGAAATTGTTGCATTATGTTTGATTAAGTTACAAAGATACCACCAATCGCAAGCGCATCAATCATCTTATCTTTTTCAATCTCTAAATCATGAATACAATGATATGTTAACGCTGCGATAACACCACATGCACCTAATGTAGGTGCTGTAACTACTTTATGTGTATCCGCATTTTCTTCACCAGCAGCGTAAGCATAACTCATTAATTTTAAATCCTTTGCGTACGAACTCGTACTCTCTAAACTTTCTGTATATAACTTACGTGCAACACGTTGCATTTTTAACTTACCTGGTAATGTTCCACCTTCAGCTGTAATACCAGAATGAACACAATTAACTTCTGCGTCTACAATCTCTGAAAGATATTCACGTAAATTTGGTTCATAAGAATAGATATATGAGAGTAATGTCTCATTTCTATCCTGTAATACTTGTTTAATATCTTTTAGTGAATTTTCTTGATATACTTCATCGTTCCAATCAAGATCTTTTTCAACGATACGGATACTGCCACCACCGATGGAGAATACTGTCCAACGATGTTGTAATTCATGCTTGTCATTATATGCACGAATATAGAATCCATTCGGGAATTCTTCTTCCCATTCTAGAGAGAAGATTACTTTAACTTCACCTAGTAGTGTCTGTTCGATAATCGCATCTGTATGATGTCCTTTTCCGGTTAAGGATAAAGAGCCAAATAACTCAGCTTCATAGTAAGGAAACGCACCAAATGTTTCGTTGAAGAGCTTGCATGCTCTCTCTGGTGCTAATGTATGTGAACTACTTGGTCCACGTCCGATTTTATATAGTTCTTTAATTGATTGCATGTTAACTCCCATTCTTTAACAAGAACTGCTCAAAACCATTCTTAGGTTCAATACGTCCAGCTTTGATACCTTGCTCTAATGTCGCAAGTTCTTCTAAATATCGCAATAATGTCTTTGACTGCAGATGGTAACAACTTTCTAAGCCTTTTTTGATTGCCCAATCATCCGCATGTAATCTTGTCGCAATCATACTATCCGATAAACCACGTTCATAGAGTTTCTTGATATTGTATAAACTACGTAGTTTACTTGCAAGCATGCAATCATCGCAACATAGTCATAACGCGCTTGTAACATTTCATCTACTGCAAGTAATGTAGACGATAAGTCATGCGCTACAAATGCATTACTCATTCTAAAGATATTTAAGTCCGCATTCATCGGTACAATATGCATAATATCTTCAAGATTAAGTTCTTTTTTCCATAAAGATCAATCTTAACAAGTGCGTTATGGAACTTTAACGTATCATTACTCACCCGTTCTAATAACTCTGTACGAGCTTCACGCGTCAGTTTATATTGATGTTCTTTTAACTTATCATCAACATACTTCTCAAACTCCCAAGGTTTCATCAGTTCAAATTTAACAACCCTAGTATCATAAGTAGTAAGAAGTTTATACTCCTTCTTTCTCGTATCAGCAGAGAATGTATGACAATAAAATACGAGTAAAGTATTTGGATTTGGATTCTTTAAATAAGCTTCTAAAGATTTTTAAACGTTGTTCTTTTTCTTGTTCTTGTTTATCAGTTTCTTTCTTACCAGTTTTTGTACTAGCACGTAAGAAATGTGGTTCTTTGATAATAACTGCTTTTTTAGCTGTATCATCAAATAACGAAAAAGTATCACAAGCCATTAAAAGCCTCATCAAATCGGAATGTCTTCGCATTTGATGCATCAAAGGTTGTGACATAGTCTTTATCAATAGAGAACTCTTTTTAAAAGAGTAGCTAAACGCTCCTCTTGTCTAAACACATCTTTTCCACTCAATAAATATACTGTCATATGCTAGTTAATTATAACAATTTTTCCCGCTTGATGTTAGAGCGAAATGCTTATGAAAGATACTAAAAACGAAATATCACCATAACTACCAGTATCTAACAACACAATTCCCCTTTTCTTCAAATCTTTAATCACTGTACGAGAAGGTAAATGACTATTTAGATAAGGTTTATTTATGGAGATACACAGCTGAGTTTGTATATGATCAAATAATTCCGGAGGATTTGCACTGCTCGAACCATGATTTTGCAGAATCATCACATCAATATTTAAGTTATCATAATGATTTTAAAAATAAGTAATATCATTTTTGATCAAGATATGTAAACACAAGAAACATAAGTCCATCATAATTGAAATACCAGATGGAATGTTCTGTATTCATTGGTTTAATTGTTTTACAACTGCACTATCTGGACTAGATATCACATCAATTCCTTCTATTTCGTCTCTGAATCTATTAAATGATGTATATATGTTATCCCTTTTGCATATAAATAACTTTGTAAATCTTTGTCTATTACTATATCTTTCAGAGATAATACTGTAGCTTTATTTGATAGTGAAGGTTTTAAAATAATGTTAGTATTTTTAGGATTGTTTAATACTGTAACTTCTGATAGTGGATGTATTGCGGATAGCCCCTAGCATCAATACCAACATAATACTAAGACAATACAGATCTAAACGTCTTATGTCTTTTAAACTTCTATACATAAGTAGTGGAAATACTATACCAATACCAAAGATATTTCCATAAAAGCTTAATTGATTGAATTTTTACAACTGTTTTAGATACAATCGCTACTAGATGAATTATATCAAATCCAGTCCACAATTGAACAAATCCCAGTACCCATGTAAAACCCATAAAATAACGTAAGGCTGGATAAAACAATAATGATAAAATTTGAATGAAATGATTTGATACTACATACCCTACGACTATCATAGCTGTCAGTATCTTACGTTGTGATGTTGTAAAATAAGTTTTGTAAGCGATATATGAGTGGTATTTGGAATGATAAAGAATAAATTGCATTCGGATAGATGACTAATAAAAACAATACTCGAAAAAGTATTTTTACTCTTGTTGGTATATCAAAAACTGTAATAATGCATACGATAACGAATACACTAACACAATCGGATAATGATAAAAAGATATTTAAAACAATTAAGCATAGAACTTTGATAATTTTTACGTTGTTGCTGTGTAGTAAAAAATTTGATGACATATAACAATGACCATATACCTGCAACATACGAAAAACCACTTTGTTCATAAATATCCGTGATATCAATTCCTTTACTTTTTAATGCGAAAGATAATCTGATAAAGCATTTCTTTCCGTAAATTATCTACTAACTTTGTCTATTTTGTTTTGAATCCAAGAACGTAAAGTAAAAACGTTGTTGAATTATCGTTATTTCTGACTGATAGTATAGCCACTAAACTCGTTTTCTTTTGCCCACTGATATATATGAAAATCCATAGAATTTGAGAATCATACTCAAAATGAGTGAATATGATTACTCACTTCTACTTCAGCGTCAAATGGTAATGTTGAAGTTGTATATACAACTATTCTATTTTCTCTATTTTTTCGATAATGGCATAGTTACTTTTACATCGATAATCCGATAAACATCCGATTTCAGCAAATCAAACCTTGGAAGATATGTAATACATAAAAATAAAAACTAAGCCACAGACAACTTCTTACACTATGATGTCAGAAACCAGTATAAAAATACATAGAAGTATTACATAAAAATTTGAATGGTCCTTGCATAGATAGACATAGTAGATACATCAATAAAACAAGTAATGGATTATTTATGATTCCCTTCATAAGCAGATTTTATCTTTTAATGAAAATCAAACTTTGCTTGGCCAATACCTTTTACCTTCATTAATTCCTCTAAGGAATGAAATAGTCCATATTGGTTGCTGATAATCGATTATTGCTTGCGCAGTCTTTTCACCGATTTTAGGAATTTGTAGTAAAGCATTTAAATCAGCAGTATTAATCGATATGAGATTGATTTGTTTCTACCTGTCTTTGCAGGTATCGTTAAAACATCTTTATCATGTAGTACAGTCGCAAGATTTCAAACTTGAAATATCAGCGTCAGTCGTTAAACCTACGAAAGTGATAAGTTCCTCAAGCGTTGCGTATGGTTTTAATGAAATAACACCATCTCGTAATACCGCTCCATGTACAGTTACATGAATCGTAGATCTTGTATATTGATGAATATCGATGATTTGAAATTGACCTGAAAATAGAATTAATAGAGATAAAAACAGTAAGTATTAGTCTCATATGACCTCCATCACTGTATTTGTAATACTGTTTCTAATTTCCTTACTTAATCTTTAAGATTTCAACAGAATAAGGATTTGCAA
>BNJV01000731.1_pt1 | contig 66943 bp, 92 predicted proteins | sample 8540591 | NCBI WGS metagenome assembly BNJV01 (sample SAMD00202457, study PRJDB9452) | human saliva metagenome | host: Homo sapiens
TTTTTGTACTGCCCCCAAAAAGTTAGACAATTAATTTATTCAAAAGGATTTAGTTCTGTATTGTACAGGACTGAGTCCTTTTAGTTTTACCTTAATTCGTTTGTTGTTGTAGTAATCAATATAGTCTACAATAGCTTGTTCCAAGTGCTCAAGTGACTGAAACGTATTCTCATAACCATAAAACATTTCAGACTTAAGAATGCCAAAAAGATTCCATCATGCCGTTGTCTGGGCTGTTTCCCTTGCGTGACATAGATGCTTGAATTCCTTTATCTCTAGGAACCGATGATAAGAATCGTGTTGGTATTGCCAGCCTTGATCACTATGGAGAATTGTATTTTTCGTAATGGTTCTCTGTAAAGGCTTGTTCTAGCATAGCTTTCATTTGTACTAAGTTCGGCGAAGTAGAAAGATTGTAGGAGATAATTTCGCTGTTAAAAGCCATCTAAAACTGGTGATAAAGTAAAGCTTTTTGAGTACTTGCTGGAATGGCAAAATTCTGTCACATCTGTGTAGCACTTTTTCCATTGGTTTGGCTGCTTTCAAATTGGCGTTGAATAAGGTTATCTGCTTTCTTGCCAACGTCTCCTTTATGAGAAGAATATTTTCGTTTCTGTCGCATTTTAGCTTGTAAATTGAGTACTTTCATCAAGCGTTGAACTCTTTTCTGATTTACCAGATAACCACGATTTCTTAGTTCTAAATGAATCCGACGATAACCATAATTTCCCTTATGTTCGATAAAAATGGATTGAATTTCAGCTTTAAGCTCTTGGTCCTTATCTGGTTTGTCTAGCTGTTTCAAGTGATAGTAGTAGGTCGAACGAGCTAGTTTAATGGCTTTTAGAAGAATATCTAACGAAAACTCAGTAATTAATTCTTGAACAATTTCTGTCTTTCTTCTTTCTTTTCCTCCTTCAATCGGAGTTCTCTCAACTTTTTAGGATGGCATTCTCCGCTCTCAGGTACTCATTTTCTGCTTGAAGACGTTCTAATTCTGTCATATCTTCAGGTCTCGTTTTTGGCTTACGTCCCATTTTAGGTATTCTCCCTCTTGTTTTTCTCAACAATAGTATACCCGTTTTTCTTGTATTGTGCTAGCCAATTAAGAAGTATCGTACGACTTGGGAGGCCGTATTCAGAGAAACTCTATCTTTAGTCCAGCCTTCATGTAAGACTTTATGAATCATTTCTTGTTTTTAAATCAGAGAATAGTAACGATTTTTCCTTTTTGACGAACTCTATTCCGTAACGATCAATCAATTTAATCATGTACCTAATATTAGAATTATAGCATATTGAATCTAGAACAGTACATTAGGGCTGCTAAAAATATTTCTAGAAATAAGTTTGATTTTCCTAATCGAATTGTTGATATCTTATTTGAATCTACTATAGTGTTTTTCTATTTAATCTGCTACACAACAAAATTATAGCAGATTGAATCTAGAATAGTACATTAGGGCTGCTAAAAATATTTCTAGAAATAAGTTTGACTTTCCTAATCGAATTGTTTATATCTTATTTCAACCACTATATTTATCCCAAATTTATTTGACAGCTTCTCTAAGCTATAGCCTTGTTTTCTAAGTTCATAGATCTGAACTTTATCATCATAAGTTAATTTCATATAAATACCCCAAAAAGTTAGATTTTTCTGTCTAACTTTTGGGGTGCAGTCTCATTATAACTGATACAATGCGTTTTTGATTATAAAAGACTTTTGCCCCTACCTTTTCTAGGCGTTTAGAACCTTGTCTAAAAATTCTTTAAGACGAGGATGTTGTGGGTTATCAAAGATTTGGTCGGGTGTTCCGTCCTCGAGGAATTCCCCATCGGCAGTAAAGATGACACGATTGGCAACCTTGCGAGCAAATCCCATTTCGTGGGTTACGATGATCATAGTCATGCCTTGTTCAGCCAATTCCTTCATAACGTTAAGAACGTCGCCGACCATCTCAGGGTCAAGGGCGGAAGTTGGTTCGTCAAAGAGCATGATATCAGGGTTCATTGCTAAACCGCGAGCGATAGCCACACGTTGTTTTTGTCCACCTGATAGACTTTCAGGATTTGGCATTAGCCTTTATCAGCAGAGTCCAACTTTTTCAAGAAGTTCCATTCCCAATTTTTCAGCTTCGGCCTTAGTCATCAACTTATGCTCTACTGGATGCGAAAGTGATATTTTCCAATACCGTCATGTGGGGAAAAAGATTGAAGTGCTGGAAACACCATTCCGACATTTTTCACGAACGTGGTCCACGTTGGTTGCTTTATCCGTCAAATCATAACCATTAACCGTGATATGACCTTTTGTACCTTCCTCAAGGAGATTCAAGCTACGCAAGAAAAGTTGATTTACCTGAACCAGAAGGTCCAATGATACAAACAACATCTCCCTTCATAGAATTTTGCTGAGATTCCTTTTAAGGACTTTGTTTTTACCATATTGTTTATGTAAATTATCGACATCGATTTTTTAATTTAGCCATTATTGAATCCTCTTTTTCTAAGCGTTTTGCAAGTCTAGTAAGAAGAGTGATAATCACAAGATAGAAGACTGCGAGAATTGCATACATTTTGAAACTTTGGTAGTTACGAGCAATGATAATCTTACCAGTCTGGAAGAGTTCGACTAAACCGATTGCAGATACGATAGTTGTATCTTTCAGAGCGATGACAAATTGGTTGACGAAGTTTGGAAGCATAGTTTGGTTGCTTGTAGGCAAAGACAATCTTACGCATGGTTTTTACTGTAAGAGATACCAAGGCTTCGACTAGCTTCCATTTGTCCGATAGGAACAGCCTTAATACCACCACGAACAATTTCAGCGATGTAGGCAGCTGAGTTTAGGGAGAGGGCGATTGTACCAGCGACAAAAGTCATTGATTGGACTCTGTTGGCCTGTAAGAGATTCGATAAAGTTAGGAACTCCCCAGAAAATAAAGGCAGCAAGAATCATCAATGGAATACCACGAATCACATCGACAAAGATTTCTGAAATAAGACGAAGTGATTTATAAGGACTAACGCTAAACATACCAAAGATAATCCCGATAACAATCGCAATTGCAAAGGAAATCAAAGCTAGAGAAAGGGTAATTCCAAGTCCACTTAAGAGTTGTTTGTAGTTGTTTTTTTCAACAAGCCCCAAGATAGTAGTTTCGTCAACAGTTGATGATTCACTTGTTGAATCAGTTGCAAAGTATTTATCAAGAATCTTTTTGGAACTCACCACTTGCTTTTAAGATTTGCAAGACCGTTGTTGAACATTTCAATCAATTCAGGATTGCTTCCCTTTTTGACTGCAAAAAGCAGTTTCACCGATTGGAGTACCTTTCGATTGGTGTTTTTAATTTTTGCCCTTGACTGATAGAGTATTTAAGAACTGGTTCGTCATCCATTACGGCGTCAATTGAACCTGTGTTCAAGCTGTCATACATAGATAGAACCGTCTGCAAAGGTTTTAATTTTTATAACCATATTTGCTTTTGATTTTTCAGTTAGGAAGGTTTGAGAAGCAGTACCGTTTTTTTACACCAACGGTTTTTACCATTCAAATCTTCATAAGAAGAAATGGTACTTGATTCCTTAACTCCAAGAATAGTATTAGCTGTATAGTAAGAATCAGAGAAATCAAAGGTTTCTTTACGAGCGTCTGTAACAGACATACCAGCAATCATACCATCAGCTTGACCAGATTGGACCGCGTTAATAGCAGCGTCAAAACCTGGGTTGGTGATTTCAATTTCAAAAACCTTGGTCTTTCGGCAATAGCCTTGATCAAGTCCATATCAATCCCAGTGTACTGGTTGCTTGAGTTTTGGAAAACGAATGGTGCAAATGAAGAATCACTTGCGATAACGTATTTTTGATTTGACTGGAGTAGCTTTTTGTCCCTGCGCTTGTAGTAGAAGTGAGAGAAGTTACTTTGTGAACTAGTTTTTAGAAGAACTTTGTCCATTTATTGATAATTTTGTCCAAGCTACCATCTTTTTTCATCTGAGCCAAAGCTTCGTTAAATTCTGTAACCAGGTATTCGTACTTGCTACCTTTTTTAACTCCAAAAGCAAAGCTTCCAACGGCTTCTCCGTCCATGTTGATACTGAGATCTTGCCCTTGGTTAATAGCGTACTCGATGACTGGTTTGTCATCCATGATGGCATTTACAGCACCCTGTACTGAGACTGTTATTCATCAAATCACCAGTATCAAAAGGTTTTTGATAGTGAAACCATATTTATCTTTGATGCTTTCTAGGAAACGTTGTGCGGCAGTACCGTTTTTAACACCAACAGTTTTACCACTGAGTTCTTCATACTTAGTGATTTTGTTAGACTTAGTCGTTGCGATGACAACTTTTGTATCATAGTATGTATCAGACATGGTAAAGACGTTTTCACGTTCTTTTTGGTTTTTGTCATACCAGCCATGATCGCATCTGCTTGCCCTGCTTGGACCGCATTGACAGCAGCATCAAAGCCTGGATAAGACATTTGGATATTCCATCCTTTTTATCTCAGCGACTTTATTGATAATGTCGACATCAATTCCTTTATAAGTCTGGTCTGTATCTTTAAACTCAAAGGGTGCATAAGCTGTATCACTAACAATCTTGATAGTGTCCGCATTAGCATAGCCTAAAGAGAATAAGGAAATAAAAATAATAAAAATGCAAGGATTTTTTCTTCATGTTTAGTCTCCTTTTTCAGAATATTTACCCATTATAGCAGAAAATAAAAAAAGTTGGCAAATATTTAGTGTTTTTATGTAAGAAGATATGACATAAGATGCTAAAGTGGCAAGAAGTTGAGAATCGGTAAGTCGATCCTTTTTATGGTAAAATAGAAGGATAGAAAATGATGTATGAGGGCAAAGTTATGATCAATAGAATTACAGACAACAAATTTAAACTTGTATCCAAATACCAACCATCTGGGGATCAACCGCAAGCTATTGAACAGTTGGTAGATAATATCGAGGGTGGAGAAAAGGCTCAAATCCTGATGGGGGCGACTGGTACAGGAAAGACCTATACCATGAGCCAGGTGATTTCCAAAAGTTAATAAACCAACCCTAGTCATCGCCCACAATAAGACTCTTGCAGGCCAGCTCTATGGGGAGTTCAAAGAATTTTTCCCAGAAAATGCAGTTGAGTACTTCGTATCTTACTATGATTACTACCAGCCAGAGGCCTATGTGCCGTCGAGCGATACCTACATCGAAAAAGATAGTTCAGTCAACGATGAGATTGATAAACTTCGTCACTCCGCTACATCAGCGCTCTTGGAGCGTAACGATGTCATCGTTGTAGCGTCTGTATCTTGTATTTATGGTTTGGGTTCTCCTAAGGAATACGCTGATAGTGTCGTAAGTCTGCGTCCCAGGGTCTTGAGATTTCTCGAGATAAACTGCTCAATGATTTGGTTGATATTCAGTTCGAGCGCAATGACATTGATTTCCAACGGGGAAGATTTCCGTGTACGTGGGGATGTAGTGGAGATTTTCCCAGCCTCTCGTGATGAGCATGCCTTTCGCGTAGAGTTCTTCGGCGATGAGATTGATCGCATCCGTGAAGTCGAAGCTCTTAACTGGTCAAGTTCTGGGCGAAGTGGATCATTTGGCGATTTTTCCCAGCGACTCACTTTGTGACCAATGATGACCACATGGAAGTAGCTATTGCTAAAGATTCAGGCTCGAGTTGGAGGAGCAGTTAGCTATCTTTGAGAAGGAAGGTAAACTCCCTCGAAGCGCAACGCTTGAAACAACGAACAGAGTACGATATCGAGATGCTTCGTGAGATGGGCTATACAAACGGCGTTGAAAACTATTCACGTCACATGGATGGACGGAGCGAAGGAGAGCCTCCTTTATACTCTTCTTGACTTCTTCCCAGATGATTTTTTGATTATGATAGATGAGAGTCACATGACCATGGGGCAGATCAAAGGGGAATGTACAATGGTGACCGTTCACGTAAGGAAATGTTGGTTAATTATGGTTTCCGTTTGCCATCTGCCTTGGATAATCGTCCCCTTCGTCGTGAAGAGTTTGAAAGTCATGTCCACCAGATTGTTTATGTTTCAGCGACACCTGGTGATTACGAGATGGAACAAACGGACACCGTGATTGAACAAATCATTCGTCCAACAGGGTCTTTTGGATCCAGAGGTAGAAGTGCGCCCAACTATGGGACAGATTGATGACCTCTTGGGGGAAATCAATGCCCGAGTTGAAAAGAATGAACGCACCTTTATTACTACCTTGACCAAGAAAATGGCAGAAGATTTGACGGATTACTTCAAGGAAATGGGGATCAAAGTCAAGTACATGCACTCGGATATCAAGACTTTAGAGCGGACAGAGATTATCCGTGACTTGCGTTTAGGTGTCTTTTGATGTCTTGGTCGGAATCAATCTCCTTCGTGAAGGGATTGACGTTCCTGAAGTGAGTCTGGTTGCTATTCTCGATGCCGATAAGGAAGGCTTCCTCCGAAACGAACGTGGTCTCATTCAGACCATTGGTCGTGCTGCCCGTAATAGTGAGGGGCATGTAATCATGTATGCTGATACTATGACTCAGTCTATGCAAAAAGCCATCGATGAAACGGCTCGTCGTCGTAAAATTCAGATGGCTTATAATGAAGAGCATGGCATCGTCCCACAAACTATTAAAAAGGAAATCCGTGATCTTATTTCTGTTACCAAAACTGTTGCTAAAGAAGAGGACAAGGAAGTCGATATCAATAGCCTTAACAAACAAGAACGCAAAAGAATTAGTCAAGAAACTGGAAAAACAAATGCAAGAAGCCGTCGAAGTGCTTGACTTTGAACTGGCTAGCTCAGATTCGTGATATGATGTTGGAAGTCAAGGCGTTGGATTGAGAAGTTATATAAATAGTGTGGAAAGGTATATTAATGAAAAAAATAGACATCTAGGAATTGAAGCTTTGTAGAATTTTAGCAATGCTGATGATTTGCAATCTACATGTTCTGGGCATGGGAGGAATTTTAGAAAAAGTTGCCATTCAAAAAGAATTTTTTATTATATTTTTGCAAAATTATTTAGAAGCATTTTTCTTACTCGGCAGTAAATATTTATATTTTTAATCAGTGGCTATGTCGGACTTCATTCTAAATTTAGTTATAAAAATGTTTAGTTTTTTTGGTTGCAAATCATTTTTATACGATTTCAATCACATTAATATTCGCACTTTTTTTCAAAGTCATCCGTTACGCTAAGCGATTGGCTCTCTGCTTTACGCCAATTAGCCATGGTCAATACTGGTATATGAGTTGTTATTTTGGTTTAATGTTAGTGGCTCCATTTTTTAAATCAAGCTATATTAACATAAAACAAGAATTGTTATTACCTTTTTGTTAGTGGTGGATTTGTATATTTTTCGATTATTCCAACAATATTTAAACAAGATTCGTTAGGATTGTGGGGTGGATATAGTGTTTTATGGATGATACTCCTTTATATGATAGGAGCTATCATCAATAAATTAGAACTTTGAAAAATCGTTTTAAAAGCCTGGCAAGTTGCTGGAATGATTATCTTACTGACAAGTTTAACTTTTTCTATTGCACAGTCTTGGCTATGAACAGTGGAGAAGTTATACATCTCCAACAGTAATTCTTCAAGGAATATCAATATTTCTACTATTTTTTTAAGTCTCAAAAAAATCTTTCCATTAACTTTTGAAAAATAGTTTTAACATTATCTCCATTAACATTAGGAGTCTATTTGTTTCATGTTCACCCTCTGATTTTTTAGAAGGATTTTACCCAACATTTATTCTTTAGTTGACGGACAGAAATTCGTTATATTTGTCACGATCATTCTCTTAATGACACTTCTAATATTTATTGTAGGTGCATTTATTGAATATTTAAGAAAAACTATTTATATATATTTCTGGTAAATTATAAGATCAAAAATTATTCCCTAACGATAAAAACTTTGTATTAAATAGGGTTGAATGTATATCTGTTTATGATGAATTAGAAGGAGAGAAGAAACGATTGAGAAAGAATGTTAGTGCACACAAAAAGCATTCTAAATCAAAGTGAAAAAAGCTTGGTCTACTAGACCGCATGAATCTGTGGTTTGTGCAACATTCAACAATTGCCTGGATCCTTGATGCAAGCGTTCTGTTCTTTTTCTGCTCTAGGAATATTATGTCTATTGTACGGGAACAACCCATTATTCCAAGTCCCTATCGGAAACTGCATTATAGTTTTCCACTTTATTTAAATATCGTTCTTTTGGTGAATGCATCTTATCATACTTTTCCTTCGTACCTTTAGGAAAGACTGGATTTCCTTGCGAAATTTTGCAGAAATGTTTTTATATCCTAACGGAATTGCTTGTGTATTGCAGTTAACGATTGGGATGACCTCTAAAAAGAGGAAGATGATTACTTCCGATATGGGCATTAGACTATCGCTATATCTGGTTTTCCCCTCGTTACTTATTTCATTTTCTTTCTAGTGCCTATTGTGACAATTATAATTTCCAAAACATATTGAAAAAGAAAAAGGAGGAAAGAAAATAATGGGGAAAATACATTCAAATAAAAAGTAATTCAAATACAAAAAGAATCGCCCAAGAAAGAAAGTTTTCAGCTTTGGATGAGATTCTCATAAAATTTTTTAGGATTCTTCTTGATCCTCGGTCTTATCCTAGCAATAGGACTAAGTTTGAATCTAATTTTTGAAAGTCTTCCTATTCCGTCGCCCTACAGAGATATCAACTATAGTTTTTCCATTATATATAAATCTTTTTTGTCTGGTGTATCGATTATTTGACTATTGGTTCCTAGACTTGTCTAGGACAAGAATGACGATAAAAAGATTTGCAGATTTATTTATCTATCTTAATAGTATCGGGTTTAATAGTCCATCTCTTTATTGGAATTGGTGGGAAAAAAATAGTAAGGGACATTCTGCCTTCTCTCTTATCCCTAGATCACCGCTACATCTGGTTTTCCTATTGCAACTTATCTGATCTTTTTTCAGTTTGGCATCTATTATAACTCTAGTAATGAAATTATATTGAAAAGAAAAAGGAGTCAATCATGATAAAACATCTAACTATATTTAGGGTAATTTACCTTCTGTTCCTGGTATTCGCCCTGATTCATTTTTATCTTAGGATTGTTTTGGCTTTAGCTTTTACACCCAGTCTTGTGGAATTTCTGGTTCTTTGGTCTCTGTTTAACCCTATTTATCCATCCATGGACTATCTTTTATAAAATCTAGAATCTTTCAATGGCATCATCTGATTTTTCAAGCTCTCAGTGGATTCTTTGCTCTCATAATCTGGTTTGTGATTTTCTTTGTTTTATCCATGGTTCCAGATTCATCTATGCCTATCAATTTAGACTACTATGTGATTAGGGAAAAAAATGAAATCAGAATCATCAGAGGATTCTTACTCCATGAAATTCATGAATATCATGACTTAGTTAATCCTTTGATTATGAAATCTAAAGTTAAGTATGTAGAAAAATTAAACATTAGAAAGCGAGTAAATTTATGTCCCGTTCCCAATTAACGATTTTAACAAATATTTGTCTGATTGAAGACCTCGAAACTCAGCGCGTGGTTATGCAGTACCGCACTCCTGAAACCAATCGCTGGTCTGGTTATGCCTTCCCAGGAGGGACATGTTGAAAATGGAGAGGCTTTTGCAGAATCTGTTATTCGTGAAATATACGAGGAAACAGGTCTGACGATTCAAAATCCTCAACTGGTCGGCATTAAAAATTGGCCACTAGATACAGGTGGCCGCTATATTGTCTTTTGTTATAAGGCGACTGAGTTCTCTGGTACTCTTCGCTCTTCAGATGAAGGAGAAGTTTCTTGGATACAAAAAGACCAGATTCCCAACTTGGATCTGGCCTATGATATGTTACCTTTGATGGAGATGATGGAAGCTCCTGATAAGTCAGAATTTTTCTACCGTCACCGTACAGAAGATGGATGGGAAAAAGAAAACCTTCTAATCCTTTACTAAATACCCTAACTTGTCCAAGGCCTTCTCGATATAGAGGAGGTCTTGTTCATTTTCAGCTTCGACTAGGTGGTAGTGGATACCATCTGTTAATTCAGAAAGTGGTCTAAAGTCAGAATGTTCGACTTGCTCTAAAAAAATGCTGAACGTCACGGCGACAAGAGAGTTTGAGCAAGGTTTCAATTTCTCCGTAGACAGGATGATCAATCAAGGTATTCTGAACACGTCCCCCATTATCGACGATAGCTAGAAGTTCTTGACCGATTTCTTCCATCTCGTGCTTGACTTTAAACAGCTTTGTGAACATACGGATTGGTTTTGCTTTTCTTTATAAAATATAGCCACGATTGGTTGATAAGATAGAGCACCGTCTGCACGTAGAACAGCAATGTCCTGAACGATAATCTGGCGAGTTACATGAAAACGGTCTGCTAAGCTTTTGACCGTTTAGAGGTTTTTGAGACTTCTTTAAAGAGTTGAATAAGTGATTTCTTTTGCGATTTTTAGTCATAGTCTCTTTCTTAATGGCGTTTTTTTAATGCTTTTATAAACAGCTAAGTGCTAAGTAATAGTCTACCATACTATGAATAATAGTACCAAAACCAACTAAGACAAAGAGGACATAAAACATATTTTTCTAAGTCTGTTCCAGTACTGCATAGAAGATGATACAAGCAAAGACTTCCGCAATAGCATGAACTAAAGCCAAGTACAAAGTTAAAAAAATCAATGAAGATTTCTTATTGTCCAAGGTTTGAGGATGTTTTTGAAGATAGAAAGCACCCAGACTTCCAAAAGAAGATATGGGAGAAATGCGCAAGTACGATGACAATTGGGATACCCAGCCATGCAGGAAGCCCTAAACTAGAAGCTATACATGACAAAAGATAGCCATCCAGGCGAGAGAAACATAGCGATAAAAATAGCAACGTGACTTCCTAGAGTGTAGGAAGCGGGATGGGATAACGATTTTAAATGGCATCACTAAAGGAATCAAAAATAGCGATAGCTGTCAGCAATGCGGTCAAGGTCATGAATTGTGTTTTCTTTTTGTGTATTCATAATAACTCCTTTTAACTGTATATACAGTTGTATAGTACAATAAAAAAATCAAAACAAGTCAAGAAGCTAAAATTGATTTTTGATGAGATTATCTTTAAATGAGGTAAAAGATTAAAAGAATAAATAAAAATTTTAAAAAATAAGCAAAAACCTTGCACTAATCAAAAGTAGTATGGTATACTTATATATGGTTTGGAAAAACTGCCTAAGACAGTAGGGGAGCTCGACTCATAAATATCCTACCGAGGACAAAACGTATCATGTAAAAAGAAGCGTATTGTACTTTCGTGTCTAGGTTTGGGCGCGTTTTTCTTTTGGAAAAATTCCCCAAGCAAAATAATTACGGAGGTGAACACACTAATGAGTGAAGCAATTATTGCTAAAAAAGCGGAACTAGTTGACGTAGTAGCTGAAAAATGAAAGCTGCTGCATCAATCGTCGTTGTAGACGCTCGTGGTTTGACAGTTGAACAAGATACAGTTCTTCGTCGTGAGCTTCGTGGAAGCGAAGTTGAGTATAAAGTTATTAAAAACTCAATCTTACGTCGTGCAGCTGAAAAAGCTGGCCTTGCAGAACTTGCATCTGTATTTGTTGGACCATCTGCTGTAGCATTTTCTAACGAAGATGTTATCGCTCCAGCGAAAATCTTGAACGACTTTGCTAAAAACGCTGACGCACTTGAAATCAAAGGTGGTGCAATCGAAGGCGCTGTCGCATCTAAAGAAGAAATCGTTGCTCTTGCAACTCTTCCAAACCGCGAAGGACTTCTTTCTATGCTCCTTTCTGTACTTCAAGCGCCAGTGCGCAACGTTGCTCTTGCAGTCAAAGCGGTTGCAGACAACAAAGAAGACGCAGCTTAATCTTAAGCTACGCAGCGTAGCCTAGCTACAAAAATATAAACATAAAATATAAACTTATTTGGAGGAAATAACAATGGCATTGAACATTGAAAACATTATTGCTGAAATTAAAGAAGCTTCAATCCTTGAATTGAACGACCTTGTAAAAGCTATCGAAGAAGAATTTGGTGTAACTGCAGCTGCTCCTGTAGCTGTAGCTGCTGCTGGTGGTGCTGAAGAAGCTGCTAAAGATTCATTTGACGTTGAATTGACAGCTGCAGGCGACAAGAAAGTCGGCGTTATCAAAGTTGTACGTGAAATCACAGGTCTTGGTCTTAAAGAAGCTAAAGAACTTGTTGATGGTGCACCAGGTGTCATCAAAGAAGGCGTTGCAGCTGCAGAAGCTGAAGAAATCAAAAGCTAAATTGGAAGAAGCTGGAGCTTCAGTTACTCTTAAATAATAGAGCAACTACATTCGTAGCTTAAAAACATGATTAAAACCGCTAGTCTTAGGATTAGTGGTTTTTCTTTTTATTCAAAAAGGGATCATAAAAGGGGCAGTTAAATTAATTTGTTGAGAAAATATAGGACTAGTGATAAAATAATTTTACTTTTTCATTCCTTTTTGTTATAATAGATGACAAGAAAGAATATCTTATCAGTAAATCCTAAGCGAGCCTGTGGTAGTGAGAGTCAGGTGATTGAGAGATGAGTGTGGCGCTTTTGGTATATTTTTATAAATGATGAAGTAATAAGTAGGTGGAACCGCGTTTCTGACGCCCCTAGGTTTGAAATCAACCTAGGATTGTCGGACGCGAGTTTCTTTTGCTTATTCAGTCTATTGTGTGAAAGAAAGGAGAGACGTGGAAAACCTTTATCTTGTAAAGACGATAGTCAACTAGCTGCATTTCGTGATTTTTGTAGTAAGAAATACTGAAAAGTTGAAAGATTATCAATCTTTTTTAAAGAATGAACTTGCAGTCTGTGATTTACCGCAAGCCGTTATTTGGTCAAGTTTTAATGCTGCTACACAGATTATTAGGGAAAGCGCTGTTCCAGCCTATACAAATAATAGACGAATGGTTATGACGCCTGATTTAGCTGTTTGGAAAGAGTTGTATTTGTATCAGTTGATGGACTACGAGTGTTCTCAGCAAACTCAAGCAATAGAAAGTCACTATCATTCTTTATCAGAAAATTTCCTCTTACAGATTGTAGGACATGAGTTAGCTCATTGGTCGGAGCATTTTTTAGATGATTTTGATGGTTACGATTCTTACATCTGGTTCGAAGAAGGGATGGTTGAATATATTAGTCGCAAGTATTTCTTGACAGAAAAGGAATTTCAAGCGGAAAAATTTGTAATCAACTCTCGTAGAACTTTTCAGAAGAAGTATGGTTGGCATTCATTGAATGAGTTTTGGTCTCTTCGATTTATGATAAGAACTATGCAAGTATTTTTTATGAATACTGGCGCAGTTTTTTGACAGTAGATAAGTTGGTAGAAAATCTAGGTAGTGTACAAGCGGTCTTCGATTCTTATCATTTATGGGCAAATACAGATAAAACTCTTCCCTTGTTAAATTGGTTTGTTCAGCAGAAATTAATTGAAAAAGAAATATAAAAACTAAAGGAGTAAACAATGTCTAAAAAATTGACTTTCCAGGAAATTATTTTTGACTTTGCAACAATACTGGAATGATCAGGGTTGTATGCTTATGCAGGCTTATGATAACGAAAAGGTGCGGGAACCATGAGTCCTTACACTTTCCTTCGTGCTATCGGACCTGAGCCATGGAATGCGGCGTATGTAGAGCCATCACGTCGTCCTGCTGACGGTCGTTACGGGGAAAATCCTAACCGTCTTTACCAACACCACCAATTCCAAGTGGTCATGAAACCATCACCTTCAAACATCCAAGAGCTCTACCTTTGAGTCATTGGAAAATTGGGGAATCAATCCTTTGGAACACGATATTCGTTTCGTTGAAGATAACTGGGAAAACCCATCAACTGGATCAGTGGTCTTGGTTGGGAAGTTTGGCTTGACGGTATGGAAATCACTCAATTCACTTACTTTCAACAAGTCGGTGGTTTGGCAACTGGTCCCTGTTACAGCTGAGGTTACTTATGGTTTAGAGCGTTTAGCTTCTTATATTCAGGAAGTAGACTCAGTTTACGATATTGAGTGGGCTCAGGTGTTAAATACGGAGAAATCTCCTCTCAACAGAATATGAGCATTCAAAATACAGCTTTGAAGTTTCTGATCAAGATGCTTCTTGAAAAACTTTGAGAAATTCGAAAAAGAAGCAGGACGTGCTTTGGAATTGGGATCTGTACAACCAGCCTATGACTACGTTTTGAAATGTTTCACATACCTTTAACTTACTCGACGCTCGTGGTGCTGTATCCGTTACAGAACGTGCTGGTTATATCGCTCGTATTCGTAACTTAGCCCGTGTCGTAGCTAAAAACATTCGCAGAACGCAAGAAACTTGGATACCCACTTTTGGATGAAGCAACACGTGCAAAAACTCTAGCAGAAGAGGAAGAATAAGCAAGGTTACAAGAATGGAAAAATGGGCAAACAAGGTGAGCCCACATGACTACCCAGATGTAGTCGAAGACTTTATAAAGGGATAGGCACCGCCGTACATGGTATCTGGGGATTTTTGAAACTTTAGGTTCAAAAATCAGTGAGTAAATCCACTTTTGATGAGACTTCGTTGGAAATCTTTGTCCAGAAGACAGAAGATTTCTCCCACAGACTCACAAAGTTAGTTAGCAACGTCCCCAGTACTCTAAGGTGCCTATTAAAAAGAAGAAATTTTATAAAGGAAAAACATGGCATTTATTAGTAGAACTAGGGACTCGAAGAGTTACCAGCCTACGTTGTCACACCAAGTGAAAAACAACTAGGTGAGTGGCAGCCTTCTTGGATAATAACCGCCTTTCATACGAAGGAATTCAAACTTTTTCAACTCCACGTCGTTTGTCTGTTCGCGTACTTGGCTTTGGCAGACCAACAAACGGATTTGACTGAAGATTTTAAAGGACCTTCTATTGCTTTTGGATGCAGAAGGAAACTTTCTAAAGCAGCAAGGGTTTATCCGTGGTAAAGGCGACTGTGAAGATGATATCGAATTTCGTGAAATTAAGGGTGAAGAATATGTCTATGTAACTAAGCATAGCTGGAAAACCAGCTGAGGAAGTTTTGCTGGAATTCCAGAAGTGTTGGCTAGTTTAAGCTTTCCCAGTAAGTATGCACTGGGCAAACAATACCTTTGAATATATCCGTCCAGTCCATACATTGACAGTTCTTTTGGATGATGTGTTACTCGATATGGATTTCTTAGATATTCATTCAGGAAGAGTTAGCCGTGGACATCGTTTCTTGGTCACGAGTAGAAATTCAGCATGCTGACAGCTATGAAGAGACCTGCGCAAAGTTTATGTTAGTGCAGATGGCACTGAACGCGAAATATGATTCGTGAGCAAATTAAGGCTATCGAAGCTGCAGAAGGTGTTCAGTACAAATTGATGAAGGACTCTTGAATGAAGTTCTGAATTTGGTTGAATACCCTAACTGCCTTCATGGGGAATTTTGATCCTGAAATTACCTAGAGGTTCCAGAAGAAGTTTTGGTCACTTCAATGGAGACTCATCAACGTTACTTTGTAGTTCGTGACCTTGATGGAAATCTAAAACCAAACTTTATTTCTGTTCGTAACGGAAATGCGGAGTATTTGGATAATGTCATCCGAGGAAATAGAAAGTCTTGGTGGCACGTCTTGAAGATGGTGAATTCTTCTGGCGTGAAGACCAAAAACTCAAGATTGAAGATCTTGTAGCTAAATTATCACACGTAACCTTCCATGAAAAGATTGGTTCACTTCGTGAGCACATGATTCAGTACAGGGCAAGTGCTATCCTTTGGCAGAAAAAGCAGGTTTATCGGTAGATGAAACTGTTGACGCTTGCTCGATGCTGCAACCATTTATAAGTTTGACCTCTTGACTGGTATGGTTGGTGAATTTGATGAGCTTCAAGGGATCATGGGTGAAATATGCTCTTCTCGCGATGAGAATGCAGCAGTAGCACAAGCTATTCGTGAACATTACCTTTCCAGATTCTGCAGATGGTGCTCTTCCTGAGTCTAAAGTCGGAGCTATCCTTGCACTAGCTGATAAATTGGATACTCTCTTGTCCTTCTTCTCTGTTGGCTTGATTCCATCTGGTTCAAATGACCCTTATGCTCTTCGTCGTGCAACACAAGGGATTGTCCGTATCTTGGAAGACTTTGGCTGGAAATATTCCAATGGACGAATTGATTTCTAGCCTTTATGCTTTATCATTTGATAGCCTAACTTACGATAATCAAGAAGAAGTGCTTAACTTCATCAAAGCTCGTGTTGATAAGATGATGGGTTCTACTGCAAAAGATATTAAGGAAGCTGTTCTAGCAAGTTCAAACTTTGTTGTTTCTGATATGATTGAAGCAGCAGAAGCACTGAAAAGAAGCATCTCTAAATAGTAACTACAAACCAGCTGTTGAATCCTTATCTCGTGCCTTTTAACCTAGCGGAAAAAGCAGAAGGTTCAGTCAAAGTTGATACTAGTCTCTTTGAAAATGAACAAGAAAAAGAACTAGCTCAAGCGGTAGAAAATCTAGAATTGAAAGGTTCAGCTAGTGATAAATTAACGCAGTTATTTGCTCTTAGTCCTGTTATTGATGCATTCTTTGACAATACAATGGTTATGGCAGAGGATGTTGATGTTAAGAATAATCGCCTAGCTATTCTAACTGAACTTGTGAATAAAGCAAAAACTGTCGCTGCTTTTAATCTTCTTAATACAAAATAGAAATTAAAAAGTAGATTGGAGGTTCAAATATGACACCAGAAAATCGCTCGTATTAATGAGCTTTGCGAAAAAAAGAAAAACTGAAGGCTTGACTGCAGAAGAAAAAGTAGAACAAGCTAAACTTCGTGAGGAATATATCGAAGGATATCGTCGTTCAGTTCGTCATCACATTGAAGGGATCAAAATCGTAGATGAAGATGGAAATGATGTGACTCCTGAAAAACTTCGTCAGGTACAACGTGAAAAAGGCTTGCATGGTCGTGAGTCTTGACGATCCAAATTCATAATTTTTGAGATATAGAAAAACTCAGTTTAGATTTTACTAACCGAGGTTTTTGTTTTTAGGAACCCAAAGAGGTTCCTTTGGTATTAAATTTTATACTCATCGAAAAATCAAATTCAAACCACGTCAGCTTCACCTTGCCGTATATATGTTACTGACTTCGTCAGTTCTATCTACAACCTCAAAGCAGTGCTTTGAGCAACCTGCAACTAGCTTCCCTGGTTTGCTCTTTGATTTTCATTGAGTATTAGTTACTGACCAGAAGTAGCGTCTGCATCTCCATGGCCGCCATCAGCTGAGTCAGAAGCGCCCGAAGTAGCATCTGCGTCGCCATGACCTCCAGCAGCAGGAGCAAACGGTCCGCTTCCTCCTACCAAGCGTTGACCTGTTTCTTTCAAGTACCAGTCAAGCCATGGTTGGAAGTTAAAAGACAATTTCATTGATACCAGCATATGAACCATCTGGATAGTACATTGCTTGGTAGTTGTGAGTGTTGATAACACCTGCAGGTGAACCAGGAACGATTGTACGTACGTATTCTTGGTTACCATTGCGAAGCGTTCCAATAACCCACTCAACATTTTTCATACGTGCTGGTGAAGTGAACCGTGAACTGTTGACATACGGCTACCAGATTGAGGTGGTACACGTTTCGCAAACATTGTATCAGGATCTTGGTGAGCATTGTTGTAGTAGAGGAATTGGTTGTTATCGTCAGCGTATGTCAATTCAAAAGGCATAGCTTTCAAGAACATATCAATTTGGTTAACTGTAAGGATACCATGGTCAAGTTTAACGTATGTATCCCCTGAAACAGCACCTGTAATTTCTGCAACTTTTTCTACCCAGTTTGGATCGTCAGGATCAACTTCTGTAATAGTTGTGGCGATTGGTTTTCCACAATCCAAGTCTTCTGGTTCAATTGGTTTTGGTTTTTTTCAATTTAGAAACGACTCCTACGTATTTGACAAAAGTTATCTAAGCAAGTTTCAAGGAATTTAACAGTTCCTTCGTTGATAATATTTCCGTTAGCATCAAAAAGCTTCTTTAGCTTTTTCCAAGAAGGAATTCATTCCCTGGAAGAGTATAAGCATTTACACCTGGAGCGTCAAGAATCTTACGAAGGTGAACTTGCGCACGAGAAGTTCCTTGGTCGTAGTAAGAAGCACCCACGATCATCACTGGTTTGTTTTCAAATGGATGCACTTCATATGAAAGCCATTCAAGAACTGACTTGAGTGAAGCAGAAATTGTATGGTTGTGCTCAGGGGTAGTAATAATCACACCATCAGCACGAGTAATTTTATTATAAAGAAGGCGCAATTGAAGCTTTCGTCCCATTTTTCGTCTTGGTTTAAACATTGGAACTTCATCGATTTCAAGAACTTCTAATTCAAATTTCAGTTTGAAGTTACGACGGATGAATTCCAAGAGTTTGCGGTTATATGATTGGTCGTAGTTTGATCCAACAAGTCCAACAAATTTCATTCTTTCGATCTCTATCTTACAAATTTTTCCCAGTCAAATTCTTCTGCATCTTTACGAAGAAGTTCTTGTGCGTTACGCAATTTTTTTCAGTCACTTTAACAAAGATACGGAAGTCATCAAAGATGGCATCTAATTTTTGATGACATCAAGATCTCCAAGTCACCATTCTTATCGAATGCTTGAAGAGAATGAGAGAAACAAGAACTCATCCGGGAGAACATTTGCTTTTAATTTCTGGTGCATCTCAAGATTTGACGGAGTTGCAATTGAGCACGTGATGAACCGAGTGTACCGTATGAAGCACCTGATCATCACTGGTTTGTTAAGGAGTGGAAATACTCCATAAGAAATCCAAGCAAGAGCGCTCATAAGAACAGCAGGAATTGAGTGATCGTATTCAGGAGTACCGATAATCACACCATCAGCTGCTTCAATTTTTGCAGCGATTTCCAAAGACTTCTGCAGGAATAAGTTTATCTGCAGGTTTGTTGAAGACTGGTGAGGTCTTTAATTTCTACCAATTCGATTTCTGCTTTATCAGCAAAAGGGTGTTTTTGCATATATTGAAGCAGTTGGCGGTTTGTGGAACGTTTAGAGTTAGTTCTACAATAGCAATAAGTTTTAGCATGAGCTTTCCTTTCTCTTTTGCATTATTTATAGTTATTTAGTTTTTAAAAAGCGCTCTAATGATTCAAAAGATATTTGGGTACTTCCCTAATAAATCTGTCACTTTTCTTTTTCAAGACAGCCCAAGCTTGCTCAATAGGGATTCAAGTCTGGTGAATAAGGTGGTAAAGGTAGAAAAAGTGTTTATCTTGAATGCAAAGTTCATCCAAAAATGTTCTTGGGATGAAAAACTAGCATTGTCCATGACAATGACATGAGGGGCTTCAAAGCAGGTAGAAGTTGAGTTTTGAAAACCACTCCACAAAGAAATCGCTCGTCATACTTTCCTTGTAAATCATGGGAGCTATAAACTCTCCATCTACTTGTCCTGCAACAATCGAAGTCCGCTCAAAACGCCGTCCGCTAATCTTTTCATAGACTTTCTCCCCTCTAGGAGCCCGTGCATAAGAACGATAGAGGTAGCGATCGATTCCTGTTTCGTCAATATATACGACTGGTAAATCTTTTAGGCTATCCAAAATATCAAGAAACTCAGCGACTTTCTCGTGATCTTGTTCCTTAAAGCTAGTCGTCTTTTTAAAGTGACATGAATCTGCTTTTAAAGCTGCCCATACTGAAAGGGACAGCACAAGCAAAATGTGCCGCAATTTCCCGTAAAAAAGCGTCTGGATGAGCCTCTACAAAAGCTTTCAATTCCTCTAAAGGAATCTTTCGCTTTTTGACGACTCGCTTTTTCCTCTCTAAGTATCCTTGTTCACGTCTTTCTTTTCCCACGTGAAGAGAGTTCTGACGCCTACATCAAAAACTTTAGTTGCCTCGACATGGCTGTGTCCTTCTTTGATGTAATCTAATGCTCCTTGTTTAAAATCTGTACTATATGCCATAGCTTTATTATAAGATGCTTATTTTAAACTAAGCAACTATATCTTTTAGATACCGGATGAACAAGCGATATGTCCATCTTTATCAATAAGGATGGCTTGATTCCATCGATATTTTCGATTTGCCACATGATAGAAGCGCTACGTTGGCCAAAACAATCGTGTGGTCCATATCTCACCATCAACTGAGCGGTCAGATATAATCGTTAAACTAGCCAAATTCGTTTCAATTGGATAGCCAGTTTCACTATCAAAAATGTGATGATAATCCTTTCCATCGATTTCAAGATGCCGTTCATAAATTCCAGATGTAACAACTGACTTTCCAGTAATAGATAAGGTCATCAGGTGATTGCCACGTGGATGATTAGGGTCTTGAATACCAATTTGCCAAGGTTGTCCATTTCTGGCTTGGTTATTACCAATGGTAAGGATATTTCCTCCTAGATTAATAAGAGCAGAAGTGACGCCATTTTCTTTTAAGAAAGTTGCAACCTTATCTGCGCTATAGCCCTTTGCTAAACAACCTAAATCAATTTTTCATTCCTTTCTTTTTCTAAGAAGACAGTAGAAGAAATTGAATCAAGTTTGATAAAAACGGGGATCTATCAATGGTAAAACCGAAGAAATTTCTTCAGGGACTAGCAACTTTCGCATCTGAAAAACCAATACGCCAGGTTTGTACCAAAGGACCGATGCTGATATTGAGATTGCTTCCAGAGGCTAGAACTGTGTTCTAATCCTAAAGAAATCAGTTCAAACAGATCAGGGTGGACCTTAACTGGGGCAATTCCTGCCTGATAGTTAACTTCCATCAATTCCGATTCGGTGCTATTCGCATTAAATCGAAATTCAAGTTCCTTGAGCAAATCAAAAAGCTTGACGGAGAAGATTATCCGCTTGTTCATGTACCAAGGAAATAGTAATCGTAGTTCCCATTAACCGTTCAGATAATGAACTGAGAGGCAAAAATCAACTCCCTTCAAAATCAATTGGAAATAGTTGTAAATACAGATATGAAAGCAATCTGAAGATTTATATTTCATTTCCATATAAATAGAATATCATAAAGTCAGCGTTTTCACAAATTATTTTTACAAAAGTCAAGAAATATGCTTGAATAAATAAAAAAATGTGCAAAAACTTTGAAAAGGTTGAAAAATAAATTAATATATATTTCAAAAATTTCACAGCAAACTAGTCAAAAAGCTTGTAAACGCTCACAGAAAATGATATACTAGAAAGGTATTAAAGGTAGGAATTATCTTATGAGTAAAATCGTAGTCGTGGGTGCTAACCACGCTGGAACAGCTTGTATCAACACTATGTTGGACAATTTTGGAAGTGAAAATGAAATCGTTGTTTTTGACCAAAACTCAAACATTTCATTCCTAGGATGTGGAATGGCTCTTTGGATTGGTGAGCAAATCGATGGTCCAGAAGGTCTCTTCTACTCAGATAAAAAGAAAAATTGGAAGCAAAAGGTGCAAAAGTTTACATGAAGTCACCAGTTCTTTCAATCGACTATGACAACAAAGTTGTTACTGCAGAAGTTGACGGAAAAGAACACAAAAGAATCATACGAAAAATTGATCTTTGCAACTGGTTCTACACCAATCTTGCCACCAATCGAAGGTGTTGAAATTGTTAAAGGTAACCCATGAATTCAAAGCAACTCTTGAAAAATGTTCAATTCGTTAAATTGTACCAAAATGCTGAAGAAGTGATCAACAAACTTGCTGACAAGAGCAAACATCTTGAACGTATCGCTGTTGTCGGTGGTGGATACATCGGTGTTGAGCTTGCTGAAGCATTCGAACGTCTTGGAAAAGAAGTTGTCCTTGTTGATATCGTAGACACAGTCTTAAACGGTTACTACGATAAAGACTTCACGCAATTGATGGCTAAGAACTTGGAAGACCACAACATCCGCTTGGCACTTGGACAAACTGTTAAAGCTATCAGAAGGTGACGGTAAAGTTGAACGCTTGATCACTGACAAAGAAAGCTTTGACGTTGATATGGTTATCCTTGCAGTTGGTTTCCGTCCAAAACACAGCTCTTGCTGATGGCAAGATTGAACTTTTCCCGCAACGGTGCCTTCCTTGTTAACAAAAAAACAAGAAACATCTATCCCAGGTGTATTCGCTGTGGGTGACTGTGCGACTGTTTATGATAACGCTCGTAAAGACACTAGCTACATCGCTCTTGCATCAAACGCAGTTCGTACTGGTATCGTAGGTGCTTACAACGCTTGTGGACATGAGCTTGAAGGAATCGGTGTTCAAGGATCAAATGGTATCTCAATCTATGGTCTTCACATGGTTTCAACTGGTTTGACTCTTGAAAAAAAGCAAAAAGCTGCAGGCTACTAATGCAACTGAAAACTAGCTTCAACGATCTTCAAAAACCAGAATTTATGAAACATGACAACCATGAAGTAGCTATCAAGATTGTCTTCGACAAAGATAGCCGTGAAATCCTTTGGTGCTCAAATGGTATCACGTGATCCTGGAATCGCTATGGGAATCCACATGTTCTCACTTGCTATCCAAGAACACGTTACAATTTGAGAAATTGGCCTTGACAGACCTATTCTTCTTGCCACACTTCAATAAACCATACAACTACATCACTATGGCAGCATTGACAGCTGAGAAAAATAATGATTTGTGAAACGGAAGATTTAATTCTTCCGTTTTTATCATCAAAAATGAGAGTGGGACGAAATCGGTAATTCGTTAGAATTCGATTTCGTCGTCCCATCCGCACAGATTGAGTAGGGCTGTAAAAGCTGATGAAATCAGCGAGTAGAGCCCACTCAACCACTGCGTCTTGCTCGACAATCCAAAGACAATTGAGAGGCTAGGACTTTTGTCCCAGCCTCATTTTTTGATATCTAGATGTTATGAAGTTTCTTCTTTTACGAAGGTGAACCCTTCTCCTAAAAATTTCGTGTGCTTCAGTGATGGTAATAAAGGCCATGGGATCCACGGTATGTATCATTTCTTTCATCTTAATCATTTCATTTCTTGCTACGATACAGTAAATAATTTTTAAATCTTTTTGACTGTAGTAGCCTTGCCCAGAAATGAAGGTGACACCTCTACCGAGCTCTTCATTGATTTTATCAGCTAACTCCATAGGCTTTTTGGGTGATGATCATAAAATCCCTTTACCAGCATATCCACCTTCACCAATCAAGTCGATAACTCTAGAGACGATGAAGTCAAATAGAAGTGTGTAGGTTACGAGACGAAGGTCTTGGAAAATAATTAAAATGAGCATTAGGATAAGGAAGTCTAGTGCAAAGAGTAATTTTCCAACGGAGATATTGGTGTACTTGTTGAGGATTCGAGCGACGATATCTGTTCCACCAGTGGTACCACCAGCATTGAAGATAACACCCCAAACCAAGTCCCAAAAGAACCCCCGCAACCAAGGCAACGATAACCAAATCTCCTTCAAGATTAAAGTGGAGAGGAATCTTTTTCAAAGATTGCTAACCAAATGGATAAGGAAATGGTTCCGAGCAAACTTGTGTACAGAGTCTTTGAACCAAATATTTTCCAGGCTAGAATAAAGAGCGGGATATTGATTAACAGGTTCATCAAGGAGATGGGAATGTTAAAGAGATAATAGGTAATCAAGGTGATCCCAGTTGCTCCCCCCTCGAATAAGTGGTGTGGCACAACGAAATACGTGAGTCCGAAGGCATAGATGGCAGCTCCGAATATAATGGTTAAAATAGACTTGATATGCCGTAGCATTGAGCTTACCTCCTTTTTTAAAAATCTAAAATGTTGACGGCCTTCAGGTTAAAAGTCCTTATTTTACTTTCATGGATTGAATTTTCTCAGGGTCGGGTGTGACACGGAGAGTCTTTTGTCCAGTATAAGTCACAAATCCTGGTTTACCACCTGTGGGCTTATTGAGTTTTTTGACTTCAATCATATCTACCTGAACGAGGTTGGAGAGACGTCCCCATAGAAGTAGGCAGCAAGCTCTGCAGCATCTGTCTTAACTTCGTCAGTAGGATTGAGATTGGCAGTGATAACAACGTGACTTCCAGGGATGTCCTTAGCATGGAACCAGAGTTCTTCTTTACGAGCCATTTTAAAGGTTAACTCGTCGTTTTGAAGGTTGTTACGACCAACTAGGATAATGGTTTTTCCGTCGCTTGCAAGATATTTTTCAGGTTTTTGTCGTTTCTGGATTTTTCTCGCGTTGTCTTCTGCGGATAAATCCTGTTTGAACTCAATTCTTCACGAATTTCAGCAATTTCATCTAGTCCAGCCTGGTTGAGAACGGTTTCCACACTTTTCCAGATAGAGAATGGTTGCCTTGGTTTCTTCAATTAGTTCAGTCAAGTATTTAACAGCTTCTTTTAATTTCTGATAACGTTTGAAGTAGCGTTGAGCATTTTTGGTTTGGCGTTAGTGCCTTATCAAATGCAATCGTGATAGGCTGGTTGGTGTAGTAGTTTTCAAAATGACCTGATCTTGGTCATTGGGAACTTGATGAAGAAAAGTCGTTAGCAATTCACCTTTTTGACGAAATTCCTCTGCATTTTCAGTAGCTTGAAGTTCTTTTTCTTGTTTCTTTAGTTTTTGACGATTTTTTGTAGTTCATTTTCAACTCGGCGAATGAGTTCGCTAGCTTGTTGCTTAACTCGATCACGCTCTGCCTTATCCTTGTAATAGACATCAAGTAATTGAGAAAGGTTGTCAAAATACTCCGTTGTTTTGCTAGAAAAAGGCACACAGAGAAAGACTTGTCTGTTAAGCAAGGTTTGGTTTCTTGCTTAAAAAAAGCTTCGGAAATTGGATGGTTTATCATTCGTTAATAATTTTTCCAATTCGTTTGCTGTATCACGACCTAGACCTTGAAATAGCTTTTTGAAGGTTTTTAGTTGTCAATTCTTGAGTTTGTAGAATCTCAAACAATTTTTCATCCTTGATGGTAAAAGGATTGAGAGCATCTGTACTTGGAGGCGCAATATAAGTAGCACCTGGCAATAAGGTACGGTAGCTATTTTGAGAGAAGCCAATATGCTTGATAACTTCAAGGATTTTTGTGACTAGACTTATCTACAAGTAGAATATTACTGTGTTTTCCCATAATCTCGATGATGAGAGTGGCCTGGATATGGTCCCCAATCTCGTTTTTATTGAAACCGTGATTTCCACGATACGATCGTTTTCAATTTGCTCGATTGACTCGATAACTGCTCCTTGAAGATACTTTCTCAATACCATAATAAAAGTAGATGGCTGAGCAGGGTTTTCAAAAGGTGGACTCTGTTAACTGGATGCGTCCAAAAAAACTGGATGGGCAGACAGGGAGCAAACGATGACTTTTACGATTGCTACGGATTTGCAGGACCAATTCTTGGTCAAAAGGTTGATTAATCTTTTGGATGCGACCATTTAGTAGTTCAGTTCGCAATTCCTCAACCATGTGGTGTAAAAATCCATCAAAATGACATGGTTCTCTCCTCGTGAATGTATTCCATAGTATTATATCAAAAAGGTAGAATAAAAATCATAGAAATGTGATATAATAAAAGCCAAGTAAAGAGAATCGAGAAGCACATGTATATTGAAAATGGTAGATGAAACTGGACAAGTTTCAAAAGAAATTTTAGAACAAACACAGAAATTTTTAGAATTTGCTGCATTGGAAAAGAAGACAGGAAATGGCGGTCACATTTTGTGACCAACGAACGAAAAGCCATGAACTCAATCTAGAGTTTCGTGATACCGATCGTCCAACAGATGTTATCAGTCTTGAATATAAGCCGGAGTTAGAGATTGCCTTTGATGAGGAAGATCTGGAAAAATGATCCCCGACTTGGCAGATATGATGTCAGAATTTGATGCTTATATCGGTGAGCTTTTTCATTTCCATTGATAAGGCACATGAGCAAGCTGAGGAGTACGGTCATAGTTTTTGAACGTGAAATGGGCTTCTTGGCAGTGCACGGCTTTTTACACATTAACGGCTATGATCACTACACTCCCGAAGAAGAAGCGGAGATGTTCGGTTTACAAGAAGAAATTTTTGACAGCCTATGGACTCACAAGACAATAAACGAAAATGGAAAAATCGTGACCTAATCTCCAGTTTAGAATTTGCCATTACAGGAATTTTTACTGCGATTAAGGAAGAACGTAACATGAGAAAGCATGCAGTGACGGCTCTAATAGTTGTCCTTGCAGGTTTTGTTTTTCAGGTGTCACGAATCGAATGGTTATTTCTACTTTTAAGCATTTTCATGGTAGTAGCTTTTTGAGATTATTAATTCAGCTATTGAAAACGTAGTAGATTTGGCTAGTCACTATCACTTTTCTATGTTGGCAAAAAAGCTAAAGACATGGCGGCTGGTGCCGTGCTTGTGGTTTCTCTTTTTGCCGCTTTTGACAGAGTGCACTCATCTTTCTCCCACGGATTTGGGATTTATTATTTTTAAACAGTAAGAGGAAATTATGACATTTTAAATCAGGCTTTGTAGCCATTTTTAGGACGTCCAAATGTGAGGAAGTCAACTTTTTTTGAATCATGTCATGGGGCAAAAGATCGCCATCATGAGTGATAAGGCGCAGACAACGCGCAATAAAATCATGAGGGATTTACACCACTGATAAGGAACAAATTGTCTTTATCGATACACCTGGTATTCACAAGCCTAAGACGGCTCTTGGAGATTTTATGAGTGGAGTCTGCCTATAGCACTCTTCGTGAAGTGGACACCGTACTTTTTCATGGTGCCAGCAGATGAGACACGTGGTAAGGGAGACGATATGATTATCGAGCGTCTTAAAAGCTGCTAAAGGTTCCTGTAATTTTGGTGGTCAATAAGATTGACAAAGGTTCATCAGACCAGCTCTTGGCTCAAATTGATGACTTCCGTAATCAAATGGACTTTTAAGGAAATTGTTCCGATTTCAGCCCTTCAGGAATAATGTTTCACGTTTAGTCGATATTCTAAGTGAAAATCTTGAGGAAGGTTTCCAATATTTCCCTGCGGATCAAATTACTGACCATCCAGAACGATTCTTGGTTTCTGAGATGATTCGTGAAAAAGTCTTACACTTAACTCGTGAAGAGATTCCACACTCAGTTGCAGTAGTGGTTGACTCAATGAAAAGAGATGAAGATACTGATAAGGTTCACATTAGAGCAACCATTATGGTTGAACGTGACAGCCAAAAAGGGATTGTCATCGGTAAAGGTGGTGTCATGCTCAAAGAAAATTGGGACTATGGCCCGTCGTGATATCGAGCTTATGCTGGGAGACAAAGGTCTTCCTAGAAACTTGGGTCAAGGTTAAGAAAAAAACTGGCGAGATAGAAGCTAGATTTGGCTGACTTTGGCTATAACGAAAAAGAATACTAAGAAGAGGTGGGCAGTAGCCTGCTTCTTGTTTTTAGAGAAGGAGGAGTTATGCCTGAATTACCTGAAGTCGAAACGGTTCGACGAGGTCTTGAAAAACTGATTCTGGGTAAGAAGATTTCGAGTGTAGAAATTCGCTATCCCAAGATGATTAAGACAGATTTGGATCGAGTTTCGAAAAGGAAGTGCCAGGTCAAGAGATTCAATCGATGGGGCGCCGTGGCAAGTATTTACTTTTTCTATCTAACAGACAAGGTCTTGATTTCTCATCTACGGATGGAAGGCAAGTATTTTTATTATCCAGGTCAGGTCCCTGAACGTAAGCATGCTCATATTTTTATCCAGTTTTGAAGACGGTGGCACGCTTGTTTATGATGATGTTCGCAAGTTTGGTACTATGGAACTGCTTGCGCCTGAACTCTTAGATGCTTACTTTTGTATCTAAAAAGCTTGGACCAGAACCTACTGAAGAGGATTTTGACTTAGAGATTTTTATAGGTGCCTTGAAGAAATCTAAAAAGCCTATCAAATCACATCTTCTCGACCAGACTTTGGTTGCTGGATTGGGAAATATCTACGTGGATGAAGTTCTCTGGAAAGCGAAAGTTCATCCTTCTAGAGCTTCTAAAAGTTTAAGCGCCCAAGAGGCTAGAAAAGTCCATGATCAAACCATTGAAGTTTTGGGGCAGGCTGTTGAGAAAGGCGGTTCAACCATTCGCACCTATACCAATGCATTTGGCGAAGATGGGACCATGCAGGACTTTTCATCAGGTCTATGATAAAGCTGGACAAGCTTGTTCACGTTGTGGATCCATTATCGAAAAATTCAACTCGGTGGTCGTGGAACCCATTTTTGCCCAAAATGTCAAAGGAGAAAGTGATGGGAAAAATTATTGGAATCACTGGTGGTATTGCATCCGGGAAGTCCACCGTCACAAATTTTCTAAGACAAAAAGGGTTTTGAAGTGGTAGATGCGGATGCTCTTGTTCACCAACTTCAAAAACCTGGTGGTCGCCTTTTATCAGATTTTAGTAGAGCATTTCGGTGAAAAAGTCCTTCTAGAAGATGGGGAACTGAATCGACCATTACTTGCCAGTCTTATCTTTTTCTAACTCTGAGGAAAGAGAATGGTCTAAAAGAAACTCAAGGACAAAATCATCCGTGACGAATTGAGGGGCTTTGAGAGACAAGTTCAGTGAAACAGAAGAACTATTTTTTTATGGATATTCCATTGCTTTTTTTGAACAGGACTATGCTTCATGGTTCGATGAAACTTGGCTAGTTTATGTAGGGCTAGATACCCAGCTGGATCGCTAATGAACCGTGATCAGTTATCCCAAAAGAGTCAGCTGAAACTCGTTTAGCTTCACAGTGGCCTTTAGAAGAAAAGAAAAATTTGCTACTTATATATTAGACAATAATGGCAGTCGAACGCGGCTTTTTGAGTCAAGTAGTGACCTTGACTAGGAGGCGATGCCCATGCAAGAGATTAGTTGGAAGGATAATCTTCGTATTGCTTGGTTTGGTTGCTTTTTAACAGGAGCCAGCATTTCTCTCGTTGTTCCTTTCATGCCTATTTTTGTCGAACAGTTAGGAATTGAAGGAGATCAAGTTGCCTTTTATTCAGGTTTAGCTATATCAGTTTCTGCTATTTCTGCAGCCTTTGTATCACCAATTTGGGGTATCTTAGCAGACAAGTATGGTCGAAAAACCATGATGATTCGTGCTGGGCTAGCCATGACCATTACTATGGGTGGTTTAGCTTTTTGTTCCAAACGTTTTTGGCTGTTAGCCTTGCGATTGTTAAATGGTGTTTTCACGGGATATGTGCCCAATGCTACAGCTCTGATTGCCAGTCAAGTTCCCAAGGATAAGTCAGGCTATGCTCTAGGAACTCTTTCATCTGGTGTCTGTAGCTGGGACTCTTACAGGCCCTTTTGTAGGTGGAATGATTGCAGAAGTCTTTGGGATTCGCAAATGTCTTCTTTGATGGTTGGTGGTTTTTTTATTTCTAGCTGCTATCTTAACCATTCTGTTTATCAAAGAAAAACTTTTCAACCAGTGCCAAAAAGAAAAAGCACTCCCCTACAAAGAGAGCTCTTTACATCTGTCAAATATCCTTTTTCTCCTGATAAATCTATTTATAACTAGCTTTGTGATTCAATTTGCTGCCCAATCTATCGGTCCCATCCTTGCTCTGTCATGTACGAGATCTGGGACAGAAAGAGAACCTTCTTTTGTCTCTGGCTTGATTGTATCCAGCATGGGATTTTTCAAGTATGATGAGTGCAGGTGTGATGGGGCGTTTGGGAGATAAAGTTGGTAATCATCGTTTATTGATTCTAGCGCAAGCTTATTCAGCTCTCATTTATCTTTGTGTGCCAATGCATCCACCCCTAGAATTAGGGTTATCGCTTTTCTCTTTGGTTTAGGAACAGGTGCTCTGATACCTGGTGTCAATGCTCTCCTTAGTAGGATGACTCCCCAAAGCAGGTATTTCAAGAGTATTTGCCTTTAATCAGGTCTTCTTTTTATCTAGGTGGAGTAATTGGACCCTTGGCAGGTTCAGTAGTCGCGGGACAATTTGGCTACCACTCTGTATTTTATGCAACAGCTCTTTTGTGTAGCTCTGAGTTGCACATTTAATCTTATCCAATTTAAAACATTATTAAAAGTGAAGGGAAATCTAGTGCGAGTAAAAATCAATCTCAAATGCTCCTCTTGTGGCAGCATCAATTATCTAACCAGTAAGAACTCCAAAAACCCATCAGACAAGATTGAGGTCTTAAAGTATTGCTCCAAAAGAAAGAAAAAGTGACTCTACATCTTGAATCTAAGTAGAAATTATGGTAGAATAATAGGGATTTTTAAGGAGTTTGATATGTATAACCTATTATTAACCATTTTATTAGTATTATCTGTTGTGATTGTGATTGCCATTTTCATGCAACCAACTAAAAAAACCAATCTAGCAATGTATTTGATGCCAGTGCAGGTGATTTGTTTGAACGTAGCAAAGCGCGCGTTTTGAAGCTGTGATGCAACGTTTGACAGGAATTTTAGTCTTTTTCTGGCTAGCCATTGCCTTAGCATTGACGGTATTATCAAGTAGATAAGAGAAATAATGGGCGAGACTAGGTCTTTGCCTATTTTTTGTTTTTAAAAGTGGTCACACCTAAGGTTTATACACCAAAAATGAAAAATATTAAAAATCTAGAAAGTAAACATGAAAGATAAAATAAAAAGAATATTTACAAGAGAAGGGAGTGTCACAGTTAATGACTTGCCAGTGCTCTCAGGAAGGATGGTTCAAAGGACTTCCGTGAGTTAATCAAAACTCTTTCCTTGATGGAACGTAAGCACCAGATTCGCTTTTGAAGAAGATGGTAGTTTAACCCTAGACCAGAAAGAAAAACATGAGATTACCCTAAAAGGAATTTTCCATGCACATAAAAATGGGTTCGGTTTTGTAAGTCTTGAAGGCGAAGAAGATGATCTTTTTGTTGGAAAAATGATGTTAACTACGCCATTGATGGCGATACTGTTGAAGTTGTCATCAGAAAGGTTGCTGACCGTAACAAAGGAACTGCAGCAGAAGCAAAGATTATCGATATTTTAGAACACAGTCTCACGACAGTTGTCGGGCAAATTATTCTTGATGAAGAGAGAGCAAAGTATGCGGGTTATATCCGTTCTAAAAATCAAAAGATTAGTCAACCGATTTATGTGAAAAAGCCATCTCTCAAACTAGAAGGGACAGAAGTTCTCAAGGTCTTTATTGACAAGTACCCAAGTAAGAAACACGACTTCTTTGTGGCGAGTGTCCTAGATGTTGTTGGGACATTCAACGGATGCAGGGATTGATGTCCTTGAAGTCCTGGAGTCTATGGATATTGTCTCAGAGTTTCAGAGGCTGTTCTGCAAGAAGCGGAAAGTGTGCCAGACGCTCCATCCGAGAAGGATCTGGAAGGTCGTCTGGACTTAAGAGATGAAATTACCTTTACGATTGACTGGGTGCCGATGCTAAGGACTTGGACGACGCAGTTCACATCAAGCCCTTGAAGAATGGAAATTTTTGAAATTGGAGTTCATATCGCTGATGTCTCTACTATGTGACAGAGGGGTTCTGCTCTTGATAAGGAAGCCCTCAATCGTGCGACTTCCGTCTATGTGACAGATCGTGTAGTTCCAATGCTGCCAGAACGACTTTCAAATGGCATCCTGTTCTCTTAATCCTCAAGTGGACCGCTTGACTCAGTCTGCTATTATGGAGATTGATAAACATGGTCGTGTTCGTAATTATACTGATTACGCAGACTGTTATCAAGACAAGCTACCGTATGACCTATAGTGATGTCAATGACATCTAGCAGGTGACGAGGAGAAGAGACGAGAGTATAAGAAAAATTGTTCCTAGTATCGAACTTATGGCCAAGCTCCATGAAACTTTGGAAAGTATGCGAATTAAGCGTGGAGCCCTCAATTTTGATACTAATGAAGCTAAGATTTTGGTAGATAAAAAAGGCAAGCCAGTTGACATTGTTCTTCGACATCGTGGTGAGTTGCTAGAACGTATGATTGAGTCCTTTATGTTGATTGCTAAACGAAACGGTTGCTGAGCACTTCAGCAAGCTGGACCTACCTTTTATCTATCGTATCCATGAGGAACCCTAAAGCTGAAAAAGTTCAGAAGTTTATTGATTATGCTTCAAGTTTTGGCTTGAGAATTTATGGGACTGCCAGTGAAATTAGTCAAGAAGCCCTCCAAGACATCATGCGTGCTGTTGAGGGAGAACCTTACGCGGATGTATTGTCCATGATGCTTTTGCGTTCTATGCAGCAGGCTCGTTATTCTGAGCATAATCATGGGCACTATGGCCTGGCAGCGGACTATTACACTCACTTTACCAGTCCGATTCGCCGTTATCCGGACCTCCTTGTTCACCCAGTATGATTCGTGACTATGGACGTTCTAAAGGAAGTAGCGGAGCATTTTGAACAAGTAATTCCTGAGATTGCAACTCAGTCTTCAAATCGTGAGCGTCGTGCCATCGAGGCAGAGCGCGAAGTCGAAAGCCATGAAAAAGCTGAATACATGGAAGGAGTACGTTGGTGAAGAGTATGATGCAGTTGTATCAAGTATCGTCAAATTTGGTCTCTTTGTCGAATTGCCAAACACAGTTGAAGGCTTGATTCACATCACTAATCTACCTGAGTTTTATCATTTCAATGAACGTGATTTGACTCTTCGTGGAGAGAAATCAGGGACAACCTTCCGTGTGGGACAACAGATTCGTATTCGAGTCGAAAGAGCTGATAAGATGACTGGCGAGATTGATTTCAGCTTTATTCCAAGTGAATTTGATGTCATTGAGAAAGGCTTGAAACAGTCTGGTCGTAAGGATAGAGGTCGTCGTTCGGATAAGAAAGAAGACAAGAGAAAAGCTGGACGCTCAAATGATAAGCGCAAGCATTCACAAAAAGACAAGAAGAAAAAAGGAAAGAAACCTTTTTATAAGGAAGTAGCTAAGAAAGGAGCTAAGCATGGCAAAGGGCGAGGGAAAGGTCGTCGCACAAAATAAAAAGGCGCGCCACGACTATACAATCGTAGATACGCTAGAAGCAGGAATGGTCCTGACAGGAACTGAAATCAAAGAGTGTTCGAGCAGCTCGTATCAATTTAAAAGACGGATTTGCCCAAGTAAAAATGGTGAAGTCTGGTTGAGCAATGTTCATATTGCACCTTATGAGGGAAGGCAATATCTGGAATCAGGAACCAGAACGTCGTCGTAAACTTCTCCTTCATAAAAACAAATCCAGAAATTGGAGCAAGAAACTAAAAGGGACAGGGATGACTCTGGTTCCACTTTAAAGTCTACATCAAAGATGGATATGCCAAGCTTCTTTAGGGCTTGCAAAGGGAAGCACGACTACTGACAAACGGGAGTCTATCAAACGTCGTGAGCAAGATCGCGATATCGCGCGTGTTATGAAAGCAGTTAACCACTCGATAGAAAGAGTGAAGTAAATGGAAAAAACTAGTTGCCTATAAACGCATGCCTGTCTGGAATAAAGACACCATGCCAGAAGCTGTTCAAAGAAAACACAATACCAAGGTCGGAACCTGGGGCAAGATTACCGTATTAAAAGGAGCTCTTAAGTTTATTGAATTGACTGAGGAGGGGGAAGTTATAGCTGAGCACCTCTTTGAAGCAGGTGCCGATAATCCTATGGCGCAACCTCAAGCTGGCACAGAGTGGAAGCTGCGACAGATGATGTGGAATGGTATCTGGAAATTCTATTGTAAAACCAGAAGATTATTTCTAAATACAATACACAATCCAGTTCATTCGGAGGTATTAGAAGCTATGCAGACGGTGAAGCCATGTAAGGCACTAGACCTAGGATGTGGTCAAGGAAGAAACGCACTCTTTCTAGCTCAACATGGATTTGATGTCACAGCTAGTGGATCAAAATGAGTTATCCCTTGAAATTTTGCAAAGTATCGTAGAGCAAGAAGATTTAGAAATGCCCTGTTGGTCTCTACGACATTAATTCAGCTAGCATAGGCCAAACTTACGATTTTATCGTATCAACGGTTAGTAGCTCATGTTTTTACAAGCAGAACGTATTCCCAGCTATTATCCAAAACATGCAGGAACAAACCTCTATCGGTGGCTATAATTTGATTGTTTGTGCTATGGATACGAGAGGATTATCCATGTTCTGTTAATTTTCCCATTTACCCTCAAAGAGGGTGAGTTAGCCAATTACTACAAGGACTGGGAGTTAGTGAAGTACAATGAAAATCCTGGTCATTTGCACCGTCGTGACGAAAATGGCAATCGTATCCAACTACGCTTTGCGACCATGTTGTAGAAAAAGTAAAATAAAAATCTTAAAACGAATAGCTATCCATTTCTATTCGTTTTTCATATAAAGACCTTGAGGGCCAATCAACTGAATTATGCTATACTAGATGTGTAGAAAATGCTTAAAGACAATCTCTTAACCCATATTTCTATGAAGTTTATAATAAGAAATTTTAAATTTTCCATACAACTAGCAAATTTTTAATAGGGAGGTAGCGCCATGCCTAGTCTTTTTAGTCGAACTTTTTGATCATCACACTATCGAGAAAAATGTTTATCAGACTTTTTATTTGTGATTGTGATGAGGTTTTATTTCTCTCCTGATTACAGAAGATGAAAGATTGGCCTTGAAACATTTTTGTTGGATCAAGTTTCCCATGTAAAGCAAGTGCATTTGAGGCAAAATAAGTCTAGATAAGATTACGGATGATTTTGGATCTTTTCTTGACTAACTATGATTCAGTGACCTAGATGTTTTGGAGGAGATTCGATATTAGCTATTTTTCTGTATCAGTATGGTTTGGAAAAGCAATTACCGATTATTGCAGTAGATATTGAGCAAGGAAAAACAATTTAAATGGAAAATGGGTAAAGTGGAGAAGGAAGAGTTAGTGATTCCTAATCCTAACCATTGAACAGTTGATGGCCTTACGGGGTGGTAAACTACTAAAGTCCAAGCAACCTTTCCATACACCTAAACAGATTGCTGCTATCAAAAACATGGCAATTTTGCCCCTTACAAATCCTGAAGAGTGGTCAGTCAACACAATTTTTTGCTTCAGCAAAGGACAAAGTAATCTTCATTCTGAAACAGGAAAAGAGCTAGAGAATAATGGGAAACGTTATTCTTACCTAAATCTATCATTTCCTATTAACAGATGCTGACTTGCTCCATATTGAGGAGGAAACTCTAAACAGGTTAGTTATACTTTTTCTACCCCCGAGGCCCCAACTGCTTTGTCGGAGCAAAGGCCATATTTTAGAACTCTATCTCTACCTTCTAGCGCTAGAATCAGAGTATTTTGATGAATATATGATTGGGGCTGAAATTGATTGGAAATGGTATTTTTCCCTGAGGGCTGATAATGTACAAAAATGAGATTGATGTTGTCCTTCGTAAAGGTAGGTCCATTGTTTTTATTTTCTATGGAAGATGACTGTAGACTTATCAGTAAATGACTATTAGAACTTATGCCACTCATTTTGCTGGGGAAAAGTTGTCTAAAACTAATTGTTTGCTCTGTGAAAATAAATCCAGTCATACATCAATCGTGTCATGAGATACGGAGTCTTGGTCATAAAAATGATCAGATTTCAACATCATTCCGATGTTGGAAAAAGAAACTTAAAAGACAGATAAAAACCTCATAAAGTCAGTTATAACAATCTATGGAAGGCTGAATTTCTCAGCTCTTTTTCTTATCCTTTTCGAATAAAAGTAGAAAAGGAGGTTTTATGTTTTTAGCTAGAGATGAAAAGAGGGCACTGGTCAATGCCTTGGAGGATGAAGCTAGTCAAACAAGCTATATTGTCCAGCTCGTGGAACAGTGTCCGTATGAGAAAAGGAAAAACGTGCGTGCACATTTTGCCCATGAAAGTCTCAAAAATGTGATTTTTCATGAAAATGAAGGACCAGAGCATCTGGAGAAACAAGAAAACGTTTATTTTGTTAGGCTAAGAAGAATGACGAGTTGAGATGGAATATCCCATACCTGAACTGAAAACAAATCGCAGATATCTTTATCAATAAACAACTAGCTCTAGAAAGTCAGTGTAGTCCCATTTCTTGTGACACTTTTGAGGATAGAAGCAATGGTTATCGAAGTTTAGGACTCAAGTTCTTTTGGCTACTAGGAGAAAACTCTGACTAAGAGAGCGTCTAACTCAGCTTCAGAGAGATTTTCTTTTACTTTAGTAATAACATGGGCTTTCATATTTGGGAGTTAGATCAGCAAACAACAGGTTTTGAGACTCAAGTACCTCCTTCATCAAGATTTGAAAGGGGAAAACTCCATTATCAAGTCAAGGAATTTTTCTTATGACAAAGGAAATCTTCTAGAAAATATTACGGACTCCTTATCAGCAACAAAATCTTATCACTTTTTCGGTTGAACAAGATAAGAACATTTTGCCATTATTCAAAAACAACTCTACTATCAAAAACTCCTTATTGGATGGAAGCAACAAGCTCAGGCATACTTGAGAGGGAGAACCTTTTTGAATTTGAAGAAGCAGGACTGGTATCCTCAGTAAGACCGATAGAAAACGGATCTTTTTGTCAAATTAAACAGGATAGTAGTGATTATTATCAGCAACTTTTCGAATTTATTATCAAAAATCCTCAAACAGAGTTACAAAGCTCTATCCCCCAGCTCATCAATATTTCTTAAAAAATGTGGTAGAATAGAAAGGATGGAGAAACTTATGGTATTACAGACGAAATGAAATCAATGAAAAAGATACATGGGATCTATCAACGATCTTTGAAACTGATCAGGCTTTGGGAAGATGCCCTACAAACCGTCAGAGGAAGTGAGAAACAGTTGACACTAATATGTAGGTCATCTTTTAGATCAGTGCTCAGAGCTTGCTTGAAATTACTGAGATGTTCTCTAGAGTTGGAACGCCAGTTGGAGAAGCTTTATGTCTATGCACACATGAAAATGACCAAGACAGCGCGCGAAGCTAAGTATCAAGAATACTATGCTAAGGCGATGACGCTTTATAGCCAGCTGGATCAGGCACTTTCTTTCTATGAGCCAGAGTTTATGGAGATTACTGAGGAACAAATGTCTGCTTTCTTGGCAGCTGAACCTAAACTTGAGCTTTATAAACGACTTCTTTTGATCAGCTCTTACAAAGAGGATCATGTTCTTTCACAGCGTGAAGAAGAATTGCTTGCAGGAGCCAGTGAAATCTTTGGTTCAGCAAGTGAAACCTTTGCTATTTTAGATAATGCTGATCTTACTTTTCCCTTACGTCTGGATGACGAAGATAATGAAGTGCAATCTCTCACGGAACCTACGTACGTTTGGTGGAATCAAAAATCGAGAGAGTACGTCGTTGTGCCTATAGAAGCACTTTATACGACTTACGAGCAGTTCCAGCACACCTATGCTAAGACTCTGCAGACCAATGTCAAAGTCCAAAAACTACCGTGCTAAAGTTCGCAATTATGAGAGTAGCTCATCAGACGCTCTTGCAGCTAACTTTGTACCAGAAAGTGTCTATGAAGCAATCTAGTGTCAGCAGTTCGTAAACACTGCCACTCTTGCATCGTTATCTTTGCACTCACGTTCAAAAATCTTGAGAATTCCTGACCTCAAGATGTACGATGTCTATACACCATTGTGCTTCAGTGGAATACAGCTACTTATGAGGAAGCCTTGAAGAAAGCAGAAGAAGCTTTGGCAGTTCTTGGTGAGGACTACTTGAGTCGAGTGAAACGTGCCTTTAGTGAACGCTGGATTGAGCGTCTGATAAACCAAGCGCAAGCGTTCAGGTGCATATTCTGGCGGTTCTCTATGATACCAACGCTTTTATGCTCCTTAACTGGCAGAGACAATCTAGATAATCTCTTTTACTCTCGTACATGAAACTGGACACAGTATGCACTTCTAGCTATACTCGTGAAATCCAGCCATATGTTTATGGAGACTATTCAATTTTCTTAGCAGCAAAATTGCTTCAACAACTAATGAGATCATCCTAACAGAAAAACTGTTGCAAGAAGTTCAAGATGATGCAACTCGCTTTGCAATCTTAAACAACTTCCTAGATGGTTTCCGTGGTACAGTCTTCCGTCAAGCTCAGTTTTGCTGAATTTGAGCATGCCATCCATAAAGCCGATCAAAATGGTAGAAGTCTTGACTAGTGAATTTTTAAACGAGCTGTATGCTGACTTGAATGAAGCATACTATGGATTTGAGTAAAGAAGACAATCCTGAAATTCAATATGAGATGGGCTCGTATTCCACATTTCTACCTACAACTACTGTGTATCAATATTCAACGAGGCTTTGCAGCAGCTCAGCCTTGGCTGAAAAAGATTGTTCACTGTGTAGCCAAGAAGATCGTGATCGCTATATCGATTACCTCAAAGCAGGAAGTCAGACTATCACTTAATGTCATGCGAAAGCAGGCGTTGATATGGAAGAAGACTACCTCAACGATGCCTTTGCACTGTCTTTGAACGTCGTTTAGATGAGTTTTGAAGCTCTTGTTGAAAAATTAGGATTGGCATAAAGGCAGATGGTAAAGTCTTGTAGCAAAAATGCCAATCACAATATGCGTACGTCCTGTTGTCAAGCATGAGATTGTCGAGTTTATGCGCCACAGACAAAAGCAGTGACTGGCTCCTCAAAGAATTAGAAGCTTTCGCTCGCAGGAAAAATATTCCCATCATTCCTCATAGAAAGCAGTTGCTTTATTTCCGCTTTCCTCATGGAAACCATGCAACCAGAAAACATCTTTAGGAGATTAGCACGGCAATTGGCTTTTCTGCTCTCTGATAGCAGAGCATTCACCGGAGTCAAAGATTACGACAATTGACCGTAATCCTGAGATGATTGGTTTTGCCAAGGAGAATTTTCGCTCGCTTTGATAGTCGCAAGCAGATTACCCTTTTGAAGGTGATGCGTGGATGTCCTTCGACTAACAGAGTCCTACGACTTTTGTGTTTATGGATTCTGCTAAATCCAAAGTACATCGTTTCTACCAGAAATCCTCAAACACGTTTGGAAGATTGGAGTGGTATAGTCTTGATGATATTTTTCAGGATTGGTGATGTGCAAGGGATATGCATGGAAGTACGTCGAGGATCAACGAGACTATCTATCGGGGCTTCAAAGATCTCTTTGATGCGACTTTAGACAATCCAGGATTAACCGCTGGCTTGGTTCCTCTTGGAGATGAGTTCTCATGCTAAAAGAAAAGAATCAAGCAAAAGTAGAACTGCCTGATATTGATTGATTTCAGATATTTTTAAGACAATTTGGTAAAAATAGATAAAAGGTAAACCTTTGTTAGTATACAAAAGGAGTAAACATGAAGACTAATGGCAGGAGCCATCACATTGTTGTCAGTAGCTACTTTGGCTGCTTGTTCAAACAGTTCTGAAGGAACGGCGATTAACATGAAAGGCGATGTTATTACTGAGCATCAATTCTTTGAAGAAGTCAAAAATAATGCTGACTGCTCAACAAGTCTTGCTGAATATGACCATTCAAAAAGTTTTTGAAAAACAATATGGTTCAGAAGTAAGTGATAAAAGAAGTAGATGATGCAGTTGCAGAAGAACAAACAAAGAAATACGGTGATAGCTATCAAACGATTCTCGCCCGTTCAGGTATGACTGCAGAAAGCCGTAAAGCTCAAATTCAGTACAAGTAAATTAGTTGAGTATGCTGTTAAAGAAAGCCGCTGAAGCTGAATTAACAGATGAAACTACAAAAAGCTTTTGAAGAGTATACTCCAGAAGTAACGGCTCAAATTATTAAACTTGACAGTGAAGATAAGGCTAAGGAAGTTCTTGCCAAAGCAAAAGAGTCTGGAGCTGACTTTGCACAACTTGCAAAAGACAATTCTACAGACGAAAAGACAAAAAGAAAATGGTGGAGAAATTACTTTTGACTCTGCATCAACAGAATTACCAGATGTAGTTAAAGAAAGCCAGCTTTTGCACTTGATGTCAACGGAATTTCAGATGTTATCACTGCTCCAGGAACTCAAGCTTATACAAGTAGTTTCTACATTTATTAAGTTGACGAAGAAGTCAGAAAAATCTTCTAACTGGATGATTATAAAGAAAAACTTAAAACAATCATTTTGACTCAAAAACAGAAATGATGCAGCCTTTGTCTCAAGGTGTTATTAGTAGGAATTACAAGATGCCAACATTAGAAGTTAGAGACCAGGCCTTCCAAAATATCTTTACACAATACATCAAAAGGCGAAACAACTTCTGACAGCAGTGAGCCTCAAAGCTAATAAAAACTATCTATCTTTCTTTTTAGAAAGTAGATAGTTTTCTGAACTTCTTTCAGAATTAGCAGTAGTGCATCTAGTACACGAGATCTCTGTTCTGTAGGAAGAGTTTCCAGATTCATCAATCAGACCAGGATATTTTGGGGTCTTCTTCTTTCAGTTGGATATCAAAAGAAAGTGTCTAAATCTACTTCTAATAGCTCCATGACTTTTCTAGAGTTTGAATCTTTAAGTTTGTTGATAGATTTTCAATTTGTAAAACATAGTATCCTAAGTCAGCCATTTCCTCTAATTGTTCTTGGGTATATCCTCTTTCTATTCTGAGTAAACGGATGCGTTTAGAAATGTAGTCTGCAAATTACTATTTTTGACCATATAGTACCTCGCTACTTACATGATACAGTCAAACGACCGCATTTTTAGACTTTAAATAGTTACATTTAATAAAATAACTTTAAAAAGTTGTACATTGTATGGTATATTGAAGGTATAAAAGAAATAAAAGGAAACCCTATGAAAAAGATTGATTGCTTTGACTGCCATCGCAGCAACTGGTCTTGTCAGCACAATCGGAACTGCTCACGCAGATACAGTAGAGCTTCCATTGCCTACAACTGCTCAAACCGAACCAGCTTTGGTAGAGAAAGAAGCACCTAAGAAAGTGGAAGTGAAAACTCCTACTAAGGAAGAAGTCGCTGAACTTGGTGCTACTGCTAAACAAACTCAAGAAGATGCAGATGAGGCCAAAGAGTCTTGGATCGAGCAGATGAAACTTCTGATAAAGCTAGAAAAGAAAAGTTGCAGACTTGAAACTAGCTAAAGATAATGCTCAAAAGATTGCGGACAAAAGCAACACCTGAGGTTATCCAAGGTGCAGAGAAGAAAGTAGAAACTGCTAAAGCAAAAGTTCCAACTGCTGAACAAGGGGTACTTCTGCGCAAACTGAACAAGATGATGTGCAGACCGTAACGTTGCTATTCAAGGGTAAAACAGTTGGTACTAAAGCAAGCGAAGTGACTCAAGCAGAAAAGTGAGAGTTACTGATGCTAAAACGCGAAGTGAAAACTGCGGAGACGCTTTGAAGGGTGTTGGTCTTTGCGACGCTAAAGAGAAACAAGACGCAGCAATTGAGAAGAAGCTACAAGCAAAAGCAAGCACAAGCAGATGCGCAGATTGCTCTTGATGCCGCTAAAGTTGGATGGTGAGCTTGCTGACCAACTCAAAAAGCAGAAACCACTGTTAAAACTGCTACACAAGATGTAGAGCGTACAGAAAACGAAAGCTAAAACTGCTAAAAGCTAATCGTGATAACGTCTCGCTACTTATAACCAAGCGGTATCTGCTTGACGCTCTTTCCAAGATAGCTCTAAGAAACAAACCATCACTCTTTCCCAGCTTTCATTCAAGCCGTGAAGATAAAATGGAATTCCTTCGTCAAAATCCGTTCAGTGTCGAAATGACTGAGGAAGAACGTAATGCTAAAAAGCGATGACATTTATGACCGTATCGTTGGTTCCCAAGAGTAGAACACAAGAAACTCAATAAATATGTTCCAGCAAAAAGCAGACCAAAACAGATGAAACTCGCTACGATATTAACAATCTCCCACAAGAGATTAAAGACGAGTTGAACTACTATGTGGTTGACATGACACCAAATGCGCCGCCAACTTGGACTTTCAGATGTTGTTCTTTTCAAAAACTTCTCTTAGATTTGCAGATAAAGGTTGCTAAAAGAGTATGTGAAAGCGAACTTCTCTAAAGCCATGAAGATGACTACATGTAGAAAGGTGGTGTCGGTCACTATGCTAAAAGGTAACAAAAGTTGCCAAAGAATATGGTATGCCACGACAGACAAAGAGAAAACAAGGGTGAACAGGTATTGTAAAATACTGTAACCACTTTATGTTTTCCATGACTTTAACGATGCTGACGGGTTTATCGTAAAACTCTTGGCGAAATGAAAGAGCAGTTGTATAACGACCTTGTTATGTTGGTGTCTACTAAAGGTGACTATGCACATACACAGGGTATCCTTAACTTTGCTTACGCTAATGAAACTGCCTACTTCGGTGGTGTAAGCGCAAAAGTAAAAACAGACGACTTCTACACTCACTTCTTGACTTCTATTCACGATTCTCTTGTAGATGGTTTCTAAATGGGATAAAACTCCTATTGCAAACCCACTAAGCGATGAAGTCATTGAGCGTAAATTGAGCGAAGCTCGTCAAGCACTTGCTGATGCTATGACTGCTCGTGACAATGCACAAGCTACTTTTGAAGCAAAAACAAAAGCAGAATCAGATGCGAAAAATTGCTCTTACAAATGCTGAAGCTAATCTGACTGCCTTTGAAGAATGGTGAAAGCCACTTGCGAATGCACAAAAGGCTTTTTGATAAAGCAAAAGAACGTCATGATATGGCGGTAGTGACTCTTTCTAATGCCAGCAGCTCGCATTAGCCGCGTTGACTGCTGGCACTAATCTGCAGAAGACGCTCTTAAGATGTGCACCAAAGCAAAGATTGAAAGGACGCTGGAGAGAGTTCTTCAAAGGCTGCACAAGAAGCGCTTAAAAGCAGAAGAAGGCAAGATGAAAGAACTTTGAAGGAGTTGCCTGTCAAACTGGCTTCCGCGGTATCTACTGACTGACGAAAGCCTCTTTGAAACCGCTAAAAGCAAACGTAGTTAACGCATGAAAAGAACTTGCAGACCTTAGTGGCGCGCACACTGCATGCGAGAAGAAAGCGAAAGCAGAACCAGCAGAAAGCAGAGCTTAAAGGATTTAGCTTACAAAGCACAAAACGAAGCTAAAGTTGACGAGAAACTAAGAGTCTTGCAGCAGACCAAGCCCAAACTGCTTACAGAAACTGCTAAAGCGAAGTTTGAAGAAAGCTGACAGCAAAACGTTTGGCTGAACTTGCAGATGTAGTAAACGTAAAGAGCTTGAACACTTGGGGGTATAAAACCAGTGCTAGTGGTAGACAGTCGTGAATATGGTGGATTAGACAGTAGAGAAAGTGACTATGAGGAACTAAAGACGATAAAAACATATCAGCGCCTGCACAAGCTATAAAATGAAAAATCAGAACCTGAAACAACTTCCTAAATACAGGAACAAAAGAATCGAGTCTCTCACGCATTTCTCGGAGCAAGTGTTTGGACTACTTGCTTTTAGCTGGAAAACGAAAATATAGATAAAATAGAAAGGGCGTTACTGCCCTTTTTATGCTATCTTAGGGTAAAATTCGAATGTTTATACTGTGAAGTCTGGGCTACAAAAATGGTATAATAGCATGTAAAACTAGAAATAATAAAGGAAAAATGAAAAATATCCGAAGATAGGTGACATATGAAAATAAGTAAAGGCACCTGCTGAGATTATTCCATTTTAATATTTGTCACTGTTATCCGTTTTAGGATTGATGGTAGTGGTTCGACGACTAGTGCGACCCTTATTCAGGAGGGAAAAGTGCATTGTATCTAGTGCGAGGAATCAGGGGATTTTCTGGATAGCCAGTTTATTCTTAATAGCCTTAATCTATAAATTAAAATTAGGATTTCTTCGTAATGAGCAGTTGCTCTTTATCATTATGTTTGTCGAGCTGATACTCTAGCTCACTTTTAGTTAATAGGTGTCCATCAATGGAGCATATGAAAGCTGGATCAAGGTTGGTCCCATCACGATTCAACCAGCAGAGTATCTAAAGATTATCATCTTTGGTACTTGGCTCAGCGTTTTCAAAACAACAAGATGAGATAGCAGTTTACTGACTTCAAGTTTTCAACCTCAATCAGTGGTTGGTTCCAAGAGCCTTTAATGATTGGCGTTTTGTCCTCTGGTCATGATTGGTAGTTTGGCAATCTTCCTGACTGGAAAATGCAACCATCTTGATTTTAGTATCTTTGCTCACATGTACCATCAGTGGAATAGCTTATCGATGGTTCACAACTGTCTGGCTTTATAGCTGGTGTTTCCATGATTTCTTAACAGCCATTGCTTTATCGGTGTTGAAATTCTCTAAAAATTCCCGTGTTTGGTTATGTTGCCAGTTTCAGTGCTTTTTCATGGCCCTTTTAATGACCTAGCAGGATCTGGGCATCAGTTGGCTAATTCTACTATGCAATGGTTAATGGTGGCTGGTTTGGTCTTGGTTTAGGAAATTCCATTTGAAAAACGGGGTTATTACCAGAAGCCCATACAGACTTTGTCTTTTTCGATTAGCGATAGAGGGAGTTTGGACTTTGTAGGAGCTAGTCTTATTTTGGCTCTCCTATCTCTTCTTGATTCTTCGTATTATTTTGGTTGGTATTCAGAGCAGAGAGATCCTTTCAACTCAATGGTGGCAATCGAGTATTGGTGGAATGATTCTGATACAGGTATCATTAACATTGGCAGTATATCAGGCTTGATTCCTTCAACAGGGTAACTTCCCCTTCCTATCGCAGAGGAAATAGTCTCTTGGTGCTATCAGTAGCCACTCGCTGTAGTTGAATATTGATGCCAGTGAAAACATGCCAAACTCTATCGCGAATTAGAAGGCAACTCTAAGACATAATATGACAAGGAGATGTCTCCTTCAAAAGTTAGAAAATTATAGTAACAAGACTGTTGTACAAGAAGAGAGTGCAAATCTTGAGCAGATATGCTGGAGATATCACAAAAATATAGCACCCTGCTAGAAAACCTTTGATAGATTATGCTTGAAAGGAACTTCTTCAAAACTTGACTATCAAGGGCTAGATAAAGTAGTAACAGGGCTTTCAAAACGGTATGAGATGGTCATTTCTAGATACTTCTCTATTTTTGTCCTCTTTTTAATTAACATCTCGAGAAGATGTTGACTTGGCTTATAGATTAACCATCTAAATAATGTCGATCAAGACTATCTGGGTAAAATTGTCAACAACGATCAAAATGGTGGCTGAAAAGAAAACGCTGCTGAGATTCTTGAACACTTTGGAACGTGGTACCAGTTTTGACGGCCCATCAATCCAGGTTCAACGTAAGAGTATGTTGGATTTGACCACTCATATCCATACCCTTTTACGTAAATACCGTGACGAGAGATGCCTGACATCAACAAAAGAAAAATTAGCATAATGATCTTCGTCGCTATATTGAGATTATCATGCAGACAGGATATGATTCAGGAGAAGAAACTCAGAAAAGTAACTAGTGGAAATCACTAACGTGTGTAGAGTACTACAATAGTTCCTTCACAGGCTGTCCCTAGCTGATGTTAAATACAAGCGTCAGCAAAAGAACAAGGAATTGATCTAGCAAGCGACCTATTACTATGGAATGTGGATTGGTGGAGACCGTGATGGAAATCCATTTGTAACAGCTGAGACACTTCTGGCGTTCTGCCACCATTCAAAGTGGAAGTGATTTTTGAACTATTATATCGGTAAGATTTCTGAAGTCTTTATCGTACCTTCTCTCTTTTCAGCGAGATTTGTCAAAACTACAGCAAAAAGCTGTTGAAAGTAAATGGCTGTCTAGTCCAGTGGAGATACGTCCGTCTCGTGAGGAAAGAACCCTATCATCGTCGTGCCTTTCATTTGATCTCAGTCCAGAATTGATTCAAACTCTCTTGAATTTAAAAGAATGGTCTGTGGGTTGGCTCGTCAGCTGATGAACGCCATCCTGTTGAAACGTCGTCTTATGGTACTCGCATCAACAAGGAGTGATTACTGCTCTAGCTAGCAATCGACTTTCAGGAGCTATTCAAGAGCTCATTAAAGATCGTCCACCATTTTACGAAACAGTTGAAAGAGTTACAGATCTCTATACCATTAGAGGATTCACGTACTGCAAAACAGGCCGGAGTCCTTGCTGGGTGAATTTGCAGAACTTTTAGTTGCTAGCCAAGTCTTTGGTTTCTTCTTGGTCTCCAGCCGACATGCGTCAAGATTCAAGCTGTCCACGAAGCCTGTGTAGCAAATTATTGGCATCTGCTGGAATCAATGACTACTATGAGTGATTTAATCAGAAGATGATGAAAATGTGACTTGCTGTTGCATGAATTGTTAGAAGATCCTCGAATCTTTGTCTGCAACTCATGCTGAGAAAGTCTGAACTCCTCGAAAAGAACTGGCTATTTTCAAAGCTGCGCGTGAATTAAAAGATCGTTTGGGAAGACGTGTCTGCGTCAAACGATTATCTCTCCACTGGCAACTGCGTATCAGATATGCTTGAGTTGGCTATCATGCCAAAAGAAGTAGGACTAGTTGATGCTGAAAGCGCGTCGTTCAGATTTGCTGTTCCTCTCTTTGAGACAGAGGTGGGGACTTGGACCATTCTGGAAAGAAACAATGAGAAAGTTAGCTTTCTCTCTACCACTGTGCTAGAAAATGGATTGCTTTCTAGAGACAATTACGGAAATCATGCTTTGGTTACTCTGATAGCAACAAAGACGGTGGATGGATCTCATCATCTGTTGGACACTTCTAAGCGCTCCAACAACAATTGACAGCTATTGCGATGAATTTGAGTCAATGGCACCTTCCATCCGGTCGTGAGTGGTACCGTTACCGTGGTGGTGGCCCTACTTATGATGCCATTGCTACTCAACCGCTCAAGTCCATCAAGGATCGCATCCGTTTGACAGATGCAGGGAAGTTATCGGCAGCAAATACGGAAACAAGTGATGCAGCCTACTATAACCTTTGAGACGTTGGTTTCAGCAGCTATCAACCGTATGAGGATTACCAAGAAGAAGGGTGAGTACTAATACGTCAAATCGCTATGAAGCTCATGCATGGACCAAGTAGTAGAACGTAGTTACGATATCTACCGTGAGCTTGTATTTGGAAATATGAACATTTCTATGATTCATTTCTTGAATCTAGTCCAGTAAGGCTATGATCTCAAGTTTGCAATGTTGGTTCTCGTCCAGCAGCCTGTAAAAACAATCACCGGAAATTGGTGGCTCTGCGTGCGATTCCTTAGGTATTCTCATGGTCACAAAGTCGTGTTATGTTCCCCAGGTTGGTATGGAGTTGGTTCAAGCTTCAGGGAATTTATCGATCAAGATCCAAAAATATTGAATTCCTTCGTGATATGTATCAAAATTGGCCATTCTTCCAGTCCACCCGCCATCTAATGTTGATATGGTGCTTGTCCAAATCAAATATGAACATCGCGCTTGGATACGCTAAACTGTGTGAAAGTGTGAAGAAGTACAAAGCAATCTACTATACTATACTTGGATGAATGGCAGTTGACTACATGGACGTTATCTTGGCTATTGAGAGGCCAGCAGGGGCTCTGGCAGAAAATACTGACTGAAAGACCAGTCTCAACCACTGCACGTGCCTTATTTCAATATCCCTTAACTATATTCAGTTGGAATTGATTACAGCGTCAACGACCGTGGCAGAGCTATATCTTCAGATGAAGAAAGATTAATCCCATGACTCATCAGCAGAATTGCTACAGGATTACGTAGTCGAGGCTGATACAAGTTAGACTTTTATACGTAGGAATTTTTGTTAATATTTAAAATGTTTTATGAAAACCCATACGGTACAAGTTTTGTAGTAAAATGGTACCCAATTTAAGCATTCAGAGAAGTAATCATTGAAATTTTTAGAGAGTCCAGTGGTTGGTGGAAACAGAGTAGGTGGAAGTGAGTGAAATTGGGCTGGAATGTCATACAAAATTTGAAATCATAAAGGAATTCAGGTGAGCACACTGCCAGTGCAACCTCCGTGAGAGCGAGTAAGAGCGATAGGACTAAGTTCCTATAATTGAGAGTGCTTTCGCACATCGGCAGTCCCTCACACCAAGTGTGTGTGAGGACTCTATGGGAGAGCAGTACTATGGAAAATTAAAAGCGATGGCGTCGCTTGATCCAAAGTGATTTAAAATATATATAAGTTAAAAGAAATAAGGAGAAAATTATAGAAAAACAGGCGTGCTTATATTATCATGGCAGTAGCACTTGTAGTTGGAGGGAAGCTTTGGTATATTCTAGCTAACGAGACAAGAAACTAAAACTAGGACAGCTAATGAAACAGCTAAGGTTGGTGTTCTTCAGTTGCTGTAAGCCACCCATCGCTTTGACTTGATCTACGAGGTATCCAAGATGGACTTGCTGAAGAAGGCTATAAAGGTGACCAAAGTTAAAACTCGACTTTCATGAACTCAGAAGGTGACCAAAGTGAGTTACGCTACAATGAGTAAGCAATTGGTGGCAAATGGAAATGATGTCGTTGTCGTGTATTGCAACACCAGCAGCTCAAGGTCTTGCAAAGTGCAACAAAAGACCTTCCTGTTATCATAGCTGCTATCACCAGATCCACCTGGTGCTAACCTTTGTGCAAAACTCGAGCCAGGTGGGAACATCACTGGGGTGTCTCGACCACAACCCTGCTGAACAACAGGTTGTGAATTGGTTAAAACATTGACTCCTGACGTCAAGACGGTTGCTGAGCTCTTTTACTCAAGTAGTGAAGATAACTCTCGATCACAGAGTCGAAGAGTTCCAAAGCTTACGCCGAAAAAGCAGGTTTGAAAGTAGAAACATTTGCAGTTCCATCAACGAACGAAATTGCTTCCAACAGTTAACGTTGCCGAAGACTGGTAAAGTTGATGCAATCTGGGTTCCAATCGTAACTTACAATCGCATCTGCATTCTCAACTGTAGTGTCAAGTAGCAAACAGCTAGAAAACCAATCTACCCAAAGTGACGGCTGCCATGGTAGAAGCTGGAGGTTTGGCATCAGTCGTTGTTGACCAACACGATCTTGCAGGTGTTGCTACCGGTAAAATGATTGCTAAAGTCTTGAAGGGTGAAAAGAACCTGCAGATACATTCTAGTTAATGTCTTCTCAACTGGTAAATCAGTGATCAACAAAAAGTTGCTCAAGAACTTGGGATCACCACTCTGAATCGTTTTCTCAAAGAAGCTGGTCAAGTAATCGAATAAGAATAAAAGGAGTTAGGAGACATCTCCTCTATTTTTAAAATAAAGGAAATGAGATCAAACATGCTATTATCTATTATTATTTCACAGGGATTGGTCTGGGCTATCCTAGGTTTGGGAGATCTTATGACTTTTCGAGATCTTGAACTTCCCAGATATGACAACTGAAGGTTCCCTTCCCTTTGGGAGGAGCAGTAGCAGTTACTCTCATTACACAAGGAGTCAATCCTTTTCTTGCTACTTTAGCAGCTGTAGGGCAGGTCGTCTTGCTGGTTTAGCAGCTGGGTTATTATATACCAAAGGAAATTCCAACTCTTTTATCAGGAATTTTGAGTCATGACTTCTTGTCACACATTCTATCATGCTCATGATTATGGGACAGAGCTAACACTGACAGTAAATACCAAGCAAACCAAGATGTTCTTCCATTTTCATCAGAGGTTAATCAATTTCTGACATGAGTTTAAAATTTTTGTGACTCTTTGGTTATCCTTCTCGTGCTTTTTCTTCCGAGATACCAAACTTGGACAGAGCCTATATCGCTACAGGGGATAATCCAGACATGGCTCGTAGGTTTTGGCATCAATACAGAGACGTGCGGAGCTTATGGGTCTGGTTTTACCAAACGGTGTCATTGCCCTTGCGGGTGCCCTTATCCGGCTCAACAAAGGAGGCTACGCGGATGTTTCTCGTGGTATCGGAGTTATCGTAGTTGGTCTTTGCCAGCTTTGATTATCGGTGAAGTCCTCTTCAAAGAGCTCCTACCCAGCAGAGCGTTTAGTTACTATTGTTGTTGGTTCCATCAGTTATCAATTCTTGGTATGAGGGTGTTATTGCTTGGCTTTAACTCCAGCTACCTCCGTCTTATACAGTGCTCTTATCCTCAGCAACTTGCTTGGTAATTCCAACCCTCATGGGATAAATGCTTGAAGAGCAGCCGTTAAAGCAAATGAGCGCAATTGTAGAATTAAGAAATGCCACAGAAATTGTGACAAATGAAAGCTTTGACGAGAAGATTATTCCAAACGATGTTTCACTTGATATTTATGAACATGACTTCGTCCACAATCTTGGGTGGAAATGGTGCAGGAAATCAACCTCTCTTAATAGCAGATTGCAGGAATGCCATCTCCTTGACTGAGTGGTAGCATCGTATCATGTGCGATGTAGTGACCTGCATTTCAGCCCAGAAAGCGCGTGCCACTACCTTTCTCGTGTCTTCCTGAAGATCCTAAGATGGGAACGAGCTCTCATGTGACGGTTGCAGAAACCCTTTTGTGCTAAGTTCCGTAAAGGGAAAAACGTGGACTTCTTCCTCAAGAAAATTGTCATCCCATAAAGGAAGAATTTCAAGCGACCACTGAGAAGGTTGCAATGGTCTAGAGAAGCATTTGGATGCACCGATTGAATTTTGTCAGGTGGACAAAGACAGGCCTTTGAGTCACATTGATGGCGACCTCGAAGCGTCCAGAACTCCTTTTACTGGATGAACACACAGCTGCTCTTGACCCCTAAAACAAGTGTCGCTCGATGGAATTGACAAACGACTTTATCAGCAAAGGACCATCTGACTGCTTTGATGATTACCCACCATGGCGCGGAAGATGCGTCTCAAGTATGGAAATCAATGCTCCATTGTCATGAAAGAAGGGCGAATCATCCAAGATTTAGAGCAAGGATGAAAAAGCCAAGATGGTAAATTTCCGATTACTAATCAACTGTCGTAGGTAGTGATTTTAAATCATTGAGACACTGAGAGGTAGGCTGCTTCTAAGCTGTGATTAAAGGAGATTATCTAAAAATGGTCTGGATTCCACCGTCTAAGATTTTATAGTATAATGATTATAAGGAAAAGGTAGCTACAAAGATATTTATAAAAAGTGTTTTGCGTCTAAATTTTACTCTTGTCTCTAAAATAAGGTATTTAAGAATGTATTTATACTTTGTAAAGTATATAGGATTCTAGATAAGGAAAAAGTCAATGAGATTTTAAAAGATTGTACTCATAACTGTATGGGTTTTCTAACTTTGTTGAGTAGGCTATATCGTAGTCTATCAAAAGAAGAATTATTATAAAGGATTGTATGAATCTTTTAAAGTGAAATGTCTTTTTAGAGATGAGACCAGCGTGCAGAAACCACAGGCAGTGGTATCTTTACCTGGACTTGCTGATTTTAGCAAAGTCACGTCGACGGAAGTCAGTCGTTTAGAGATCCAGATCGGATAATTCCCATAGGACTTGATGCGAGGCTTATCTAAAAATGAAAGTTTAAAAGTGATCTGAGTTTCGAAAGAAACTTTTGTTATTGAACAGCAGCTATTATCTCTGATGGGAGATATCTTTATATAAAATATGACTACAATGATAAGTAAGTCCAGCCAATCAGTCAGATCTCAGATTCTAAAATGGTCGGTAGCATATGACTTAGCTTGGAGACGTAGAGCTACACTACTAGGATGACCTGGATTTAGAGGGCATATAAAGGAACCATCACGTCAGTCAAAACAGGGGACCTGGATACCCGAATTTTCACCTCAACAAATCCCAACTGAAAGCACTAAGAGTATTTAAAACCTTATGGGATTGATTGAAGCCGGATTAAAGAAAATCACCCACTTCATGCCTCTATGACGTCGTTCCTAAGAACGTGCTGGTTTACGCCAGTCAACGTTACTCGGTTGATAATCTTGGGGATGTAGAGATTGGTGCCATTGATCTATGAAAGAATAGAGACTAAGTATGAATAGAGAGAGCTTTATAAATGGTCAAATGTGCGTTATAACATAGAAATGAACGAGGTGATTTTGTGAATTTATTATTGAATATTTTTCTAGAACTTCTGATTTATAAAGCTATCATCGGGGGAGTCTGGCTAATTCGTTCTAACAATCTAGCAGGGAGGATTTGCATTATTTGTAATTGATAAAGTTCGACAAGCTATATCCGTATTTCATGGAATCCTATGGTTTTGAGTACGGCTGTCAAAGAAGGGTTTTCTAAAACTGATATAAAGAAGATGTGTAAAAGATACTGAGAGATAGATATTATCTTTTGTATCGGGTTATGGCTTTTAGTGCTAACAAGACGCCTCAGAAAGCTATGGATAAAGAAAAGCTGTGCGGATGTCGATATGTAATATGCGCGCATGTATACAATCATTTTCTTAAACTGATATTGTACCGAAAATGTAGAGCGAGCAAAAATCGTCAAATCTGGAACAAAAGATTAGTGAGAAGAGATTCAGTGAAGATAGTCAACGAGTATGAATCATACATTTTAGATATTAACGTGGTAGAGGCAATATTTCTAAATAAGATTAGCAAATCTGAACGAACTAGACATTGAACAAAGGTATGCTCAGAAATGGCAAAGATATAGGAAATTGAAAGTTATGTAAACAACTTGAGTGTATAAACGTGAGATGGAAATTCGCTGTATACTCAACTGAGCATCGTTTCACCGTGTCGGCTTTATCTCCAAAGTAAACCTTCAAAAGGGTACAACAACGAAAGCCTTGCTGAATATCATGTACTCTTCCCTCCATCTAGTCTCGCCAGGAAAATTTTATGTTAACCCGTGAGAGGGTTGATGATATTAGCAAAGATGAGATTTCGAACTTGCTGAAATGAAAGTGGAAGAACACTGAAAGTGATATCGAGATAAAGGCTTCTCTAACGTGAAAGTGAAATGAAATAGAATCCTCAGTACAAAATTGGGAAGAGTTATTAAAATCTTCATCAAGAACGGATGATAAAGTCAAGACTAAACTGGCAGCGGTTTATTAATTGATGTTGCGGCCCAGCACTATTAGATGAAGGAAATATCCTAATGAAGAGTTTTCACGCTTGGATAAAGGCAATAGAGTTATCTAACAGATTAAATCAATCAGGAGAAAGTGTATATATTTGTATCTCAGGAGTAGGCTCATAATGAAGTAGTGATGAACTTTCTCTTAGCGGTGCCAGGATTATTTAGTAGAAAAAGGGACAAGTAGTAGCAGTAATATAGTGATGTGAGATGAATGTAAAATATAAAGGAGATCGAGGGAGTTTATGAATTCTACTGATGAGAGTGTTATAAGGTTGCAACTCAGATTTTGAAGAAATGAAATTTAAAACAAATTTATTGTGTATGTTCGCCAAGCTCAACTTTTAAGAAAAGCTTTCAGTTATATTAAGTTTGGTATCTACCTTTATTTTGAGGTTGCAAATGCTGAGAAATAACACATCATCGTCATGTTGATGAATATTTCAAAATGATTCGATTACTCTTTGTCAGATGATACAGCCTCACAATTGGATTCTAAATTAGGAGAAGAGATTACGCAAATGCAGAAAACTCCAATGAAATAAAAGATAAATAATGCTTGAGGAGCAAGTTATAAACCAACTTGTACTAAATTATTTTATTCATTATAAAGACTGTTTTTATTTCTTTAATATAAAACTAAATTGAAAAGTTAATTGAAAAATTTATTAAAAAGTAAAGATTTATAGGACAAATTTTGTGAGGCTTAAAATAAGTGTACGTTAAACTAGATCAGATTTTGTAACCATTTTACTGTTAACAGTATCCATCCTAACTCTTTGTGAGTTATGTAATATAAAATGGGAATCATTACTTTAGGTGCAAAATGAAGAGACAAAGTGCGTGTAAACTGACACTCCGAGAAGTTTGGACTCCATAATCCATGGCGAGGTCGCCAGCTGCCACAGATGGAAAGATAATGCTGAGGTGATGATTGGTCTGGATCCCAAGGAAAGGTGGATATAATATTAAAGCATTCTCAGATTGAGACCCATCATTACAATGACACAAACACAAAGCTGGGATGTAACGATATTAGAGAATCCTCATAATGCATTAGTGTAAAGCCGATCGATAGAGGTATTATCATGGATCCAATTCCTCAAAAGACACTTCTTCTTCATCGCTTTCAGGATTCGAAATCAAAAATAGCAGGGTATCTAGCAAACTGTTAGGTTAAAGTTAAAGTGACATATGATTAGATTTGGGAAGTTGATAGTTTGCAAGCACATGGGTTCAAATACTAGACGGACTAAAAACGACCAGTCAAATCCTCTGCTAACTGTCGAAATTGAGTACCAAAATCAAACAGAAGTCATAAATATGAATAGGAGAAAGAAATGATATTACGAGACATATTTGATGCAGCCTGCTAGATGAACGTTTGAAGAGTTTCATTCGCTCTACAAAGGGCGATGTGAATCAAAATCACACATGAGAAATTGAATTTGGTAAACATGGTTTCACCTAGCAATGCTGCTAGATGAAAAACTAGCATTGTTGAGTTTCTCATTGATAGAGTGACGTTATATTTTGTGGAGCTCATATAATAGGAAAATGCTCTTGCGTTGTGTCAATTTAAAGCGAATTGGAAGTGGTCTTGAGTATGCAACTAACCAAGGTCATGTCATGATGTTGTTGAAAGCAGGGATAAATGTTAACCAAGTTGAGCAAATATGGGGCAGATTCCATTGATTACTGCGATTACAGTCTGAAATTAACAACCAAGGAAGCTCTACTCTTTATAACGAGTGTTGATTGCTAGTGGTTCACGATATTCACCATAAAAGATTTTCAAAGGGAAAGCGCAGCTTCTAGCTGATGAGGAATTCGAAAGTTGGTTACAAAGGTTTATTATCTGAAAAATGGAGAGTTACGGTTGATGAATAATCAGTGATTTTTGTGGATTTATGGTTTCAAATAATGTAATAAATGGCTATCCGATAGTCAGTACACTTATAGAGAGAAAGTCTTCAATTTCTCAGTTAAATGGCTGACAATATTATCTCTCTATCGATGATGAAGAATATATTTCTAATCCTGATAACTTTACAATTCTAGGTGCGACAAGTATACTGCAAATTGCTCCGGTTTCTACTAGAAATTTTTTTCCCGCAAAAATATGGAACAGATTTGTTTTGGCTATACAAGGGACATGTCATATAGGATTTTATGATTTAAAGTCAGAAAGAGAAGTTACCGTACAGAGATTTTGCACTACTCTTCTGAATGACTATAGTATGTTAAAAACGAAGTGAGATCATTAAGCCAAGTAACTCATTTTAGAAATTCAGATAAAGGCATTGTCTTTATAAAAAGCAAGCGATAAAAACATGGTATACACACAAGAAGATTTTCAAGAATGGACTTTCCTCACTTTGCTTTTACTAGGGAGTTTGCTGAGGAATAAGGCCTTTCATTTAGACTTCTCTTTATGCATGTCTTTGGATGATTTCGAGTCTTAGTAGATAGATACACAAAGTGACGATAGAGACAGAGTACGATAAGTAAAGTTTATCTTTAATAAATGACAGTCAAACCTCTAACGAGATATCTTCACTAATTTAGAAAATATAAATGATATTTTAAATGATTATTTACCCCTTCATTTTGAGAAATGGATAGAGTAGGAAATTCTTGGTTGTTAGGTCATTAAGTGAGAATCTCGTCAATTAGATGAGACCGTTTCCTTTCTCAGTTACTTGTGGGGAGTTAGAAATCTGTATCTTGATTTAGAGGAACTTCCATGATTTACTGATTTGAAGTATCAAATGAAATAGATGAAAGATTAGAGGTTTAAAACGTAAAATGGAATAATGGAGTGTATATGACGTCAGAGCTAGAAACCAAAAGTGAAGAATGGAGCAGAAGTCTTTAAAGAGTTTGATTCCTGTAGATAAGTATATAGTTAAAAGTCTTGTTGACAAACCTGTCAGATGGTCAAGAAATTGGGCTGTTGGAGAGCAGAAACCAGTTTTAAATTATGACGTTGTGTTATGATGAAGCACGATTAGCAGGGAATTGTATGTTTATCTGCACTCTGATGATAAAGAGATGTTTAAAAATATGATAATTTCCCAAAATATTATTTATGAAGTCAAAACCAGTCAATTAGTGAATAAACCTCGGATATACAGCCCATGGTAGTGCAGGAACACTGTATTCACTGACATTATATCATCATAACTCAAGATAGTGTGGTGGAATTCTTGTGTCCTGGAAATTCTAATTTAGCATCAGTCAATACTAGAACATTTGCTAAATAAACATGTACACCGCACTGTAGTACAATTATCAGAGAAAATAGAACTTGGAAATGAGATGGAAAAATGGACGAAAATTAAACCGGACTTCATCCCTTTTGGCGACTGATGATCGAGATAAATATAGACGAGGACTCTAATTGCCACTTGGAAGATTCAGGAAAAATTTAAATTTATCTTTACAAAAGTTTGGGCTTTCGTTCAGTCTACGAAAGTTTAGAATTAATAGATAGTTACCGAGCAAGGATTAGCAAAGAACAGACCACTTTTATCTGACCAACTATATCTATGAAGTCGAGAATGCAGAATTTGGGGACTTGGTCGCTTCTGCAAAGTATAGTTAATAAAAGCTCCATCACTACAAATTAATGTCGACGCATAGTGGATATTGTATCTGAAAACGATGTAAAAAGTGGAGAAAGTGACTAGCTAGTTTTATAGAAATAGTCTCATGTAAAGTGTATGAAATGGTTTACTCCCAGAAATAAGCTACTACTAGTTAGAGTAAACTGTGATAAAAATGGGTATTGTCTATGGTTGACAAGAGACTCATCGAAGAGATCAAAAACAATACCAATATTGTCGAAAATCATGGAGAAGTGATTTCTTTACAAAAACTGGACGGAACTTTTTAGGGCTCTGTCCTTTTCATGGTGAAAGCCCCTTCCTTTAATGTGGTTGAAGATAAGCACTACCACTGCTTTGGATGTGGTCGTTCTGGGAGAGATGTTTTTAAGTTTATCGGCGAGGGAGTATCAGCAGGTAACCCTTTGCCGGATGCAGTGAGGATATTAGCTGAGAGACTGGGAATTCAGATGGCAGCGCCCGTTCAAAGGATTCTGTACACCCTAGGTCATCAAAATCTCTACGATATGCATGAGAAAGCCGCTCGTTTTTACTCATGCCATTCTCCATGTCGACTAAGATGGGTGAAGGCGATGAGAACGCCCTCTAAACGTGGCTTAACAGATGATCGTTCTCCAAGCATTTTATGATTGGTTTGGCTCCAGCAGAACGCTCTTATCTCATATCAGCGTTTGCGAGATGATTATAATGAGAAGGACTTGTTGATTGCCTACTTTATCCATCTGAGAGTAACCACCCTTTGATACCTTTCATAATCGTGCATTATGCTCTTTCAAATGATCAAGGAAAGGTGATTGCCTTCTCTGGTCAGAATATGGCAAGAGACTGATTCCTCAAACTGGAAAGTATAAAAACTAGTGAGCGACGGCTATTTGTAACAAAAGTTACGAATTATATCATCTGGAGAGGGTAGGCTCGGGCAAGGTAATCTGGAAATCTACCTGATGGACGTTTAGAGGATGTCATTAGCGGCTTATCGTGCTGGTATTGAAAATGCAGTTGCTCTATGGGTACCGCCGCACCGGACGAGTGAACATGTGGAGCATCTGAAACGCTTTACCAAAAAGTGGATCGTCGCTTTATGACGGAGATAAGGCTGGCAGCTGTGACGGCTAAAGCCTTGGATGAGCTAGATTTACCTGTCTCAGTAGTCCAGATTCCTTGACGCGATGGATCGATGAATATTTGCAGAAAACTCTCCTCAAGACTTCTTAGCTTATCTCTTAACCCAATACACGCATTAGTCCTGTTGAGTTTTACATCTCATCATTCTCAGACCTGAAAATAGTGAAAATCTACAAGTCTCAGATTGAATTTAGGTAGAAAAATTGTTTCTTTAATCGCAAAGGAACATCGTGCCTCAGAATTCCTACATTCACATTTTTGACGGACTCACTGCCATCTTTTGACTATCAGCAGGTCAGAACATATTGTCAATGAAAGTCGTGCTGATAGAGAGAGCGAAGGTCAAGGAGGACCAGTGAGTCCGAGTCCTGTCACTATGTTCGTTGTTACCAAGCAGCTGACAGCAGTGATGAGAGCGGGAAGCCCATATTCTCTGCTAGAATGATGGAAACAACTCGTGCGCTTAATGACTATCGCTTAAGAGAGGATTTTATCTTGAAACTCCAGAGCTTTCTGTAGATCTGTATGGACCTTGATTGATAATGCATCCCGATTCAAGATTTCGGCTCATCAGACCAGAGAAGTGAGAGTGTGGTACTCGAGTTCTAGCCTTTAGATTTTGCCACCCGAGATGTCCCCTCACGAGTTAGTTGAGTGGGAAAGAGTCTAGAGAGAGCTCTTTTGAATCAGGAAAATCTGCAAATTAAAAAGAAAGTCGAGGAAGTCAGCCATGTCGGTGACACAGACAATTCGCATTAGAAGAGCTTTTGAGAACGCTTTATCGCCCAAAGTAAGAAGAATGGAGTAAGAATGGCAACAAAACAAAAAGAAGTAACAACCTTTGACGTCCAAGTAGTGGAATTTATTCGCAATCATACTGGGTACAGCAACCGATGATGAAACTCAATAACGCCCTAGTAATCCCTTTCACTTTTAGATGTGGAAAGGAATTGAGAATCTCTCGCAGCGTTCATCTCAAGATGCTGGTATCCTACCATTACGGACAACGAAGGAAACTCCAAAAGTGCGTGTTTTTGAGCACTGAGGAAGAAACCAGAGTTGACTGATGAAGATCTGACTCGGTTCAACCTCTGCCAAGGCCGCGACCCCGTCCGTATGTGATTTGAAAGAACATCGCTGTCTCCACGCTTACGAAACGAAGAGGAAAAAGAATCTGGCCCTCTGCGAAGGAAGCGGGTGATATCGCAGCTAAACAACGCCTTGCAGAAGCGAACCTTCAGTTTGGTAGTCTCTATCGCCAAACGTTATGTTGGACGTGGGAATGTCAGTTCCGACTTGATTCAAGAAGGAAACATGGGTTGATTGAAGCGCCGTTGAGGAAACTTTGACTCACTCCTAGTAAGGGTTCAAATTCTCAAACTTATGCCACTTGGTGGATCTGTCAGGCACATTACTCAAAGTGCCATTGCTGACCGGCTCTGACACCATCCGTATCCCTGTACGCATGGTGGGAAACCATTAACAAGTCGGTTCGTGGAACAACGTAATCTTCTTCTCAAGAGTTGGGACAAGATCCAACTCCCTGAAGTCAAACTCGCTGAACGCATGGATATGACACCGACGAGTTCGAAACTCCCTAAGATTGCCCAAGAGCCGGTTTCCTCTTGAGCACACCAATCGGTGAAGAGGGACGTGATAGCCATCTTGGTGACTTTATCGAAGATGAAGTGATTGAAAACCCAGTTGATTGGCACAACCGTCGGTGTTTTGCGCGGAACAATTGATGAAGTTTTGACATTTTTACAGATCGTGAAGAGAATGTTCTTCGACCTGTTTTGGTCTTGATGATGGGAAAATGCGTACTTGGAAGATGCTGGTAAGTCTTCAACGTGACTCAGTGAGCTGTATCCGCTTCAGATTGAGGCAAAGCTTTTGAGAAAACTGTCACAGCCAAGTCGAAGCAAACCACCCCGTGATTCTCACTGAAGATTAAGCTGAGGAGAGTGAAGACTGGCTTATATTAGAAGAGCTAAATTGCAAAAGATCAAACACGTGTATCTTTGGACAGCCTTTAGAAGAAGCAGATTGCACCCAGAACTAGACTGACATCGCTCAATCGAGGCTTTGACCTACGAGATTCGTGCTCTGATGGTATACAGTGTGAGACTGAACTGATATGACCTCTTGATCAAACCATGGGCTGTCCCTTGGCTAGATCTAACTGACCAAACCCAAGGGATGCGCGACAGATGTCCCAGAAGTTACTAACGCTGAAGTCAAATTAGTATGGGTATCCAGCCGGACAGTTGAGTAGAAATGATGCCGTTATTACCAGAAGCTCGCTTTAGGTAATTGGCAAGTACAGTATATTGAGAGAGAAATAGTGTAGACGCCAGGAATTCCCAGCTTTTATGCTACACTCCTTTTATCGCTGGACTTTTATTTGAAGAAAATGGTATAATGGTTAGCGCGGAAAAAGAGAAATTTACGCATCAACATGCCAAGTTCAAGTGAAAAGTGGCGGGCCATGTGTCTGGTGCATATCGTGAACTGGCAGGCTAGCTTTTGAAAACGAGATGCTGAGGCACCAACTGATCGTAATACAGAAAATCCACCGATTGATATGGACGTTACTCATTCTCTACATATGCGATTGATCTTTCCTACTATCTCTCGACCTCTTCAGACGTTCCTGGACGTCAGATCACTATGTTCACTTCTTACCCGATAATTCCTTGCAGGTCGTTTGAAAGATTCCATCCTTCTTAAAGACTGCTGTCAAACGCTATGTATTTTCTATGACCGTATGGAGCATCTGCTGTGGCCAATCCTACTTTCATTGAGTATTTGGTGGCTGCTGGAATTCCACGAAAAAGTGGACCCGATGCTCCTAACTTTGTTAACAGAAGAAAATGGCATCCGCTTCCTATAGAGCAAGTTGGAGTCAAACTTCGTAAAGATATGGGAAACTGATGAGAATCAGTTTGTGAGTCGTTGGGGCAGGGCTAGGTCTTAGAAGGTGCAAAGGTCTGATGACTTTATCACTTCAGCTGAGGAATTACCTGATATTACTTTTTATTTGGGCTGGTAGGTTTCTATTTGGCGGGATCACTGGATGGTTATGAACGCTATAAAAAGATTATGGATAATCCTCCAGAAAATTTGATTTTCCCAGGGATTGTTCGTCCAGAACGTATGAGAGGAATTTGATGCTTTGGCTGATTTGTTCTTACTCTCCAAGCCATAACGAGCTCTTTCCAATGACTATTCTAGAAGCTGCGTGAGTTGTGTAGCAACCCATTATGCTTCGTGATCTAGATCTTTACAAGGTCATTCGAAGGAAATTACAGACCAACCACCTGATGTGGGAAGAGATGAAAGAAGCCATATTGGACTATCGGGAGCATCCAGAAGCTCTGAGAGAACTGAAAAGAAAAGGCTAAGGCTATTTCAAGAGAATACCTGTAAGAGCATCTTTTAGAAATATGGCTAAAATTCTATCGGGAGCAAGGGCTTTTAGGATGAGGTAGTATATGCGAATTGGATTATTTGCAGATACTCTTATTTCCTACAGGTGTCGGTAAAGCTGCGACCAGCATCTCGAACCTCTTAAAATAGAACTTGGAAAAGCAAGGCCATGCTGTCTTTATCTTTGCAACAACAGACAAGGATGTTAATCGTTATGAAGATTCTGGCAGATTATCCAGTATCCCTAGCGTTCCTTTTCTTTGCCTTTTAAGGATCGTCGCCTGCCTATCGTGGATTTACGAAAGCTCTGAGATAGCAAAGCAATACAAGCTGATATTATTCATACGCAGACCGAATTTTCTTGGTTTATTAGGGACGGATATGCAAGAGTTGAAACTTCGTTATTCATACCTACCAGCTCCAGTACGAAGATTATGTTCACTATATCGCCAAAGGATGATTCGTCCAGGGGCGGTTGTGGCATCTTGTAAGAGGCCTTCCAGATGTTGATGGTGTGATTTATCCTGAGTGAAATTGTGCGACCTTTATCTGACCATAAGGTCGTTGAAAAGCGTGTCATTCCTATATTGAGCTTGCCAAGTTTGAACGTCCTGAAATGGACCAGAGCACATCAGTGACGAGACAAACTAGGACAGGAAAGACGAAAAGATGCTTCTGGCCTTTCGAGGGTAAACTTTACGAAAAGAAATATTCAAGCCGTTTTGGCAGCACTTCCAGATGTTCTAAAAGAAGAGCAAATGTTAAATTAGTCGTAGCTGGAGATGGACCTTATCTGGAAAACCATGAATAATCTAGGACACTGAGAGTTATTGGATGATAGATGATGCAGTCAAAACAAACGAATGTTAAAAGCATCCAAGAAACAGTTGAATGATTTGAGATTATTGAATGACTAAGGTCTGAAGAAAGGAAATGAAGAATGAAAAGAAATTTATGAGAAGTAGTCGAGACCAAAAAATCGGTGGAGTATGCGCTGGTTTAGCTAATTATTTTGATATTGATCCGACAATCGTACGTGTGATCTGGGAGTTCTAGTTTTTGTTATGGTAGTGACTGATTAGCTTACTTAATCTTGTGGGCAATTGCTCCAGTTTCGGAAGAATATTAAAAATAGGAATTAGGAAAGGAGAAAATAATGGCATTTAAGATACGGAAAACGTAAAAAAACATTTTTGAGAAATTGACACTATTCGTCGTTTTGATTATGTTGTTTGTAACTTAGCAGGTATCTTTGCGATGCCATTGGTGTATTTAGCAGATTCTAAGAAGCTAGAATTTCTAGCAAGTAGTATTAGTTGGTGACTGGGATTTCCCAGCCCTTTTAAAAGTGGGAAAAAGAATATGAGTATGTTTTAGATACGTCAAGATTATGTCATACAATGAAGGATGGGTATAAGGTTTTCGCCGTGAAACATGTCCCACGAATCCAGCGGGGAGGATGGAGGTCGTGGAGGTAACGTTGTCTTTGTTGTAGATGAAGGTTTACGTACCCTGATGGACTTCGTTACACCGTCATTTAAAGCCCACTGGGTGAAAAGGGATGACCAAAGGAATGCACGGACGCGGTGCAGAAGACTTGATTGTTCGTGTACTCAAGGGACAACTGCGTGATGTTGAGACTGGAAAAGTCATCACTGACTTGATTGGAGCACGGCCAAGAGTTTATCGTTGCTCACGGTGGTCGAGGTGGTCGTGGAATATCTGTTTTAAACACCCAAAAATCCTGCTCCAGAGATCTCTGAGAATAGAATTTGGCCAGGAGCGCGAATTACAGTTAGAACTTAAAATTTTGCTGATGTTGGTTTGCTGATTCTCTAGTTGGAAAATCAACTCTGCTCAGCGTAATTACTCCTCTGCAAAAACCTAAAATTGGTGCTCACCACTTTACAAATAATCGTTCCTAATCTGGGAATGGTCCGTACTCAACTTCAGGTGAGTCCTTTGCAGTGGCAGACCTTCCTGGTTTGATTTGAAGGAGCAAGTCATATGGGCTTGGGAACTCACCTTCGCTATATTGAGCGTACCATATCCTCACATCATCGATATGTCAGCCAGTGAAGGTCAAGATCCTTACTGAAGATTATCTAGCTATTAATAAAGAGTTGGAATCTTTACAACCTTCGTCTAATGGAGTCCCCAAATCATTGTTGCTAATAAGATGGATATGCCAGAAAGTCAGGAAAACCTTGAAGAATTGAAGAAAAAATACGTTAAATTACGATGAATTTGAAGAATTACCGCCAATCTTCCCAATCTCAGGTTTAAATCCAAACAAGGTTTGGGTAACTTTAATAGATGCAACAGCCGAGCTTGATAAGACGCCAGAATTCCTTCTTTATGATGAGTCGAGATGAAGAAGAAGCTATTATGGTTTGACGAAGAAGAAAAACCATTTGAAATTAGTCGCGATGACGATGCAACTTGGGTACTTTCAGGTGAAAAACCTATTAAACTCTTTAACATGACTAACTTTGATCGTGATGAGTCTGTCGCGAAGTTTGCCTGTCAGTTGCGCGGTATGGGAGTTGATGAAGCCTCCGTGCCCGTGGTGCCAAGGATGGAGATCTGTCTGTATCGGTAAGTTTGAGTTTGAGTTTGTAGACTAGGAGATAGCTATGGGAGATAAACCGATATCTTCCGAGATGCTGATGGAAATTTGTTTCGGCAGCAGACGTCTGAATGAGAAAGTTAGAAGAACCTTTAATCGCCTCAATCCAAATCGTGCTTTGAGACTTGCAAGGACTAAAAAGCAGCTGAAAAATAACAATCATAAAATAAACCCGTGGATGATCAATCACGGGTTTTTAAGTACTGATCAAAAACAGAGGTGGTGCAAATTGTTTGAGTAAGGTTCAAAGGTATTTGAGCTTGTTCCTTATCCTCGCAGATAACCAAACAGACATCATTTCCACAGAGTTAGTAGCCACTATTTGGAAGTTTAGGTTGTCCAAGATAGATCCGAAGGATTGTGCCAAACCTGATAGGTTTTGAGGTCAACCTGGTGTTACCGGGTTGCATCATGTAGAGGCCCTCCATAGACTTCAGCCGTTTTTCCCACTCTGATGTAGAGTCAGTGTTGATTGAATAATAGAGTGCTCCTCACGAATCTTAGAAGATCTACTGATTGATGTCTCTGAAAGTGTTGCTTGTGTGAATCTGTACCAAGCCAATCAGTAAATTTTTGTAATTCAGCTTGGGTAATGAATTTTTGTTTAGTGATAGGGCTCTGGATGAGTTGGTGTCTTTGCTCGGTTTTGTTCATTCACAGTTACCCTTTGAAAAAGGTATCTCAAGATTGACTGTTCAAGGTCGACAGTCATGATAGTCTGTATTGTCACGTGTCAGTAATCTCAAAGTCTGTTGTGTAAAGAACGACGTACTGTATCGCCTCTTTAGTTTGTAAATAGTTGCTGAGTTCAAATTGGAATTTCAACCATCTGGCTTAATTTTCAATTTTCAATAACCATGACGATTTTGAAGATTGAGATAGCTCTGGTGATGTACCGCACAGTATTTGGGCTAAACGGTAGCTCGCAAAGATTTTTCCAGCATGGTAACGAACACCATTATCAATCGTACGAGCAAGACAAGACCTGGATACGGTTGTAGGTATTTTTCGACCAAGTTCGAGAAGTTGCAGATAGTAAGCCTTGTTTGTAACTTGATTTGGAGACGGGAGGTTTATAACACGCCCATTGAGCTGAAGTTCTTCTGTCACTGGCAGGTCAATCGTACTCGACTTTTCCGATAGAGTTCATTATTAAAGGTTTGGTCAGTCCAAATCGTTCCAAAATCAGAGTCTCTATAGTGGTTTTGAATCGACAGCTTCTTCAGTACCTAATGTGAAAGCCTAGGTCAGTTTGATTTCCAAAATCTTCAAGAGTCATCCATGTTTGAGGGAGCTGTATTGTCTTGCCATAAACGATTCTTGGAAGTCGGTAATCAGCCTCATGCGCCCAATAATTTCTGTGTCAAAAAGAGCATTCATGGATTCAGCGGAAATCAATATCGACTGCCAGTTGTTCATATTAAACACATGGGCGTCAGGATAAAAAGAGGTGTTTATTAATGCGACCTTGGAAGAGCATTACGTGAGGATGTATGGTTTGACGTTCCCAGTCTTTATGAAACCGTGGGTAAAGACAACTTCAGCCTTAACTTTTCAGCATTATAGGTAGTTTCATGCCAGATTGGCTTAATTCCAGTTTTACGGTCTAGATTTTTGAGTTCTCTATATAGACTTTATGAGCTTGCTTCCAATGGAATATAGTCACCAGCTAAGAGATTACGAGAATAAGTTAATTCATCTAATGAATCGAAGTCCTCCCTGATAGCCACCAGGGCTTGTTACCGTATTCATTTTCTCGAGCACAGCTGTACCAAGAAGAACACCGGCTTCAGCAATAAGGACTTTCTAAACCATCAACTCCCAGAAGTTGCAAGACCATTGGGGACATTGTTCCTAGATAAGAAAGACCAGAAAAATCTTTTCCATTTGACCAGTCAGCCTGACCTGACGTTTACGACTGTGGTTCAGAAGTACCAGACAACCAGACCATTGGAGCCAATCAATAACATTTTTATAGGTCAACTTATGGTAATCTCCAAGCTTGGTCATTTGACCTTGAGAACTTTGGTTCCAAGACCAGATGCAGATATTTGCAACCTCTGGAAGGAAGTAGTCGTTATGTGTAGCTATTGATATGAGTCATTTTTCTTCAGCTTCTGAACGAGTTCTGTTTTGGCCAACTGGTTCAACCAGTCTAATGTTGGTTTTTTCTAGAGAAATTCTATGTGGCTCCTTGACTTCAGCTCAACTTCCATTTTGTAGCAGCTTTTATCGCTTGTTTTATCATTGGTTCCTTGATGGTAAGGACTTGCCGTCATAACAGCTGGAATTTTGCCGTGGTGGTGATGGTGGACGAATAATGTTTATCGCATAAGATCTGGCAGTCCATCATTATCGAATCAACTCGATTTTCCACATAAACAACTTCCCGAATAGCATTGTTTGCAGAGAAGGTTGCCAAACTCTTTTCCATTGAAGTGTGGTAATCATTGTCCTCAGGATAAGACCGTCGCCAACCAATTTGATCGATCAAGGCATTTCCCTTTTAGTGCGCGTGTTAAGGAGTTGATAGGAGATTGTCAATCAAATCTCCGTATACAATAGGGAATGCCGTTTCTTTTATGAAAAGCTAGACCATCTTCAAAGTCTATAAGATAACTGGAATGGAAGCAACTGAAAAGACGATAGTGTAGAAGATTTCTGCAGTTAATCTACGATCAGAGTTGAAGAAAGTGAGCAGACTGAAGCTTTATCAACCGCCAGTTGAGAGGATAATCTGTATTTTTGTAATTGAAAAACAAGTTCTAACAAAAGCCTAAACAGTTCTTCATCAGAATTTGATTGGTCAAGCTTGAACTAAGGCTGGATAATTCCTGTAAAGCTCTTGCTGGCTTATGATAGTAACTGAATTGATTAAACGCATAGATGCCTCCTTTGAAGAATCATTAAATTTATTATATCAAAGTAGGAAAATGACAGAAAACACAAGTAACTGTTATAATAAACTAAAAGATGACTTCGTGAAATGGAATATAAAAAGACAGATTCGATGGAATCTATTAAATTAAAAATACAGAAATCATAGATTTGAAAATAATTGAAATATTTTAGATTGCA
>BNJV01002790.1_pt1 | contig 66842 bp, 83 predicted proteins | sample 8540591 | NCBI WGS metagenome assembly BNJV01 (sample SAMD00202457, study PRJDB9452) | human saliva metagenome | host: Homo sapiens
CTATACAGTTAATTCTTTTTATTACTTTCAATGCTCTTTCATAATCTGGCTGTTCTCCAATTTCTGGAACATATTCTACATATTGAATAATTCCATTTTTATCAACAATGACGACTCCTCTGGCTAGCAATCTTAGTTCTTTTATTACAAATCCATATTTTGTTCCAAAATCTAAATCTTTGTGATCTGAAGCTGTTAGGGCATTTGAAATTCCTTTGTCTGCACAATATCTTCCAAGTGCAAATGGCAAGTCAGCTGAAATTGTAAGCAGCTGTACATCATCTCCAAAACTTGCGGCTTCTTGATTAAATCTAGCCAGCTGTAATGCACATACTCCAGTGTCAACTGATGGAAATACTGCAATTACAACAACTTTTCCCTTATAGTCGCTTAATTTTACTTCCTTTAGTTCTGGTGATAAAACTGTAAAATCGGGTGCTGTTTGTCCAGCTTTTACTTCATTTCCTGTAAGAGTTATAGGATTTCCCTTGAATGTTACTTTATTTTTTATTTCTGTCATTTTTCTGCTCCTTTATTTTAGTTCTTTCTTTTGTATTTACAATTATCTATTTTTTTATAATTATAACATATTTAAAAATTATTTGTACAGAAAAAAATTATTTGGTTTTTCAAATAATAATTATTTTTTTACTTTTTTTGTTGCATTTGCCTTGACAATAAACTAATTTTTAAAAAAACTGATTTTTTTACACAATAATAATTAATTATCTTTTTTTCCAGAATATGTGTCATTCCTTGCTCGACAATATGTTTTATATGCTCATCTTCCAGCGAATAATACACTACTTTCCCTTCTTTTCTATATTTTACAAATCTTCCTTGCTTTAATACTCGCAATTGATGTGAAATAGCGGATTGTGTCATTTTTAAAAGGTATGCAATATCACAAACGCACATTTCCTCTTGAAACAAAGCGCTTAAAATTTTCATTCTGGTTGTATCTCCCAATATTTTGAAAAAATCTGACAAATCGTGTACAACTTCTTCTTCTGGCATTGTTTTTTCCACTTTTTCCACAATGTCTTTATGTATAACTTTTACTTCACAATTTTTCATTTTTCTTCTTCCATTATTTTTAGCCATTTTTCTCCCAAGTTTTTAAAAATATACGTTAATATTATATCACATATTGAAATAACGTGAAAGTAAACAATTCACATAATTTTTTTCTTTGATACTCTAAGGTAAAAAGAAGTGAAAAAAACTACTAAAAGAATGTTATAATATAACAAAGTTTTTGTACAATTCATACGTTATGCATAAGTTTGAAAAATTTTTGAATTTTAGGAGCGAAGCTATGGCTGGAAAAAAAGTGATATTAAAAAGCAAATATTAGAAATTGAAGATGTGGAAGAACTGAATACAAGTGAAGAAAAACAAGTCTAAAATAAAGGAATACATGGAACATTATGGTAAAAAAATGAAGATTCAATAGACAATTATGTGATAAAAAAATAAAAAAAATGTCTTGATATTATTAATCAGCTTGACTGGAAGAGAACTTTAAAAGAAAAAAAAATTGATATTTCTAAAATACGGAATATTTTGAATGAAAGACATTATGGAATGGAAAAAGTAAAAGAAACTATTTTGGAATCTTTGGCAATGCGGCACTTTATGAAAAAAAATGATAATAAAACCCCAATTATACTGTGCTTAGCAGGTTCGGCTGGAACAGGTAAGACTTCAATAGCTGAAGCAATAGCCGAAGCATTAGGAAAAAAATTTGAAAAAATTTCTATGAGTGGTGTATCTACGACATTTGAATTAACAGGGCTTACAAAAGGATATACTTCAGCTGCTCCTGGAAGAATTATAAAAACTTTGGCAAAATTTGGATGTGATGATCCTTTAATTTTATTAGATGAAATAGATAAGGTTAATCAGAAAAAATCGGAGGGAGATATTGAGGGAGTTTTACTCGAAATTTTGGATCCAGATCAAAATAAAAGATTTAGGGATGAATTTTTTTAGAGTTGGAGTATGATTTGTCAAATGTAATGTTTTTTTAGCAACAGCTAATAATTTAAGCGAAGTTTTCGGAGCCATTAAAAAAAGTAGAATGGAAATTATTTATTTAGAAGATTATAATTTGGAACAAAAAGTTGAAATTGCAAAAAAACTATATAGTTCCAAGTATAAATAAAAAAATAGGCTCAAAATTATTCTTTAGTGATGATATTTTTAAAAATATGTAATACAAAAATTATACAAATGAAGCTGGAGTTAGAAAATTAAAGACAATTTTGATGAAAATTTACGGAAGAATTGCTAAAGAATGGCTGGAAAAAAAGAAAAAAGTAAATGTAACTTTGGAAAACATAGATTCTCTCATTTGTGCAGACAAAAATCCCAGTATTTCATTAAAAGTGAACACTGAAAAGTCAAAAATAGGAGAAGTGATGGGAATGGGGGTAACTTCGCTGGGAGGAAGAGTTATGCCAATCCAAACGGCTGTTATGCCAGGAGATGGAAAAATTATAATAACTGGAAATCTTTCAGAAGTTATGAAAGAGGGAATAAATGTGGCAATTACATATTTGAGAACAAAAACTGAAGAATATCATCTAAAAAATCGTAACTTTTACAAGGAAAATGATATTCACGTACATTTTAATGAAAATGCTGTTCAAAAGGATGGGCCTTCCGCTGGAATCGCTATTACAACGTGCATCCTTTCAGCGTTAAATCGGGATAGAATTAAGGCAGGATATGGCTTTTACTGGAGAAATTACGATTTTTGGGGGAGATATTGCCTGTTGGAGGAGTGGCAAAAAAATCGAAGGGGCGTATAAATCTGAATAAGAAAAATTCTTTTGTTCCAAAAAGAAAATGAAGATTGTGTAAATTTTATAAGAAAAGATATAATTGATAAAATAAAAAAATAGAATTTGTGGAAAAATTATGAACAAATTTATTCAAAAACTTTTTTTGGCATGTGAAGAAGAAAAAAATTTATAAAAAAAGGAGAAAAATTTTTATGAAAAAAATAAATGTAAGTTATTAATTTGGGCTAGTATTATGGTAATTTCAGTTGCGTCTTTTGGAATGTCTGGTAAAAATCCAGATAAATCGCCTTCAAAGCCAGAGGCTGCAGATGTGGATACAGTTAATGACAACGCTAGTGCTATTGGGAAAAAAGCTGGACTTAAAATTTCAAAGGCTGAATTAAATGCTGTTGCTGACAGGATTTTTAAAAATGAAGCCGGAGGTAAAAAAGAGAATATTGTTTACTGGAATACCGGAGAGGATTTTCCTTCACTTGGAATTGGACATTTTATATGGTATAGAGCAGGGCAAAGGGGAAAATTTGCTGAAAGTTTTCCACAGCTTGTGGCTTATTACAGGGCTCATGATATAAAATTACCTAAAATTATTGAGGAAAATGAATATTCTCCTTGGGCAAATAGTGATGAGCTTTTTAGATTGAAAAGAATTATGGATAATGATATTACTGAATTGACTAATTTTCTGTATAATACGAAAGATATTCAAGTTGCATTCATTTTTGAAAGATTGGAAAACTCTTTGGAAAAGATGATGGCAATTTCAGATAATCCAGAAAATGTAAAAAAACAGTTTTACCGTGTTGCACAGTCGCCAAACGGACTTTATCCTCTGATTGACTATGTTAATTTCAAGGGAGAAGGAATAACGAGAACGGAAACCTATAATGGAGAAGGATGGGGTCTTCTTCAAGTCTTGGAAAATATGAAGGGAACAGGAAGCGGAAAAGCCGCTCTTGAAGAATTTAGCAACTCTGCAAAAGCTGTGCTTGAAAGACGTGTAAAAAATGCCGGTCCTGACAGTAATGAAAAAAAATGGCTGCAAGGCTGGCTAAATCGTTGTGATACTTATAAAAACTAATACTAAATTCCATTTGAAAAATAGAAATTATATTTTATTTATTTTTTTATAATAAATCCATTGCTTTAATGGGCAATAGCATAAGTTTGTAAAAATTAAATTGGGCAGTTTAAATTTTGTTTAGGCTGCTTTTTTGTTTTTTACGAAATTTCAATATTAGTAAATATATTATATTTAGGGAATTATTGTTTGTTCATAAATAGAATTAATAGTAAAAAAATATTTTTTTATAGACAAAATTGCTTTGCAAATATGACTGAATATAAGATATAATATAGATATATAAAATTTTAGTGAAAGGAAGCGAGTATGAAAAAAATATTTTTAAAAATTTTTTTAGTTAAGAGAATTGCAATGGGACTTGTAACATTGTGGCTAGTTATTACGATTACATTCTTTCTGATACATATGTTACCTGGTGACCCGTTTCAAAGTGAAAAAGCAATTCCGCCTAAAGTAAAGGAAAACTTGATGGCAAAATACCATTTAGACCGTCCGCTTGGGGAACAATATGTTGAATACTTAAAAAATATAGCAAAGGGGGATTTAGGATCATCCATGAAAGTTCGGGGGAGAACCGTTAATGATGTAATTAACCAGAGTTTTCTTACATCGGCTGATTTAGGAGCCAGATCTATTATATTTGCATTAGTTTTGGGTATTCCGCTTGGAATTATTGCAGCCCTTAAAAGGGGGAAATATCAGGACAGGCTGGCTATGATTGTGGCGATAATTGGAATATCGGTGCCGAGCTTTGTACTGGCGGGACTTATGCAGAAGTACTTCGTTGATATACATAATGGATTTTTAATTGACAATGGATTTTTGCCGGAATTTTTTAGAATCCGTTTATCTGGATGGGATAGCCCAGAGAAAAAGATACTACCAGTTGTGGCTCTTGGACTTTATACGGTTGCATTAATTGCACGTTTGTTAAGGGATAAGATGATTGAGGTAATGGGACAGGATTATATAAGGCTGGCTGTTGCAAAAGGTGTAAAACCTAAAAACATTGTATTTAAGCATGCTTTAAGAAATGCGATTTTACCGATTATTACAATAATGGGACCAACAATTGCGGCAGTTTTGACAGGTTCATTTGTAATTGAAAAGATGTTTTCAATTCCAGGATTAGGAAATATTTTGTAGACAGTATTAATGACAGGGATTATACAATGGTGCTTGGAGTTACTGTGTTTTATGCAATATTCCTGATTATAATGATGATACTTGTGGATATTATTTATGTTTTAGTTGATCCTAAAATTAAACTTGGAAAAGGAGATGAAGTGTAGTGGCAGAAAATATAGAAAAAGTTGTAACTGAAAATAATTATATACCAACACCTGAAGATTTTAAAATCGTAGGTCCAGATACCACTCAAAGTGAAGAAATCTACAAACCAAGTTTAACATTTTGGCAGGATGGATGGAGAAGATTTAAGAAAAATAAATTGGCTCTGACATTTTTAGGTATAACAATTATCTTTTTGTTCTTAGCAATTTTTGGGCAGCATTTAACAAAATATTCCTACAGAGCCCAAGATTTGTCAGAAAAATTTTTAAGCCCTTCAAAGGGAATTGTAAAAGGTCATTACTTGGGAACAGATAATTTAGGACGTGACTTGTTTGCAAGACTTTCGCAAGGGATAAGAATTTCAATGGAATTATCAATAATAACAGCTGCTATTTGCGTTATTTTTGGAACAATTTATGGAGCTGTTTCAGCGTACTTCGGCGGAATTATTGATACGATAATGACTAGAATTGTAGAAATTTTACTAATTATCCCATCAATGATTTATATAATTTTATTAATGGTTGTTATGGGAAATAGTGTAAAGACAATAATTATCGCAATGTCACTTACAAGATGGCTGAATTATTCGTTGCTTGTACGTGGAGAAGTTTTAAAGATCAAGGAAAATGAATTTGTATTGGCTTCAAAATCGCTTGGTGGAAATTTCTTGTGGATAACTTTAAAGCACTTGATTCCAAATACGTTAAGTGTAATAATAATAAGACTTACAACAGATATACCAAATATTATCTTTACAGAAGCGTTTTTTTAAGTTTCATCGGGCTTGGAGTACCAATTCCGCAGGCTTCATTAGGAAACTTGGTATTTGATGGTTTCGTAAATATGACTTCATATCCATATTTATTTGTTATTCCGTCAGTTGTAATTTCATTAATTACATTGGCATTTAACATCGTTGGAGATGCTTTTAAATGATGCATTGAATCCAAAAACTAAGAGATTAAAAAAATTTTTATAAAAATTTATTATTCTATAATTTAATATTATTTTTTTCTTAATTGTCATTTATTTTTAGTTTATTTAAGCAAGGGTATCAAACGCCATACCCTTGCATCCTGCTTTACGCAAAAACTTTCTTATAAAGAAAAATAAAAACTCGATTTTTGAATATAAGTTATTTTAATACGAATAATCGTATATAATTCAAAAATATATTTCAAAAATCTCAAACAGTTATTTTTTTCTTTAACGAAATTTTTGCTTTAATAATTAAATAAAAAAAGTTAAATGAATTAAAAAAATAAATAGAGTTAATAAAGAAAAAGTATTTAGTTATAAAGAGTTATGTAAAAACAATCCATATTAATACAGAGAGGATTAGAGAATGGGAAAAAAATTATTAGAAGTGAAGGACTTGAGTGTTTCTTTTAATACGTATGCTGGGGAAGTGCAGGCTCTTAGAGGAATCAGCTTTTCTGTGGATCGTGGAGAAACGCTTGCAATCGTTGGGGAGTCTGGTTCAGGGAAATCAGTTACTGTGCAGACGATTATGAGATTGATACCGATGCCTCCAGGAGAAATTAAAAATGGAGAAATTCTTTTTGATGGGGAAGATTTGGTAAAAGCTCCTCTTGAGAGAATGCGTGAACTTCGTGGAAGAAAAATTGGAATGATATTTCAAGATCCTATGACATCGCTTAATCCGACTATTAAAGTTGGAAAGCAAATTATGGAAGGGATTTTGATTCATAAAAAAGTAACAAAGGAAGAGGCAAAGCAAAAAGCAGTTGAAATGCTTAGAAAAGTTGGAATTCCTAAACCTGAAGAAAGATTTCATCAGTATCCGCATGAATTTTCTGGAGGAATGCGTCAAAGGGCTGTTATTGCGATTGCTCTTTCGTGTGAGCCAGACCTGCTAATTTGTGATGAGCCGACAACAGCTTTGGATGTTACGATTCAGGCACAGATTCTAGATTTGATAAATGAATTGAAGAAAGAACTGAATATTGCAGTAATACTTATAACGCATGATCTGGGTGTAGTTGCTGAAACTGCCGATAGAGTAGTTGTTATGTATGCTGGAGAAAAATTGGAGGAAGCTCCTGTAAGGGAACTGTTTAAAAATCCAAAACATCCATATACTTGGGGACTTTTAAAATCACTGCCAAGACTGGATATGAAAATTGGAGAAAAATTGGCTTCAATTCCGGGGACACCTCCAGATTTGCTTAATCCACCTGTGGGAGATCCATTTGCGGCACGTTCTGAATATGCGATGAAAATTGACTATGAAAGAAAACCTCCGTTAATTGATTTGGGAAATGGGCACTTTGTAAAATCGTGGCTATATGTAAAGGGTGCTCCAAAAATAAAATCTCCTTTTGAATCGGAAGAAGAAAACAAAGGAACGGAGGGGAAATAATGGCATCGAATGAAAATAAAAAAGAAAAATTAATAGAAATGAAAAACTTGAAAAAATATTTTCCAATGAAAAAAAGACAAGTTCTAAAGGCTGTGGAAAATGTCACAATGGATATTTACAAAGGTGAAATTTTAAGTCTTGTGGGAGAGTCAGGGTCTGGAAAGACAACGCTTGGAAGAACTGTCAGCAGACTTTATGCAAAGACAAATGGAGATATTTTGTTTAATGGAAAAGCCAGTGGAAGAATATGGAAGAAAAGAATTTACAAAAAAAGTTCAGATGATATTTCAAGATCCGCAGGCTTCGCTGAATCCAAGAATGACTGTTGGAGATATTATTGCCGAAGGAATTGATCTTCATAAGCTGGCAAGCTCAAAGCAGGAAAAGAATGGAAAAAGTCTATAAATTGTTGGAAATTGTTGGATTAAACAGGGAACATGCAAGCCGTTTTTCCACATGAATTTTTCAGGTGGGCAAAGACAGAGAATTGGGATTGCAAGAGCGCTTGCGGTTGATCCTGAAGTGCTTGTGTGTGATGAGCCGATTTCAGCTCTGGATGTGTCGATTCAGGCTCAAGTTGTAAATTTATTAAAGGATTTGCAAAGGGAAAGAAACTTGACATTGTTATTTATTGCCCATGACTTGTCGATGGTAAAATATATTTCAGACAGGGTGGCAGTTATGTATCGTGGAAAAGTGGTTGAACTGGGAACTCCTGAAGCTGTTTACGGCGATCCTGTTCACAGCTACACAAAATCACTTATTTCAGCTGTGCCAATAGCAGATCCTGATTATAAAAAAAGACAAAAGAAAATTGATATGGATGAATCATATTTGAGAAGTCCGATGGGAGATGTGTCTGAAATAGAGGTTATTCCTGAAACGCCTGAATTAACAGAATATAGACCTGGGCATTTTGTAGAAACTTCTTTTTTAAAGGAAAAGGGGCTAATTTAGTAAAATTTGAATATTTTTAAAATAATTTTTATAAAAATTTATTGATGGAAAGGAATTGTTGAGATATGAAAAAAACTTTTTTAATACTTTGCTTAATGTTATCAATGTTTATTGTTTCTTGTGGAAAAGGGGGAAAAGGCTCGGGAAATTCAGTATCATTTAATATGGAAGCTGAGCCGACTTCATTAGATCCGCAAATTTTGACTGATATGAGCGGACTTTTTGTAACAAGTATGACTTATGAAAGTCTTGTAAGATTGAATGAAAAAAATGAAATTATTCCTGCCGGAGCTGAAAGCTGGACTAAATCAGACGATGGGAAAGTATGGACATTTAAAATTAGACAAGGGATGAAATGGTCAAATGGAGATCCAGTTACAGCTAAAGACTATTACAACGGTATAAAAAGAGGAATTGAACCAAAAACAGCCTCTGAATACGCATTTCTTGCCTATTATATTGAAAATGCGGAAGATTATAATACTGGAAAATTAAAGGATTTTGGAAAAGTTGGGATAAAGGCAAAGGATGATTATACACTTGAATTTAGATTGTCACAACCTGCACCATTCTTTTTAAAAACATTAATTATGCCAATTTATTTCCCAGTTAATGAAAAGGCATTGGCTACCAACGGAGATGGATATGCAACTGAAGCTAAAAAGTCTATCTATAATGGACCGTTTATAATGGAAAAATGGGTACACAACAACAAAGTTGTCATGAAAAAGAATCCTAATTACTGGAATGCTAAAAATATAAAAATTGATACACTTACAGGTTTAATTGTAACTGACTTTGAAGCCGCTACAAACCTTTTTGAAAATAGAGAATTGGATTTGACAAAAATTTCTGTGGAAAAAATGGCAAATTATGAAGGAAAACCTGAATTGCACAAATTCCCTAATGGAAGAGTTTACTATTTAGGATTTAACACTTCAAATCCTGTGTTGAAAAATCAAAAGGTAAGAGAGGCATTATCTCTTGCAATTGATAGAAAAGAACTTGTAAGCAGTATTTTAAATGGAGCTGGAATTGTAGGTTCTGGAATTGTTTCAAATGGAACAGCTGGGGAAAAAGGCGACTTTAGGGAAGAAGCTGGAGATTTATTTGCTGGATTTGCAAAAGTTAATGCAAAGCAGTTGTTTGATGAAGGGCTGAAGGAACTTAAAATGACGCCTGCACAAGTTAAACTGCATCTTTTGGTAGATGAAAATGGAACTGGTAAAAAGGAAGCTGAATTTTACCAATCTCAATGGAAGGATAAATTGGGAATTGATGTGGATGTGGAAGTTCTTACTAAAAAAGAAAGAATTGCACGTGCAAAAGCTGGAGACTTTGAAATTGTAAGATATGCTTGGGGACCTGATTATGCAGACCCTATGACTTATTTGGAAATTTTCCATTCAAAGGCAAAGGATATTAACTTTGCTAAATATTCAAATCCTGAGTATGACAGATTAGTTGACTTGGCTAAAGTTAATCAAGATAATAAAACTAGAATGGATGCGATGAAAAAAGCGGAAAAATTATTAGCAGATAACTTTACATATTCAACACTTTATTATGAAGTGGGAGTTTATTTGATAAATCCTAAATTAAAGGGAGTTGTAATACGTTCAGTTGGAGATTCTATCGACTTTTATAATGCATCTATAACAAAATAATTTTTAATTTTGTCAAATTTATTTGACAAAAGAAAGGATGGATGTAAATATGAAAAAAATATTATTGATATTTACAATATTGCTGGCTTTTGTGATTTCATGTGGAAAAAGCAGCGATTCTGAAACATTGAAACTTAATTTGAAGGAGGAGGGAAAATCTTATGATCCGCAGCTTGCAAATGATTCTACTGGAGAATTTGTGGATTCGCTTGTTACTGAAACATTGACAAGACAGTCGGATGATGGAAAATCTCTTCCTGGAGTGGCTGAAAAATGGGAACATAATGCAGATTCAACAGTCTGGACATTCCATTTGAGAAAAAATGCGAAATGGAGTAACGGGGATCCGATTACAGCAAAGGACTTTAGAGATGGTTGGGTTAGAGCACTAGATCCTAAGACAGCTGGAGAATATGCAGATAAATTGTTTTACATAAAAAATGCTGAACAATTTAATGCTGGAAAAATTAAAGATGAAAATCAATTGGGGATAAAAGTTATTGATGATTACACATTGCAAGTAACATTAAACAATCCTCTTACATATTTTTGATTCAATTGTAAGAATTCAAACTTATGCTCCACTAAATAAAAAGTTCTATGAAAAAAAGTGGGAGATAAATATATGACATCTCCTGAAACTTCGATTTCATCTGGTGTTTATGTAATAAAAATCTTGGACAAGAGATTCTGAAATTGTATTTGAAAAAAATGAAAAATTACTGGAACAAGGATAATATTAAATTAAAATATGTAAAAAAATGTTATTTATAAATGATCCATCTGCCAGTGTAAATGCCTTTTAAAAAAATAAAGAAATTGATTCTACAAATATTTCAATAGAACAAGCGAAGGAATTTAAAAAAATGATAAACGTAAAATTCTTACAAAAGATGGTTCAGTATGGTATATGACATATAATATGAAAAATAAAGTGCTTGCGAACAAAAAAATTAGACAGGCATTGTCGCTTGCTGTAGATAGGGAAAAATTGATTACAGATGTGCTTGACAATACAGGAGAAGCTGCATATACTTATACAACAAAAGGTGTTGGAATAATCGGTGTTTCAAAAGACTTTTCTGAAGAAGCAGGAAAAATTTTCCCAGCTTATAATCCGCAAAAGGCAAAACAATTACTAGCTGAAGGATTAAAGGAGCTAGGATTACAAAAATTACCTGAATTGACAATGATTTTTAATGATTCTGGAAATAATAAAGTTATTTCTGAATATATTCAAGAAAGTTTGAGAATAAACTTAGGAGTAAATATTAATATTGAAGGAATGACATTCCAATCAAGATTGGATAAAATGCAACATAGAGATTATGAAATTGCTCTAGCTGGATATAATGGAGATTATAACGATGCTATAACTTATTTAGACAGATTCTTGACAAAGGATGGAAATAACTATTCAGATTATTCAAATCCACGTTATGATGAGCTTGTTAAAAAAGTTAAAAGTTCTGGAAACCAGCAAGAAAGAGTAAAAGACATGATTGAAATGGAAAAAATAATTGCTGAAGATATGCCTGTGGGATTGCTTTACTATAGACAAAATACTAAGCTGTTAAATCCAAGAGTTCATAATATTGTGTTTAGTCCCAATAGGAAAAGACTTTGTGCTGGATAATACTTATATAAAATAATCAAAAAAAATTTTTTATAGAGGAAGGGAAGTTGTTATGAAAAGAATAATAATTTTATTGGCAATGTTAATTTTTGCCATTTCCTGTGGAAAGAATGGTGGGAGCGGAAAGACGTTTACGTTGAATTTGACGGACGAGCCAAAATCCATTGATCCACAGCTTTCAACGGATGTTTTAGGAGGGACGGTTGATGACCTGATAACTGAAGGACTTACTAAAAGAGGAAAAGATGGTACGTTTGTGGCAGGACTTGCGAAAAGCTGGGATAAATCAGCTGATGGGCTAAAATGGACATTTCATCTAAGAGATGGAATAAAATGGAGCAATGGAGATCCGATTACAGCGCAAGACTTTAAAAATGGATGGTTACGTGCATTAAATCCTCAAACTGCTTCACAGTATTCGTATATGCTTTATCCGATAAAAAATGCTGAAAAATATAATAAAAAGGCAGTTTCAGCTGAAAAAGTCGGAATAAAGGTTATTGATGACAAAACTTTGGAAGTGGAATTGGAAAGCTCCTGTTCCATATTTTGACAGTTTAGTTGCATTTAAGACATATATGCCGTTAAATCAGAAGTTCTTTGACAAAACAGGTGACAGCTACTTTACAGAAGCTAATAAAACTATGTCTTCTGGAGCGTATACAATGGAAAAATGGACACATGGCTCAGAAATAGTGTTTAAGAAAAACCCTAATTACTGGGATGCGGATAATGTAAAAGTTGAAAATATTGTCTATAAAATAATTCCTGATAATAACTCTGCATTAAATGCATTTAATAACAAGGAAGTAGATGTAACTTCAATTACATCTGAACAGGCAAAAGGATTTAAGGACAATCCAAAAATGGTTTCAAAAAATGATGGTTCAGTATGGTATTTGCTATTTAATTTTAACAACAAGACTTTGGCAAACTTAAAAGTAAGAAAAGCGCTTCTTATGGCAATTGACAGAGAAGGACTAATAAATAATGTATTAAACGGATATGGAACTGCGGCAAAAACATTTGTTCCAAAAGGAATTGGAATAACAGGAAAAGATGGAAAAGACTTTACAGAATTTGTTCCTACATCAACACTTGGATATAATCCTCAAGAAGCTAAAAAATTATTAGCTGAAGGATTAAAGGAAGCTGGACAGGCTAGTTTTCCAAAAATGTCTATGCTGATTAATGAAAGTGGAAATAATAAGGTTATTGCCGAATATATTCAAGAACAACTGAGAAAAAATTTGAATATTCAACTGGATCTGGAAATAATGACTGCTCAGGAAAGATTTTCAAGAATGTCTCAAAAGGACTTTGATATGGTATTTGCTGGATGGTCTGGAGATTATCCTGATGCAATTACATATTTAGATTTATTTGAATCAACTGGTGGAAATAATAATGGTTCGTATAAAAACCCTGAATATGATGCGCTAGTTAAAACTGTTAGAAGCACAGCCGATCAAAATGTAAGAATTCCTGCACTTGTAAAAATTGAAGGAATAATTGCGCAAGATTTACCAGTAGGTGTGCTTTTCCACAGAGAAAAACAATATCTTGTTGATAAAAAAGTAAAAGGGCTTGAATTTACACCAATTGGGGGAGAATATTATTTCGGAAACTTGTCATTGAAATAGTGGCTGGAAAAATTCTTTAATTTAAAGTGAGGAGGAAATGTATTAATGAAAAAAATATTTCTAATATTGACATTGCTGGTATTTGCACTTTCGTGTGGAAAAAAAGGAGGAAACGGAAGTACATTTACTTTAAATATAGTTACAGAGCCATCATCAATTGATCCGCAAATAACTACGGATATTCCTGGAGGAACTGTTGATGAATTGATTTTGGAAGGGCTTTTAAGAAAAGACAAAACTGGAAAATCTGTAGCTGGAATTGCCCAAAAATGGGAAAAATCAAAAGATGGGCTTGTGTGGACATTTCATCTAAGAGATGGAGTTAAATGGAGCAATGGTGACCCTGTAACTGCAAACGACTTTAAGGCAGGATGGATTCGTGGATTGAATCCTGATACAGCAGGAAGCAATGCAAGCATGTTATTTGTAATAAAAAATGGAGAAAAATATAATGCTAAAAAAGTTTCAGAAAATGAAGTCGGAATAAAAGTTATTGATGATAAAACTTTACAAGTAACTTTGGAATCGCCTATTCCGTACTTGATGATTTAGTTACATTTAAATCATTCATGCCATTAAATCAAAAGTTCTATAACAAAGCAAAGGATAAATACTTTACAGAAGCTGAATATACAATTTCAAATGGTCCTTACACTTTGGAAAAATGGACTCATGACTCAGAGTTAAAATTTAAGAAAAATCCTAATTACTGGGATGCAGGCAATGTAAAAACTGATAATGTTGAATTAAAAATAATTGCAACTGATTCAGCTGTTAATGCCTTTAAGAATAAGGAAGTTGATGTAACAGCGGTAACTTTCGAGCAAGCTAAGGAATTTGCAGGAAAACCAGAACTTGTAAAAGCAAATGATGGTGGAATCTATTATTTATTGTTTAATACAAAAGAAAATGTATTTAAAAATGCAAAAGTAAGACGTGCAATAACTATGGCAATAAATAAGGAAGAACTTGTAAATAAAGTGCTGGAAGGATCTGAAAAATTAACTAAGACATTTACTCCATCTGGAATTGGATTAAACGGAGTTTCAAAAGATTTTCCAGCGGAAGTAGCAACTGACCAGCCTAAATTTAACGTAGCAGAAGCTAAAAAATTGCTTGCAGAAGGACTTAAGGAAGAAGGGTTATCAGAACTTCCAAAATTTGAAATTTTATTTAACGACACAGGAAGCAGAAAAGCTATTGCAGAATATATTCAAGAAAGTTTGAGAAATAACTTGGGTGCAAATGTTGAATTAGATATGGTAAGCGGTAAGGAACGTATTGAAAGAACTAAGAAGAGAGATTACCAAATCTCACTACAAAACTGGACTGGAGATTTCCTAGATCCAATTACATATTTAGATCTATTTGACAGTACAAATGCAAACAACCGTGGAGATTTCAAAAACGTAAAATATGATGAATTGACTAAAACTGTAAAAAGTTCTGCTGATCCAAAAGTAAGAGTTCCAGCAATGATTGAAATGGAAAAACTTATTTCAGAAGAACAACCAGTTACAATCTTATTCCAAAAACAAAAACTTTATTTAGTAAATCCAAAAGTTAAAAATTTGGGATTTGTGTCAATTGGTGGAGAATTCTTTATTAGAGATGTTGTAATGAACTAGTTTCAATTAAAACAAAAATTTAAGAACAATATTTTATATTCCCCATTTAAATAGCAGATTTTTTACAAGGGATCAAGACCTCTTGCCAGTAAATAAACAAAAATATAATTTCTGTTTTTTTAAATGGGGTTTAATATTGTTAAACTAAAAAAATAAAAAAAGGAAATGTAATTTTATGAAAAAAATAAGTTTGTCCTGCTGGACAGAGATGGTGTTATAAATGTGGAAAAATCGTATTTGCATAAAATAGAAGATTTTGAATATGAAAAAAATGTAGTGGAAGGACTTTTAAAATTGCGGGATTTGGGATATAAATTTGCGATTATAACGAATCAGGCAGGAATTGCGAGAGGATATTATACGGAAGAGGATTATTTAAAATTACAAAGTTTTATTGAAGATGATTTAATGAAAAAAGGGATAAAAATTGAAAAAGTCTTACTTTTTGTCCGCATCATCCAAATGTTGCTGGAAAATATGGAATAGAATGTAATTGCCGAAAGCCAAATACGGGGAATTTTGAACTGGCGATAGAGGAGTTTGATATTGATGTTAAAAATTCTTTTATGATTGGGGATAAGATAACTGATTTGATTCCTGCCAAAAAATTGGGGATTATGCCTGTCCTGGTAAAAACTGGATATGGTTTGAAGAGTTTGGAAGAACTTGGGGGAACAGGATTAGATCCGATGGTTGTGGACGATATTCTAGATTTTTGCAGACAATATCGAAAAAAATATAAATAAAAAAATAATATATACTGAACCCGTTTAAAAATAGAACTGCTAAAAAAATTATATAAATCTAGGGTTTGAGTGAAAATAGTCATAATTTTTTTGAATTCAGTTTTTAAAGCAGTTTTTACTATAAATTTACGTTTGAATAACAGATTTAACGTGAATTTTTTTAGCAAGGGTCAAAGCCCCTTGTTTTTTTATCTATTTAAAATTTCTTCAGTTTTTTTCTTATATCTTTTTTTCCCTTGAAACAACATGATATATTTTTTTATTTCTTCTAACTTATCAATAATTCTTTTATTTTTCTTCTCTGGAAAAAAATTTTTTTACTGATAGAAAAAAATTTCATAGAGCCTTCAAAAACTTCTGATGGACTTTGTTAAATAAAGCCGTTTTCTAAAAAAAAGGAGGCTTTCTAACAATATCATCAAAGTCAATAAATGCAATCTTCCCGCTATTTTTTTGTCTATAAAAAAAGTTTCCCCAAACTAAAGTCCATGTGATAGTATCCCTTTTTCAAAAAAAAATTTTTTTCAAATTTATACCATAAGTCAATTGTCTTATATGTAAGTTCAAAATCATCCTTTTCTACAAGATAATCATAATAGGATATAAAAATTTCCATTAAATGTTTTTATTTATATTTTTCCAAGACAGTTTCTATCTTTATATGAAGCGGCATATATTTTTATAACTTTATACTTCGTTATTTTTCATAAAGTTCAGTTCTGGAAAAATCCCTTTTCCAAATATTTTTGAAACCTTTCAAGGAATTTTTTTCCCCTTTTCTCTTGTAAATCCAAAAAAAATCTTCAAAAGCCTTTTTTTATTTTTTTATATTCATAAGTTTTATAAAAAAATAATTTTTTTCATTATCTGTATTTAAATTTTTTTACTTTCCTGCATTTTTATTATTTTTTTCCTTTAATTTTTATTTTTCTTTATTAATTCTAGCATATCTTATTTTTTTATTTCAATCGTAGCATATCAAAATTTTTAGAAATAAATAAAGCAAAAATAATTAATTTGAAATTTGGTATTTTTTGTTGCACTCAAGCGAATTTAGTACGAGGAAATAGTATTTTTTTCAGAATATTCTGTATTCAACTTTGTAATATAGTTTTTATTATTTAATTTTTTTATAATTTTTCTAACCAAAAAAAAACAGATAAATACAAATTTTTTTCAAAAAAATTGATATTGACAATACATTTTATTGAGGTATACTAAAAATATGAAATAAAAAAAATTTTAATTTAGGCAGTTGTAAAAAGTAAATGAATTTATAATAAAAGTCTTTTTGTCATAAAAACGGAGGAAACAAGAAAAAAATTAAATTACAGAGATATTATATTTATTTAAATTTTTTTGATTTTTTTACAAATGGCTAAAAAAAGTTTTTAATTTGGGAGGAGAAAGCAGAAATGATTAATTTAATCGTAGCAACTCACGGAAAAATGTCGGAGGAAACTGTTAATCTTACAAAAATGGTTTTAGGAGAAAGTGAACAGCTGGATTTTGTCACTTTTGTGCCTGGTGAAGGACCTGAAGATTTGATAAAAAAATATCAGGACATTATTGCAAAATATGACAGTGAGGGGACATTGTTTTTAGTGGATTTATTTGGTGGAAGTCCATACAATGCAGCATGCCGTGTAGTTGCTGAAACAGAAAATACTGATGTAATAACAGGGGTTAATGTGCCTATGTTGCTGGAAGTGCTAGACGCTAGAGAAGAAACAAACGATGTTGCAGAATTAGTTCAAATTGCAAAAAATTCTGGAATTAACGGAATTAAGATTTTCAGTGAATTATTCGTTGATAATTCTGATGATGAAGATGAAGATTTGGATGAATTGGATTTATAAAAGTTTACTAAACATTATAAATTAAAATATAAAATAAATGTGAAAATTTTTGCACACTCGAAAAAAATACAAAAATTTTTAAAAATTAAGTAAAAAAATATAAAAAAAATAAAAAAAGAAGGGAGCGTTACTGCAAACTAAATTAAAATAAAAAAATAATTACAGAGTTTTCAGTAGCGGGAAATAGAATTATGGAATTAGTTTTAACAAGAATAGACTCAAGATTAATACACGGACAAGTTGCGACTTCATGGGTAAAAGCAACTAAACCTGAAGCAATTTTTGCGGTAAATGACGATGTGGCAGAAGATAAAATTAGAAAATCACTTTTATTACAAGTGGCACCTGAAGGAGTAAAATCATTTGTAATACCTGTTGAAAAAGCAATCGCAGTTTACAAAAACCCTAAATATGCTAAAACAAAAGTAATGCTGCTTGTTACTTGTCCAGCTGATGTTGTTAGATTAATCGAAGGTGGAGTTGACATTAAAACAGTTAATGTTGGAGGAATGACTTTTAAAGAAGGAGACAAATTAATTTCAAAAGCAGTTGCAATTAATAAAGATGATTTGGAAGCATTCAACAAATTAAGATCTATGGGAGTAGAACTTGATATGAGACAATTAGTAACTTCTGCAAAAGAAGATATTAATTCTAAACTAGATTCTATTTCATTTGACTAATAAAAAATATCAGGGAATATAAAATTTCCTGATTTATTTAGTAAAAATTGAAAAAAATCATTGTAAAGTATAAAAAAACTCAAAAATTTAGGAGGGCTAAAAAATGAATGTTGTTCAGTTAATTTTACTGGTATTGGTAGCAGCAATAACAGGAATGGGAAGCGTACTTGATGAAAGACAGACTCACCGTCCATTAGTGGCGTGTACTTTAGTCGGTCTTGTACTGGGAGATTTAAAAACAGGAATCATTTTAGGTGGTTCACTTGAAATGATAGCACTTGGATGGATGAATGTAGGAGCAGCAATGGCACCAGATGCAGCGCTAGCAAGTGTAATTTCAGCGATATTAGTAATAGTAGGTAAACAGTCAATTGGAGAAGGAATCGCAGTTGCAGTACCGATTGCAGCGGCAGGACAAGTTCTTACAATTTTCGTTAGAACAATAACAGTATTCTTTCAACATAAAGCGGATGATTTTGCAGAACAAGCTAATTTTAAAGGGATTGAAATGTGTCACCTTGCAGGATTGGCTTTACAAGCGTTAAGAGTTGCGATACCAGCACTTCTAGTTGGTCTAATTGCGGGAACAAGTGCTGTAGAAGGAGCATTACATGCAATTCCTGAAGTAATTACTAGAGGATTGCAAATTGCAGGAGGATTTATCGTAGTTGTTGGGTATGCGATGGTTATAAATATGATGGAAGCAAAAGCTTTGATGCCATTTTTCTTCTTAGGATTCGTAATAGCGGCATTTACAGAATTTAACTTGGTTGGTTTAGGTATTTTGGGATTATGTCTTGCAATCTTGTACATTCAATTAAATCCTAAATATCACGCTTCTATTGCTTTGCCAAGTGGTGGAAATGATGGCGGTGGAGCTGGGATTACAGAAGAAGCTGACGATGAATTGGAAGGACTATAGGAGGTAAAAAAAATGGCAGAAAATAATGTAGAAAAAAAATTAACTGATAAAGATTTGAAAAGCATGTATTGGAGATCTACTACTTTATTAGGTTCTTTCAACTTTGAAAGAATGCAGTCAATGGGATTTTGTGTAACAATGATTCCTGCAATAAAAAGACTTTATTCTAAAAAAGAAGATCAAGCAGCTGCATTAAAAAGACATTTGGAATTCTTTAATACTCAACCTTGGATTGGTTCAACTATAATGGGTGTTACGGCTGCGATGGAACAGGAAAAAGCAAATGGAGTAGACATTGATGACGCAACTATAAGTGGTATTAAAGTAGGGCTTATGGGACCACTTGCTGGAGTTGGAGATCCAATTTTCTGGGGAACATTAAGACCAGTTTTAGCGGCACTTGGAGCTTCACTAGCTATTGCTGGAGGAAATTTACTAGGTCCATTGATTTTCTTCATTGGAATAAATATTGCAAGAGTTTTGACTAGATGGTATGGATTAAAATATGGTTATGAAAAAGGTACTGAAATCGTTGGGGATATGGAAGGTGGAGTTATTCAAAAATTAACTCAAGGTGCTTCTATATTAGGGCTTTTCGTAATGGGAGCCTTGGTTTCTAAATGGACTTCAATAAATGTTCCATTGGTATTGTCTAAGTATACTGATTCAACAGGAAAAGAAGTTGTAACTACTGTTCAAAGTATTTTGGATTCGTTATTACCTGGATTATTAGCGTTATTATTAACATTTGGATGTATGCACTTATTGAAGAGAAAAAGTAAATGCTATCTGGATAATTTTTGGCTTCTTTGCAATAGGAATAATCGGATTCTGGTTAGGAATTTTGGCATAATATGTTTAAGAAAATGATTTCAAAAGTGGAAAAATTTGTGAAGGTTCCGCCAAAGGAAGGGTATATTAAAAATAGTTCTATTTTAGTTACAGGACTTATGATTATTGGAATGATCTTATATCCATTTACAAAAGGTTATGGAACAATAATAGCTTTAGCAGCGGCTCTAATTGTTATGGTTGGGCAAAAAGTTGCTTATAAAACAGGCTAAGAATGATTTTTCGTGATATGTATTATGCTAAAGATATGTATTTGAAAAACTAAAAAAATACTGAATATTTGGACTTTATTACAGCTCGTTCTAAAACAAATGATTAATGATGTAAAAGTTTTTATCAGATAGGGCGAAAAAAAGAAATAGCAGAACTTCAGAAGTTTGTTGAAAAAAATATAAAAAGTAATTATTAAAAAAATATAAATTATAATTTAAATATTTTTAGAATACCTGATTAAAGGGTATTCTTTTTTTCTTTTTTTAGAAATGAAATAAAAAAATTTAAACTTTTTTTATATTTAAAGTATGATATAATTAAAACATAAATTTTTTTATGGGAAAAAAATATTGAGATAGTAAAATAAATAGGAGGAAAAATGTTAGAAAAATTAGCACACTTGAGAGAAGAAGTGTTAGAAAAACTTGATAAAGTTGGAAATCTTGAGGAATTGAATGAATTGAGAGTAAAAATCCTAGGGAAAAAAGGGGAATTTACGGCGATAATGAAGGAAATGGGAAATATCGCTGCTGAGAAAAGAGCTGAGTTTGGAAAAACTACGAATGAAATAAAAAATGTGTTGTTGGCGAAATTTGATGAAACTACAACTGGCTTGAAGGAAATTGCTAAACAGGAAAGATTGAAAAATGAAACAATAGATGTGACTTTGCCGGGAAGAAAAGCTAATGTTGGATCGCTTCATCCACTTACTAAAACAGTTATGGAAATTAAAGATATTGTTTCTTCTATGGGATTTGACATTGTTGATGGACCTGAAGTTGAGTATGTAAAATATAATTTTGATGCATTAAATATTCCAAAAACACATCCATCGAGGGAAATTACTGATACATTCTATATTAAAGAAAATGAAGTTGTATTGAGAACGCAAACTTCTGGAATGCAAATTAGATACATGGAAGACAGAAAACCACCATTTAGAATGATTTCAATTGGAAAAGTTTACCGTCCAGACTACGATGTATCGCATACGCCAATGTTTCATCAGATGGAAGGACTTATGGTTGGAGAAAATGTTTCTTTTGCAAATTTTAAAGCGATTTTGGAAAATATTGTAAAGAAAATATTTGGAGAAGACAGAAGAGTAAGATTTAGACCACACTTTTTCCCATTTACAGAACCTTCTGCAGAAATGGACGTAGAATGTGGAGTTTGTAAAGGTGAAGGATGTAGAGTTTGTAAAGGTACAGGATGGCTTGAAATTCTTGGAAGTGGAATGGTAAATCCAAAAGTGCTTTCAGGTGTTGGAATTGACCCACAAAAATATCAAGGATTTGCATTTGGATTGGGACTTGAAAGAATTACAATGTTAAAATATGGAATTGATGACTTGAGAGCATTTTTTGAAAATGATGAGAGATTTTTGGATCAATTTTAACAGACAGGTCTGCTTGTTATTGTATATCAAAAAATTTAAAGGGAGGTTAAAATGTTATATACAGTTGATGTAAATTCAAACTTAATAAATGAATTTAAAAAAAGAAGTAAAAGAAAATGGAGAAAATGAAAATGAGGTGCTATCTGCTTTTATTGAGAGAATATCTGGAAGATTTAAGAGATGCAAAGGAATTAGATAAGGCGATTGAAGAAAGCGATGGAAAATTTTATTCATTGAATGATGTAATAAAGGAGCTAGGCTTTGAAAAATGAATTATTATAAAATTGAAATAGAGAAAAAAAGCGAAAAAAAAATTACTCAAAATGGATAAAAAAAGAATCAATTTCTAATTTTAGATTATTTAAAAAAATACATTAGGCAAACTTGAAAAACCCACGGAGTCAAGGGAAAAGGCACTACAAGGCAAATATAAGGGAAAAATGGCGATATAGAGTCGGAAATTACAGAATTTTTAGCTACAATTATTGATGAAAAAAATAACAATTTATATTTTTTTGATATTGGGCATAGGAAAGAGATTTATAAATAAATTTAAAAAGCGGAGAAAAAAATATGAAAATACGTAGATTTGAAGAAAAGGATGCTAAAAAAAGTATCTGAATTGATTATTGATACATTGCGGAGAACAAATATAAAAGATTATTCTGCTGATTCAATAGAAAATCACGTAAATAATTTCCAGCCTGAAAAATGTTCTTAAAAGAGTTTCGTGGACACATTTTTATGTTGCCCAAGAAAAAGGCAATATTATTGGATGTGGCGCAATTGCACCATATTGGGATAAACTTGATGAAAGTTCTTTATTTACTATTTTTATCTCGCCTGAATGTCAGGGAAAGGGAATAGGACGAAAAAAATTATTGAGACATTGGAAAAAAAGATGAATATTTTTTTAAGAGCCAAAAGAATCGAAGTACCTGCATCTATTACAGCTGTCCCGTTTTTATAAGAAAATGGGATATAGTTGCAAAAAAATGGAGTGAACAAAGCAGATAATGAAGGAATTGTAAGAATGGAAAAAAATTTAGATAATAAATTACTAATTTAATTGAAGGTAAAAAAATGAAAAATGAATTAGAAATAAAAATTGATGATGAATTTGCCAAAAAAAGTTTATGATGAAATTTGGGCTGAATATAAAAAAACTGCACAAACAAAAGACTTTTGCAAAAATTACATTGACGGAAGATGAACTAAAAATAACAGATAGTAAAGTTATGGGATTACCCTATGTTCCGATAGGAAAAAAAATTCCAGAAACGTCCGATGGAAATGAAATGTTTTTGATTGCACAGATTAATTGTGAAAATTTGAGAGGATTGAAGGATTTTCCCAAAAAAGGAATTTTACAATTTTTTGTAGCTAACGATAGTCTTATGGGGCTTGATTTGGGGCAAACTGTTCAAAATGGATTTAGAGTGATTTATCATGAAGAAATTGGAAAATTTTACAATACAGAAAAGTTAAAAGATATTTATAATCCACAAAAATTTGAAGAATATGGTGTTACAGAAGATAATCAAAGTTATAAAATGAATTTTGAATTACACACCGAAAAAGAAAAATTTGAAGATTTTTTTGAAGATATATTTGACAAAATTTGTGAAGAGAAAAGTTTAGACCCAGCACAAGAATTGAAACTTTATGAAAAGTTGCAGAACTTAATAGATTATTCAGATGATTATCATTCACAATGTGATGGTTTTTTTCATATTTTTACACAGGAAGATCCAAGAAAATATGAGGAAAAAAATACCAAAAAAATATGATACATTGCTGTTTCAACTTGACAGTGAACATGATAAAACCAAAGGAAAATGGAAAGTTTGTATTGGAGATGCTGGAGTATTAAACTTTTTTATAAATCGTGAAAAGTTGAAAAACAAAGACTTTACAGAAATTCTCTATAATTGGGATTGTTATTAAATAAAAAAAGTTATCCACATTATTGTGGAAAAAAACATAATTTATAAATTAAAGAAAGGAGAGTGTGATAATCTATAAATTGAGAATTTATAGGTTTGTCATGCAAAAAAATAGAATGCTAATTTCGTTAAACTGGTTAAAGCAATATATAGATTTAGATGGAATAGAAATAAATGAAATGGAAAATGCCTTGACTATGATTGGTCAGGAAGTAGAAAAAATCGAGGTTTTAGGGGAGAATTTAGAAAATGTTGTAACAGCGCAAATTATTGAAAAAGAGATGCACCCTGATTCTGACCACTTGACAATTTGTAAGTTGATAATGGGAAAGAAATTTTACAAATCGTGTGTGGAGCACCTAATCATAAGGCTGGGGATAAAGTTGTGTTGGCACAAGTTGGGGCAAAATTAGCTCCAGATTTTGTTATTAAAAAAGGTAAAATTAGAGGTGTAGAATCGAATGGAATGTTGTGTTCTGAAGAAGAATTAAACATTGGGAAAGATTCGGATGGAATTATGATTTTGCCTGAAGATACGCCTGTTGGAGTGCCTATGAAAGAGTATTTAGGAATTAACGATACAGTTTTTGAATTGGAAATCACTCCAAATCGTCCTGATTGTTTGTCGCACATTGGGATTGCAAGAGAATTAGGAGCTTATTACAATAAAGAGGTTAAATATCCAAGTTTTGCAATAAATTCAGAAAGTTCTGAAAAAACGGCTGATAACATTTCGGTTGAAATTGAAGACAGTAATTTGGCGAAAAGATATGTGGCTAGAATAATTAAAAATGTTACAGTTAAAGAAAGTCCAAAATGGTTAAAAGAAAGAGTGGAATCTATTGGAATTAGAAGTATTAACAACATTGTAGATGCTTCAAATTTCATAATGATGGAATTGAATCAACCGAATCATACTTTTGATTTGGATAAAATTGAAGGTGGAAAAATTGTTGTGAGAGCAGGACATGAAAATGAAAAATTGGTTACGCTTGATGAACAAGAAAGAGAATTGAATAGTGATGATATCGTAATTTCTGATGGTGCGAAATCCGTTGCGCTTGGTGGAGTAATGGGTGGACAAAATTCAGAAATTACTGAAAATACAAAAAATATTTTGTTGGAAGTGGCAAACTTCAATTCACAAAATGTTAGAAAAACTTCAAGAAGATTGACATTATTCAGTGAATCTTCATACAGATTTGAAAGAAGAGTCGATGAGGAAAATGCAATTAATGTGATAAATAGACTTGCAAACATCATTCAAGAAGTGGCAGGTGGAGAAATTTTAGAAGGAGCAGTTGACAATTATCCTGTTCCATATAAGAAAAAAACAGCTACATTAAACTTTGAGAGATTGAACCGTTTTGTTGGGAAAAATATTCCACGTGAAACAGTTATCGGAATTTTGACTAGACTTGAGATTGAGGTTGTAGATAATGGGGAAACATTGACATTGACTGCACCTACTTACCGTGATGACCTGGAAAATGAGCAAGATTACTTTGAAGAAGTTATTAGAATGTACGGTTTTGATAATATTGAAAATATTTTACCAAAATTGGATATTAGTGAAAAACCAGTTATTGACACAACAAAACTTTCTACACAAGTGAAATTGATTGCGGCAAATGCTGGGCTTAAAGAAGTTATTAATTACAGTTTTGTACCAAAAGATGCGATGGAAAAAATTAAATACACAAGCGTTGAAAGAGAAAATTTAATTGATTTATTGAGACCAATTACAGAAGATTTTGTAACATTGCGTCCAACATTGCTTTATAGCTTGTTAAAAAATGCTAAAGAAAATATGAATAGAAATGCTACAAATATTAGATTTTTTGAAGTTAGTAGAACTTTTGTGAAAGCGGAAGAATTGGCGAAGGAAGAAGTAAAATTGGGAATAATTTTGGCTGGAGAAAATAACAAGACATTGTGGAATCCAAAAACCAGTCCCTTATGATTTTTTTATGACTTAAAAGGAATTGTGGAAGAAATTTTCACACAATTAAAAATTCAATAATTATATGATAAAACGTTCTGAACAAAATCAATACCATCCAGGTCGTTCAGTTGACGTATTTGTTGGTCGTGAATTGATTGGAAGTTTTGGGGAAATTCATCCAGATGTATTGGAAAACTTTGATTTAGGGAAAACATCAGTTTTAGTTGGAGAATTTAACATTGACTTGATTCAAAAAAATATTGGTAAAAAAATTAAATATCAAGGAATTGTAAAATATCCAGCTGTTCCAAGAGATTTTTGCGTTCGTTATGAGAGAAGATATTTTTAGTTGGAGATGTTTTTTAAAAAAACTATTCAAAAAAAGTTGATAAAAAAAGATTGAAAAAGTGGAATTATTTGACATTTATCAAGGTGCAGGAGTGTTGCCAGGAATGAAGAGTGTGGCAATTAGTGTAATCTTGAGAGATAAAAACAAAACACTTGAAGAAAAGGAAATTGTTGATATTTCAAATAAAATCGTGGCTAAAGTTGAGAAAGATTATGGAGCGGTTTTTGAGAAAATAGAGTAGTATTTAAAAAAAGTTGAGATAAAAAAAGGGGGAGGAATGATTACAAATCAAGATTATTTGAAAAAAATCTGGTAAGAGAATTAACAAAAATTACCTTTATGAAACTGAATGGGTTGAATTTAAAGTGAATAATATTGAGCCTCAAATGATAGGAGAATATATTTCAGCATTAAGTAATTCTGCTACTTTTATTTGGAAGAACGAAAGGTTATCTTGTTTGGGGAATAGAAGATAAAAAAACATGAAATAGTGGGAACTGATTTTGATTACAGAAATGCAAAAAAAGGGAATGAAGAATTAGAATCGTGGCTAACTAGAATGTTGACACCAAGATTAAATATAAAAATTTCATGAAATATTTTTATGATGAATTAAAAAGTAGTTGTGTTGGAAATTCCTAATGCAGAACGTGAACCAACTAAATTTTTCTTCAGAGGAGTATATAAGAATAGGTAGCAATAAGAAAAAAATTTAAAGGGATATCCTGAAAAAAAGAAAGAAGATTATGGCAATTATTTGATAATACACCTTTTGAATTACATTATGCAAAAAGAAAACATAAAAAAAGAGAAAAAAATATTTGAATTTTTTTAAATTATATAGGTTATTATAATTTATTGAATCAGCCAATACCTAAAAATGAAGAAAAAAATAATTGAAGATTTTATTAATGAAAAAAATTTATTGTAAAAAAATGAAATTGGAAATTATAATATTAGTAATTTAGGAGCTTTTATTAATTTCAAAAAGATTTTTAAAAAAATTTGATAAATTATCTAAAAATGTGAGAGTGATTTGGTATAAAAAAATAATCGATTGGAAACAATAAGAGAACAGGTGTTTTTCTGGAGGATATGCAGTAGATTATGAAAATATAATAAACTATATACTAACAATTATTCCACAGGAAGAAATAATTGTCGATTCAATAAGAAAATCATTTTTTTAGCATATCCTGAAATTGCTATTAGAGAATTAGTTGCTAATATTTTTGATTCATCAGGCTTTTAGATCAGACAGGAACAAGTCCTATGATAGAGTTATTTGAAAAATAGAATAGAATTTTTCTAATTTAGGAGCTCCATTAGTCCCTGTTGATAGGGTAGTTGATACTGTTCCAATCTCAAGAAATGAAAAATATAGCTGGATTTATGCATAAATGCGGAGTATGTGAAGAAAGAGGAAGTGGATATGATAAAGTTATAGATGCCACGAATAAAAAAATATACTACTTGCACCTAAAAATAGAAAAATCAAGATAATAATTTTTACAAAAGTAACATTGTATTCAAAAATTCCTTTTGAATTAATAAAAAAAGAAGATAAAAATACGAACTTGTTATATGTTGTCGTGTTTAAAAGTATGTAAGTGAAGGAGCTATTTCAAATTCTGATGTCAGAGAAGTTTTTTTGGATTTTTCTGAAAAAGATAAAGCAAAGGCAACAAGAATAATAAAAAGATACATTAAATGCAGGATTGATAAAAAAATAGTTGATAAAAAAATACAGCTCCCTCGATATATGAAATATATTCCATTTTGGGGATAGAATTTAATTAAATTTTTAAGTATCGCTAAGTATCGAAAATTATAAAAAAAATACTAAAGACTTTTATCTAAAAAAATGCAGTATTTAGGTTCAAATATAAGAAAATTTTAAGTATCGTTAAGTATCGGATTAAAAAAATGAAACAAAAAGGGGGAAATTGAGGTGTTAAAAAAATTGTGACTCTGCCATTTAATGAGAGGACAGAAGAATTTGAACAAGGGAAGTTGGAAAGAATGCTAGGAAATGTTCAGATTGTGAAGTATCAGGCTGAGCTAGTGAAAAATTGAGGGAAAATATTACTGGACGGCTTTTTGTTGAATATGAAAAAGGCGGAGAATATAGATAAAAATTTAGAGAAAAAAATAATTTTTTTGCAAAATGGAAGAAATATTAAAGAGATTAATAAAAATCATGAAGAATATCTTTCAGAGGAAGAAGCTGAGCTATATAAGATTTTTGAAAGAATGGAGAGCTGGAGAAGCACAAATGCTGGGCTATCCACCTTACATTGTTGCTTCAAATCAGCTTTTTAGTTGACATAATAAAGACAAATCCTAAAAATGTTGAAGAACTTTCGCAAATAAGGGGAATGGGGAAACGGAAAGTTAGAGATTACGGGGAGGAGCTTTTGCTGATTTTGGAGAATTTTTACGATATGAAAAATTAATAGTAAAAAAGGAACTCTGTTTATTATTGAACAGGGCTCTTTTATATATGATATTTTTTTAGAATTTAATTTTTTTAATTATTCAACGAAATCCCAATCAATATATTCTAAATTTTTTTATATCCATTACCATTAAAAAGTTATTTTAACAATTCCCTTAGTTCCTCTAAATAATCCATTTCCCATAAAAAGGAGGTACAGGTCCAAAAATGGAATATTTTACCAGAGCTTAAACTTTTACATCTGTGAGCGTCAAGAACTTTACATCTTTCAATATATCTTGAAAAAAACTCAAAATACTTAATAAAAAAAGAAACTTGCTAGAATAATTTTTTCATAAAAAAACACCTCTTTATAATAATTTTTTTATTAACTATTATATTATAAATATATAATCTGAATTTTATTAGAATTATATGATATGAAAAAAAGACCCCTATTCATAATGAATAGAGCCTTTTTATTAATTATCTATCCTTTTTACCGCATAAACCACAACCGCAAAAAAAGCAATTATAGCTATAATTATCATAAAAAGTCCACTTAATATCATCGAAAAAAATATTCATCAAATTTCGATTTTTCTCGATTTTTTTGATACATAAAATAGATAGAACGAAAAGAGCATAAAATACATAAAAATATTTACAATAGCAAATATATGTGACACTGTATAATGCACTTTAAAAAATGCAATAAATTGGCTTAAAATTGGAATTAAGCTCATAATTAATGCAATTTTACTAACTTTTTGATGTTGTTCCTTGTCTGAAAGAAAAACGCTTTTTTCGGTTGTTTTTTTGATTACTTCATTGTTCATAGAAAATCATCCTCTCATTATTTTTTTATTAAATTTTGTTTCTTCCTTTTCTATATTCATATATTACCACATCAACCTTACGGCAACATTTTTCGCTACTTTACATTTACCTTACTTTTTTTGGAAAATTTGGGAAGTTAGGAAGTGATTTTTGTGATATAATGATTTATGAATTTTAGTGATAATTGGAGGAAGTTCGAAATGGTTGAAAAATATTTGAGAGGTAAATGTATTTTAGTTGTGGATGATGAGCAGGAAATTTTGAATATGGTTGTGTCGATTTTGGCAGATGGAGGTTATGAAAATACAAGGACTGCTAGAAATGTGAAAGAGGCTTTAAAATGTGTTGAAGAGAAAGAAACCTGATTTTGCGATATTGGATGTGATGCTTCCAGATGGGAAATGGTTTTGAGTTGCTTGAAAAGTTGAGAAAGGATAGTGATTATCCAATTTTATTTTTAACAGCACGAGGAGAAGATGAAGACAAGTTTAAAGGATTTGGATTGGGAGCGGACGATTATATTGTAAAACCTTTTTTGCCAAAAGAACTTTTGTTTAGGATTACGGCAATTTTGCGACGGACTTACAAGGAAGAGAATTTTATTGTGAACTTAAATGGTTGTCAGATTGATTTTTCACGGGGAGAAATTGTAAAAGATGGAGAAAAAATTTCCTTAACTGCAAAGGAATACGAACTACTAAAAACTTTATACAGAAATGCTGGACGAATTGTAACGATTGATTCGCTATGTGAAGCTATTTGGGGCGAAAATGCTTATGTTTACTCAAATTCTTTGATGACACATATTAGACGGATTAGGGAAAAAATTGAGAAAGAGCCGTCACATCCAGTTTCTCTTATAACAATGAAAGGATTAGGTTATAAATTAATCGTGGAGGGAAAATAGCATGAAAAATATATTAAAACTTATACGCCGTTTTGTAATAACAATAATATTAAGCATATTTTTTGCTTCTATTTTTTTAAATATTTTTTTGTTTGAATTTATATTTTTCAAATATTCAACAGATGATTCGCCTTCAGATAAAAACTTTTGAAATAGCGAAAAATGATAAAATTTAAAGATAGAAAATATTTTTTTGCCAGATAAAGAAATTTCCAATTTGAAAAAAAGCAAAAATATTTGGGCAATTGTGATTGACAATGATTCTAAAAAAAGTGATATGGCAAACAGAAAACTTGCCAGGTGAGATTCCAAAAGAATATTCGGTATTCGATATAGCACTATTTTTCACACGCTTACATAAAAAGGCTATCCAGTTTTTTTACAGCAAAAAAATTAGAAATGATTTACTTGTATTAGGATATCCAAAAAGACAGTTACTGGAAATATTCCACAGCTACCTGGAACTATCGTTTAATTCAAAATGTTCCTAATTTTTTTCTTATATTTTTTTACTATCCAATATATTCTTTTGTATTTTTTTGATTTACATTTTTTTCAAATTCAAAAACTTTTTAAAATCAGTAAATCCAATAATAAAAAGGTATACAGGATTTACCAAAAAGATAAGCCAGTAAATATAGATGAAAAAGGCGTTTTATCCGAACTTGCAAAAAGTATAAATAAAACTTCTGAAATTTTGCAAAATCAAAGAGAACAACTGCGAAATAAAGACACGGCACGAGCAAACTGGATTGCAGGAGTTTCCCACGACATTCGTACTCCATTGTCAATGATAATGGGCTATGCAAGTCAATTAAAAACATCTTCAAATTTATCAGAAGAAATGGCAAAAAAACTTTCTGTTATTTTGAAACAAAGTGAGCGTATAAAAAATCTAATAAATGATTTGAATCTTGCTTCAAAATTAGAATATAATATGCAGCCTTTTGAGAAGAAAAAAGAAAATGCAGTTGCAGTCGTTCGGCAAGTTATTGTTGATTTTTTGAATATGGATATTGACGAGAAATTTCCGATAGAATGGAAGACGAAAAGTGAATTTGTATCCTGCTTTGTTAATGTTGACAAAAATCTGATAAAACGAGCTTTGGCGAATTTAATTCAAAATAGTATTAATCACAATGAAAATGGTTGCACAATTTATGTTTCAGTAAAAGAAGATGAAAAAAATTGTATAATTTGTGTTGAAGATAATGGAATAGGAGTTTCTGATAAAGAGCTAGAAAAGCTCAATAATACGCCACATTATATGGTTTGTGACAAAAATACGACAGAACAGCAGCACGGTTTAGGGCTTCTTATTGTAAAACAAATTATGGATGTCCATAATGGACAAGTTGAGATGAAACATAGTGAATATGGGGGATTTAAGGTTGTTTTACAGATTCCTGAAATGTGAAGGGATTTTTTCTTTTTATAATCTTGTAAATAATTTGGATAAAAACAGTATAATATAAAAATACAAAATAATTATATTTATTGACTTGAGGAAAAGATGAGGAAAAAAATTTGTGATTTTTTTAAATGGGAGAATATAAATATTCGCAGGAATTTATGGATAAATTAGTTTCGGAAAATGCAGTTTGCTTTTTGTGCAGATGAGGGAGCAAATTCTGCATTTAAATATGGGAAAAATGCCAGAAATGATTATTGGGGATCTGGATTCGATTGAGAAAAAAAGTTTTGGAATATTATAAAAGTAAAAATATTTTGATAAAAAAATTTCCCAAAAGACAAGGATTTTACAGATTTTTGAGTTGATTTTTGAGAAGAAATTAATAAAATTTTCGGAAAATAAGAATTTTGTTGAGAAAATATTTGTTGTTGGTGGGCTTGGGAAACGAATTGATATGACTTTGAGCAATTTATTTCATAATGGAAAAAGTATAAAAAAATCTTGTTTTTTTGCAGGAAAGATGAAGAAATTTTTTTATGCAGAAAAAAATCTTTTGTCCTAAAAAAATAAAAAAGGAATGTGAATTTTCAATCATTCCAATTAGTGAAAAATGTTGAAAAAGTTGACACTTAAAGAGGCTTTAAGTTTGAAACTGATAAAATTGATGTGAAAAAGGGAAAATTCCAGACTTGTGAGCAATGTTATTCTTGAAAATGAGGCTAGCGTGGAATTTGAAAATGGAAAACTGATAATTATTTTGAAAAATAATAATAAAAAATAAAAAAGGAAGTGCATAAATATTGAAAAAATTTAGGATTGAGAAGGAACATCAGAGAATGAAAATTTCCCAGTATTTGCGAGAAGTGCAGAATTATTCGGGGAGAAGTTTGAGAAATGTGGAAGTTTTTTTGAATGGGAAGCAGGTTAGGCTTACGAAAAAATTGCCGTCGCATGGAAATTTGAAGGTTGTGGAGAAGAAGAAAGGGACTGATATTAAGCCAATTAAATTGTCACTTGATATTGTGTTTGAGGATGAAGATATTTTTGGTTGTGAATAAGGAGCCGTTTTTTTGTTAACACATCCGACAAAGAAAAAAGCTGATTTTACTTTGGCAAATGGGATTGTGAATCATTTTTTGGAAAAATATGGTGAAGTGAAAGTGCCACGATTTTATAACAGGCTTGATATGAATACATCTGGATTGATTATTATTGCTAAAAAAACAGTTTTTGCACAGGCGTTTTTTTGCAAAAATTTTTTTCGATTTTTTTGAGAAAAAAATATTTGGCGATTGTGAATGGAATTATTGATGATGAAGAAATTTTTAGAATTAAAGATGAATTGGCAAAAAGATGGGGAAAAATCATAAAAATTCAGGATTTTGAGAAAGAAAAATTTGAAAGCTGAAGTTGAAAAAAAGTTAATTTTGGAGAAAATGAAAAAGTATGATGAAATTGAGAAAATTGAAAAATAATTCAAATTTTTGAAAAATAAAGATAACAAAAATTGGAGAAAAATATAAATTTTTGACAGTAAAAAAAGAAAATAACAATTTAAATCTGGAAAGTAAAAAGCAATTTTGAAAAATATAAATTTTAAAATAAATAAAAAAATATAGATTTTGACAGCAAAAAAATACAAAAATATAATTTAAATTTGAAAGATAAAAATGATTTTAATAATGAAATTTTTGGAAAAAAATGGAACAAATAAAATAATTATCGAAAGACGGATTTTTCGAGATGGCGATAATTTGGAGAGAATTATTGACGAGAGAGGTCAGTATGCGAAAACGGCTGTAAAAGTGTTGAAAACTTATCCTGAAAAAAATGTGACGCTTGTGGAATGTGAGCTTTTTACAGGAAGAACGCACCAAATTCGTGTGCATTTGAAATCAATTGGGCATACAATTGTTGGAGATGAGCTTTATGGAAATGGCTTAAATAAAGAGCTTGGGATAAATAGACAATTTTTACATGCTTACAAGGTAAAATTTACACATCCTGCGAGTAAAGAGGAAGTTGAACTGGAAATACCTATTTTTTTACTGATATGAAAGACTTTTTAGAAAAAAATAATTTTTTTATTAGTTGAGATAAATAATTTTTACAGAATAACGATAGATAAAGAATAATTAAAATTAAAGAAAGGAGAAAAATGAAAAAATTTAATTTTTCTGTTGATTTAATAAACGACAACATTTTGAAATCACTACTGATTTTTTCAATACCAATTTTAGTGTCAAATATTTTTCAGCAACTTTACAATATGGCGGACATTGCTATTGTTGGACATACTTTAGGAGACAATTCACTTGCAGCAATTGGGGCCTCAGCAGCAATTTTTGAGCTAATTTTCGGTTTTGCGCTTGGAATTGGGAATGGGCTTAGTATGGTTGCAGCGAGAAGTTACGGAGCGAATAATAAAAATCTTTTGAAAAAATCGGTTGCAGGTTCGATTGTTATTGGACTTATGGTAACAATTGCCGTGATGATTTTTATCAAGATTTATTTTTAATGCCGTTGCTAAAAATTTTACACACACCTGAAAATATCATAAATGAAGCATTTGAATACATAAATATTATAACAATGTTCATAGGAGTAACTTTTTCCTATAACTTGTCATCAGGACTTTTGAGAGCAATCGGAAACAGTTTTTATGTCGCTTGTATTTTTTTAGTAATTGCCTCAATTTTGAAATATTTTTTTCTTGATATTTATTTCATAACTTCCCTAAAAAAATGGGAATTGGTGGTGCAGCAGTCGCAACTGTTATCGCACAAGCAATATCTGTAATTTTAAGCGTAATTTACATTTACATAAAAGAACCAATTTTAATCCCAAGAAAAAAACATTTCCGATTCGACGCAAAATTATACAGAGAATTGCTCGGACAAGGAATTTCAATGGGATTAATGATTGCAATTGTATTAACAGGATCACTAATTTTTACAATACGCAATAAATGGATTTGGTTATTTAATCATCGCTGGACACACTTCGGCAAGAAAATTAATGGGATTTTGCAACATTCCACTAACAACAATGGCACTTGCACTAGCAACCTTCGTTTCTCAAAATAAAGGAGCCGACAGAGTCGACAGAATACGAAAAGGTGTATTTTATGCAAACCTAATGGACATCTTTTTTGCAATCGGAATCACAATTTTCGTTTACCTATTTTCAAAAAATATGATTCACCTAATGTCTGGCTCAAACTCCGAAGTAGTCCTTTACAACGGTTCAACCTACCTAAAAATAGCCTCACCATTTTTCACAATATTAGGCGTTTTATTCAACTTAAGATACGCTCTACAAGCTCTAGGAGAAAAAGTAATCCCTCTAGTTTCCAGTATAATCGAATTTTTTGGGAAAATAATTTTCGTAATTTTTATTGTGCCAAAGTTGGGTTATTTTGGTGTGATGATTTGCGAACCACTTATTTGGATTGTGATGACTGGGCAGTTGGCTTGGGCGTTTTATGGGAATGAGTATATTAGGGAAAAAAACTGGAATAATAAAAAAACAGGGCATTGTTAAAATGATGTCCTGTATTTATAATTTATAAAAAATTAATTTGTTATAAGACTGCAAAGTTTCTTGTTATCTGAAATACGATATAAATCCATTTTAGGTCTATTCTTTTTGTCAAATGAATAAGATAATTTGTAATCTGAAAAAACTTGTGTTTTATCATTTAAGTTTGTAAAATAGATAGAATTTTTCATTTTCTTTTACTTCGTAATCTAATTGTGAAAGTTCAAGCGAAACTTTTCCTGTTTTTTTAATGCTGCACGATTATCCAATATGCTAACTGAAATAGACGGCTTGCCATTTTCATTCAAGAATTTTTATATAAGTAAGCCCCTTAAAAAGTTCTGTCAACAGAATGAGGGCATCTCCAAACTTCTTTAGATATTATGTCAATATCAGAATTAGAAAAAAACTTAAACTAAAAAGTCAGTAAAAAAATAACGCAAATATAATTTTTTTCATAAAATCACTCCTAAATAACAAATTTTCGTATATTTTTATAATATTTTTTTAGGAAAAATCAACAATAAAAACTAATATTTAAAATTTCACATTATTTTTAGAACTAAACGCATTTTGAAAAAATCCATCGGATAAGTCAAATTCAAAAGTTTCACGATTGATGTAACCGACAGTTTTATCGCTTTCGTAAAGTTGAATGAGAAAATCTGCCATTTCTTCGGATGTATGATAGTTTGGATAAGATTTATCATAATCAAAATCAGTTTTACCAGTTGCGATATTTCCAAAGTTAGTTTTGGTTGCAGCGGGTGCTAGGACTTTTGCTTTTAATTGTGCGTTGTTTTGCTTTAGTTCTAGTGCAAGTCCTTCTGTGAAGGCGTTTACGTAAAATTTTGTGGCACAGTAGATAATTCCGTTTGGAACGATTGTGTAACCTCCTGTTGAGGAGATATTGATTAATTGAGATCCTTTTTTTCGTTGTGGTAATCTTGGACGTATAAGGAAGATAGCAAAGTTAATGTTTCTACATTGAGATGAAGCATATCTGAAATTTTATTTAAAGGCTGCTCTTTTATATCACCATACATTCCAAAACCTGCATTGTTTATTAAAGTTTCAATGTGATAATTGTTTAATTTTGAATATAGTTCAGGGATTTTACCGACATCAGTTAAGTCAAAATCTATTACAATAATGTCCAAATTAGGATTTTTTTCTTCAAAATTTCTCTTTTTAAATTTTCTAGTAAATTATTTCTTCGTGCAATTAGAATAAGATTTTTTTATTTTTCTTTTCTGCAAATTTTAGAGCCACAGCTCTACCTATTCCCGAACTTGCTCCTGTTATAACAGTATATTTTTGTTTTCATAGTTATTACCTCCCTGAACCTCCCACGACTAAAGTCGCAGGGTTCTAAAATCTTTAAAAATATTTAAAAATTTTCTAAGAAGTTTGATAGTCTTATGCTACCCTTATTCTTTTAGGTGTGTTCAGTTCACCTCTATTGTATAGGACGCTTAAGTCCACAACTTTACTTTTTTTCTTAATATATTTAATGCCCCGTTACAATCTGCATTTAATTGATAGCCTTTTACTTGTTTGATATAATCCTCTTTTTATCCTTTTTCCACTGAATATATATTCTTTTTGATTTTTCTTTATCATATATCGGGATTTCATCTCCATCAAAAGAAACTTGCTTTTTGATGTATAACTCTCTTCTTGCAGTTTAAATTCTATTCCATATAGTTTACATAGATATATTAATTTATCTCTTAATTTTCCATATGGTATATTTACAAAAGTTTTTGATTATTTATACTTCCAATATTTGATTTCTTTTGAAAATCTTCATTGTATCCTAGAACTAGTTTTCCTATATCATTATTAAGACAATAATTTATTATTATTCTTGCTGCTTTTTGAAAGATAATCATTCTATACGATTATTTCTCTTTCTAGCTATTCTCTTTTGCCTTAATGTTATATGCTCTATCTTTTGCTTATCTTTTAATGCTTTGTAATTTTGCATTTGTCTTGTTATAGTATTGATTTATTGATTTTTAATTTTTCTACCATCTATTATGAATGATGCTCCAGTTATTTAGTTACACAAGTACAAAGATTATCTATACCTAAATCTATTCCTAGTGCATTTTCTTTATTTAGTTTCCTTTGAACTTCTTCTACCTCATAAAGTATATTGAATTTCAAAGTACCTAGAATGTTGTTTTTGGTATTATTCTAATCTCTTTTTATCTTTCTTGCCTTTTTAATACTGGTGGTAGCTTAATTTTTAACTTCCTGATGAGTTTTTCTTAAACGAATTTGAATAAGGAACTATCAGCATATTATCTTTTAATCTTACAAAAACCTATAACAAGAGTAGTAAAGCCATCTTTAGCAAGATATTTAGGTAATTTTATATCTTTAAAATTATATTGATCATTTTTAGCAAGTTTTTAAAAAGTCCAAAAAAATGATTTGAAACTTCCGTCTACTTCTTTTTAGAATTTGTTGAGCCATATTAGAATTTAACTCTTATAGTTCTCAATATTTTTTTAAGCATTTTTATAGTTTTCATTATAACTTAAATACTTTTTTTATTTTTCAAAAATAGTATTGTCTAACATTGTATATAGCCTGATTCTTTAAATTTCTTTAGCTATATGGCACAAATATTTTAAATTTCTAAATTCTTTTTTTGCTAAGGTGTTTTACTTGTTGTTTTTAAAGTTAAATACATAGATATCACCTCCTTTTCATCAGAGGTATTATACCATGTATTCTACATTTTATCTGTCAAAAAAGTAATATTTTTATTTATTTTTAAATATTTTTAAAGTTTTTAAAACCCCACAACAGCGGGAAGTGTCGTTCACATAAGTTCGCTACTACTTATGCAGTTCTCTTGGCATATATACTCCTTAATAAATTAAGGAGATTAGCCTTGAACTTCTTGTTATCTCTAACAAGCACAGACTATATCTTATCCATATCCTATTTCAAGGACTTAGGCGAAACCACTTCCAATACCTATCGCTTGTATTGTACTCCTCTCACGAGGGATAGTCGTTGAACTTTCCTTTTCAGGATTAGCTGCTGATTGTCTATTATCATAATGTTTAGGGTTTAACCTTGCACCATCTAGTATATTTTTTCTGCTTTCGCGACCTTCACACCTATACCATATTCTCACTTAGATATTATGTTGTGGTTATACTAGCTTTAAGAGTTTCCAGCAGTTCAGTTTCTTTGTTGCACGGTTTTGCTCCGTGTCTACATACAAGTTTCCCTATATGCTTACTAAAATTTTCGTGCAATTTATCTCACGACTAAAGTTGCGAGTGTTCTTGTACTATTTAATAAATTTGATAAATAAAGAATAGCAGTTAGAGTATAGTATAAGTCAAGAGTTTTTTTAAAAATTTTTCCCAAAATTAATTTTTTTCTAACAAAGGTTTCCATTTTACCTCCAAAAATTTTTTTATTTGAGTTGTTTTTCATTTCATATATTTAGTATAATATAAAAATAACCAAAAAAAAATATTTATAATTAATATTCAACTATTATTTTTTTAGTTATAATAAAGAGAAGGAGAAAAAAATAGAACAATGCAAATAAAGGAATTTTTCAGAAAAAAACAGGCTTAACTCCATATACAATAAGGTTTTATGAAAAAAAGGACCTGTTTCGTGTAAAAAGAGACGAAAAAGAATAGAAGAATATACGATGAAACTGATATTGAATGGATAAAAAAATGTTAAAAAGATTAAAAGACATGGGAATGAAATTGAGTGAAATTAAGAAATATTCAGATTTGCGATATGAAGGGAACGGAACGATAAAAAGAAAGAATGAAAATTTTTGACAAATCATAAAAAAATATGTAAATATAGAAATTGAAAAGTGGCAAAAAAATATTTACAAAAATCTTGATGATAAACTTGAGATTTATGAGAGTTTTTTTAAAAAAAGTATTTCTGAAAAAAATAAAAAGGGTCATAAATATATAGAAATTAAGGAGAAAAATATGCTTATTTTAGTAGAGCGAATATATTGCTTGCCAGTAAGCATATTTTTTTATTTGCTATATTCTTTCCATTAAAATAATATAGTTGTTATAATTCCGTTTAATAAATGCTCCTGATCCCTTGTAAAAAAATAAAAAAAGAATGAAATTGGCAAATATATATTTTGAGAAAAAAATTTCATATAGAAAAAAATAAATTTTTATATGATAAAAATATGAGTAATTTTAAGTTTGTTAGAAAATAACTTTTTCTGAAGTAAAGAGTCTTGGCTCTTATAAAGATAAAAAAAGAATTGCGTTGCTGAATATACCTGCTGTATTTATTGGAATTCTTTGGGTTAAAAAAATAAAGACAAGGAGAAAAAGGATGGAAATAAATGAAAAATAAATTTATGTCGAAAGTAAAAAGCTTTTTTTAGTATTAGTTTTATTTACAGTAATTTACTTTTTTTCTTTCAGAAAACAATATATCCAGCATTGGCATTTTTTTGTTTTTGGTTAATTTTTGGAATTTTGTTTAGTGTAATACTTTTTAATAGTTTGACACTTTTTAAATCTTCCAGAATGGCTTACGATTTTTTTAATATAAGTTTTTTTCTGTAATTGCTTTTAATAATAGTACTTGGATTTATATTTTTACTTTAGGATATTTCTTATGTAGTGAATTTTTTTGAAAAAAATGAATAAAAGCTGTATTAGGGTAGTGTAATGATAGCAATTTTTAATCTTTTTTTGTATAAAAATTTTTTTACAGAACCTAATGAAGATACAACAATGTTTGCACCAACACAGCGTCAAATCTATATTTTCTGTACAGCATCACATATTTTTTTATACAATCGGAGTATTTTTTTAGTGATAAAGTCAAAAAAAATATTAGATAGAATAAAATTTAAAAAGAAAAAAAATAAATAAAAAAAAAGGAGAAAAAAAAGGATGGAAAAAAATGAAAATAAAGTTATGTCAAAAGCTAAAAGGCTTTTTTTAGTATTAGTTTTATTTACAGCAATTTACTTTTTTTCTTTCAGAAAACAATATATCCGATATTAGCACTTTTGTTCTGGCTGATTTTTTTGCGATGCCGTTAGCAGGCGTAATTATTAATTCTCTAGAAATTTTACATCTTCCAGAAATAGTTATTAATATTATTGGTATTGTAATTTCAGGAATTGCTTTGATAATTGTGCTTATACTTGTATTTTATTTGGGATATTTGTGCAGTAAATTTTTTGAAAAAAATAAATAAAAACTGTATTAGGTGGTGCAATGATAGCAATTTTGATTTATTTTTGTATATAAAAATTTTTACAGAAACAGATGAGAGTACAGCAATGTTTGCACCAACAGCACGGGAAATACATATTTTTTTGTACAGCATCACATATTTTTTTATACAATCGGGGTATTTTTATAGCGACAAAGTTAATAAAATATTAGATAGAATAAAAATTTAAAAGAAAAAAATAAATAAAAAAAGGAGAAGAAAAAAATGAAAAAAATACAGATAAACTTGTGACGAAACAGGATAATCCTTTAGGATTAATTTTTATTTTTCAATAATTTATTTTTTTAGTTCAGGAGGGATATATCCAGTATTAGCATATTTATTTTTGGTTTGCTTCTGCATTATTTTTCTACAGCGGTTTTTTGTAGCTCCAGAACATATTTTTGAAGATTTCTGTAATTGTGTTTTTCGGTGATTTGCTTGATAATAATATTGGGAATTATGTATTTTTTTAGGATATTTGTGCAAAAGGATTTTTTTGAAAAAAATGAATAAAAAAAGGCATTAATTTGGATAATGATTGCAATATTGGTTTATTTTTGTGTTTAGAGCTATTTTTTTGAAAAATAAAAAAATAGTTCGATAATGTCTTATTTGACAAATGGGAAAAAAATATATTTTGTATAATGTCACATATTTCATTTGTAATCGGAGCATTTTATAACGACAAAGTTAAGAAAAATTTTTAGGCAGTATAAAATTTAAAAAGAAAAATAGTAATTATTTTTTTATAAATCCAATTTGTTTATGGCATTTTTATCTGCTATACTTAGTAGAAGCAGGTAATTTGTTTATAAATAAATTGGAAATTTTTTTATAAATTAAAAAAATAGGAGTATAGTTTATGAAAAGAAAAACACAAAAATATAATGTTGCTTGGGACAGGTTCTAATGTGGGAAAAAGTATAATTAATGCGGGGTTTTGCAGAATATTTTATCAGAACGGGTATAGCGTGGTACCGTTTAAGTCGCAGAATATGGCTTTGAACTCATTTATTACAAGGGATGGAAAAGAGATGGGAAGAGCTCAGGTGGTGCAGGCTGAAGCCGCTAATATCGAGCCACAGGCATTTATGAATCCGATTTTGCTAAAGCCTACGACAGATAGAAAATCGCAAGTTATTGTAAATGGGAAAGTTTACAAAAATATGGATACGAGGGAATATTTTGCTTATAAGCATAATTTGAAAAAGGATATAATGGCGGCATATAATCACATAAGGGATAACTTCGATATTTGCGTGCTGGAAGGGGCAGGAAGCCCTGCAGAGATTAACTTGAAGAAAGATGACATTGTAAACACAGGGATGGCAGAAATGGCTGATTCGCCTGCTATTCTAGTTGCCGATATTGACAGGGGCGGTGTTTTTGCGGCAATTTACGGGACGATTATGCTGCTTGAAGAAAGTGAGAGAAAACGGATAAAAGGTGTAATTATAAATAAATTTAGGGGAGATAAAAGCCTTTTGACTCCTGGAATTGAGATGATTGAAGAACTGACAAATGTGCCTGTTCTGGGAGTAGTGCCGTTTGTTCCGCTTGGAATTGAGGAGGAGGACAGTCTGGGGATTGACAAGTATAATGTGAAAAAAGAAGGGAAAATTCAGATTTCGGTTATTAAACTAAAGCATATATCGAATTTTACTGATATTGATCCACTTAGCCATTATAACGATGTTTCCTTGAAATATGTTACAAAAAGTTCTGAACTGGGAGATGAGGACATTATTATTATTCCTGGTTCAAAAAATACTGTGGAAGACATGAAGGACTTAATTGATAAAAATATAAGCAGGGAAATTATAAGGCTTGCAAAAAAAGGAACAATAGTATTTGGAATTTGTGGCGGTTTTCAGATAATGGGACAAAAAATAATGGATCCTCAAAATATCGAATCTAATCTAAAAGAAATTTCAGGCTTAGATTTACTTGACATAGAAACTGTTATGGAAACGGCAAAAACAACAACACAGTATGAAAATAAAATAAAAAATGCCGATGGAGTGCTAAGCGGAATGGAAGGCATTGAAATAAAAGGCTATGAAATACATCAAGGCTACAGTTATCCTGTAAATGAGGAAAAAATTGAAATAAAGTGCATTTTTGACGATGAAAAGTTAAAAGGTGCTGTGAAAGGCAATGTTGTCGGAACGTATATTCACGGAATATTTGACAATTCTGAATTTACAAATCATTTTCTGAACAAAGCAAGAAAACTTAAAGGGCTAGACAAAGTCGATGAAAACTTTAGTTTCAAAGAATATAAAAACAGGGAATATGATAAATTGGCACAAATTTTGAGGGAAAATGTGGATATTGAGAAGGTTTATGAAATAATGGGGATGGAACAGAAAACAAAATAGGTTAAGAGGGATAGTGTCCAGAATTTTGTATAAACTAATAAATGAATCCAGTAAATTCAGTACTTTGTTATTTTTATTTATGCAAAAAAATTTTTTTACATGTCCCAATTTTTTTATTTGTTGAAAAAGTTTGTGGTAAATTCATTGTTAAAATAGAGTTTAGGAAAAAAACTGTCTTAATAAAAAAACTGCACCTTTTATGTTGTATATAATTTTTTTGGGTGCAGTTAAGTTAATAATTTGTGTCTATTTCTTAATGAGAATAGTAATAGTATTCACAATTGTTCTTTTTAGCGCCATTACATTCTTCTTCATATCCAACTACATCTGGCGTTGAACATCTGATTAAAGTCAATCCAAGTAAGCCTATAATTAATATTTTAAATATTTTGTTCATAAAAATCTCTCCTAACTATTATTTTGGTTAATTGTTTAATAATCTTCATACGTACAGATTCTTCCAGTTCCAAGCATACCTGTATTTGATCCGCTGCAACCTGTAAATCTTTTGTTCTTATAAGGTGTTTTACTGCACTCTTTTTTACGTCCGTTTCTATCTAAAAGACAATGCGGTCTATCAATTGAGGTTTTTCCTGTTCTGGTATCATATTCCCTACCTGTCATAACATCATCTCTTTTTAACTTCTGCCCAAAAATTTTTGGACTTAATAATTCACAACTTGTAATTGTTAATCCCAGTAAAATTAAAGCCAAAATTTTAAATATTTTGTTCATAAAAATCTCTCCTAACTGTTATTTGGATTAATTGTTTAATAATCTTTATATGTACAGATTCTTCCTCTTATATCTCTCTCTGAGCCGCTACAACCTGTAAATCTTTTGTTTTCATAAGGGGTTTTCCGACATTCTTTCATATTTCCATTTTCATCTACAAGGCAATGTGGTCTTGAATTTGTGGTTTTTTTCTAGTGTAACTGTCATACTCTCTACCCATCATATCATCTTCTCTTTTTAAGTCTTTTGCCATTCTCTTGGATCCAGCAATTCACAGCCTGTTATTGTTAATCCCAGCAAAAATTAAAGCCAAAAATTTTTAAATACTACTTTCATAGACTTTCAACTCCTTTAATTTTAATTTATTCAATATATTTTATTTATTGCTATTATACCTTATCTTCTAAAGATTGTGATTTAAATCACGTTTGTTTTTTTGTGTATGCATAATTTAATTTTTAAGCGTTGCACAGTACTATTTCTGCTTAAATAATGAATATTTATAAATATTCAAATATATGTTTGATTTTTAAAAAGATTTGTAAGGTAAAATGAAATGAGAGATTGTATAAAAATGATTCTTTTGAAAAGGAGGGAAAAATGGATTTTCATGGTGGAAATATTTATAAAATATTTAGGGAAAAAAATATAAAAGAAATACTGGATTACAGTTCAAATATTAATCCTTACGGAGTGCCTGAGAGCCTAAAGCAGAAGATTATTGAAAATATTGGGATTCTTGAGAGGTATCCTGACCCTGATTATGTGGAATTACGTGAAAAATTGGCTCATCTGAATAAAGTTGAGCTGGAAAATATTGTGCTGGGAAATGGTGCAACAGAAGCTATATTTTTGTTCATAAAAGTGATAAAGCCTGAAAAAGTGCTGATTGTGTCGCCTACTTTTGGTGAATATGAAAGGGCAGTAAGAGCGTGCAAAAATTCTGAAAGTCAGAAAATTGAAATTGAATATTTTGAATTAGAAGAAAAGGATGAATTTAGGCTTAATATTGGGAAATTAAAAAAGGAACTTGAGAAAAAATATGATTTGGTAATAATTTGCAATCCGAATAATCCGACTGGAAAATTTTTAAAAATGGCTGAAACAGAGGAAATTCTGAGAGAATGTAATAAATATGATACAAAGTTATTTATTGACGAGGCATTTATCGAATTTTTAGAGGATGGTCTAAAGGAAAGTATTGTAAACAGTGGGGAAAATAAGAAAAATTTGTTTGTAACTCGTGCATTTACAAAATTTTTTGCTATTCCAGGACTACGATTGGGATATGGAATTTATTTTGACAAAAATTTAGAAAAGAAAATCGCTGAAAAAAAAGAGCCGTGGAGCGTGAATAATATCGCTGAAATGGCTGGAATAACGGTGCTTGATGATACAGAATATATCGAAAAGACATTAAACTGGATAACAGAAGAAAAAAATATATGTATGAAAAAAACTGGATGAAATTTCAGGAATAAAGCCTTATAAAACAGAAGTAAACTTTATTTGTGTAAAAAAATAAAAGGATGAATTGATTTCTAAAGGGCTGAATGTGAAAAAGTTGAGAGAAAAAATGATGGAAGAAGGAATTTTAATAAGAGATGCATCCAATTTTAAATTTTTGGATGAAAGATTTTTTAGGCTGGCAATTAAGGACAGAAGGAGTAACGACAGAGTTATTGAGGCTTTGAAAAAAATTTTAGAATAGAAGATAGGCAATTGTAAAAAGTAAGCTAACTAATATCATAAGGGGCAAGTTCCTTTGTTAGAGAGTGTAAAAAAAGAAAAAAATTAAAAAAATTTTTAGAATACTGTATTTATTAGAATTTTTTTAGACTTTTACAAATAGTTAGAATAAAAAAAGAAAGGAATGTTATTTATGAAAAGGAAATTATTGTTTATTTTTATCATTGTTTTTTTAATTTTTCTCAATTTTTTTCTTTTTGGGGAAAAATTTTTCCTGAAAAAGGCAAAAAAAATATAGATGGATTCATTCCAAAAAGGCTGGAAAACTATTCTTTCGGCTAAAGGAGATTTAAATAATGATAAGCTTGAAGATGTTGCCATCATTATCGAAAAAAACTGATAAGGCAAATATTGTAAAAAAACGAGAATCTTGGCTCTGAATATTTAAAACTTAAATCCAAGAATACTTTTTGGTTTTATTCAAGCAAAAAAAAATGGAAGCTATATTTTGGCAGGCAAGAATGACAAAGGTTTTATCAAAAGCGAAGGAAATAAGGAAAGTCCAGCTCTTATGGATACTTTAGACAGCATTAGCATAAAAAATAATATTTTAAAAATTAAACTTAATTATTTTTTAAGTGCGGGAAGCTGGTCTGTAACACAAAATACCTACACTTTTAGATTTCAAAACCAAAAGCTTGAACTTATTGGATTTGACAATAATTCATTTATGAGAAATTCTGGCGACCAAGAGAAACTTAGCATTAATTTTTCAACTAACAAAGTAAAAATCATTGCTGGCGGAAATATTTTTTTGATGAAAAAGGCAAATAAACCTAAGGAGGAATGGAAAACTGTTAATATTAAGAAAAAAATATGTGTTAGATGAGATGACAAGCGATATAGTCGGTGAGATTATGAAATATATTTATTAGTATTTTTAAATGGGGAATTCTTATGACTTATAAGATCTTCCCTATTATTTTTATTTTGTTATAATTAATATTAAATTGAATTGACAAAAAAATGGAAAAAGTTAATAGAATGTAAGTAGGCAACAATTTACGGAGTAAAAGTTTCCCTTGATGTAAGATAGAAAAGAGTTGGGAATACTAGAAGTTCTGTAGAACAGTCATTTGATTAGGAAAAGGAGTTTCCGCAAGTATTTAATACAGCCAAAATTATAAAAAAATTTTTGTTGATACTGCAATTGCAAGAGATCAAGATCCCTTGTCAGGAAATAAATAAAGTATAATTTCTATTTTTTTAAAAAGGGATTTAGTATAAATTATAAATAAATAAAATAAAAAAACGGAGAGAAAAAAATGAATGAAAATTTAGTAAAAAAATTTTTTTATATTCTAAGTTTTAGTTATAAAAATTTGAGTTTGGAGGAAAGGGAAAAGTTTGTAAAAGAAGGGTATAGACATATTTTGGGGGAGTATTTGGAAAAAAGGGTTATAAAAGGGTATGTGGCTGTTGAAACTTGCCTTAGGGTAGAGCTTTATCTGGATGTTAGCAGGGAATTTGAAATTGAGAGGTTAAAGAGAGATTTTAGGGTTGAGAAGATGAAAGGACTATGAAGGGACTGAGGCGGTGCATTATTTGCTTCGAGTTATTTGTGGGCTGGATTCGATAATAAAGGGGGAAGATCAGATTCTTGTGCAGCTTAAAAAGGCTTATTTTGAGGCTCTTGACAAGGAGACTACATCTTCATTCTTGAATATAATATTTAATCAGGCGATAGAAACTGGGAAGAGATTTAGGGCAGAAAGCAGGATAAATGAGAAAAAAATATTTCACTGGATTCGATTGCTGTGAAATTTATAAAGACAAAGTTTGAAAGTCTTGAAGATAAAAAGGTATTTGTAATTGGAGTGGGAGATTTGAGCCAGTCGATTCTTGCGCTTCTTCACAAAATGAATAATTGTCATTTGACGATGACAAATAGGAGCTTGAAAAAATCCATTGAGTTGCAAAAAGTGTTTCCAGATGTCCAAACGGCGGAATTTAGTGAAAAATATAATATTATAAAAAATATGGATATTGTGATAAGTGCCACTTCTGCACCGCATTTGATAATTGAAAAGGCTAAAATTGAGGATATTTTAAATGATGGAAAGAAAAGGTTTTTTCTTGATTTGGCAGTTCCTAGAGATATTGAAATTAGTATTGGAGAATTTGAGAATGTTTCCCTTTATCATTTGGAGGATATTTGGGATGAATATAATAAAAATGTGGAAAAACGAGATGAAATTGTGGAAAAGTATTTTTACATTATTGAGGAGCAGTTGAAAAAAATAGCGGAAAAACTTGAAAAAAGAAGAAAATATACAAATCAGAAAAATATCGAGATGGGTGAAAATGGATGAAATCAAATAAAATAATTATTGGAACGAGAGGGAGCATTTTGGCACTTGCACAGGCAGAAAAGGTGAAGGAAATGCTGATTGAAAAATATGATGAATTAAGGGAAAATGAGGATTTTTTTGAAATTGAAGGATTTGATAAAAGGAAATCGCTGGAAATAGAACTGAAAGTCATAGTTACAAAGGGGGACAAGGACTTGCGTGATTTTACAAAAATAAAGGGAACGACACAAAAGGACTTGTTTGTGAAGGAAATCGAAAAGGAAATGCTGGAAAATAAAATAGATTTGGCGGTACATTCGTTAAAGGACATGCCGCAGAATACTCTAGAAGGGCTTTTGAATGCGTGTTTTCCAATGAGGGAAGATAATTGTGATGTGCTTGTTTCAAAAAGTGGGAAAAAATTAAAGGAACTTGATGAAAATTCTGTAATCGGGACAGGAAGCGTAAGACGGGAAAAGGAGCTTTTGAATTTGCGAGATGATGTAAAAATAAAGGCAATTCGTGGAAATATTCACACAAGACTTAAAAAACTTGATGATGGGGAATATGATGCGATTGTGCTGGCTGCGGCTGGATTAAAGAGAGTTGGACTGGAAAGCCGAATTACTGAATATTTTGATACAGATTCTTTTATGCCTGCACCAGGACAAGGAATTTTGTGTATTCAATGCAGGGAAAATGATAATAAAATACGGCATCTTCTGGAAATTATAAATGATGATGAGGTTACAATGATGTGTGAAGCTGAAAGGGAATTTTCAAAAATTTTTGATGGAGGCTGCCATACTCCGATAGGCTGTTCATCGGTTATTGAAGGGGATACATTAAAATTAAAGGGAATGTTTAATGATAATGGAAGCAGAATGCTTAAAGAAGTTGAAGGAAATAAGGAAAATCCGAAGGAAATTGCACAAAAATTGGCTGAAGAAATAAAAAAGGAGCTGAAAAATGAGAAAAGGTAAAGTTTATATTGCGGGAGCAGGCTGTGGAGATGAAGGGCTTATAACTTTAAAATTGAAAAAGGTGATAGAAAAAGCTGACTGCATTGTTTACGACAGGCTTGTAAATAAAAATATCTTACAGTATGCAAAGTCTGATGCAGAACGGATTTATATGGGAAAAGAAAATACGGCTGGAGGGAAATTGCAGGCGGAAATAAATAAAAAACTTGTGGAAAAAGGGAAAGAGGGACTTTTAGTATTGAGATTAAAGGGAGGAGATCCTTTTGTATTTGGGCGAGGTGGAGAGGAAATAGAGGCATTAGTCGCTGAAAATATTGAATTTGAGGTAATTCCAGGGATAACTTCTTCAATTGCTGTGCCGGCTTATGCTGGAATCCCTGTAACTCATAGAGGAATTAATACTTCATTTCATGTATTCACTGGACATACGCAATTTAATGGAACAGAGCTTGATTTCCCAGTTATTGCAAAATTGGAAGGAACTTTAGTTTTTTTAATGGGATTAAGCAATCTTAAAAAAATAGCAGAAAACTTGATAAATAATGGAAAAGATCCGAAAACACCTGTTGTGATAATAAAAGATGGAACTACGACAAGACAGAAAACTTATATAGGAACATTGGAAACAATAGTAAATACAGTAAAAGAGCATAATGTAAAATCGCCTGCCATCATTTTGATTGGGGAAGTGGTGAATTTACGTGAAAAAATGAAATGGTTTGAGAATAAGCCGTTATTTGGGAAAAATATTCTTGTTACGAGAAATAGGGAAAAACAGGGAAATATTTCAAATAAGATAAATGAACTTGGCGGACAGGCTTTGAGCCTTCCATTTATTAATATAGAGTATATTGATTTTGAAATGCCTGATTTGAAGGGATACAGTACCCTTTTATTTAACAGCATAAATTCTGTTATTGGATTTATGAGAAAAGTTAAAGGATATTCGTGCTTTGGGAAATGTTAAAGATAGGTGTCGTAGGAGAAAAAACGGCAGAAGAAATTGAGAAATATAAAATAATTCCAGATTTTTATCCAAAAGAATATACGGTAGAAAGGCTGGCTAGCGAAAGTGTGAATTTTACTAAGGAAGGAGAAAAAAATACTGTTTATAGTATCTGATATTTCTCCAGTAAATGAAAAAAAATATTCAGATTTATACAATCGAAATTATGAAAAACTTGTAGTTTATAAAACTCAGAAAGTCGAAGTGGAAAAGGAAAAAGCTGAAAAATACATAAAAGAAAGCGACATCTTAATGTTTTTAAGCTCGTCAACCTTTAAAGCCTTTTGCTGACAGCATAAACTTAAGTGAAAAATGAGGAAATAAAAAGAAATTATGAAAAATAAGGTTATTTCTTCGATTGGGCCTGTTACTACAAAAACTATTGAGAAATATGGATTAAAAATTGGGATAGAAGGGAAAAAAATATACTGAAGAAGGACTGTTTCAAGAAATATTGCAATATGTTATGTCCGAATAGAAAGTCAAATTCAGGGTAAAACAATAGTTTTTTTGAAAAATTATCTAAAGTTTATAAAAAAAGTTTGTATAACTTTTTGCTTGACTTTTTAAAAAAATGATGTATAATTTATTGAAAAAAAGTAAAAAAATATTCTGGATAAACTTGTATTCACCCAAGAGAGTGGAGCAAGTCACTTTACGGAATTATAATAAGTAACACATTTTGGAATTGATAAAGACTTACATATAAGTGAAATTCCGAAATGTTAGGATAACTGTACATCCTTTTAATATATTTTTATATTATAAAAAGCAATCTTGAATATCTTTGATTAAGTTTTTCAAGTTACGGTATGGAAGTGAAATTTCTATTTATCAAATTAAATGAAAGTATTAGAAATTTTGTATAAAAATAAAAAAACTGCTCTTTTTGTCTGGCTCATATTCAAGACTTTTAGAGCAGTTTATATTTTTTATCTACCGAATTGTTCTTGTTCTAATTGCTGTTGCTGCTGCATTTTTTGCTGCATGATACGTTGCTGTTCGATGGCATTTGGAGTTTTTGCAAGAGTTACTGATACTTCTGATGTTTTTCCATTTCTAGATATAGTTAATTTTACAGATTGTCCGACTTTTTTAGCGGCTATTTCTCCAACGAAGGCCCCTGCGGAATTTACTTCCTTTCCATCAACTGCTGTGATAATGTCATTTTTTGTGATTCCTGCTGCTGCTGCTGGACCATTTGGAACAGTACCTGCTATAAATACTCCGTTTGAAGATTTTAAGTTAAGGGCTTTTACTTTATCTGCATCTAAATTTCCTAAGTATATACCAATATATGGTTTTTCAAATTTACCAGTTGCGATAATTGAATCTTTTACAGTCGTTACCAAATTTGCTGGAATTGCAAATCCGATTCCTACACTTCCTCCGCTTTGTGAATAAATTGCAGTATTGACTCCAATAACTTTTCCTGTAATGTCAATTAACGGACCTCCACTATTTCCTTGGTTAATAGCGGCATCAGTTTGAATAAAGTTTTCAATTTCTTCGATTCCAAGTGAACTACGTCCAGCTGCACTTACGATTCCGACAGTCATTGAATCATTTAATCCTAATGGATTTCCAAAGGCGATTGACCATTGTCCAATTTGAACTTGATCTGAATTTGCAAATTCTAACGGTTTAAATGTTTCATTTGAATCTATCTTCAATACGGCAATGTCAACTTCAGGCGAAGTTCCCACAAGTTTTGTACGATATTCACGTCCATTTGAGAATTTTACATAAATTTCATCTGCACCGTCAATAACGTGATTGTTTGTAACAACATATCCATCTTTTGAAACTACAAACCCTGAACCAAGCGAACCAGACTCACGTTTTTCCTGTCCTCCAGAACGTCCATATAACAATTCTTCCAAAGGATTGTAAGTATTTACCGTAACAGTTTTTTTTGTTCTAATATTTACGATTGAATCTTTAACGCTGTTATGCACACCTACAAAGGCATCCTGTGTTTGTGCTGCATTTTTAGTATATTTTTTCAGTTCTTCTGGAGAAACTGTTTTTTGCTGTTCTGTTGTGCTATTTGCACTTTCTGAATTATTTCCAGTCTTATTAGAGCAGCTTAAAACTAAAAATAACATTGAAAGCAAAGCAAATTTTTTATTTTCTTTTTTTATGAAATTCATTTTTTTCATATATAATTACCTCGTTTCTATTCTTTATACTAAACCCTATTTTAAAAGCAGTAAATTCTTGCAAGGGTCAAAAATTCCTTGTTAAGTAAATCCATTATTCTAATGGGAAATAGTATTAGTTCCTGTCTAAAAGGATTGGGTATATTTTTAGTGAATAAAAAGTTTTTTTATCCTTATGATTTTTTTATTTGAATTTCATTTATTAGCAATATTTTTTTGCAAGTTGATAAACTCCATTTGCCTATCTTGTTTTTTTCTTCTATAATATGTTATCCTATATTTAGAAAAAAATTAAAAAAATATACAAATAAATAAACTGTAAAAATAAAAAAAGTCATAAAAATTTAAAAAAATACTGAATTAACAGAATTTCAGGGACTTTTACAAATAAATATAAAAAAATAAGGAGAAAAAAATTAGTAATGTTTAATAATTTAGGAGACAGATTTAAAGATATATTTAAAAAAGTCAGCGGCCAGGGGAAGTTGACTGAAAATAATATGAAGGATGCTTTGAGAGAAGTGCGGTTGGCATTGCTTGAAGCGGATGTAAATTATGGCGTAGCTAAGAATTTTGTGGCAAAAATTAGGGAAAAAGCTCTTGGAGAGCAGGTTATTAGCGGAGTTAATCCAACACAGCAATTCATTAAAATTGTAAATGATGAGTTGGTAGAAGTGCTGGGAGGTTCAAATGTTTCAATTGCTAAAGCTGAAAAAAATCCTACAATTGTAATGCTTTCTGGGCTTCAAGGGGCTGGGAAAACTACATTTTCTGGAAAATTGGCTAAACATCTGAAATCAAAAGGGGAAAAGCCGTTTTTAATTGGAGCGGATGTTTATAGACCTGCTGCTAAAAAGCAATTAAAGGTATTGGGAGAGCAAGTGAAAGTTCCAGTATTTACAATTGATGAGAGTACGGATGCATTGGAAATTGTAAAACAGGGAATAGAGGCTTCAAAGGCGGAGCATGCTACTTATGTAATTATTGATACGGCAGGAAGGCTGCATATTGATGAGCAGCTTATGCATGAATTGCAGGATATAAAGGATAGTTTTAACCCAAATGAGATTTTGCTTGTCGTTGATGGAATGACTGGGCAGGATGCGGTTAATGTGGCTAAAGAGTTTAATGAGCAGCTTGATATTACGGGAGTCGTGCTTACGAAACTGGATGGAGATACTCGTGGTGGGGCAGCCCTTTCAGTAAAGGAAGTTGCAGGAAAGCCAATTAAGTTCATAAGTGAAGGGGAAAAACTGGATGACATCGCACCGTTTCATCCTGACAGGCTTGCTTCACGTATTCTTGGAATGGGAGATGTCGTTTCGCTTGTGGAAAAGGCACAGGAAGCCATTGATGAAAAAGAAGCCAAGAAAATGGAGGAAAAATTTAGAAAAAATCAGTTTGACTTTGAAGATTTTCTAAAGCAGTTTAAAATGATAAGAAAAATGGGATCAATCGCTGGAATTATGAAAATGATACCAGGAGTTGACTCAAGCATGATTGACATGGGAATGGCTGAAAAGGAAATGAAAAAAGTTGAAGCGATTATTTTCTCAATGACAGTTCAGGAAAGACGTGATCCGAAACTTCTAAAAAATGGAAGCCGTAAAATGAGAATTGCTAAAGGAAGCGGAGTTCAAGTAAATGATGTAAATAAATTAATAAAGCAGTTTGAACAAATGAAGCAGATGATGAAAATGTTCAATAGTGGCGGTATTCCAGGACTTGGCGGAGGATTTATGAAGGGCAGAAGAAAAATAAAATTAATATTTTATAAAACAAGAAAGGTGGAATTAATGATGAAAAAAATTAATTTTAGCATTGTTTATTATTTTTTTGGGACACTTTCATTTTCAGCTTTTTGACAAAGTTGTAGTTGGAATTATTAATGACAATTATGAAAGTCCAGTAATATCAGGAACTTTAAATAGAGGAGGACTTGCCAATTTAATTTTTTGAATGAAAAAGGATGGGGATTTTTGCAAAAACAAATGTATCAAAAATCTTTCAGGTGCAGATAAAATTGAATTTATTATAGAAAAAGATGAATCAGCACTTCTTAGCCTTTTTGAAAGTATTTGAAAAAAAGAAAATATAAAGGTCAGATGGAGATAACAGAAGTGGCATCTTCAGAAAATAAAAATATACGTCAAATTTCTGAAAAAAATAGCTGGACTTATAATGTTTATCCTTTCGCACGTGAAATATCAGGAACTGTAAAAAAATTTCAGGAAATGATATGAGCAAAGGGAATTTATAGAAGGTCTGTTTCAAGATGCAAAAATCAAAAATTAAAATAATTTTATGAAAAATTTAACAATATTTAGCAAGAAGTCTCCTTCTTCTATAAGTGGGAGATGAATTGCAGAATATAGCTTGAAATAACAGCTCTTATATAGTATAATATTCATAGTCAGGGCAGGGACTGCCCGAAGAGCTTGGTAAATATATTTAGCTAGCAAAAGCAGATACTTCCCAGGAAGCTCCCTCTTCTACAAGTGGGAGTAGTTCACATTAAAGGCATGAAAAATTTCAATGCCTTTTTTTATAAAAATATTAATTTGAAGGGAAGGAAAAAGAAATGAAAAAAGCTATTTTAGTAACAAGTTTTGGAACATCACATAGGGATACACGGGAAAAATGCCTTGATTTGATTCAAAGGGAAGTGGAGGAAAAATACGGGAGTGAAAACGTGGAAAGAGCTTATACCTCAAGAATTATAAGACGAATAATAGAAAAAAATGAAGGGATTCACATATTTGATCAGAAGGAAGGGCTGAAAGCCTTGAAAGATAGAGGATTTGAAAAAATAATAACAATGTCTTTGCATATTTTAGATGGAATTGAATATTCAAAACTTGATGACAAGTTTGGAAAAATATCAAAACCGCTTTTGGCAGATGACAAGGATTTAAAAAAAATTGTAAACAATAAAGAATTTAATGATTTTGAGGGAAACGATGCTATTGTGTTTATGGGACACGGAACTGAAAATGCTGCAGATTGCATATATCAAAAATTGCAGGATGAGTATTTAAAAGCTGGAAAAGATAACATTTTCATAGCCACTGTTGAAGGGAAAGTGACTATTAAAGATATTGTTGAAAAAATGAAGGGAAAAGGTTTTAGAAATATATTATTAAAACCACTTATGATAGTAGCTGGAGATCATGCAAAAAATGATATGTCTTCTGATAAAAAGGATTCATGGAAGACAATACTAAAAAATGAAGGTTATAAAGTAACATCTGTTCTAAAAGGAATGGGAGAATACAAGTTTATTCGAGAAATGTTTATGGATAAGCTGAAAGATGTCTATATTTGTCGTGGTACAATACATATGTGACAAAAAAGAAGAAAAAAAGAAAGGTTTCTGATATAATGTAAGCCGACCAAAACTACATAAGGAGAAACCTTTCTATGAATAGTATATCAGAAGAGTACCGTGTTCGTCAACGGGCAGTTGAGTATGCAATAAAACATAACAATAATTCAAAGGCGGCATTAAAATATAAAACGTCAAGACAGCAGATTAAGCGATGGCGTGACAGATATGACGGGACAGTGCAGTCACTGATGCCAAAAAGCAGAAGACCTAAAAGTCATCCAAATCAACATACTCAGGAAGAAATAGATTTAATTATGAAAAAATACAGGAGATTTTCATATGAAGGACTGGCACAGGTATATACCGAAGCTAGAAAACTGGGATACAGCCGTTCTTATGGAACTATGTGCAAAATAATAAGAAAAATTAGGGATAATAAGCCCAAAAAGCTTAAAAGGCTTTACAAAAGCACAAAAAAAGTGAAGCAGGCTACATATCCTGGCGAAAAGGTTCAGATAGACATAAAATATGTTCCAAGAGAATGCATATGTTTTGGAATGAATGACCAAAATTACTATCAGATAACGGCAATAGATGAGTATACAAAAAAGAGGGATATTAAGAATAGTGGATGAAAAAAGTACATACCAGACTACAAAATTTCTAGAAACGCTTGAAGCGGAGCTGGGCTTTAAAATAGAAAAAATACAAAGTGATAACGGCAGGGAGTTTACGAATGCGGAAAATGGCAAAAAGACACTATTTGAGTTAAAGCTGGAAGAACAGGGATAGAATACATGAGAACAAGACTGTATTCGCCGTGGCAGAATGGGAAAGTGGAAAGGAGCCACAGGCTAGACAGCAATTATTATTTAGGAAAAAGATTTAGAGGTCTAGAAGAATTAAGAAGGTCAGTAAAAAGATATTGCAGCAGATACAATAATATATCAAGAAAAGTATTAAATTTTAAAAGTCCAAATGAAATGCTGAAAGAATACAGGACAAACAATTAGGCTAAGACATTAGTAAGATAACTTTTTCTATTTATTTTTTTAAAGTTTTTTTGTAACAAATGTTTGACAACTATACACATTTAAAAGGCTGGACAGGGAAAAACAGTATTGCAGTATAGGAAAGAAAAAAAGAATAAATATTAAAATACGTCATAAATTTGGCATATTTTTTTCGTTGCAAAATGAAACGAAAAAAATGGAACGAAAAAGCTTTTTCGTTGTTTATAAGTAAAAGTAAATTTATTTTTTAATAATCAAAAAGATGTACTTATGAATATATTGAATAATTTTTTTAGAGGAAGCGAATGCCTCCTCTACTTATCAAAAAAATTGTATTACAAATCATTAACTAGCTTTGATTATGTAAATATCAATAATATTTTCAAGTTTATCATAACTTTTTGAAAATATTTTTAGTTAAATGTAGCCTAAAGTTTCGCTTAACCTTTAAGGATTAATTTAAAAAAATTTATATTTGAAACCAGAATTAAAACTTGAGTATAATGATGTCCTGTGTGCAAATGAAATAACTCGCCAGTAATTTGTACTTTTTTTCCTACAACATCTTTATCGAATAAAGAAATTGTTTCATTTCCCATTAATTGAATTTCCTGCACATTTCTTTCAGTCGGGCTATCTTCAGTATTTCCAATTACTGTAATAGGTGTACTTAATCTTAATAAGAACACATTTGCTACTGAATTATCTGGGTTTTGATATTTTCTTCTGGTAATTGTTCCAACTAGTTTAACAGAAGAACCGTAATAGTATTGTGACTGGTTAGGAGTTATAATGGCAGGTTGTTGTTCTTGCACTTTTTCTTGAGTATTATTTTTTCTCTGTTTCATTCTTGCAATATTGGCATCTGAAACAGTATCACTTTCTACTACTAATTTCCAGCTGCCATTAATATTTTCAAAGGCTAAGTATGAAGGGTATTCTTTTGTTTCCTTTCTTGTAGACACTTCTTTAACAAATCTTGCTAGCATTTTTGTTATCAGAAAGTTGTGTAACTATGATGTTGCCAACTATTCTTTGACTATAAACAGGATTTTTTTGAAAAAACCTTTTTTGATCTGCAATGTAATAATCTCTGGAAATTAAAGACTGATAATAATCAATTTTATCTCCTAATATTTTTTCTAAAGTACCAAAGTCAGCATTATTAGAAGCTGCATTCCATATAACAACCATATTCTTTATTTCCTCTTCAATACTTCTTTCTTTGTTAATTTTTTTCTATATTTTTCATTGTTAGTCTTTTTTTATATTTTTCATTATTATCACTAATATTCTTCGAATTAGCCAAATTCTCTGAATTATCAACATTTCCGTTTTTTTCACATGATAATAGTAATAAAAAAATATTATGAAAAACATAATTTTTTTCATTTTATTAATCCTCCTTATTTTTTTATAATATAGTTATTTGTAAAAGTTTAAAAAAATTATATATTTTTAATATTATTATAGCTTATAAAATGAAAAAAATGATATAGTTAATTGAATTTATTTTTATATTATCATAAATTGAAATATAATTATGACATTTTACCAATTTTTTTAGGCTCTATAATATATATGGGGGTGGAAAAAGAAATAAAAAAACAGTAGATTGATTTTATCTAAATCTTTTTACTGTTTTTTTAGTTTTTTTGAATTTTTTTAAAAATTATAGGCTCTAAAAAAATATGAAAAAAAATAATTATCACAATAATAAATATCAAAGGGTTTATTTTATAAGCACGGTAAAAAAATTACCCTTTATCAATTGTATAAATGCCGTTGTTAAACCTTCACTCCAATAACGAATATGTAATGGTTTTAAAACAAATCCAATTGGTGACGGTATTTTTAAAAATAATATCTTATAGAAATTATAAATACAAGTGATATGTACAAAAATTAAGATTGTTTTTTTATGATAATTAAATAATAATTTAAAGTATTTTTTTCATTATATTGAAAAATTTTAAATAAAATCAGATTTTTTTAATTTTTTTCAATATCTCTAAAAAAATATCTCTAAATCATTCTTCCAAAAATTTACTTTTTCATTGTTTCCTTTTATTTTTGTCTATTTTTTTCTTGTGTGTCCTAATTTTTTTAGTGCCACCTTTATTATTTCCTTTTTCATAGCAAAAAAATCTTTTTGCTATTTTACGGATGCATTTATCTGCTTTTTTTAATTTTTTTCATATATTGATTAAGTTTTTTTCAGGATCAAGCACTTAAATTTTTCTTTTTTTGTTTTTCTTGATGAAAGATGCCCTTAAGCTTTATCAATTCGTATAATGTGCTGGAACTTATGTTGAATTGAAGTAATGTTTTTGTTTTTTTCCATTTTTCACAATAAAGATTTAATAATCTTTTTCATATGTCATGATATAATTATACTATATTTTTCAGATATTTTTTTATGTAAATTTTACTATATATTTGTTATTTTTAATAAAAAAATAACATAAAAATATTATGAATATTTTGATTAAATTTATATTTATTTGATATTTGTAAGTTAAATTTAAAAAAATTTAGATGTAATAAAAATTTTTTTAAGTAGTCTACTATGTGTTCTAGAAATATTTGTAATTTGTTTTTTTAACTAATTCAAAAATATTTAGTTATTATCTGATAGTTTTCCAAAAAAAGCTGTACCCAAGATATTCCATAATAACCATCTTCATAATTAACTCCAACGCCAATTTCTGTGTAATTTGGATTTAAGATATTAGCCCTATGACCAGGACTATTCATCCAGCTTTCCATTACAGCGATAGGGCTTATTTGACCAGCAGCAATATTTTCACCTACATAAGATGATGGATATCCAACATTTTGTACTGCTGTAAGATAACTGCTCCCATTGGGTCTTGTATGGCTGAATTTCTGTGTAAGTTCACTAGCTCTAATAGCTGCTGCTGCAAAAAGTTTATTAGATATAGAAAGTGGATGAATTCCTCTTTTAGTTCTTTCTATATTAATAAGTCTTACGACTTCCATTTCAAAATTTAGACTATTATTTGTGTAAGTATTTGTATTTGATACAGAATTATTAGTATTTGTCTTGTTTGGGCTATTATCATTTTTATATCTATTATTACTGTGCCGTTGATCGTTAGAATTTATCCAATTTTTAAAGCCTTTTAAAATTTTGTCTCTATGTTTCGCCCATCCTGCATTTGCATTAATTGAAATCAAACTTAAAAATTCCAATTATTAAAATTTGATATTTTATTTTACGCATTGTTCTCTTCCTTTCTTTTTTTCACAATAGGTAAGCGTTTTGTTTTTATAATAACAGTTTCTGAATAGGTATATTTAGTTCTATTATAGCATAAACAAACATTAAATAAAACTTTTTATTTTTTTGTAAAAATTGGCTCTTTGTCAAGTATGGAGTAGAAAAAGTTCGATAACCTTAAGAGATTCTAAGCTGAATAAACTTTTTAAGGTTGTCGAATTTTTTTATCCCATAATGTACTGCACCCAAAATCTTGGACACAAGATTGGAGGTGCAGTTTTTATCATATTATTCTTAATAATATTAATTTTTGAAAACTATCTTGAGTTTTTTTATCTTGTCGTAATATATTATACAATCTATGATGAGAAAAAAATTAACCAGCATTATAAATTAGCCAAGTTGCCCATGCTTTCAAGTACTTTTCTGTAGTTGAATCAAGTCTTTTTAGCATTTCTAGATTTTTAATAAGATATTTAATTCGTTTTCTGAAAGTACTTGATAACTTTTTTCTTTCATATCTTTTTTTCCTTTTTTTATTTCTATACCTGGATGTGCTCCAAAAAAATGTATTATCGAAACTGTATGAAACAGCTACAGGTATATTTTTCTTCTTTTCTAGTTTTTTTGCGTATATTTTTCTTGTTATTCTATGAGTTAGGATAGGATAACCTTCCTTATCGTAAGATTTCGTTTCATCAAAAGGTATATAGGCTATTTTTATAATTTTTTTCCAACTGGAAGAATACTGATAAAATAATACTTCTTCTCCCATTCAATAGATGAATCATCTGGAGTTATTCCAAGGAACCATTCTTTTTGATTTGAAATGTAAAATTGAGCATTTGGTGATAAAAAAATTTTTAGTTTCATTTGGCGATAAAAAAAGTTCAGTTTCATTTCCAGCTGTTTCTGCAAAAAAACAAAACTTCCTAAGATAAATATTAGCATTAAAATAATTTTTTTCATAATTAATCTCCTTTTATTTGAATTTGATTACTAGTATTATACTTTTAAAAAAACTTTGTATTCACTTATAATATTATTTGAATGGTTGATAGTTTGATAATTGCAAAATGGTATTATTAATATTATTGAGATTATTGATTACAATAAAACTATAAATCACATTTTAAAAACTTAAAAATAAAAAAATGTATTAGAACAAACAGGTGTAAATTAATTAAAAAGATACATCTGTGCAGATTATAATATCTAATTCTAAAGTTTTTGAAAGTATTAAAAAAACCAGAAGAGTTTAAACAAAAGAAAACATTTGCTAAATCAAGAATAATAAGTATAATAAAGAAAATCCAGTTAATCGTGTTTAAAAGGGAAATCATCTTTTTTTCCGCTAAATAAACCAAACATTTTTTTCTCCTTCTTACTAGGGCGTGTCTTAAACTTGAAATAGGCAATATTTTTAATAATTATGAAAGTATATACTAAGAGATTGAAAGATTGAAAGATAGTCATCATTTTGTTACAATAGAAGAAAAACACAGGAGGTTTTCATTATGCAGAGAAGATATGAAATATCAGATGAACAGTGGGAAAGAATAAAAGAAATGTTCCCAGAGCTAAGACAGGACGTCCAGGTAAGGATTCACGCCTGATATTTAATGCTATTCTCTGGATTGTATGCAGTGGAGCACCCTGGAGGGATCTTCCGGAGCGTTTTGGTTCATGGAAGACAGTCTATTCCCGTTTCTGCAAATGGCGTGATGAGGGAACACTTTTTAGGGTATTTGAAGATTTAAAGAAGGATTCTGATTATGAAAATCTCAGCATTGATTCTACGACAGTAAAGGCTCATCAGAGCAGTGCGGGAGCAAAAAGGGGGCAAAAGGTTCTGAAGTAGGACAGCATATAGGGAAAAGTTCAGGTGGAAGGACAACCAAGATACATGCGGTTGTAGATGGACTTGGTAATCCTCTGTATATTGTCGTGGTACAATACATATGTGACAAAAAAGAAGAAAAAAAGAAAGGTTTCTGATATAATGTAAGCCGACCAAAACTACATAAGGAGAAACCTTTCTATGAATAGTATATCAGAAGAGTACCGTGTTCGTCAACGGGCAGTTGAGTATGCAATAAAACATAACAATAATTCAAAGGCGGCATTAAAATATAAAACGTCAAGACAGCAGATTAAGCGATGGCGTGACAGATATGACGGGACAGTGCAGTCACTGATGCCAAAAAGCAGAAGACCTAAAAGTCATCCAAATCAACATACTCAGGAAGAAATAGATTTAATTATGAAAAAATACAGGAGATTTTCATATGAAGGACTGGCACAGGTATATACCGAAGCTAGAAAACTGGGATACAGCCGTTCTTATGGAACTATGTGCAAAATAATAAGAAAAATTAGGGATAATAAGCTCAAAAAGCCTAAAAGGCTTTACAAAAGCACAAAAAAAGTGAAGCAGGCTACATATCCTGGCGAAAAGGTTCAGATAGACATAAAATATGTTCCAAGAGAATGCATATGTTTTGGAATGAATGACCAGAATTACTATCAGATAACGGCAATAGATGAGTATACAAAAAAGAGGGTATTAAGAATAGTGGATGAAAAAAGTACATACCAGACTACAAAATTTCTAGAAACGCTTGAAGCGGAGCTGGGCTTTAAAATAGAAAAAATACAAAGTGATAACGGCAGGGAGTTTACGAATGCGGAAAATGGCAAAAAGACACTATTTGAGCTAAAGCTGGAAGAACTAGGGATAGAATACATGACAACAAGACCGTATTCGCCATGGCAGAACGGAAAAGTGGAAAGGAGCCACAGGCTAGACAGCAATTATTATTTAGGAAAAAGATTTAAAAGTCTGGAAGAATTAAGAAGGTCAGTAAAAAGATATTGCAGCAGATACAATAATATATCAAGAAAAGTATTAAATTTTAAAAGTCCAAATGAAATGCTGAAAGAATATAGGACAAACAATTAGGCTAAGACATTAGTAAGATAACTTTTCTATTTATTTTTAAAGTTTTTGTAACAAATGTTTGACAACTATACATGGATAAGCTGAAAGATGTCTATATTTAGCTTGACAAATGTAGAAAAAGTTATATAATATTTATAGAGAATAATAGGTGTTTTGCAAACTTAATAAGGAAATCGGTTGAAATCCGATACAGCCCCCACTACTGTGAAACTGACGAAAGCGTGATAACCACTGAGATTGATGGGATCTTGGGAAGGAAGTGAGTAGGTTGAAGTTAGTCAGGAGACTTGCCTAATATTGATATATTATAGATTTTCTGGGAAGGGGGAAATTTGATATACATCAGTAAATGAATCAATGGTGATTTGTTCCATTAGCACATAGTGAATGTACGACGTTAGTACAAATATTGTTTTGATGGGATTTGACGTGTATTAAATTCGGCTTTTAGCTGATTTTTTTTTGGATTGCTTAAAACTAAATAAAAAGTTTTTGGAAGGAGAAAAAAAATGAAAAAAAGAGAACATTATTATTTTTTTAGTTTTAACCAGTATGCTTTTTAATAGGTGTAAACGGGTTTTCAATGCATATTATGGAAGGATTTCTACCGTTAAATTGGGTTATTGTATGGTTTGTTGTGTGTATTCCGTTTTGGATTTTGGGGATAAAAAAACTTCAAACTGTTTCTAAAGGAAGTGTTAAGGATAAAATGACGCTTGCATTGGCGGGAGCATTTATTTTTGTGTTGTCGGCGTTGAAAATTCCGTCAGTTACAGGGAGTTCGTCACATCCGACTGGAGTAGGACTTTCAACTATTTTATATGGACCATTTGTAACTTCAATTTTAGGGACAATTGTATTAATATTTCAAGCTGGATTGTTGGCTCATGGAGGATTTACTACTCTTGGGGCAAATACTGCTTCAATGGCGATTGCTGGACCAATTGTTTCGTACTTGATTTATAAAGGACTTGCTAAGAAGAATAGAGCAGTTGCAATATTTTTGGCAGCAGCAATAGGGGATCTTGCAACTTATGTTGTTACATCTTTTCAGTTGGCACTTGCGTATCCATCGCCTGAAGGTGGAGTACTTGCTTCATTTATTAAATTTGGAATGGTATTTGCAGTAACTCAAATTCCACTTGCTATAATTGAAGGATTACTTACAAATGTTGTAATGAACATACTTGACAAATATGAAGTAAAAGGGGTGGAAGCATAATGGATAAGAATAAAAATAAAAGTGTTTTTAAAAAGAATATTATTTTATTGGTTTTGATACTTTTGATAGGTGTCGTACCATTACTTCTCGTAAAATCTGAATTTGGTGGTTCAGATGACAAAGGAGAAGAAATGATTAAAACGATAAAACCTGATTACAAGCCTTGGGCTAAAAAAATTTAATAGAATTGCCTGGAGAGGAAACTGAAAGTTTACTTTTTTGCGTTACAAGCAGCACTAGGTGCAGGAATTGTAGGATATGTTTTAGGATATTTCAAAGGTGAAAGAAAAAAATGCTAATAGATAAAATATCATATACGAATCCCATAAAAAAATATTAATCCTGGAATAAAAATTTACGTTGTCAATGGTGACATTAGTATTTTTTTGCTTTTACACAGGAAGTAAAGTAGTATTTATTTTTTTAATCTTATACTATTTAATTTACTTCTTTCTATTTGTAGTAAAAAGTGAAAGTGAAAGATTTACTAAAAGCTGAATTTTTGTTCCAGCTTTATTTATTTTTAACAACTGTAATTTCATTATGGCTAATAAAGGCGGATATTTGGACATTTTTGTTACGTTCATTTTTCGTCAATATCAGTAATTTATTTTTCTTATTTGCTCAACACCAGTTGTAGATTTAGACTATATATTTGAAAAAAATGAGATTTCCAAAAATTTTTTTAGAGAAATGTTTTTGTTGATTTATAGATATATTTTTTTGTTGTTTGAGAATAAGGAAAGACTCAAAAATGCACAGGAAGTAAGACTTGGATACAGTAGTTTTTAAGAATGGGATGAAATCATTTCCAATGTTAGTGGTAGCGATATTAAAAAAACATATTACTATAATCTTAATTCTATAAAGGCTGTAGAATCAAGATTGGGAAAGGAATTTATCTTTTTCTCATAGAAAATACAAAAAAATTGGATTTGAAACTATTTTTTTGTAATAATAATAGTTGCAATAAATTTATATTTGGTGGTAAAATAAAATGCTTAAACTTGAAAAATATAACTTTTTCGTATGATAATGAAACAGAAGCGTTAAAAAATGTGACTTTGAATATTGAAAAAGGAAAGAAAACATTATTTCTTGGGGAAAATGGCTCAGGAAAATCAACTTTATTTTTAATAATGAATGGACTCTTGAAGGCACAAAAAGGAGACATTTATTTTGAGGGGAAGAAGGTTAAACATAAAAAGAAGGATTTGGAGGAATTGAGAAGAAAAGTTGGAATAATTTTTCAAGATCCTGAAATACAGATTTTTGCTCCGTTAGTTTTTCAAGAAGTGGCTTATGGACCTGAAAATCTTGGATATTCTGAGGAAAAAGTAGAAGAAAATGTTAATAGAGCAATGAAGGAAATCAATATTGAGGAGTTGAGGGACAGACCTTGTCATCATTTGAGTTATGGTCAGAAAAAACGGGTTTCAATAGCAGCAATTACAGCAATGGAGCCAGAATTGCTGATTCTAGATGAACCTACAGCTTGGTTGGATTCGAAAAATACAAAAAGAGTTTCTGAAATTTTAGATAATTTTTCTAAAGCTGGGAAAACACTTGTAGTTTCGACACACGATACAGATTTTGCATATGAATTTGCTGACTATATTTATGTTCTTGATAAAGGGAAAATTGTAAGACAAGGTAGTAGAGACGAAGTTTTTTTGAGGATTTTTGAATTTTTTTGAAAAAAATTAAATTTGAATGTTCCAAATATTTTGAAAATTAAAAGTTATCTTAAGTATAGAAATCTTGATGAAGATGATTATTGTAAATTTTTTTGGAGGAAAAAAATTTGCTATGAAAAAAATATTAATATCAGGAACGATGAGCGGAAGTCGGAAAAACTACAGTAAGTAGCATTTTGATGTCTGCATTAGAAAATGTGGCTCCTTTTAAAGTGGGACCAGATTACATTGATCCGACTCATCATGAGGTATTTACAGGACATCATTCACACAATTTGGATATTTTTATGACAGGTGAGGATGCTGTGAGACAGATATTTGAGATGTATTCGCAAGGCAGGGATATTTCTATTGTTGAAGGTGTTATGGGACTTTATGATGGAATTGGGAACGAAAAGGACAATTTTAGCACGGCTCATTTAGCAAGAGTACTTGATATTCCCGTAATTTTAGTTGTGAATGCTAAAGCAATTTCAACAAGTATTGCGGCAGAAGTTCTTGGGTTTAAGATGTTTGATGAACGAGTGAAGATAAAAGGTGTGATTCTTAACAATGTTTCTTCACAAAAATTGTATGAGAGCTTTGAAGGAAGCAGTTGAGAAAATATACAGGAATTGAGTGTTTAGGCTACATTCCTAGAAATGAGCAACTTGCTACAGAGAGTCGGCATTTAGGCTTGAAACAGGCTTTTGAAGAGGATAATGCACAAAAACAGGAGTTATTTAAGGAAATCGCACAAAATTGCTTGAATTTGGAGCGGATAAAAGAAATTGCACAAGAATTTGAGTCAAGTCGAAATATGGACAATTATACGAAAAGTAGGACATCTAAAAGATAAATTTAAAGGAAAAAGAGTAGCGATTGCAAGAGATGAAGCGTTCTCGTTTTACTATGAAGCAAACATTGATTTGATGAAATTTTGTGGAGTGGAAATAGTTGAGTTCAGTCCAATTCGAGATAAAAGAAACTTCCTGAAAATACGGATTTTATCTACTCGGTGGAGGTTATCCTGAATTATTTGCAAAAGAGTTGAGTGAAAATATTTTGATGAAAAAAATAGTATTGTTGAAGCGTGTAAAAATGGCATGAGAATATTTGCTGAATGTGGCGGATTTATGTATTTATCAAAAAAATTACGTTTATTAAATGGTGAAATTTTTTTGATATGTGTGAAATTTTTCGATATTGAAATTGGGATGAGAAAACGTTTGAAATATTGGAAGATTTGGGTATATCAATATTGAAACTGCAAATGGGATAAACTTGCGAGGCCATGAATTTCATTATTCGGAAATTTTGAAAAAAATAATGAAGTAAACGGGAATGATTCGGAAGCGCTATTTTTTTATAATATTTACAAGAATAATGGGAAAGAATGGAAATGTGGATATATGAAAAAAATAATGCAATAGCTGGATATCCGCATATTCATTTTTTTACTCAAATGTGGAGTTTCTTGAGTTTTTTTGTTGGATGTGAAAAAGAGATTAAGAAGATTTTGAAGAGAAATTTTTAATTTTTTTGAAAAATAATGAATTTGAAAAATAATGAATTTAGAAGAGTGGAAAAATGATAAAAGAAGAAAGGAGAGGTGGTAGTTATTATCGCACAATGAAATATGTCATATATTAAAGATCCAAAAATCAATAGAAGTGAG